>SXGQ01758024.1_pt1 | contig 10744 bp, 8 predicted proteins | sample 3178371 | NCBI WGS metagenome assembly SXGQ01 (sample SAMN11356859, study PRJNA531348) | freshwater metagenome | isolation source: freshwater sample F1-20 | place: China: Fuxian Lake, Yuxi | collected 2017-12-25 | reverse complement strand
GGCAAGTCCCATTCCAGAATATTGCTGATCGCAGCGAGCTGCGCACCACGGTGGGAATACACCACGCCTTTAGGCTCGCCGGTTGTACCGGAGGTGTAGTTCAACGCAATCGCATCCCACTCATCACCTGCGAAATCAATCGGCTCTTGCACGGCACGTTCGGCTTGGGCCGCTAAGAGGGCCTCATACTCATACGCACCAATGCGCTCACCCGGGCCTGGATATTGGGTGTCATCAATATCAATCACGATAGGTTTGACTTGCGCGTGTGCGATGGCCTCTTGCATCACCTTGGCAAACTCACGGTCGACCAACACGACCTTGGCTTGCGCATGGTTCAACATATAGGTCAGGCTCGCCGCATCCAGCCGTGTGTTCAGGGCATTGAGCACCGCGCCAAGGGCGGGCACACCGAAATGGCTTTCAATCATTTCTGGCGTGTTGGCCAACATCGCCGTGACGGTCTCGCCTTTTTTTATACCTAAGGCGCGTAGCGCATGGGCAAGCTGCATGCTGCGCTGGTAGGTCTGCGACCAGGTGCGGCGAAGCGGGCCATGAATCACGGCAAGCCGATTGGGAAACACTTCCGCGGCGCGCACGATAAAGTCCACGGGGGTTAAGGCCGTATAGTTGGCCGCTGTTTTAGGCAGGTCTTGTTCGTAGATATTCATTGCTGTTGCTGAGCTCTCTGATGTTGATCTCTATCCTGATACACACGACAAACGATGTTGTGTTCTTTACTTAGGCGTTCTTCAAAGGCGCGAATTTCTGGTGTGATTCCCACGCCACGGAACCCGCCGCGCAACGCGCGTGTAGCGACATCCTTATAGGCAAGGGCCCATAGATCGGGCAACGCCTGGCCTTGCGGCAAGGACAACCATAAGCGCAAGAGATGACGCTTGCGTGCAGGCTCGGGGAAGTCTTCGTATTCAGTCCGTGCATGCAAGACAACATGGTTATTCAGAAACTGAAAATCCCCTTGCTGTAGATCCATGTGGTAACAGATCTCTTCACTTGCGAGCAACGCATCAAACATATCCAACGCTTCAGTCTGCAAAGGTGTCAAGCGCGGGACATCCTCAAACGTAAGCTGCGCGCCGGTGATGTGATTACGAATATGACGACACGCAAAACGGCCGTCTTTAAACCCGACAATCGAGGCCTGGTAGTACGGCGGCTCTTCGGGTGCATGCTCGCCCTGGCGACTGAAGTAAAACGGCTCGGTCAGCACCTTGGCAAGATCTGGGCGGCGACGGGCGAGTTCTTCATATGCGCTTAACGAGCTAGAGATCAAACTCTTGCCACCGCTTTGCGCCGTATGCAAACACATCAGGCCCACCACGTCACTGCCATCTGCATGAAAATCGAGTTTTGAATTGGTGTTGTAACCACGACCTGTACCGCCGCGGTAGGTGCCCCCGGTGTTGAGCACATCCGACACGTATTGGCTTTGTTTGCCTTGCGGACGCGGCACGCCCACGCTTAGGCCCATGCACCAGAACAAGGTGCGCATGTCCGCCTTACTCCAGCGCGCGACAGGGAAACCACGCAAGACGCAGATACCGAGCCCGGTCTGCGTAGCGTCCATGGTACGCGCAAGAAGTTTTTGCGTTGCAGGCGTCACCGGAAAATCCGCCGCTGACAATTCAAACTCTTTTTTATTGAGCGCCAGCACATGGCGCAAACCCGCTTCCAGATCCTGAATTTCCTGCTCAGTGAGCAGGTGAATCCAGGACTGATCGCTTGCGAGATCGGCCCGTTTCCAACCACGGGGCGGGGTGTGCAACTGTGACATCTTGACTCCTTGCTACAAAAGCTTAATCGCCCTGCAGGTTGATACGTTTGGCCAGGTCTTGCAGGAAGGCGGCTTCGCGCTTGATGCGCTCATGAAACTCGGCAACCGGTTGCGCCACAGGCCAGGCCGCTTGGTCAGCGAGCGCGGCTTTCATGTCGGGCGAATGTGCGACCGTGTTCACCGCTTTTTGCATGGCTTCGAGTAAAGCCATGGGTGTCTTGCCTTGCGCATACATGGCGTAACTTTGGGTGATATCAAAATCTTTGATGCCCGCTTCTTGCATAGTCGGCACGTCTGGCACCGCGGCGGAACGCTTCGCGCTGGTCACGGCCAATGGTGTCAGGCGACCTGCATTCATCAGGTTGCGCGCGGTCAGGATGCTAGTGATCCCTACTGTCGTAACACCCGCAACGACATCGGTCATCAAGGGCGCACCACCTTTATAAGACACACTGACCATATCGAGCTTCTCGGCGTTGGCGTACATTGCACCGACGAGCTTGGTCATGTTCTCGGAGCTGCCGTAAGAATAGGTCTTGGGCTTCTCGCGCATGGCTTTGGTAAAGTCAACCATGGTCTTTGCAGGGAAGGCAGACGAGGTCACAAAGATCAGTGGGGAGTCGGCCACGACGGTCACGCCGGCCAGATCTTTGAAGGTGTCGTAAGGCATGCTCTTGGTGACGAGCGGATTGATCAGGTGTGTCGACACGACCATCACAAAGGTGTGCCCATCAGGATCAGACTTGGCGACGATATCGGTGCCGATGATACCGTTCGCACCAGGCTTGTTTTCAATGATGATGGTTTGCTTGAGCAAGGGGCCGAGACCTTGCGCTAATTTGCGCGAGATGATGTCGGTGCCACCGCCAGCCGAATATGGGACGATGATGCGGATCGGCTTGGTTGGCCAATTCGCTGTTTGGGCCTGAGTCGTAAGCGGTACGGCGGCGAGTAGGCCGGCTGTGGCTGCAACCCCTAAAGTGGCGATGAGCTGACGGCGAAGGGGTTTTAAGGCGGTTTTCAAGTTTTGTCTCCTGACACGGTTGTGATTAGTCGCGGTTTTCAGTCGCAGTTTTTCGTTTTTCTTTATTTTGCGCTGAATTTGACTGCGATGGGGCGTGCCGTGGTGCTATTCTGTACTTTATAAGTACTTACCCGAATGACCGCCACACCTTCACCGCCACCGTCTACCGAAACACCCGCCTCTCGGCGCGAGCTGCTGCTAGCCATGTCTGGCATCGCGGCGTCAGCCGTCGTAGTGGCCTTTGATGCCACGATTGTCAGTACGTCGCTGCCTCAGGCAGCACAGGCGCTTGGTGATATGGAACTCTACGCCTGGGTGGGAACGGGCTATTTTCTGGCCTCAGCTGTCACGATTCTGATCTTTGGGCGGCTGGGCGATTTGTACGGTCGCAAGCCCTTGATGATGCTGTCGATGGCGATGGTGATGCTTGGCTCGGTGTTGTGCGGTCTCTCCCAATCGATGCAGCAACTGATTCTCTTTAGGGTGCTGCAGGGCTTGGGCGGCGGCATGATGATCGCCAGCACGTTTGCCGCACCGGCGGATTTGTTTCCGGATCCTAAGCGACGCGTGCGCTGGATGCTGGTGACCTCAATCACGTTTGCGGTGGCCAGTGGCCTAGGGCCGGTCATCGGCGGTGCGGTGACCCAAGCACTAGGCTGGCGGGCGGCTTTTTTTGTGACACCCCTTGCGGCCTTGCTGGGCGTGATCACGACATGGAAGTATTTTCCCTGGATTAAACCCGTACGCAGTGCTTCGCTCAGTCTCGACTGGGTCGGTGCGCTGCTGCTCACCCTTGCCGTTGGGGCCCCGCTGGTTGGTCTGGAGTTACTAACGGGTAAAGGCCATGATGGGCTTCGCTTGTTGGGCTTAGGTTTGCTGTGCGTCGGTGGAATGGCTGCGGTCCTGCTCGCGCCGGTCGAACGCAGCGCGCGCACACCAATCTTTCCGTTACGGGTGCTGCAGAGTCCTGAGGCGCGCCTGATCAATCTGGCCGGCATGCTGACAGGCGCAGTGATGTTCATCTTGATTTTCTATATTCCGTTATTACTGCAGGACGGGTTTGGCTTTAGCCCTTCACATGCCGGCTTACTGATGGCACCGCTGGTCGCGGGGACTTCGGTGGGCAGCATCATGAATGGCCGTCTATACCCCCGCCAAAGCGAGCCTGCGCGGCTCATGGTGCTAGGTGGTGCGTTGCTGGCACTGGGCTGTGCGTTTACCTTGACGTTCTCTGCTAACAGCCCGGCGTGGTGGATTCTGTTGGCAACGTCGATTTGTGGGATCGGCTTGGGGTTCTTGTTGCCCAATTACACCCTCTTCATGCAGATGCTGGCAGAGCAGCGAGATGTGGGCGTGGCCTCTGCGCTGATCCAGACTACGCGCGCGCTGGGCAGCGCCTTTGGAACCGCCATCGTGGGGATGGTGATTGCTAGGCTGTCTGTTCCTCTTGGGGTCACGATTGGTCTGGCACTGTGCGTTGTGATGTCAATCTTGGTCGCGGTGGTATGCACTAGAATACGGATGAAAAACGTCAATCGCTCATAAACCGTTATCATTCTGCTTATGTTGAAACAGCGTATCGATTCGGCGTTGGTCGCCCTTCTTATTGCGGCGCTACCCGCCCTCATGCTCACAGAAATTAGACAGGCCAGCGCGGTGTTCTACGCCCTGCTGGTGGTGTGTCTTTCAGTCTGTTTTAGCCGTGCAGGCGGTATCCGTACGACGCTCGCCGAGCTGCGTCACTATCGGGGACTTGGTCTGGCCTTGGGCTACTGGGTACTGATGGTCTTGATTGCTATGCTGACCTCAAGTGGCAACCACGGGGCTGAACTTGAGCGTGGCCTACGCCTAAGCCTTGGCACGCTGGTTATCTTGGGCGCCTGCTTAAGCCTCACCCCCCAATGGCTGCGACAAGCGGCCTGGGGACTGACGATCGGCACCATTGCTGCGACCTATATTGGTTTTAGCTGGACCTGGCATGAGGTTGAGCGTGTCGATAATTTTCCACACCACAACGCCGTCTCTTATGGCAACCTTTTATTAATGCTGGCCACACTGTCAACGCTATCCATCGGCTGGCAGCTCACCCCTCATCGTCGAACTGAGGCCGCCCTTAAAGCGCTGATTGGCTTTGCCGGGGTGTTAGGTTTTATGACCACCCAAACCCGCAGCGGCTGGGTGGCTATGCCATTTTTTATTCTAATCGGCTCACTCCTTTGGGCGGGTAGTTTCAACCCACGCAAGCTTATTTTGCCAACGGTCGTCACACTGTTGCTCGCGACAACGATTTTTGCCTCGAGCTCTACGATGCGTACGCGCTTTCAACAGGGCGTGGATCAATTGGTGGAATGCTCGAGTGCGCCGAACACGATTTCTTCAATGTGTGTACGGGTGCAACTGTGGCGTGCCTCCTGGCTGATGTTTAAAGAGAATCCGCTGCTTGGCAATGGCGCGACTAACTTGTTTGGCCCGTCACTCAAAGCTTATGTCGACAAAGAGATTGTCTCTAGCTTCACGATTGACGAAAAGTTCGACGAGCCGCATAACGATATCTTGTACATGATGGCTGGTCACGGCTTGTTGGGGCTATTGGCCATACTGCTGCTTTATTTTGCGCCGGCATGGATTTTTGTAAGGCGCTTAGCGGAAGGCGTGCCGCAAACTGCGCGGGTCGCAGCCGCAATGGGCTTGTGTGTATGCCTAGGGTTCTTTGCGTTTGGGCTCACTGAACTCATGTACCGTGGCATGCGCACCATGAGTTTCTATGCGCTGATGATCGGCTGGTTAATGGCGCTATCAGATACGCGCAACCTTGCGCGGTAGTTTTTTGACCAACAGCCTTCGTACCACCGTCGTATCCCAAAGTCTGGCTAGATAATCGCCGAAGGAGCGCCGCGTACGGACACGCAACCGTCGCTCAGGCGCAATAGCTGAAACTTGACTCAGGGCAGATTCCCATACAGCATTCGGTGTCAGCGCATGGGGCGTTACGTGCCCCTCTTGCTGAAAATAAAGCCAATGGTCCGCGACGGTACGCACCGGATAAGCGCCCTGAAGAATCCGCTTGGCCGCCGCGAGCGTAATGAAATATCCCGAGGTAAGCCAAACACCCCCGTGCGGCCGCACAATCGCATAGCGACCTATTTTGCGTGCACCAAAACGATAACCCCGCGGCACATGAGTCAGTTGCACCATCACCGGATCGTTCGCACTGAACATGCTTGACAGCCCAGTTCCCTGGTCAAGCAGGGTTGCACAATCAGGCGCGAGGTCGATATCGTCTTCAAAAATGACCGCGCTCGCGATACCTTGCTCGACCATTAGCCGATAGATACCCATATGCGATAGCGCGCAGCCGATCTCTGAGCGGCTCATCGGTCCGTAGACCTGCGCTGCGATGTCTGACGCAAAATATTTCGGCAGCTCGTCTGCGGATATGATCCGGCCATCTACCGCGTCAAACCACCGCGGTGTTATTCCATGTCGTTTACATATGTCAGCCATCTCCTCGCGTCGTTGCGTGGCCGTTGCAAGATTCACGACGAAACAGGGGATCTGTGCCATGACAGTTTGTTAGGAAGAAGCGCTTTGCTGAAACTTCCAGCTGCTTTCACACATTTGTTTTAGATCGCGCGTTGCTTTCCAACCGAGTGCGTTGGCTGCAAAATCGACACTGGCGTAACTGCTTGCGATGTCGCCCGCGCGACGCGGTGCAATCTTGTACGGGACGGATCGACCGCTTGCGGCTTCGAAGGCGGCGACCATTTGAAGCACGCTATAACCGCAGCCTGTGCCCAGGTTAAACGTATGAATCCCAGCGTGTTGCGTTAGGTAGTTCAATGCCGCGACGTGGCCCTCGGCCAAATCCATTACATGTATGTAGTCGCGAACGCCAGTGCCATCCGGTGTGTTGTAGTCCTTGCCGTACACGTTGAGTTCGCGCAACTTACCCACGGCGACTTGCGCGACAAACGGCATCAAGTTATTGGGGATGCCGTTGGGATTCTCACCGATCAAACCAGATGCATGCGCACCCACGGGATTGAAGTAGCGTAAGGCAGCAAGACGCCAGGCGGGGTCAGACAATGCAACATCGCCCAGAATTTGTTCAATATGCAGCTTGGTACGACCGTAAGCGTTGGTGGCAGCGGTCGGGTGCTGTTCATCAATCGGTAAGTATTGGGGGTCACCATACACGGTTGCGCTTGAGCTAAACACCAGGCTGCGACACGGGGTGCGCTGCATCGCTTGCAGCAGGCTGATCGTGCCTTGCACATTATTGGCGTAGTAATCGATCGGGATCTTGACGGACTCACCCACGGCCTTCAAGCCTGCGAAGTGAATCACCGCATCAATGGCGTGAAAGTGCAGCGTGTGATTGACGAGTGCGGTATCGCGAATATCTCCGCGCACAATAGTGATGAGCTGACCCGTGATCTGCTGAATGCGCTGAACCGCTTCGGGCTGGCTATTGCAAAAGTTATCCAGAACCACTACCCGATGACCGACCGCAGACAGGGCAACCGCCGTATGGCTGCCGATGTAGCCTGCACCGCCTGTCAACAGAATATTCATGGGGGATTGCCTGCACCTTACAATACCGACATTGTAAGGGTACTTAACGAGCCTAGAATGCGCCGCGCCGATGTAATTGACCTGATATTGATTGCCGCGATCTGGGGAAGCTCGTTCTTGTTTATCCGCATGGCGGTGCCGGATTTTGGGCCGATCGCCCTGTCTGGTCTGCGTGCGCACTGGGGTGGCAACGGGGCTACTCGGCAGTAAGAAAGCCGTATCCTAGACGCACCCTCGCGTCAAGAGTCCAGCAATGTTCAGTTGCAATTTCATGCCTGTGGTATTTGCATAGCTCGACCGCAAAAACTATTGAAACGTCTTCTTTGTTGGCGCAGACTGTGTTTGTTCCACCAACGTTCACTCGCAGTCGCCCCACCTTGAATTGCTCCACCGACATGATCAAGTCACTCAAACCCCTGCAGTTAAACGCGAGCTAGGCGAGATGTCGCTTAATCATCCCCATTTGCACTGGCACGACGGTAATGCCGTGACCTTGCTCGAAAACGGGCAAGCGCTTTTTCCAGCACTATGCGCGGCGTTTGATGCGGCGCAGACCAGCATCCACTTAGAGACGTATATTTTTCGGCTCGACGCTGCAGGCTTAAAGGTGCTCGATCATTTAAAGCGGGCGGCCGAGCGCGGGGTGAAAGTGCGAGTGGTGCTCGATGGCTATGGCAGCGCGTGCGACGATCGCACAATCCAGTCGCTGTTGCGTGCTGCTGGTGCGCAGTGTCGGATTTACCGACCCGAACCAAAATATTTAAGTTATCAATCCTTTGATTTTTCGCGTCTGCACCGCATGCATCGCAAGACGACTCTTGTAGATAGTCATCTCGCCTTTATTGGTGGCATCAATATCGAGGATGATTACTCAGGTTTGTCTGAAGAAGATCTACTCACTAACAAAGAACCGCGCTTTGACTATGCCGTGCGACTAACGGGCCCGCTGGCGATCGAACTAATGCGCGCCCAGGATTTACTGTGGCTGCAAATTGGCTGGCCCCTGTCTAACGACGCACTGTACGACGACACATCAATCAAAGCTCCGCTCACCCTTAAACAATGGAAGCATCGACACGTGCGCCGCTTACGACTGAGGCTGCTACGCTTTAAACAGACAGCGTACGCCCGCAACCGTCTACCCCATGCACACGCCGGGACGATGCGCGCAGCGCTGGTATTGCGTGACAACCTTCGTTATCGCCGCACAATTGAGGCAACTTATTTTGCGCACATCGCGACTGCTCAGCATGAGATTGTGATCGCCAACGCCTATTTTTTGCCTGGCGTGAAACTACGACATGCCTTGATCGACGCGGCTGCGCGCGGCGTACGTGTGCGCCTGCTCTTGCAAGGTAAGATTGAATACCGCATGCAATACCACGCGACACGCTGGATTTATCAGCAGTTTTTAAAACACGGCATTGAGATTTATGAATACTTGCCGAGCTACTTGCACGCCAAGGTCGCCGTCATTGATGGCGTGTCGGTAGTGGGCTCATCTAATTTGGATCCATTTAGTTTATTACTCGCGCGCGAGACAAATATTGTGGTGAATGATGCGGCCTTTACTGCCACCCTAACGCACTCACTGGAAAGCGCCTTCACGCAAGGCAGCCAGATAATTGAACCTTCGCTCTATCACGAGCGCTCTTGGTTCGCACGTGCGACAGATGCCTGCGCCTATATCTTGCTGCGAATTGGCGTAGCGCTGTCGGGCAAGGGCGCGCAGTATTAAACGTGCGTCGCTGTTTAAGGCAACTCTAGCTCTGCAAGAATCGGGGCGTGATCCGACAGTTGCGACCAAGGCCGCCCCCGCAACACTTTTGCGCTACGTACAGCGAAGCCACGCTGATAAATACGATCGAGCCTAAGCCACGGAAACGCCGACGGATACGTACGGGGCGGGGGTAATGGGCTTTGCGCCCCCTGGGTAGAAAGCTGATTCATCCGCAGGTGCTGTCGACGGAACATCCCTGCGCGGATTTCGTCCGCAGACTCCCCACGCCAGACGCCTCTTAATTGATGCATGGACTCCCGGAACCGGGGCACCATGCCCAGCGTGCGGGGTGAATTGGCAAATACCTCGTACAAACCAAGCTGTTCAACAAAGAGCGGAGCCAGGCGATCTTTCCAATCGTTGAAGTCGCCCGCGATCAATATCGGGGCGCCATCAGGAACCATGCGCTTGATGCGTTCGGCCATCACTTCAATCTGCCGAATACGCCCCCCTGCAAACAAGCCTAAGTGGACAACAAAACAGTGCACCTCGCGCCCACCGACATCAATCACACCATGCAGGAGTCCGCGTTGTTCAAGCTTGTGATCAGAGATATCCTGATTCTCGAAGTTAAGAATCGGGTGATTTGAAAGCAAGGCATTTCCATGATCGGTTTTGCTACGGATTGCATTGCACCCGTACGCGCACTCCATACGTAAGGCGGCGGCAAGGGATTCATGCTGCGCGGTAAGGCGTGCATATTGATCGTTACGGCCCTGCACTTCTTGCAAGAACAGGACGTCCGGTCGCAAGCCGTGAAGCCCCAGACGCAGCGCACCCATCGAATCGCGTCCGGCGAGCGAACGTCCTTTATGAATGTTATAGCTGACGACACGAAGGAGTGACATGGTGGTCAGGGCGAATCCTAAGATCCGCCCTGCCTGTGTGCTTAAGGCTGTTTGATTTCCGCTTGACGCAAACGGATATGCAGTTCGCGCAACTGCTTCTCGTCGACGGGCGAAGGGGCTTGGGTCAACAAGCACTGCGCACGCTGTGTCTTGGGGAAGGCAATCACGTCACGGATCGATTCGGCGCCGGTCATCATGGTGACAATACGATCGAGACCGAAGGCGATACCTCCGTGAGGAGGCGCGCCATACTGCAAGGCATCGAGCAGGAAGCCGAACTTGAGCTGCGCTTCTTCGGCATCAATCTTCAAGGCACGGAATACTTTACTCTGCACTTCTTCGCGATGGATACGCACAGAGCCACCACCGATCTCCCAACCGTTCAAGACCATGTCGTAGGCTTTTGCAATTGCCTTCGAGGGGTCTGTTCCCAGCAGGTCTTCGTGACCATCTTTGGGGCTGGTAAAGGGGTGGTGTGCTGCCACGTAACGATCGGCTTCTTCGTCGTATTCGAACATGGGGAAGTCAACGACCCACAAGGGCTTCCAGACATTTTCAAACAAGCCGTTGGCACGACCGAAATCACTATGGCCGATTTTGACGCGTAAGGCGCCAATAGCATGATTCACCACCTTGGCGCGATCCGCACCTAAGAATATCAGATCGCCGTCTTGTGCGCCGGTGCGTTTGATCATCTCTGCCAACGCAGCATCGTGCAAGTT
>SXGQ01346105.1_pt1 | contig 10745 bp, 9 predicted proteins | sample 3178371 | NCBI WGS metagenome assembly SXGQ01 (sample SAMN11356859, study PRJNA531348) | freshwater metagenome | isolation source: freshwater sample F1-20 | place: China: Fuxian Lake, Yuxi | collected 2017-12-25 | reverse complement strand
TCCAAGGCGCAGTTTCGTGCTTGCCAGTGAGGCGGCTTTGAATGTCGTGGCCGTAGTTCTCGACGTGCTCCATGACGCGGGTGCCGACGGCCTCGCATGCGGCGGTGATCGCCTTCATGTCCTTGTCCTCGCGCATTGCTTTGGTGGAGAAGTTCGTGTGAGCACCCGCACCGTTCCAGTCACCCTTCTGGGGCTTGGCGGCGAGCGAGATCACGACGTCGTAGTCCTCGGCGATGCGGTGCAGCAACCAGCGTGCGATGGTGAGATGGTCGGACACGGTGACGGCGTCCGCCGCACCGATCTGGAACTCCCACTGCCCGGGCATCACTTCGGCGTTTGTACCTTCGATGAGAAGACCGGCTTCCATGCAGGCTTCCGTGTGTTCTTCGATGATCTGACGACCAACGACGCGGCCCGCGCCGACACCGCAGTAGTAAGGGCCCTGGGGAGCGGGCATGCCGCCGCCCGCAGGAAAGCCGAACGGCGTGCCGTCGACGCGCATCATCGTGTATTCCTGCTCGATGCCGTAGATCATCTCGGCCGACTTGAACTTCTCGGCGGTAGCGACGCACGCAGCACGCGTGTTCGTCGGGTGCGGCTCACCGGTTTGGGCGAGGGTGACCTCGCAGAGAACAAGAATGTTCTTGCCACCGCGAATCGGGTCGGAACACCAGAACACCGGCTTTAGACCACAGTCGGACTTGTCGCCCGTCGCCTGTTCGGTCGATGAACCGTCGAAGCCCCATATCGGAGGGGTCGTGACGTCGTCTTTCAAAATCTTGGTCTTCGAACGCAGCAGCGGCGTGGGCTCGGTGCCGTCGATCCAGATGTATTCCGCCTGATAGGGCACTTGGGGTCTCCTTCGCAATGAGGGTTTCTGAACGCTTCCTATCCTGCCGTGGGGCAGTTTCCCTTCCGTGTCCCGATTGTGAACGTTGTGTAAAGACGCGTACCGATGGGCTCGTCGGTAGCCTCACACCGTGGCGAAACTGCGCCTCGGCCTGGCCCAAATCAACCCCAAGGTGGGAAATCTGGCGGACAACACCGCTGTGATTTCCCGTGCCTACGCCGAAGCTGCCGCAGCGGGCTGCGACGTCGTTGCGTTTCCCGAACTTGCCGTCACGGGTTATCCACCCGAGGATCTCGTGTTGAAACCCGGATTCATCGCGGACAACCGCTCTGCGCTCGACTCGCTGGTCGCATCGTCGGGTTCGACGACCCTTGTGGTCGGTTTTGTGGATCATGTCGAGATGTCGGTGAACGGCGTGACCGAACGTCTGTTGTTCAACGCCGCGGCGGTCGCGCGCGACGGCAACTTGCTCGGCATCTACCGCAAACAGTTGCTCCCGAACTACGGCGTGTTCGACGAAGAGCGTTATTTCGTTCCCGGTCCCGACGACCAGCCGGTCTTCGACGTCGCCGGTCGATGCGTCGCGGTGTCGATCTGTGAAGACCTGTGGGCCGAGGGCCCGGTCGCACACCAAGCCGCGCAGGGTGCGCGCATCGTCGTCAGCATCAACGGTTCTCCGTTCCATCGCGAAAAGCCCGAGGTGCGTCGCGATCTCGTGTCGGCACGAGCCCGCGCGAACGGTGTCGTGCTGGCGTACGTCAACCAAGTCGGCGGACAGGATGAATTGGTCTTCGACGGCGGGTCGCTCATCGCCGATGCCCGCGGCGCCGTGGTTGCGCAGAGTCCGTTCTTCGCGGACGATCTTCTGGTCGTCGACATTTCCGACGATGGCAACATCGACGCGGTGTCGGGTGGGACATCGGAGCCGACGCCTGACGACCTTGCGCAGGTGTACGACGCATTGGTGTTGGGAACGCGCGACTACGTCCGCAAGAACGGTTTCACCGACGTGGTGCTCGGTCTGTCGGGTGGAATCGACTCGGCTTTGGTTGCGGCGATCGCGGTCGACGCGTTGGGCGCAGAGCACGTGCACGGTGTGTCGATGCCGTCGCGCTATTCGAGCGAGGGCTCGCGAACAGACGCGGCGAAGCTTGCCGCAAATCTCGGTGTCGACCTGCAGATGATCGAGATCGAGCCCGCCTTCGCCGCTTACCTCGACATGCTCGAGGCATCTTTTGCGGGCAAGCCCGCCGACCTGACCGAAGAGAACTTGCAGAGTCGTGTGCGCGGCACAGTGGTGATGGCGCTGTCGAACAAGCACGGTTGGATGGTGTTGACCACGGGAAACAAGAGCGAGATGGCCGTTGGTTACTTCACGCTCTACGGAGACTCCGTTGGTGGCTACGCCGTCATCAAGGATGTGTTCAAACTGACGGTGTACGAACTGTGTCACCACGTGAACCGTCGTGCGGGTCGCGAGATCATTCCGCATGCGATCATCGAAAAGCCACCGTCGGCCGAATTGAGACCCGACCAGCGCGACGACCAGTCGCTGCCGCCCTACGAGGTGCTCGATGCGATTCTCGAGATGTACGTCGAAGACGACATGACCGCGGGTGACATTATCGCTCTGGGGCACGACGAGGTTCTGGTGCGCCGCATCGCACGGCTGGTTGATCTCAACGAATACAAGCGACGTCAGTGCGCACCGGGCGTACGCATCACCACGAAAGCATTCGGCAAGGACCGGCGTTTGCCGATCACGAACGCTTATCGCGGCTGACGCTCGAGTAGCCGACCTTCGAATGGCTCAAGATCAGCAGAGCCGTCGCGGTTGCGAACAGGGCTGAACCGATGGCCGCCGGCTCGACACCGTGGTCGTCGTAGAGGCGAGTGGCGGCAATTGACACTGCGGCACGACCGAGGGTGCCCGCACCGAGCAACAGACCCATGCCGCGCCCGCGGTGCCCGGGCACCAACTGCGTGCCGATGGGAAGAAGGCTGACGATTGCGAACTCGAAGCCGAGGATGACGAGCACGAGACCGATGAGCGCCGGCACCAAGCGGTCGCCGAGGCCGGCGATCACAAGTGCAGCGGGAATCATGAGGGCAGCGCCGAGGGCGACGCTGCGTTGTTTGCCCCACACGTCGGTGAACCTTGCGCTCGATGTCGAAGAGAGCAGCTCTGCGAGGCCGAGCGAGAAACCCATCGCGGCGAGACCGGCCTCGGTGAAGCCGAAAGTGTCCTCGAGGAACGGACCGAACGTGACGAAAATGCACTGGATCGCACCCATCAACGTGAAGCACGAAGCGATCGCGAGCCAACTTCCCGGCAACAAGACACCGTGCTCGCCGCTCGTTGGTTCGTCGTGATGGTGGGCGACGTCGTCGTCCACGGGAAGGCGGTTGCTCACCATCCACGCCAGCAACAGAACACCCATCGCGCTGACCCCGTAGGCCCACCGCCAGTTCGTGACCGCCGTGATGAGGCCAAGAGAACTGACACCGACAAGCATGCCGAGAGCCCACGAGATTTCGGTGAAGCCAACGACGGCGCTGCGTTTGTTCCACGGCACGTGATCTGCGATCCATGCACTGAGCGCAACGTCGAAGCCGACCTTCGCCGCACCGAGAATGATGATGGCAAGAGTGAAGACCGCGAGGTTCGGTGCCGCCCCGGCGATGATCGCACCAAGGCCAACGCCCACGAGTGAGATGCGCATCGCCTGTCGCCTTGTCATCGCATCGACGCGCTGTCCGATGAAGGGCGAGGCGAGGCCGGTGAGCTCCGAGATGGTGAGGGCAACACCCATCTGTGAAATCGACATGTCGAAGCCGCGTGCAATCGTGGCGAGAAATGGCGGCGCAAACCGATACGAGGCATTTGCCGTCGTGCGTGCAATCGTCAGCAGAACGACGTGGTTGCGTACGACAGGCGAGAACGATTCGTCGAAACGCCTCATCGTCAGAGCGTGTTACTGGTCGTCGCGTTGCGGAGAACGGTGACCGATTCCTCGACGTTGACCGTGCCCGCGGTTGTCACGGTGAACCAGCAGCCCTCGAGATTGCGGTGATTTCGTTGGTCGGGAAAGCCGAGAACCCTCCGCATGACGCGAATGACACCGCTGTGGGTGACGAGCAGCCCCGTTGTTCGGCTCGAGTCCCTGATTGATTCAGCAGCGAGTCCGACGAGGGTGCTGCGCACCCGTTCGAACACCGCCTCGTCGGCTTCGTAGCCCGCCGGTCGCATGTCGTTGCGGAGAAATCCGGGAAACTGTTTTTCGATGTCGCGGCGCGTGAGGCCCTGCCACGGACCGACGTCAACCTCACGCAGTCCGGGGTGTGCAGGCAGGCGAGGGATCGACAATTCGCGGGCGATGATGACAGCGGTGTCGAGAGCGCGGGACAGATCACTCGATGTCACCCAGTTGAAGCCCTTCAGTTTGCGCGCCGCAGACTGCGCCTGTCGTCGACCTTCGGGGGTGAGAGGGGAATCCGCATGGCCCTGCATCCGGCCCACCGAGTTCCATTCGGACTGACCGTGACGCACGAGAAGAAACCGAGCGACTGTCACGTCCCACAGGCTATGCCGTCTCTCTTCCCGTACGGGACGTCCCGTTTGCCGCGGGGTTGGCAATACTCTTGGCAATTGTGGCGACATTGAGACTTTTTGCCGCGGCCCGTGAAGCCGCCGGACGGGGTTTCGATGTGATCGATGCCGCCACGGTCGGCGGATTGCTCGACGAAGCGTGCAGCCGTTACGGCGAGGGATTCGCTGCGGTGCTCGCAACCTCCCGAGTGTGGTGCAACGGTGACGAGACCGATCGCGACGTGCCCGTGGGCCCGCGCGACGAGGTCGCCGTCCTCCCACCGGTTTCCGGTGGGTTCTAGAGTACGAACATCGCCCCTACACACGAATCTGCATCCGGCCCGAGCGTCGATCCGTCGTCGATGTCGCTCCGCGACCTTCGTGCCTTGCGCACGACGTTGCAGGAAGAAGAAGACGTGGTGTCCTTCGTCCGCCGTATCGCACAGGGCCGACTCGACATCGTGCGCGAAGAGCGGGCCCGCCGCGTTGCGGGGTCACACGCGAGCGCCGCACCCGATGGACTCGCTGCAGTCTTCGGCCAGCAACAGGGCGCCGGTTCGGCGCGACCACCACGCGACACCACCGTGAGCGCCGACCACCCACGAGCGGTTGAACTCGCCGACCTCTGCGACCGGTTGCATTTCGCCGACTTTGCCGACCTCGACGATGGCGAACTGAGCGCATTGGAGACCGCGCTCGTCGCATACGAAAGCGATCGTTCGACCGAACGCAAGGCTCTCTTCGGCCGCATCGATTCACTGAGCCGCGAACTCATCGAGCGCTACAAGAGTGGTGGTGCAACGGTCGACAGCCTGCTCGACTGACCAACTTCCAACGACATGCGTGAAATACCCGACAGATCGGGTATTTCGCCGAAGTAGCCATTTGGGAAATTCGTCACTAGACAGGTGTGGTGGACAAGCCTCTCATCGACCTCGGTGACTTCATTCGGCAACGCCGTGAAGCCGCCCAACAGTCGATACGCGATCTCTCCCGACTAGCCGGTGTGTCGAATCCGTACCTCTCGCAGATCGAGCGCGGCCTGCGGAAACCCTCTGCCGAGATTCTCCAACAAATCGCACGCGCCCTGCACGTTTCGGCCGAAACGCTGTACATCCGTGCGGGCATTCTCGACGGCGACAGTTCCCGGGCACGCGCGGCGACGCCGTCGGTCGAGGAAGCCGTTCTCGCCGATCCGCTGCTTTCGACGGAGCAGAGGAATTCCCTGCTCAGCGTTTACCGCACCTATGTGAACCCGGCGGCGGGCTGACATGAAGCGTGTCTCGATTCTTTCCATGCACACCTCGCCGTTGGCCCAGCCGGGAATCGGTGACGGCGGTGGAATGAATGTCTACGTGCGCGAACTCGTGTCGGCGCTCGCCCACGCGGGCCTCGACTGCACAACCTACACGCGCGCCTGGCGACCCGATTTGCCGCAGGTCGTCAACGTCGAGCCGAACCACCGCGTCGTTCACATCGAAGCCGGTGATTTCGACCTGCCGAAGAACGACCTCGTTTCCGTCGTCGACTCCTTTGCCGACGGTGTGCGCGAACACATCGTCGCAACGGGCGGAACCGACGTGTTGCACGGCAACTATTGGCTGTCGGGTATCGCGGGTCATCGCCTCAAGCACGAACTCGATCTGCCCCTCGTGATGACCTTTCACACCTTTGCACGGGTGAAGGCGCAGGGTGGCGACCCTGAACCCGTCTCGCGGGAGAATGCCGAGTCGTCGATCATCGGGTGCACCGACGCGATCTGTGTGTCGTGCTCCGAAGAAGAGCGGCAGTTCAGGTCGCTCTACGGCACACCACCGGGCACGATCGAAATCGTCGCGCCGGGTGTCGAGCATGCGTTCTTCGCCCCCGGAGAAAAGCGCGGGGCCCGCCATGCCTTGCGTCTTCCGAACGATGTCCCCGTGATGCTTTTTGTCGGGCGCATCCAGCCGCTGAAGGGTCTCGACGTCGCCGTCGAAACCCTTGCGCGTCTCGTCGACCGACGCGCGCGCCTCGTCGTCGTTGGTGGGGCGAGCGGCAACGAGGGAGAAACCGAGATCGTGCGCATCAGGTCACTGATCGAATCCCTCGGCGTGGCGGATCGAGTCGACTTCGTCGCACCGCAGGCGCACCACATTCTTTCCACCTACTACAGGGCGGCCGACGTCGTTATCGTTCCGTCGCGCAGTGAAAGCTTCGGTCTTGTTGCCCTGGAAGCAGCGGCATGCGGTGTACCCGTCGTGGCCAGCGGTGTCGGTGGTCTCGTCACCATCGTCGACGATGGTCTGACGGGTCACCTCGTCGCCGACCGCAGCCCCGATGCCTTTGCGAGCCACGTAGACCGCATACTTGCCAACCCGATCGATGCCGCCGCGATAGGTGCCCGGGCAGCAGAAAAGGCGCGTCGCTATACGTGGAGTTTCGCCGCGGCACGTCTGCGCCGCGCGTACGCCGACGTGACGTCACGCGACCGAGTCGTTTGCCGGTAGCCACCCATGAGCGAAATCTGGGCCGACACCGACCGGGGCATTCTCGCCCGACAGATCGACGAATGGTTGGCGACATACAAGGAGAACAACTCCTTGTGTCTGGCCGTCGGGCGGGACCCCGATGACGACATGCACTGGTTCGTGCGCATGAAAGGCGAGGAGAAGGAGTTCACCACGGTGTGGCTCACTCTCGGCCAACGCACGCTGCAGTACGAGACCTACGTGATGCCGGCGCCCGAGGAAAACGCCGCCGAGGTGTACGAGCAGGCGTTGCGGCGCGGCAACAAGATGGTGGGCGCTGCATTTTCGATCGGCATCGAAGACGCACTTTTTCTGCGTGGTGAACTGCTGCTGTCCGGGGTCAGCGAGCCCGAACTCGATCGCGTGCTCGGCACGCTGTATGCGACGGTGGAACGACACTTCCCGGTCCTCATCCGCATCGGGTTCGCCAGCCGTTTTGCCGTGTAGATCAGCCGTTCGGAACTAGCCTGCGCACATGGTCAACGGGGGCATCTCGATCATCGGCGGAGGGAACATGGGCAGCGCGCTTGCGCGCGGTCTCGTCGCTGGCGGGCTCGCCGCGATGGATCTCACGATCGTCGAGGTTGATGAAGGGAAGCGCGCGGTGCTCACCCAAGAGTTCCCCGGATCGACGATCGTGGCTGAGGTCGTCGCCTGCACGAACGCGGTCGTCGCCGTGAAGCCGGCCGATGCCGTGGCTGCGACCCGCGCGGCCGTCGCCGCAGGTGCAACAACGGTGTTGTCGATCGCCGCGGGCGTGACACTCGCGAAACTGACGTTCGCTGCGGGACCCGGAGTCGCTGTGATCCGCGCGATGCCGAACACCCCGGCACTGGTGGGCAAGGGGGCCTCGGGTTTCTCCCTCGGTGACGGGTGCGGTGCGACAGCCGAGGCATTGGCGATCGAGGTACTGGGCAGTGTGGGCCTTGCAGTGCGCGTCGATGAGGCGCTTCTCGATGCGGTCACCGGGCTGACGGGGTCGGGGCCGGCGTACCTCTTCTATGTCGCCGAGGCGTTGATCGCTGCCGGGGTCGCCGAGGGTCTGCCCGCCGAGACGGCAGAGGCGTTGGTGCGGCAACTCTTCCTCGGCGCGGGAATGCTGCTTGCAGAAAGTTCCGACTCGCCGACGCGTTTGCGCGAAAACGTGACGTCACCGAACGGCACAACGGCTGCCGGTCTTGCGGCGTTGGCTGCGGCGGGTGGCCACGGGGCTTTCGTCGCCGCGGTCCGCGCGGCGACGGCGCGCAGTGTCGAACTTGGAGCATGAGGCCGACCGAATGGACCCGCTGAATTAAGCAGTAAAAATTCACGCCAACGACGCCTTGTGCAACTTTGCACGAGCCCGAAACTTTTTTGTGAAAAGTGCGGCGGCGCTTTTGTCGCTCCCGGTCGAGGTCGTATGGTTTGAGACAGATCACCGACCGGTTCGCCGGGCGGGAGTCGCGCCCGAAAGGGCCGCGCCGAGGGGTCGGTGTCATCGGGGGGTTGACACCGACCCCTTCGTTTTCTCCCCGTTCTATTTTCTGTACGGAGAAAATTTCGTTCGCTTGCACGACACACTTGGAGGTGTGAGCACCCATACGTCCTTTGATCACGTTGCGTTGCTCACGGACTACGGCCTCGACGATGAATTCGTCGGCGTGATGAAGTCGGTCATCACCGACATCGCACCGCACGCGCGCATCACCGACATCGGCCACAACGTTCGCGCCTACGACGTTCGCGCCGGTTCACTCATGTTGGCGCGTGCGATTCAATACGTACCGCGCGGCGTCGTCGTTGCAGTCGTCGACCCTGGCGTTGCGACGAAGCGGCGTATGGTCGCACTCGAGGTTGCGGCAGGTGAGGGTGTGTTGATCGGACCGGACAACGGTCTGCTCGTGCCAGCTGCGGCGTTGGTCGGCGGGGTCGAGCGTGCGGTTGTCTTGTCAAACGCCGAACTGCACCTACCGGCACCGGGTGCGACGTTCGCGGGGCGAGACATTTTCGCCCCGGTGGCGGCGCACCTCTGCAACGGTGTCGCGTTCGACGCACTCGGTGACATCGTCGACCCCGACATTCTCATGCCGGGTCTGGTCGGTCTTCCGCAGGTTGGCGACAACGTGATCCTCGCCGAGGTGACGTGGGTCGACGTTTACGGCAACTGTCAGTTGAACGTCGGGCCCGAAGACGTGGCGACCTTGGCCGGTGCGTTGCGTCGACTCAACGTCGTCGTTGGCGGTGTGGAGCGCAGTGCAGCCCTGGTGACGGCCTTTGACGACATCTCCGACGGTGCGCTCGGGCTCGTCGTTGATTCCTACGGCATGCTCGCGCTGGCGAAGCGCCAGGATTCAGCCGCCCGAGACGTTGGTCTGGCAAGCGGTGACCAAGTAGAACTGCGCGCCGCGCAATCGGGGGAAAACGGCACGACGACGAGGGTTTCGCTCGGAAGAACCGCGCCCGACGGCACGCGCCACTAGTTTGGCAACGTGAGGCCCGCGACCACCCTGACGATTGCATTGCTGATCGGGGTCATCCTGGTGGCGGGCATCGTCCAGTTGTTGATGCTCTGACGAGCCTCGGGGGAATAATGCCGACAATCGAGACCGCTTCCGACAATGTGGCGGGCATCATCGTCGGTCATGCCGCTGAGAAGGTGGCGATCATCAGCCGGGGTCGGCCGACGACCTACGGTGAACTGGTCGGTCAGGTGCGCCGGTTCCGGGGTGGTTTGCAGGAAATCGGTATCACTCGGGGCGATCGCGTCGCGATCATCGCTGCGAATGGGCGTCACTTCGTCGTTGCGTACCTTGCGGTCGTCGGCATGGGTGCCGTGGCCGTGCCGCTGAATGCCACCGCTACGCCAACCGAAATCGAGCGTGAGATCAACGAAGTGGGTGCCAAAGCCGTGATCGTCGGACCATCCGGGGTGCCGTCGTGGGCGCGGATCTCCGGGACGTCGGTGCCGACAGTGGAGCAGGTCCTCGCCGCGGACCGGGTCGACGACATGCTGCGAACCGGCGCCGAGGCACCGGAAGCACACGTCCATCCCGATGATCTTGCCGTCCTCATTTTCACCAGCGGCACGGCCGGTGCACCCCGTGCCGCGATGCTGTCGCACGCGAACCTGCTCTCGAACATTCGCAGCACGATCGAGGCGATACCGATGTATGCCGACGACCTGTCATTCGGCGTGCTGCCGATGTTCCACATTTTCGGTCTCAACGTGATGTTCGGGTGCGTCATGGCGACGGGTGGAACCATCGTGCTCGTCGAGCGTTTCGACCCGGCAAGCGCACTCGACACGATCGTCGACAAACGAGTCACGGTCATGGCCGGTGCGCCGGCCATGTGGACCGCCCTTGCACAGATGCCGGGTCTCGATCGTGCGTCCATGTCGACGGTGCGACTCGGTGTCACCGGCGCAGCGAAGATGCCCGAAGACTTGGCGTCGTTGTTGGAGTCAAAGAGTGGAATCGTTCTCGCCGAGGGCTACGGCCTCACCGAGGCATCGCCCGTCGTCACGACGGCGCGCATCGTCGACGGGGCGGTTCGTTCGCCGCGTGGGTCGATCGGTGTGCCCGTCGGAGGCGTCACGATCCGCATCGTCGACGAGGCGGGAGACGACGCGCTGCCGGGCGACGAAGGTGAAATCTGGGTGAAGGGCCCGAACGTGTTCGGTGGCTACTGGCATGACGACGAGGCAACGTCGCGCGTGCTCACACCCGATGGATGGTTGCGCACCGGCGACATCGCCGTCGCGGATGACGACGGGAATCTCTTCATTGTTGACCGCGCGAAGGACCTGATCATCGTGTCC
>SXGQ01196231.1_pt1 | contig 10745 bp, 9 predicted proteins | sample 3178371 | NCBI WGS metagenome assembly SXGQ01 (sample SAMN11356859, study PRJNA531348) | freshwater metagenome | isolation source: freshwater sample F1-20 | place: China: Fuxian Lake, Yuxi | collected 2017-12-25 | reverse complement strand
TTTTTTTCATTTTTGTTATATCAAATTCTGCATAAGAATTCATCGGTGTATTTTCATTTATAAAATTTTTAGATATCATTTTTCTCATAAAACCTTGAGTTTTTGAAAATTTACCACCATCTATTAATTCACTATTTAACATAATATTTCCACCATCTAAATTTACAACTTTATTTAAAGAATCTAATAAATCATTTTTTTTTATTTTTGTCAATGCTATTTTATGAATATTACTTATTTTTTTCGCTATAGTCTTTAAATCTGCAACGTTTAAATCTCCTAATTTATTAATTATTTTCATTTTATTAAGTCCATTTCCTTTTATTTTCTTGATAAAATCACCTATATTCATAACATAACCACTACCTAAAACTTTATCAAAATTATCTAAAGAATGACCTTGATAATAATTAAACGAATCAGATAAAATATTAGATGGCATTTTTAAAGTTGGTTTTTCTGTTTTTACCATAATATTCCCGGAAAATAAACGCCCTCCAAAACTGTATAAAGGGTCATCTGGTGTATAATATCGTTTATTTTCATTTGATTGTTGAGAGATTAAATCATATGGTTGAAAAGCTGGATTAAATTGGACGGAATCTTTCAACCATTTAAAATCTCTTTTTAATTGATTAATCAATGCACCGCCTAACGAATGCCCTGTGAGGTAATAATCATATTTATCATATGGATACATCGTCGCTATTTGTTCTATAATTTGTTTATCTTTTAAATATCTATTACTATATTTTAATCTATTTACTGCTATAGATGCATCGGCTTTGACATCTTCTTTAGATGAAGTCCCTCTAATTGATAAAATAATAGTATCATCTGATTCGTCTAAATATGCTTTTACAGTATCTGAATCATATACTAATTTATAGTCTTTAATTTGTTCTACTCCTTTTTTATTATATTGATTTTTAGATATAGCGAAAAAATCTTTATCACTTGGACGAACACCATTTCCAAAAAATGCGTTGTTTAGTTTCATATATATATATAAAACTATAAAAAATATATATAAATTTTATATTATTTTATATAATATATTATATATATTAATGGTTAATAATAAAAAATCAAAAAAAATGATGATTGATAATGAATATTTTTATGGTATGGGTGAATATGCTGACAGTTATACGGGCGGAATGATTAATCCATTTTACGACCGCTCAGTTGAACGGTCGCCATCTCAAGCATTACTAACAACAAAATATAATCTAGCATCAAATCGTTCATCTGAAGTAAATGGTGGATTTGTTCACAGACCGATTAAATACAGAGGAGTAGGCGCGGGAATGACTGAATATGCTGACAATTATGAAGGAGGAAACCGATTTATGGATGAACTTAAACGAGGATTTAGTAAAAAAAACCTTACAAGAGGAGTAAAAAAATTAAATGAACAAGTTTTAACACCTATGGCGACTACAGCAAAATTTGTAGCGCCTTTATTTGGTCCAGAAGCTCTACCAGTAAGTGCGGCACTCGGTGCATTAGGATATGGAAAACCAAAAAGAACAAATCAGAGAGCAATGATAGTAAAAAAAGTAATGAATGAACGCGGAGTCTCTATGATTGAAGCGTCAAAAATAGTAAAAAATGAAGGTCTTTATTAAAACTATAAATAATTATTTAATTATTTTATAACCTAAAATATATATATATGGATTATCATTCTCTAAAAAGAACCGAAGCAAAAAAACATTTTTTAGAAAAAATAAAATCAACGATATCATCAAAACAAAATATTTTAGAACCAATATTTGATAGAATAACACCAACTCCAAGAAGTGGACAAATATTTTTTTCTAATAAAGATGATTTAGATATAAAACCAAAAACAATAAATGGTTATGGTTTAAGACTAGCCGACGATGAAAGAGAAGAACATAGAAAAAAAATTTTAGAAAGATTAAGCAGTAATTTTGATAAATATAATAGCGGAGACACAACAGTAGACGTAAGAAGAGAAAATATAATAACTGATGAAGACGTATCAATAAGAAATGGTGATATGTTATTAGATGCTTTAATGATTAGAGTATATAATGGTGATGTTGGATTTAATTTTTTTGATGATGTTTTAAAGTTTAAAAATTTTATTGTAGATAATATCTGGAAATTTACAGATATTGAAACATTTAATAAGTATATAGAAAAATTAACGTTATTTAATCGTCAATTACAAACATCAGCAATAGAAGACAAGACAAAAGCACTAGCAAATAATAGATTTGAACTAACTATACAAAATCTGACAAATAGAGGTCAAAATAGCGATACATACACTATAAATAGACTACGAGAAGAATTTAATGATATAAGAACTGGATATATTGATGTAGTATCTAGAAATTTAGAATCTTCTATAGTAGTCATTCAAAAATTAATAGAATATATTACACAAAATGTAGAATATATAAGTCAAACTGAAAGAAATAGAAAACAAATATCAAAAGCTCTATTGAATACTCTTCAATTAAATAAAGTTAATATGACGAACATAGAAACAAAAATAAGAAGAATTCAACAAGGTGTTATAGATGAAGAAAATAAAAGAGTCAGAGATATGGGACTTCCTCCAAGTGTTCCACAGAGACCTCCATATGTTCCACCTCCACCAGTTCCACCACCACAACCACCACCACAACCACCAGCGCCAGCGGCTCAACAACTTATTAATCTAGTAGACCCTACTTATACAAGAAGAAACACTGAATTAGAAATTAGAGGTTTAACACAACCAGAAATAAACCGATTTTTAACAGATATGACGGGTATAGATGGTCCAACTTTAATAAGACAAATCGGATTTAGAACATTAAATGACGTAAAATCAGCGATTGTATCAGCTTTATATGATAAACGACTTTTAATTGATAGAAGAGGTAATTTAATTACATAAATTTATTTTAATATTACTATAAAAAATATTTAGTTTTTTACAGTAATAATATATACATTATAATATATAGTCAATGTCATCTATAACATCTGATTTTATGATTAACATAGTCAATCGTTTAGTATCTGAAAAAAATTTATCAGTTAAAAGTGCCGACCTCTATTTAAAATATTTAATTATGTTGAATAATAAACAACCTTTTAAAAGTCTTACATTTTTAAAAGAAAAAGATGAAATACATAAAAAATTAGAAAAATACAGCGACAACACAAAAAAAACAATTTTATCTGGTGTTGTCTCAGTTCTAACATTATTTAAAGATAAATCTAATTATAAAGCTATATATAAATATTACTATGATAAAATGATGGATATCGCTAATAATATGAAAAATAATAATAATGAAAATGATAAAACAAAAAAACAATCTGATAATTGGATAGATTGGAATATAATAATTAATATGAAAGACCGATTATTAGAAGAATGTGATTTATTCAATATAGACCCTAAAAAGATTACACCAGAACATTATGATAAAATTTTAAACTGTGTTATTATGTCAGTCTATACGGAAATTCCACCTAGAAGGAATAACGATTTTTTAAATATGTATGTTGTTAATGGATATAAAGACACAATGGACACTAATAAAAATTATATTGATGTTATAAATAATAAATTCATATTTAATAATTATAAAACACAAAAAAAATATGGACAACAAATAATAGATTTTAGTAATATTGATAAACTAAAAATAATATTACATAGATATTTAAGAGTTCATCCATTAAATCCAGCAAAAAATAAAAAAGATTTTATATCAGATATGCCAAAAAATACAGAATTTAAATTTTTAGTCAATAGTGATGGTTCATTATTAGACTCTGTAAATAGTATTACAAGAGTATTAAATAAAATTTTTAATAAACGCCTTGGAACGTCTATGATGCGTCATATATATTTAAGTAGTAAATATAATATAGATGAAATGAAAGAAGACGCGGAAATGATGGGTCATAGTCTTTCACAACAACGACAATATTTAAAATCTGAAAATTAAAAATATTATTTAGTAATTGATAAATATTCGTCTAAAATATGAGCTGTTAGTTTTTTAGGTATTTTATATCTCTCAATTCTTGGTATAAGCTGAACTTGTTTCGTTCCTCTACATTTATCATCAGATAATTTTAAAGGATAATTACTGAAAAAATTAGTTGGTTTTGTTCTATCATCTCCATAATTACAATAATATGTAAAATTATATATAAATTCTTTTATTTTCTTGTCTTTTCTCATCATTCCTCTTGGATTTTCAATAACAAAACCCATTTTTGGATTCTTTGATAAAAAATATTTAATTATTTCGATGGTTTTATATAATATTTTTGTCCCAATTTTTGCTTTTTCACTTATAGGCTCTGCTGTTTGTGTATTTCTTGCATACAGACGATAAACCATAGGTGAGTATGTTTCACAAGGTGGAGACTCCCAAATAAAATCTGGTTTAATATTCATATCTTTATATTTCCATTTCAATATATCTTCTAAAATATCTGGTTCATATTCTTCATCAAAGTCTAAACTAATTGTATCAAATCCTTTTTTTCTAGCAACATCACCAACTGAGCCACTACCTTTGAATAATTCCAATAATAGTAAATCTTTTTTTTTACCTTTACCATATATTTTACAATTACATTCACAATTTTCATTCATTATATAATTATACATTATATATTAATATTAATTATTTACATATATGATTATTACTAGTAATAAAAAATTTTTTATTACTGGTAATTAAATAGGGTATATATAAAAAGGCTTATTTAATCAATAAACGGGCAATCATTCAAGTTTTCATCAATATAATTCTTTTCTTCAAGCTTTTTCTTTATTAAATCTAATTTTAATTTAATTCTTATAGTTGATGATTTTGATTTGTTAATTTCACTACTTGTGAATATTTCAGAGTCTGACGTTAAAAACCTCGAAAAATTATTTAAAGATAATTCAGTTTTTTTGTTTCTGCTTTCTTCTATCCATATATAAAAATCAGCGTATAATTCGGACATTTTAATATTATCATATTTTATTATTTTAGTCTTTTCATTCTTTTTTATAATTGATATTAACCATTTAATTATTAAAGGCGCATTAATCCGTTTTATTTCTACATAAGATTTATTTATAGGTCTATTTATTTGATAATCAATCGGTGTCTCATATATTTCATAGTTTTTTAAATATTTGAATAAGCAAGCGATAGCCTCTTTATCATTAAATATATTATCTAACTTTTTAAAATATTCAACATCACCTCGTTTTTCTGAGTTTACATCATAAATAAAAAATCGTCTATCATTATTATCTATAGGAATAGGATTTTCATTATTACTACAAAAAATATATCGGGAATAATCATTTATAGTATATTTTGGAATACCTTTTCTATTAATAATAGTTTTAGATTGTGTAATAATACTTTTTAATCTATCAAAATTTTCAAAATTTGCCTTTCCTTGGGCTTCTTCTATAGTGATTAATAGTTTATTTTCTAAATGTTCATTAAATGAATTATATAATTCATTATTAGTTCCAATAGTTAAATAATATTTCGGACCTAAAATTTTATTTCCAAAGTTATCAAAAAATAAATTTTTACCGGTTCCGCCTCCACTATTTAAAAACTGCCCTTTATCTCTAAATAATGGAGTTGTTCCTTCTTTCATATGTGGTTTTTGAATAATATGAGATAACCAATTAATAAAATAATCACTATCTCCATTCGTTAGGTATCTAATATGTTTTAAAAATGGTTTTATTTTCTTCTTAATTTGTTCATCGTCAAATTCTTCAATTAAATATAAATATTTTTCAGCTTCAAAACCATCAAATAAATTAAATATATTTTCTGGGCATTCTTTAAAATTTGGTATAAAATCGGTTCTATCAAAAAATAAACGGTTTTCGTCTATAATCCATTTAGAATAAAAATCAATTTTAGTTGTTTTGTTTCTTTCTTCATTATAATGTTCAATTTGTTTTGGTTTTAATTCTATTTTTATATCGGCTTCTCTTAAAATGTCAAAACCTTCTCTATTATCTAATTTTTTATAGAATTTAGAACCAACTAAAAAATATTTTTTTTCTACTTCATTTTTTATTTGTTGATATTCTTCATTTCCTCTTTCAGTTTTTATTTTTTTATTTTCTTCTTTATGTTTATTAATAATTTCTATAAATTTATCATTATTATCAATTTTTAACCAGTAATACAATGTATTAATTTTAATATCATCATAATTTTTTATATTAATTGATTGATAAACATTAAACGGCTCATTTTCTATATATTTATTTGATTTTTTGGAGTAATTTTCATAAATTTCAACTCTAATATTATATTTTTTTAATATTATACCTAATGTTATCCACTCATTAAAATTATCAAATCTATCATTTTTTATATTATCTAATATAAATTTTATTTCTTCCTCTTCAATTTTATTATTAATAATACAATTTTTTAAATCCTTATTAGATATTTTATTAATTTCTTTAATTTTTTCATTAATTTCTTTATTTGGTTTAAATCCTTTTAACTCTATAAATTTTTCTACTATTTCGTCAGTTATTTCATTTATTTCTTCGTTTATTTTTGGTTTTTTTACAAAATAATATTTATGAATTTTATTATCAATTTCGTATTGTGTAGGTTCAACGATTAAAACTGAGTTATCGTTTCTTATATCTATTAAAATATTTGTTCCAACTGATGTTTTTAATTTATTAGTATATTTAAATATATAATGAAAACCTTTTCGCGTTTTTTGAATAAAATTACATTGTTTATCACATAGAAATAGTAAATCTTTATATAAAGGATTTTCAACATCATCAAAATCAATAGCGGTGATATTTGAAGATTTACCACATAAAAGAAGATGACAAGGTGCATTTTTATTCAGTTTTGGTTTTTCTTTCCAGTTAGTGTATCCATAAAAATTTAAATGTTTTTTAACTTTATCCTTTTGAATAGAAACATCAAGAGAACAAGAAGAGAGAACGAGATTTAAATTTTCGTATAATTCAAAGATTTCAACCATTATATAATATAGTTTATAAATAAAATTTTCTTAAACCTTTTAATTTTAAATAATTATATATTTATTATTATTTAAAATTTCTAGATGTTTTTTTTTCTTAATCTTTTATTTTTATTAAATGTTTATAAGGAATATATAACACATCGGAGAATTCATCTCTTCCTACATCTTGTCTAAAATTTATTTTTATAGTGTCGGTCTTAAACGTTTTAAAAAGTTCTTTATCATATTTAATAATGAATAAACCATCAATATATTTAAAGCATAAATAACAAGAAGAACCTTTTAAATTTTTATAGTATTTTATTTTGTTTTGTCCTATCATTACCGTCTCATATTGATTATGTTTTAGTCGTCTTGCTTTTAGTTCTACATAAATTGTTTTATCGTCATTAAAAAAATCTATAACTCCATAAGCATTTTCATTTTTTGAGAAAGTAGTCTTAAAATATTCATTCAAAGTTGGTATTGTTTCGTCTTCTGCATTTTTACCCATTTCTAAATCTTGTTTTTTAGTCGCCATTATATAATATAGACTATAAAAAAATATTTCTAAAGCTTTTTTATTTAATATATTTTTATATATTTTTATTTAATAATGTAATAATCTGTTTTTCTTTCTAAACATCATTTTAATTGATACTGTTGAATAGTTAGTCATCTTTATTGGATATAAAGAGTTGTCTAATCTGTTTTTAAAAAATACTTGAATATCGATATTTGAGAGTGATTGTTTGCTTTTAGTAAATGCACTCATTCTATATTCTGCACTCGGTGCATATTCTATAAACTGTCTATAGTCGTCTGCTGTTTTTAATGGTAATGCAATATCTGTAATAATAGGCTGGAAAGCACTAGATGTAGATGATATAGAATTGTTGTTTGAATCTCCAAATACCGTAGGCTCACCCACTTGTTCTGAGAATATAGGAATTAGTGTAGAAGTAAAAACAATAGATGCAATAGGCGACCATAAAGTTGATGTGCTTATATAGTTCTGAGTCATTACCCAATAGCCACTAGGTGATGGAGTTTGAGTTGGACCAATTGGAAAACCGACAGGAGGGGCTACCCAGTTTGTAAAATTTTTATTGACTATCTTTAATACATTTGATTCTGATGTTGTCTGTTGACTTCCTACATATTCTGATTCAAAACTAGAAAATAGATTGAATAAATTATTATTTAGTGATAATTCTAATATTTCGGGTGCTGATGAAAAATAGGATGAATTTGTTCTAGCACCTCCGGCGCTTCTTACATCATAATATATAGAAAATAAATTTGATGACTCATTATATACTAGTTCTGGAAAGTCTGTGTTTATAATGGTGTTAGTGCAAGGACCGGGAAATGTTGCTTGATATGCTGTATATGCAGTAGAAAAATCATCTAGTAAATCACCTACTGTAGTATTAAATAACTTACAAAAATGACCATAAGTATAAATCCAATAATAAATACCTCTTGTGTCTTGTTGACTGATTGGTGGAAGTGGTAATTGTAAATTATTAATATAAAACGATGTAGTCTCAGATACATAACTGATATGTCTTTTAATGAATTGATTAAATGTATGACCCGTTCCGGTTGCATCATCAAAATCTTTTGTAAAATTAATACCTATCTGGTATGTCGTTCTATTTATATCTGACTGTCCTAATTCTATAGTTGGAATATGAATTGGTAAATTCAATGAGGGTCCGTTCATTGTAAATCTAATAATAGAAAATTCAAAATTAGACAAATTATTAATAAGTGGAACACTGCGAGTTTCAATAAATTTAACCTCATTTTTATCTTCCGGTCCTATTGGTTCTAATGATGTGTTATTTATAATATCGGCGTTATAATAAACAATATCTGGGTCTCCTTCATCATCTGGTTCTCCTACTGTTGAAATATATGATTTATACATTATTATATAATTATAATTAGATTTTTTATTTTCCTAAAATATTATATATTAATAGTGAAATTGTATCATCTATATTTAAATTGTATTTTTTAGTATACTTATTAATTAAATTATTATATTGAATATCGCTTAAATCTCGGTTAAGTAAACGAAATGCACAATGTCTACCACAAGTATTTATATTATCCCCTAATTTTTGATAAGGAAAAATATTATAATCTACTATATAACCGCTATTTTTTAATAAATGAGTCAATTTTTTAGTTTCCATATCTAATTCATCTTTTTTGTCCTCGTCTAATGAATCAATTATATCATCTGGACGTTTTCCATAAGGGTCAAAATAAAGAATATGATTATTTTTTTTAATCATACATACCCAGTGCCCGCTGTTAATGTTATTTACTAGATATAACATTAAGCTTCTTCCTTCATTATCAAATACTTGGTCTATATTATTTACATCGTCTAAATATGGATACACAAAAATAAATAAATTATCGCCTAATATAATGTTCATATCATCATCACCTAAAGCGTATTTTTTTATTTCATTTAATTTGGTTCTATCTATTTTTTTCATTATAAAATATTAGATTTTATTTTATAATATAATTATATATATTAAAAATGGAAGAACGAAAATTTCCAATTGATTACAGTAATGAAGTAGTTGATATTTTTAAAAAATTATCTTTTACTGATGGACAAAATTTAAATATTTATGGTTCTATGTCATCTCGTTCAATATTATTTCCTCTAGATTTTGATGGTTATGAAATCGTTGAAAATAATGAAAGAAGTAAAGAACATTATTTAAATTTTATAGTAAAAAAATTTAAAGATAATATAAAAAAAATAGAAGATACTAAATCTATATATATATCAAAAATTAAATGTGGAGAAATTGAAGAATGGAAAATACTTGATGATAATATAGAGATAAAAAATAATAAAATCATAAATTATAACAAAGTAGAAACAAAAAAAAAATTAGAAAATTTATATAATAAAAAAATTATATCAAAAAATGATTATTATATTATAGATAGAAAATTAAAAAACGATATATCAATTAAAGAATATTTTGAACTAGTTGATATTTTAGATTATCATATTGTTAGATGGTCGCCGTCTGATATATTAAAAGGTTATACTGTTTTATTAGATGGTGAAAAATATTTTTTAAAAGAGGCGATAAATAAAGGAATGACTAAAATTGATGTTATAAGCTTGTTTAATAATGTATTTACTGAATTTAGTTGTATATATCAATTTAATTATAATGATAAACCTTTAAATAAAATAGTTTCTAATATTGATTATTCATTAAAAGAAGATATACTCTATTATTTAACAAATAAAAAATATTTTAAAATGGCTAAAAGAATATATGCTTATAGTAAATTTAAAAATGATGAAATAATGATGGATAAATTAATTAAATTATTTAACAGTAATTTAGGTATATTATATCAAATTTATGGTAATATAGAAACATTAAAAATTATATTTGAAAATATAAAAAATATACCACAAAAAAGAATAGATAATGAACTAAATGAAATAAAAAATAGATTTTATAATATAATAAAAAATGAAAAAAACATAGAATATAAAAAAATTATTAATATGTTTTATAATTTAGATAAGACTAATATATTAAATGAATTAGTAAATTTAAATGATGAAATTACAAAGTTATTAAATAATAAAACTTTAAAATATCTAGAAAAAATAAAATTGTATCCACTACCTAAAAATTATATATTATAATTTTATAAAAAAA
>SXGQ01220925.1_pt1 | contig 10747 bp, 9 predicted proteins | sample 3178371 | NCBI WGS metagenome assembly SXGQ01 (sample SAMN11356859, study PRJNA531348) | freshwater metagenome | isolation source: freshwater sample F1-20 | place: China: Fuxian Lake, Yuxi | collected 2017-12-25 | reverse complement strand
GGTTGACACCCGCGCCCACACGCAACGTCACCGGGCCGGGCTTCTCGGGGCGTCGGTCGGCCACCGGCTGCACATCGCCAAAGTGCTCCAGCGACAGCACCAGACCGTCCACGCCCGCATCATCGACCAGCAGGTTGGCCCCGTCGCCCAGTACGCGGATCGGCTGCCCGGCAAACGCCAGAACCAGGTCGCGGAGCTGGTCCAGGTCGTGAGGCCTCGCCAGCGCATCGGCCCGACCACCCACACCCATCCAGGTTGAGAGCGGCTGATCGTGTTGGATGATGTCATTGAGCACGGCTTGCATGATATTCACCGCAGAAGGGCCAGTGGGGAGTCGCGCAACACATCGGGGTCGCGTGAGCACCGCGCTTTCACACGGACTTCGTCGCTGTGACCTCTGTGCCTCTGTGGTTGTGCCTCTGTTCTCCGCCGTGAACCGCCCTCACGCGGATTCCATGAAGCCCTTGGCCACCTTCCACACCGGTCCCGCGCCCATCACCACCAGGAGGTCGCCCGGGCGGCAGATGTTCTGGAGCTGCTCCACGATCGCCTCAAAGGGATACAGGTGCATCGCCTGCACGCCGCGGGCTCGAAGGCGATCCACCAGGTCGCCCGCGCCGATCCGCGTCTTCTCGATCTCGCTGTCGCGTACGAAGTAGATGTGCGGCACGATGACCACATCGGCCTTCGAGAAACTCTGGGCGAACTCGTCGAGCAGGAACCGCGTACGGCTGTGCTGGTGGGGCTGGAAGATGCAGATCAGCCGCCCGCCGCGAGTCTCGGGGCGCTCAAACTCACGCAGGGCCCGCAGGGTTGCATCAACTTCGGTCGGGTGATGGCCGTAGTCGTCGTACACCCGCACCGGCGCGGCCGCCGGGCCCCATCCCGCCCCGCGCAGCCGCGTCTCGCCCACGAACTGCACCCGCCGGTCCAGCCCGCGGAAGTCCGCCAGCGCCGAAGCGACGCGATCGGGGGCCGCGCCGAGCCAGATCGCGATTGTCGCGGCATAGGCCGAGTTCATCGCCATGTGCTCGCCGGGGATGTTCAGCGTCCAGTTGGCGACGTGCTGGCCGCGGTGGTTCAGCCCGACGCGCCGCGTCGAGGTGTCGAACGTCACCTGCCAGTCTGCCGACGGCGCGTACCCGATCGTCTCGATCGCTGCTTCAACGCCGGCCGTCACCTCGCGCCGATGGGCGCCCTCGTGGGCGATCAGCAGGCGTCCGCCCGCCGAGGCCGGGGGCAACAGCTTCGCAAACTCGTTGAAGGACTTCACCACGCCGTCGAGCGTGCCATAGATGTCCAGATGATCCGCCTCGACCGAAGTGATCGCGGCCACCGCAGGGTGCAGATGGTGGAACGACCGGTTGAACTCGCACGCCTCGGCCACCAGCAGGCCAGGCTTGCCGGTCAGCGGCCCGATGGGGACTTCATCGGAGCCCAGGCGGAAGCCCACCGAGGCGGGCTTCGCGGGGTCGAGCTGGCGACACGTCGCCCCGACGATCACGGTCGGGTCGAGCCCTGCATGGGCCAGGACCACCCCAAGCATCGCGACCGTGCTGGACTTGCCGTGGGTGCCGGCGACCGCAACCCCTGTGCGGGTCTGCATGCACAGCCCCAGTGCTTCGGCGTACGTCAGGGTCGGCAGCCCGCGGCTCTGGGCGGCCAGGAACTCGGGATTGTCCGGCCGGATCGCCGCTGAAGCGATGACCATCTGGCAGTCCGGGGGCAGAATGCCCGAGGATTGGTCGAGGCTCACGTGGATCCCCTCGGCCCCCAGCGCGGCCGTGAGGTCGCTCGGCGTGCTGTCCGACCCGCTGACCACGGCCCCTGAGCCGCGGAGCATCCGGGCCAGCCCCGACATGCCGCAGCCGCCCACCCCGATCAGATGGATGTGCCGGGCGCGAACGTCAAACCCGTTCCCGCCCGTGCCAGCGACGCCATGTCCGGTTCGGTCAGCGCGCACGGTCATCGTATGACTCATGGAGCTTGTTTCGGCGAGTCGGCCCACGCGGCCGGAAACTTTGCGTGGACCATGGCCTCCGCGTCGCTATCCTGCCCGCGTGGCCGACCCAACTACCCATCAGCCGTCGTTTCCCTACAAGATCGCCGTGCTCTGCGAGCTCCGCGACCACCACGGCCGGATCCTCCTGCTCAAGCGGGCCCGCGACCCCAACCGGGGGATGTACTCCCCGATCGGCGGCAAGCTGGATACGGCTCTGGGCGAGAGCCCCGCCCAGTGCGCCAGCCGTGAGATCATGGAAGAGGCGGGGGTCGAGATCCCCGTCAGCCGCCTGCGCCTGGTGGGCATGATCTCCGAGCGGGGATACGAGAACCAGACCAACTGGCTGCTGTTCTGGTACCGGGCTCTGGACCCGGTGTCATTCGAGTCTCGCATGATCGACGAGGGCGAGCTGGTCTGGCATTACCCGCACGAGGTCGAGGCCCTGAATCTCCCCGAGACCGACCGGGCGATCATCTGGCCGCTGGTGCGTCAGCACGAAAACGGCTTCTTCGTGGTGCACATCGACTGCTCCGGCCCGACCATGCGCTGGTGGGTCGAACAGAGCACCGGTTGATCGTGGCCACTGGCCCCCTCGCCCAAGTCAGGGCCGCGGATGCCCGATCTTCACAGGAGATTGATATCCCGCGGGCCGGGACCAGTCGCCCGCCGAGCCGCTGCTCCGACGGCTCGGTTGTCGAACCCGGCCTGTTGTGCGATTGACCCGGCGCGGGGCGGCGTAGAATCACCCGATGCTCAGATCCGCTCTTACGCCCGCTGAGTCGGTCCGTCGCCGTTCCCCCGTGCGTGGTCCGGCGGTTCTGCCGCGGCTGATCGCCGGCGTGGCCCTGGTCCTGCTCGGGGCCATATCGTTGGCCCAGAACGCTGTGGCGCCGGCGCCGGCGGCGTCGGCCATCCCCGCTTCGCGCCAGGCCCAGAACCTGGCGATCATCACCATCAAGGGCGAGATCAACGCCGTCACGGCCCAGAGCGTCGAACGGCGCGTCCGCGAGGCCGAGCGTGGCGGGGCCGACGGCATTGTGATCGAGCTGGACACCCCCGGCGGCGAGGTCGGGGCCGTGCTCGACATCTGCCGCACGATCCGCACCTCCAGCATTCCAAACACCATCGCCTGGGTGAATCGCACCGCGTACTCGGGCGGCGCGATCATCGCGCTGGCCTGCCGCGAGATCGTCGTCGCCCCCGGCTCGACGACTGGAGATGCGGGGATCATCCGGGGCGACCCGCTGGGCCTCGTGCAGGGCCTGGCCGAGACCGAGCGATCCAAGGTTCTCACGCCGCTGCTGGGGGAGATGGTCGACAACGCCCGACGCCACGGATACGACGAGAACCTGGTGGTGGGCTTCGTGACGCTGGGCGTTGAGTTGTGGCGCGTCGAAGAGAAGGCGACCGGCCGCATGTTCTTCCTCTCGGCCCGCGAGTACGAGGAGCTGTTCGGAACCGAGCCACCCCGCGGCACGCCGGAGATGGCCTCGCTGGCTCTTTCGACCGAGACGACACGCCGCCCCGCCGCCGAACAGCCCGCCGATCCCCAGGGGCTCACCCCGCCGGAGGATCCCGCCCGCGCGTTCCGCACGCCCGTCTCGGGACTCACACCCGAATCAGTCGACGCCCTCAACAGCAGCGTCTCTGGGCTGCAGGAACCGTCCCGGCGCCCCGCTTTCGCCAAGCTGAGCGCCGACGACTTCATCGATCACGGCTTCGCGATGGACGGCACGACGTTCCTCACGCTCCGCGACGACCGCATGAAGCTCTACGGCCTGGCCACGGAGAGCATCGCCGACGACCAGCAGCTTCAGGCCTTCGTTGGCGCATCCAGCGTCGTGCGGCTCAACCAGTCGTGGACGGAGTCGGCGGTGGGATTCATGACCCAGGGCATGTCGGGGCTGATCATCCGCGGCGTGCTGATCGTCGTGTTCCTGCTGTGCATGTTCATCGAGTTTTCGATGCCCGGCGTCGGCGCCTTCGGGCTGATCGCGCTGGTCGCGCTGGCCGGGCTGATCGTGCCCCCGATGCTGATGGGTGGCTCGAACTGGTGGGTGCTGCTCTCGATCGTCGGCGGGCTGGCGCTGATTGTGATGGAGATCTTTGTGTTCCCGGGCTTCGGAGTGCCGGGGCTCCTGGGGCTGGTGCTGCTGCTGGCGGGGCTCATCGGCACCTTTGCAGGCCGTGGGCAGCTCTTCCCCGGCGTCGGCGGCGGCAACTCGGGCGAACTGACGTGGGCGATGGCGACGGTGCTCCTTGCTACCTTTGCCGCGGGTGTCGGCATGTACCTCTTCTCGCGCTACACCCACTCGTTCCCTATCGCGGGCAAGCTGGTCCTTGGGCCACCCAAGCCCGCTGGTGACGATGGAGACGGCCTGCTGGCGGCCATGGGCCCAACAACCGCTGGCGGGGCCGTGCAGGTCGGGCAGGTGGGCGTGGTGACGTCGTCGCTGCGCCCCTCAGGCACCGCCGAGTTTGATGAGAAACTGGTGGACGTGGTCAGCGAGTTCGGCTTCATCGAACCGGGCCGCCGTGTGCGGGTGACGAGCGTGAACCAGTACCGCGTCGCGGTCGTGCCGCTGCCTGATGACGCCCGATCCGCCACGTCACAGGGGGGCACGGCGTGAGCAACCACATCCTGTGGGGCATGGGGCTTTTCGCAGTCTCGCTGGTACTCGTGGCGCTCGAGCTTTTGATCCCCAGCGGCGGGATCATCGCGATCACCGCGATCGTGGTCACGATCGCCGGCATCGTGGCCTTCTTCCGCGAGAGCACGATGTGGGGCGTGTCGAGCATCGGCGTGACGCTCGTGCTCACGCCGATCGTCATTCACTACGCCCTGAAGCTGATGCCTCATACTCCGGTCGGCCGCCGACTGATCCTCGGCCAGCCCGACGAGGATGAGCAGCAGCGTCAGGCCATCGAGGAGCAGCAGCGCCTCGACGAAGAGCAAGCCTTGGTTGGCATGACCGGGGTCGCGCTCACGGACCTGCGCCCGGTCGGCAGCGCCCAGATCGAGGGCAGTCGGATCGAGGTGCTGGCCGAAGGGGGCGCGATCTCCGCGGGCTCGACCGTGCGGGTGACGGCCGTCCAGGGCAATGTTGTACGAGTCAGGAAGCTGGCGTAGCCCACTGGCCGGGGCGAAGCTCGTGCGTGTCCTGCCGCGAATCCCCGGGGACACTTCGCCCCCCGCATCTTCCGCTACCATACGCCCTGCCCGTCCGCCGCGGCGGGACGTGATCGCTTGCAAGAAGGGAACGCTCTATGGGTCCTGTTTTAATCGGCGTCATCGTCATCGGCGTCATCGTCCTCCTGGTGTTCGGTGTCATCGTCCTGAACTTCCTGAACCTGTACATCCAGGCCCTGTTCAGCGGCGCCCGCGTCGGGATCATCGATCTGATCGGGATGCGGCTGCGCAAGGTCGATCCGCGCACGATCGTCTACAGCCGCATCCGCGCTGTGAAGGCCGGAATCGATCTCAGCGCCAACCAGCTCGAGACCCACTATCTGGCCGGCGGGCGGGTGCCCACGGTCATCAACGCCCTGATCGCCGCCAACCGCGCCAAGATCAGCCTGCCCTTCGACACGGCCTGCGCCATCGATCTGGCCGGGCGCGACATCCTCAACGCCGTGCAGACCAGCGTGAACCCCGCGGTGATTGACGTGCCCAACCCCAAGCTCGGGCGCTCGACCATCGACGCCGTCGCCAAGGACGGCATCCAGCTCAAGGCCCGGGCCCGCGTCACGGTGCGGGCCAACATCCAGCGCCTCGTCGGCGGCGCCACCGAAGAAACCATCATCGCCCGCGTCGGCGAGGGCATCGTGTCGAGCATCGGCTCCTCAGAGACCCACAAGGAAGTTCTCGAGAACCCCGATCGCATCTCCAAGACCGTGCTGAACAAGGGCCTCGACGCCGGCACCGCCTTCGAAATCCTCTCGATCGACATCGCCGACATCGATGTCGGTGAGAACATCGGCGCCAAGCTCCAGACCGACCAGGCCAACGCCAACAAGCAGATGGCCCAGGCCGAGGCCGAGAAGCGCCGCGCGCTGGCTGTCGCTCAGGAGCAGGAATACCGCGCCGAGGAGCAGAAGAACCGGGCTCAGGTCGTGCTCGCCGAGGCCGAGGTGCCCCGCGCTCTCGCCGACGCCTTCCGCAGCGGCAACCTGGGCATCATGGACTACTACCGCATGCGGAACGTGCAGGCCGACACGTCGATGCGCTCCTCCATCGCCGGCAGCGGCGGCGGCGGCAGCGAGAAGATCGGCGGCGTTTCGGGCGGCTGACCCAGCCGGGAGCGCAGCTCAGGACCGCGGCGCGTCGGTCAGGCGCGCCGCGATCTGGCGCAGGCGGACCCGGCGGAACGCCTCGGAATCCAGCGTGAACACAGGCGGCGCTGTCCCGAACGGCGTGGGCTGCGGCGTGTCGGCGTCGGGGGTCAGTGAGTCAATCGGGCGCGTGAGCTGCACCCGGGCCGCGGGTTCGCGCAGGTCCGCCCGGGCCGCGATCAACGGCTGGGACACCGCCAGCGACGGCGGAACCATCGTCGACATGAGGACTCCGGTGGGGCCACGTGCGTCGGTTGTGTGTGGCGCATCAGGCGCGGACCCGGACCTTACGCTCGAGGTGCCGCCGCGGACATGGGCCAAGTACTGCGCGGGAACGGGCCCGATGAAGAACACTGTTCCCGCCGGGATCACCGTGACGACGTCGCCGCGCTGCGTCACGTCGTACTCCGAGCGCGGGAACGCCGCGTAGAGCCCGCCGCTCTGGCGCATCAGAAGGTCGGAACTGCCCGGGACCGGGCGTACCTCTTCGAACGATGCATCGACGCGCAGGTCAACAGGGTCAAGGCGCATACTCTCGGCCAGGGGCGCGATGTCCTCGTACCCCTTTTCGAGCACGGTGTTGGGGGGGCGAACCACTCCTGGGATCGGCGCCGGTCGCGGCGCCGGCTGAGCGCCGGCGTTCGCCAGTCCGATCGCCAGCATCGCGCCGGTCACCAACCCGGGCGTCGATCGGCGTATTGCGATGGATCGTGTGCTGCTCATGGCGGTTCCGGTGCGGACCCGGCGGCTTGTTGGCCGCCGGCGCCCGCACCAGTGTTATCGGCCGGCGTGCCGACCGCCTGCAGTTCAGATGTAGTACATCGAGGTCGCCTGCCCGTTCTGCGACTTCTCCTGCGCCAGTGTGGACAGTTCGGCCAGCGACAACGACCCCACCGCCTCAGACAGGGCATCGCCGATGCGCTGGTTCACCACCTCCAGAGCCACGCGCCCCGCAGTGACCCGGTCGGCCTCGGCCGAGCGATCAGGCTCGGGCTCCGATCGTTCCAAGGCGGACATCAGGTCGCTGACCGAGATCTGGTCCGCCGGGCGTGACAGTCGATAGCCGCCGCCGGCGCCGACTTTGGACTCAAGGATCTGCGCCGAGCGCAGCGCCAAAAGAATTGACTCAAGGAACTTGGCGGGCAGCGCCTCGTTCTGGGCAATATCGCGCGACTGCAAGTACCCCTCCCCCTGGCGGTTGGCCAGACGGATTGCGGCCTTCAGACCGTACTCGCATCGCTTACTCAATCTGATCATGCGTCCTCCTGGCCCGGCTCCGCCGCGACTCCGACTCGGGCGCTGCGCGTAACCCCAGCCTCCACCGATCAATACGAACCAGCGGGCCGAAGGTTTCGTTCCCTCACCCAAACAAAAACCTCTGGGGCCCATACAGACGTCAGAACCGGCCTCAGCCGACCGCTCAGCCCGAAAGCGGGCGGACGATCACGAAGTCGACAAAGACCATCGGCGGCGCATCATCGGGACCGCTGACGGGCAGTTTCAGCAGCTCTTCACCCTCGGCGGTCCACTGAAACACCGCGTTCAGAACATAACGGTCCACATCCGGGTGTTGTGAGCGACGGATGAACTTCACCTCGCGCACTTTGCCCTGGCGATCGAAAAAAACACGGACCACAGGGTCCGTGTACATCGCCATGATCGAATGCAGATGCGTGCCGCGGGGCTTCACGGTGTTGATGCGCAGCCCCTTGGCCGCCACAGGCTGGCCCAGTCGCACGCGCTCGGCGGCACGGATCGCGGCAAAGTCGGCGTCGCGCGTGTCCTTGCGCCCTTGGCTGTCACTCGGTGCGCCGGTGTCGGTCCCGAGCGTGCTGTCCCCGGGCAGCGGACTCGGCGCGCCCGGTTGCACCACGGGCACTGGAACAGGCTGTGGTTGTGCGGCGACCGCAGGCGGTGATGGTGGTGTTGGTTGGGTCGCCACCGGCTCTGGGCGCTGCGTGTCCGGCAGTGCGGCGACCCGCTCCACGGGTTCATCGACCGGCGCATCCTCAGCTTCCACCACCACGGCGATCGCCGAGGGAGGGCCGGCGAGCTCATCGGGCGCGGCCGCCGCTGTCAGTAGTGGGGCCGCAGGCTCGGGGGTCTTTGCCTCGGCGACTGCCTGCTCGGTCGGATCCTCAGGCGGTTGTTCGGTCGGAGGTTCGACTTCTGCGATCGCTGCAGGCTGAGCGCCCGGCTGGTCAGCGGGCTCTGGAGCGGGCCGGGGATCGATCGCCGGTTGTGTCGCTTGCCCGGCACCACCCTCCGCCAGAGCGCCCGAAGGTTCGATCCGCACCGCAGGCTGCTCGACGTCCTTGGGGCGGGGCGACGCGTGCTCGACGTACTGGTCGTAGCCGATCCAGGTCAGCGTTGTCGTCTGCGACGTGGGGTTGCCGACGTCGACGCTGCGGTTCGGGTCCCGATCAGCTTCCGTCTCCGGGAGGGAGTCGGGATCGAACCCCTGACGCGGCTGGCCCGCGCCGGCCCGGTTCGACAGCGTCACCGCCGCCACCCCCACGAGCAGGTGGAGCAGCACGCTCGCCCCGGCGGCGAGGAGAAGTCGGTGTTGTGCCCGGGCCGCGGCCATCAGGGGGATGGTATGCCGACGGGGGGCCGCTCTTCGGGCTCGCGCAAGAAGCGCAGGTCGCGGATCCCGCCCTCGGCAAGGGCGTCCATAAGGGCAAAGAGCTGGGCGTTGCGGGCCTCGCGGTCGGGGGCGATGTAGAGGGTCGCGCCCGGGGAATCGGCCTGAGCCTGGGTGAGCGCGGGGAGCAACTCGGCGATGGGGATATCGCGCCCGTCAAGGGTCACGGTGCCATCGGCCTTGAGGCCCAGGAGGATCGATGGACCGGGCTTGGCCTCGCCGGCCGCCACGGCGACGGGCAACCGAATGTCGGTGACCTCGAGGCGCGCGGTCAGAACGAGCACAAAGATGAAGAACGTCAGCAGCAGGAAGACAACGTCCAGCAGCGGGAACAGCTCAAGGCGCGGTTCGGGCATGGAGCGTCGGATCTGAGCCATGGGGGGTCAATCGGGGGTACACGAGGGGCCGGATCGCCAAACGCCGGGGTGGTGAGAGCGCCCCGTGACGCCGATACTACCCGACTATGGCGTTGACCCTGACCAAGGACGAGTTTCTTGCCATCGCGGGATCAGGCCCACCGGGCGATGCGCGCGCGATGGTCGTGCCGGTGGGTGTCCGCCTTTTGAGCGACCAGTTGACGCCGGTACTCGCCTACCGCCGCCTGGTGGTGGGGGACGAGCGAACAGCACCCTCGTTCCTGCTGGAGTCGGTCGAGAATGGCGACCGGCGTGGTCGCTACTCGATCATGGGGGCCCACCCGGCGATCGAGGTCGTGGCCTATGACCGCGATGTGCGCATCGCCGATCGGCGCTGCGAAGCCGACCGGCGGGGCCTGCCGCTGGAGATCGGCGAGCGGTCGGTGCAGGCCGACCCGTTGATCGTGCCGCAGCGCCTGACCGCCGGCGTTGCGACCGTGATGCCTCAGGGCGCCGCGGCCCGTGTGATGCCGTCGTGCCTGCTGGGCGGGTGGGTGGGATACGCCGCCTACGACACGGTGCGGTATGCCGAGCCGGAGAAGCTCGACCGCTCCAACGCCCCGCCGGACGATCGGAAACTGCCGGACCTGCACTTTGGGTTCTACGACGAGGTGGTGATCTTCGACCATGTCGACACCCTGGTGCACGTGGTGCGCCTGGTGAGCGTGGGACGCGGGGCGTCGCGCGATGAGATGGCGGCGGCGTACGACCGGGCTTCGGTGGCGCTGGAGCGGACCGCTTCGGCCCTGCAGACCCACAGCAAGCCTCTGCCCGCGGGGGCCGTGAACCGCGAGGACACGGTTGGTGCAGGTCCGGCGCTCACGGGCTCGAACATGACGCGTGAGCAGCACCGGGCGATCGTCGCGCGGGCCAAGGCGTACATCAACGCTGGCGACATCTTCCAGGTGGTGATCGGCCAGCGCTTCGAACGTCGCAGCGCGGTTGATCCGTTCGATGTGTACCGCGCGCTGCGAGCGGTCAACCCCAGCCCGTACATGGGCTACCTGCAGGCCGAGGGCTGCATCCTGATCGCGTCGAGCCCTGAGATCCTGTGCCGCGTCCGCCGCGAAGTCGACCCGGCGACGGGTCAGTCCGTGCAGGTCGTGACCAACCGCCCGCTGGCGGGGACGCGCCGGCGCGGCGCCACACCCGACGAGGATGCCGCGCTCGAGCGCGAGTTGCTGGCCGATGAGAAGGAACGGGCCGAGCACATCATGCTCGTTGATCTTGGACGCAACGACGTCGGGCGGGTGGCCCAGCCGGGGAGCGTGGCCACCCCGCGCCTGCTGGAGGTCGAACGCTACAGCCACGTGATGCACATCAGTTCGACGGTCACGGGGCACCTGCGCCCCG
>SXGQ01682537.1_pt1 | contig 10748 bp, 4 predicted proteins | sample 3178371 | NCBI WGS metagenome assembly SXGQ01 (sample SAMN11356859, study PRJNA531348) | freshwater metagenome | isolation source: freshwater sample F1-20 | place: China: Fuxian Lake, Yuxi | collected 2017-12-25 | reverse complement strand
GTCAAACATTGCGAATAATGTAACCTTGGGTTTTAAGCAGGTCTGTATTAATGATTTCAATTCATCATCAAGAATACCGCGTAAATCGCACGAGACAATTAATTCATCATACCCGTCAGTCTCGTCTTTATCTCGGTCTAATGCGTAAGAACCGTGCCCACTATATAAGAAAAATAATAGGTCTCCTTCTTTTGAATTAACTAGAAGATTTTTGAATTCCAATAAAATATTTGACCGAGTCGCCTTTTTAGAAGTTAAATCAGTAAGAACGTTTATGTCTTTAAATCCATTTGATGTTATTCTCTCCTTAACTGATTCTACGTCGTTAATACAGCCATACAGTTCATTTTTTGTCCCGGTATAATTAATCCCTATTAGTAGAGCCTTTTTATTTCCGTTTATAACAATTGAAGGTGGGACATATTTTTCAATGGCTGATTTATTTTGATTAAATATAACAGTTAGAGTGTTAATATCTTTATAATATTGATTGACAGCATTATTTAAAAGTTGTTGCTTATTTCTTACAGCAAGTCTTGCCTTCTGAATATTAGCAATCTGGAGTGCCAAATTCGAATACAAACGCGCGCAATCCGCATTATATTTTTGTCGCAAATATGCGAGCCGATTTTGTCGAAAAATAGTTAGTTCCTCGCTCATATTATTTGTCTATATTATAAGTATTTGAATTATATATCCTACAAATTATGTAGTCCTTTACGGACCATATAATTTTTGTTTTATTTTTGGTTATTTATTTTTAGTTTGTTTTTATTTTATTTGGATTGATTTAAGCAGTGGTGGTCTCAGCCTTGACTGCCTTGGCGAAGTGAGGAGACATATACTTCTGGAGGTTGAAGTAGGTGAGCTCATCAGTCTTCTTCAACTTGAGAAGAGTCGCAAGCTTGGAGTCAGGGTTGATCTTGCGACCATTGTCCTTGTCCTGGAGCTTGTGGGCGCGGATGTAGGTGTTGATCTCACGGGTAACATCGGTGCGGGCCATCTCGGATCCCTTGTCCTTTCCAAGGAAAGAAGCAAGCTCGTCAGAAATCTTGGTGGGCTTGACAAAGCCAGAGGGCGCACGGTTACCAGCCTTGCGCTTGCGCTTGGAGGACTGCTTCTGGGCAGTCTTGACCTCACGAGACCACTTCTTCTCAAGGGTCTTATACTCAGCCTTCAAGGAGGAGATGAGAACACCCAACTGCTGGAGCTTGGCAAGGAACTCAACAGATTGGTCAGCAAGGGGGGTCTCGGCATCGGCAGCAACGGCGGGCTCGGCAGCAGCATCAACAGCAGGGGCGGCAACAACAGGGGCGGGGGCAGGGGCAGCAGCGGCAGACTTCTTGGTCTTCTTCTCTGCGGGGGCAGCGGCAACAACAGGGGCGGCAGTGGTGGTGACTTGTTCAGTCTCGGTCTTAGATGTAGTCTTCTTGGGCATCTTATTATACTATATACTGGTATTTACTTTTTAAGTGATTTAACGCAAATAATATATATTGTTACGATAATATGGTAATGGGACGCGCCCTACACACAATTAAAAATAACTGACCGATTGAAAAAGCCAAGGAAGCGATGTAGCAGCCGATTCATTTACTAAAGTTAATGCGCCAAGAACATAATACGCTCCTAAAGATTTACTGTCGCGATCTACGCCGCTATTCACCAAAGTTTCTAATATTTCTAATATCATATTTTTTATATTAAATAGGCTACTTTCGGTGTGAATATAATGCATATTCAGATTCCTAAATGGATTACCATTTGGAGGACAAATATTGCGCTTCGTTTCATGCGTTAATTGAGCCCTGTAGTCCCATATATCAACCAAATCTCGAATAAATTTAATTAACATTGTTCTGTTCAAAGAGAGAAACCATTTAGGGTCAGAATAATTCCCTAAAGCATCTATGTTCTGAAATAAACCTAGGGCCCTCATTTCGGTCGCCTTTTCAATAGAAACCTTGGGGGCGTCATCTTCATAATGTAAATTTATGTGTATGCCTAGCATTTTACCCAGGCGAAGCACAGATCTAATTGTTTTTATAAATGACTCTGGAATAATATTTCTGTTGTATGGATTTCTAATTGTCTCGCTATCTTTAGATGTTAGAAACAGTTGATGGAGAGAAGTTATATCAAAACCATAAATAAATCCATCAACATCCTTGTAGCTCAAGAATTGATGATAATTTATTTCACTTACTGGGTCCATAGTAACAAAATCGTCTACATTTGTGCATAAACAGCGATTGAACGCCGCCGGCCCGTGTAGTTTTTTATAGCTTCGCGCAATTGTTCCGCGAAACACCCTTTGGATCTTAATTATAAACGATGAAAAATATAAAAAGTTATACACACGCGCAGACAACTCATTCTTATTTCCACTTATTTTTAATTTATAAGTCTTGGCAATCGATTTTAACTGAGTCACATTATAGTTATATCTATTCAAAATTTCATAGTTTTTTATGGTCGGAATAATCACATTTTCATCGTCGACCTTGACCGCTTTTTTATTTGTCTGCCTAGCGTTTTCACATGTGGCAGAAATGCTATTCATATATTCACTTATTAAGCTATCGTTGCTCTTATTCTTTTTAATAATTGCGCTCATATATTAGTTATATATATTTTCTTTTTGAGTAGTTTTATTTATATTAATTAAATCAATATGCTAATGAAATACTGTTGGTCGTGACAGCATCACGAGACCATAATTATATTTATATTTTAAAAAAAAATTGATTTAAAGGTAGCACCGTAATATAAAGCATACTGATACAATGGCAAGCGCAATCATCGACGGAACTAATATTGACACGAGTGTATTCTCATACTCTGCTCCTAAGGCTAACCCCTCTGGAGGAAAGGTGGTGAATCTATATAATAAAAATTTCAGAGAAACTCTTACTATTTCTACCCCTCTCATCTTGACTTGGGGCGCACAGGAGGGTATGGATCAATCAAAGAACCCCACGGGAAAGTTTACCATGTCGCTTCAATTCCCCAACAAGGATTATCCTAATGCGGACTGCGAGGCATTCTTGAAGTCTATGCGCACTCTGGAGGCAAAGATTAAGGCAGATGCTCTTACTTATTCGAAGGAGTGGTTTGGCAAGACAATCACCAGCGCCGATGTTATGGATGAAAAGTTTAATGTGATGCTCAGACATCCCAAGAAGGAAAAGGGAAGCATTGAGCCTGATTATGATAAGCCACCTACGCTTACTGTTAAGGTTCCCTGCTGGAAGGGCGTGTGGCAGCCTGAGATTTATGACGAGGAGGGTTCTCCTTTGTTTGTAAAGGGCAAGACCGCGCCACATTTGACTCCACTTGACTTTATCAAGCCCAAGACTCAGGTAATTTGCTTGATTCAATGCGGTGGATTGTGGTTTATTAATGGAAAGGTCTCTGTAACTTGGAACTTGAAGCAGGCAATCGTCCAAAAGCCCAAGACGTCTTCATTTGTCGAGGGAACTTGTTTCCTTAAGCCAAAGGCGGCTGATGTTGAAAAGTTGAAGACTCAAGCACCTCCTGAAGACGATATTGATCCTGATGGCGCAGTTGGCTCTACTATTGTGGAGGATTCTGATGAGGAGGAATATGATTTGCCTGCTCCCGCGCCTACACCAGCTCCTGTTCCTGCGCCAGCACCTGTTCCAGTGCCTGCTCCTGCTCCCGCGCCAGTTGCCGCAGTAGCTGCCGAGAGTGGTGAGCCAAAGAAGAAGCGCGTTGTTACCAAGAAGGCTTAAATAAATTTATCTAATAATAAAATAAAATAGCAAACATTCAATAAACAAATAAATAATTAAACCAAACATAATTAATCAAACAAACAAACAAAAATAATAAAAATTAGTAGCCAATCTTGGTTACTAATTTTTTACATATTTTACAATCAATATAATTCAAATACTAATGTGAATATTACACGTTACACAATGGTTATTTTTACTATGATATCCGTTTTTTCAGATACATCATATATATCCTTTTTTACCTTGGACAACCCCGCATTCTTAATTCTATAATATTGAACTCGCTTCATATACAATTTATCGAGAGGGATCTTAAACTCGCGATCCACTATACACACGCAAATAGATCCGCCATCAAATATCGCCCGATTTAAATCCGCGCAAGAAATAGTAACATCTTCAACAAGTATATTGTTGTCATCATCTATAGTAATACCCGGCGGCAACTCCGGTTCACATATTACTATTATTTCACACCCAGACGCATCAAAGTATGATTCATTATGCCACAACGGGACTAGAAATAATTCATCGTTCACATATAATTTATACATGTTGTTATTAATAAGGTCTAATATACTAGGATTTAATTTATACACTTCTACAGATTTGTCATACTTTTTTACTACAATTTCGCGAACCACGTCAATAACCTCTTGACTTAAATGAAGTATATAACGGTGATTAGAGAGAAATGTATATATCTCAAATGATGTATCCTTGTCGAGATCATCGAATAGTCTAGCTGATATTTTCTTTCCAGCAGCCATAATATCACTGATGATTGCCGAGATAACTTCAGTATATTTCCCTTCAAGAACTGTCTTTAAAAACCCTCTTAGAATATTGAAATAGAGAGAAGAATCAATGTTCGTGTCATCATCTGTTTCTGTGTCTTCATCTTCAGGATTTAGGTGATGTATTTCTCTCTTCAAGTAATCATAGGCTTCATTTATCTGCTTGAACCTTGCGTTTGACTCTACAGAATTATTGTTTTTATCTGGGTGGTTCTTAAGCGCCAATCTGCGATATTGTTTTTTTAAATATTCTAATGTAATGTCGTTTGGAGAAATGACGCGCAGGTCAATCTCTAAAATTTCAAATGCGTCGGTATGATTCATTAAATTTTATGAATTATAAACTTTAAGTAATAAATGGTGAGTTATATTATTTATTTTTTATATTTTCGCGTCCTCTTATTTTTCTTATAAGCATTTCTCCTTTTAGTTGTTTTATGTTTTTTATTGCCTCCAACAGGTGGTGGTTGTGGACAGGCTATCCCCTTCTGAAGACAAACAAGTGCCGATTTTATGTTTAAAGCATCACCGTTGTACAATTTAAAATCAGGGAGTTTCGGGTCTCCATTTAAATTTTCCATACAATATTTTAATGAATTTTTTACAGTCTTGCGCATCTCTTCATTTTTCTCTGGGATTCTGTCAACTGCTACTGTTATCATTTCTTGAACATCGATAGGGTGAAAAGGAGGCTTTTGAACTCCATACCACAAATTTAAAGGATTAATGCGAGCGCCAAAGCTAGGTTGTAGTTTGGCGTTTTCCTTTATCGCTATTTTTTTGAAAAATTCCAAAGAAACATATTTAACATTATACAATAATTTTAATTGTAATTCGTCTGCCAAATCTAAGATTGGAAAATTTTCATCAAAAAATTCTTGTTTTTTTTCTTCTGTTGCGTTCGAATTTGCGGAAGTAGCAAGAGCCTTTCTGGAGGTGTCAGAGCTAACCCATGTATTATATTGTAAACCATCGTAACCTTGAAATACACTTAACCAAATAGAATCTGCTACAGAACCAAGCGAACTACCTCCGGCTGTTGTTTTTGAATAACCACGAGAATCATACATTCCTCTAAATACCGTTTTAATATCTAAACTATACAATGATGTTAATGTAGGCAATGTCACCGTATCCTTGTTCCCACCAGAAAAATATTGATATATTTTTTTCCCATATTTACCCTCAAAAGCCTCCTTGCCATATTTACGTAAAACTCTTCCGTAAATTTGTTCTTCATCACCAGCTGTTTCGGACAAGCCTAATGATATGATTGCAGGGTTAAATGTAAAACTAAATCCTTCTTTGTGGGGTGGCGATAGTACAATACAGATAGGATTATTGTCTCCGGCATCACCATAGGGTCTAATCGGAAATGTAAAAATTGTCCCAAATTTAAGTTGCGCGTCTAAATTAAACGGATCTAATTTGTCATTCAACCATATATATTTATATTTTTTCTCATCAAGAAATTTACAAAACCCATACATAACATCATGTGTTGGTGGATATATTACTGGTAAATAATATTCTACTGATTGTACAACTCTTGTCGCTAACTGAAATTTGGACCCTAACGCATAATGTGGATGATATACAAATTGCGACTTAGAATCAAACATATTTTTTTCATTAAATCTGGATACTTCAGTAGCCTCTCCTTGAAAAATTACTCCTGCCCGAATAATCTTTAACAACTCCAATACATTTTCGAATTTAGTTTGCGTTCCGCTCTTATATGGGGGCTTTTCATATGGTTTCTCTTGTAAAAACTTAACCTGGGTTTGGATGTCTCTAGCATTTGCTCTTAATTCAGTGCGTAAGGTGTTAAAATAAGTATTGTTTATCGTGCTTATATTTTGTGTTACAATTTCATCTTCACGTAAATAGGAAGGTGACTTTTCTACACCAACTGCTAGTTCATCTTTTCTAAAATCAACAAAGTTTCCTGATATATTTATAGGTTTTCTTTTATTGTCCGCGAATTTAGCTATATTTATGTTTTCAAACTTAAATTTGTCTAAACTAATATTCACGGCTGGTCCTAGCTGCCAAAAAGTATTAAATTCGCCATTTTTTTTATAGTCATCTTGTTTTTTTGTTAAGAAACCAAGGGCTTCTTCTTCTTCTTCCGCGGATGGTTTCTTAAAATACGCAATGTAATTTGCTAAGAGGGCATCCTTGACCGCCTTGTCTAATCCTTCTATTCCACAAGATAGGTTATTTAAGCTTTCGTTTAACTGATACGACAGTTTAGCATTGTTTTCTTTTGACAAATTCACATTGCCTGTGGCGAATAAATTTTTAAGCACTGTATTTTCGAGACTATGAATCTCTCTTACTTGTTGTTGTGTAAAAGGAAAATATATATTTTCTATAAATTTATCAGGAAATGCGTTTGTTGTGCCATTTTCATTTACAGTTTCACTCAATTTAAATTGAGGGGTTGACTCTAATAAACCTTCAAAAAATTGCTTATTATCAATAGCAGTGTTGATATAATCATAGTTATAAATTGATATAAAAGGCATAATATTTTCTATCATACCATCTAAATTAAATTCACCTAATTTCTGTTCTATTGCATAACTAATAACATTCATCACAATTTTGGATATAAATATCGTTAACCTAAACATTTCTGGAGTAATTGCGCCAATGGCGCCAATGGGGCCAGCAGTTGAAATATCTCTGGTGTAGATAAATGAACTAACAAATATTGTTACTCTTTGAATTATTTTCCAAATAATTCCTTTTATATCTATGGCACTTTTTTCACCTGCCTTGAATAAAGCCCAAAAATCCTCACCTATTCCACCCATAAAAAATAGAAGTGTTTTTATTTTTCCTGGTGGGGCACCTCCGTCTTGACTATCATCTAATTCTTCGACGTCGGCAGTTGACTGATTGTCCTGTTTAAAACCATACAACGAAAAATACGTTGTAAGAAGTGTTTCAGCATATTTAATAGTTTCAATATCATTTGATATATTTATAGGCGATGTCGAATTCTTATTTGGTGCGAATAGTTGTAAGGTCTTTTCTGTAAAATATTCGAGTTGTTCATCAAGAGTGGTTCCAAAATTATACAATTGTAATCCTAATAAAACCGGAATTTCTTTTACAAAAACCTCGTTGCTAATATTTTGCATTACTAATTCTGAATTATTATCGCGTCCATCTGTTATTGATAATACCCCGCCAACATATTTATTTTTACGCGTTTTACTTTTTTTTAAATATTTCTTTCGTATTGTTTGTTTGCGTTTTTTACCTCCAAGCGTTATTTCAGTGCTTGTACGAGATGATGGATTTTCTAAGAAAACCCAATTCGGTCCTAACAAGGGGTTTAACATAGTCACCACCTTTTCATTACCTAAGACTTCAACCGCCTTTTCATAAGGAACCTTTCCGTTAAGACAATCATATAAATATGATAATGTTTTAGTTATATTTTCCTCTGGTATTCCTGTATCCTTGACAATAATCTGCATTACCGGAGTTGTGTCGATTAATGTTGAACCGTCAAAATTAGACAAGATTTGACCCATTTCTGTTTTTAATGTTAATGATTGTTCGGGCAATTCACCAACATATTTAACCAAGGCCTGCTTTTCTTCTTCAGCACCGCCACGCATTCCCCCTCTGTTCTTGCGATTAAGATACTTCCCACCATTAGCAGGAGGAGCAGGAGGAGGACCGCGACCAGAAGGAATACGAGGAAGATTAGAAGGAATACGAGGAAGATCAGTAGCACCAGGAAGAATATAATTAGAAGGACCAGGAAGAGCAGTCGTGGCAGTAGTAGTAGAAGGAATAGGAGGAGGAGGACCAGTTGGAGCAGAAGAAATACGAGTAAGAGGACCAGTTGGAGCAGCATTAGCAGCAGCCTCAGCACCATTAAGTTCATTTTGCTTTTCTCTAGCCTCCTTTTCTATTGCTATAAGAGTTTCCTTATAAATGTTGGACATGCTCTTCTTAAATCCCTGCTGCGTCTCTTCCCACGTGGCCTTGTTATCATCAACTAAGCTTATTAATTTACTGAAAGGTCCATTATCATTATCTGCTAATTTTTCATAAAAAGTTTTAACATTCACAGCCGCATCTATTGTTGTTTTTGCAAGGTCTGGAAATTGCGTTTCAAGTGTTTTTTTAAGCTGTTTGCTTACGTTTTCCTTGAATTCTCCACTTTCTTTTTTTAAGTTTTCCTTAATACTTTTGGCGGCGGCATCGGCAAGTGCTCTCGCCTTCTTGTCAAAATCTTTGTCATCTTTTAACGTATTTTGAAAGGTCCTTCCAATATCGACAAGTTCTGGAATATCCGCAGTAATCTTATTAATGCTTCCTGGCAGGGCTTGAATTTCTTTCATTTGCTTTAATAGGTCGGCTACGTCTAGATCCTTCTGAGTTCCACTTGGAAGGAGCACTGGCGCATAGTGTCCAACGTACCTAACAAACCAATTAGGCTCATTGCCTTCATTTAAATCTGCTTCCAAATCTTCAACTGTTGCGCCGCTTAGATTTTGAAAAGCCAGATACAGTTGCGCAAAACCTGCCGGGAGAAATTCATACGCGCTATATTTTTTTTTCGAATAGATGCGGTTCGAAATAATTTCGGCAGCATTCATTATTGAATTCCCCTCTGAATCTAATCTATTAAAATAATATTTTGAATTAATTGGAGCATCTTTATTAACATCGTCACACAATTTTTTATTATTGCTGTCATTTATTCCCTTTATATTTAAAAACTTAAGTATTGAAACTATATCATAAGGGGTTTTTTGTATTGGCGTTCCTGTTAAAAATATAGATTGTTTGCTTATTTTGTCTTTTACAAAATTAACAAACCTAACATCGTTTATGGCACATACAGTAGGATCCTTTTTTGTAACAGTTCCCCTTCGTGGAACTTCGATTAGATCACCTTGTTTTACCGTTCCTGATCCTCTAAAAGCAATATCATAACCTATTTGCGATCCAGGTCTTAACTTCTCAGTTATAATTTTGTGGGCTTCATCGCATATTAAAACATCATAATTATTATCTCCAAGTTTATCTAAAGCATAATCCTTGTTAAATAAGTTTAAATAATCAAAACCTGTAAATCTTATTTTATAATAAGAAGTGTCATCAACCTTTACACAAGCGTCGAACTGTTCAAATTGATAGTCATATGTTTTCCCATCTTTTTCATAAGACGATGTGTAAACGGTTCTGTTGTATGTGTATATACTTAATTTGTCAGCGTCTCCTTGAAAAGAGCCAAAAAATAATCCTTGTGGGCACACTACTAGCACTTGTAATGGCTTTTTATCTGCGTTGTCGATGGTGGTTGAAAATTTATTGTCATCTGTTAAATGTGATAAAGCTATTGTTGTTGATGTCATAGTTTTACCCGTTCCGACTCCATGAAATAAAAAACACGCCTTATCACATTGTTTTCTATATTTAGTAAACCTATTTACGGTTATAAATTGTCTAGCGTCTAAAGCGGAAGGAATTTTTTTGAATGCGAAATCCATGTCAGTTTCATTTATATCTCCGGTTTCTAATAAATCATCGTTTAACGTAACAGCAATTCCTTCTTTTAATGATGCAATGTGAAACATGTAGAGCATTACACATAAAAACGGGGTTTTATTTTTAACATTACCATTTAAAACTAAAGCTAAACCCTCTATTTTTGTTACGATATCTTGATAATAGGTATCACCATCTTTAAATAAGGCAACCATCTCGTTTACGCTATTTTGCCTTGACGGATTTTTAAGCAAAGCTGATGTTTTGTCGATAGTTGCTTGTATTTTGGCGTTGACCGTCATGGCAGCCATAATTGCGTTGGTTTTAGCCACAAACTCCTCATTAGAAAAAAATTTATGTAAACTCGCAAAACTGGCTTTTGCATCTCCTGTCGCGCTTGATGGTGGAGAAGCTAGCTTATATGTTTTTACAAAAAAATCGCTATCTACCCTGCTATATATATTAGTACAACGCTTCATCTGAGCTAATAGGGTTGTTTTTAAATATTTCTCGTCGCCTTCACCGGGCTCTATGCCACACTTAGTTAATAAATCCTTCCAATTCTGTTTTGCCATTATGGTTGTCCCAAAAACAGCCTCAAGACACTCATTCGTTAATTCAACATCCGCGCAAAATGCGAGTTCTCCGGGTTGCATAGGTTGTCCAT
>SXGQ01440062.1_pt1 | contig 10748 bp, 10 predicted proteins | sample 3178371 | NCBI WGS metagenome assembly SXGQ01 (sample SAMN11356859, study PRJNA531348) | freshwater metagenome | isolation source: freshwater sample F1-20 | place: China: Fuxian Lake, Yuxi | collected 2017-12-25 | reverse complement strand
GTAGGGTAAAGGATCACGTCGGGCAGAGCGTTTTGATTACCGCCTTTAGGCGGATTGCCGGCTAATGCCGGGACTCCGAACTGCTCGAAGAGTTCATAACCCATCGTCTTTTTGCCTTCAACCCGATACGGCTCTTTAAGCGTCGAAACATCGAACCAGCCTTCTGCGTCCTTCCGCTCGGCGACGATCTTGCCGCAATCTGTGATCAGCCCATCGACCAGCGTCACGTTCGCTCCCGTCTGCTCGCATTCGATGATGTTCGCCCGCGGCGTATCGGCGGGCATGAAGATGTGAGCCTCCATTCCGGCTCGTGCCGCATATGCAGCCATCGCACTCGCTGCATTCCCCGCCGAAGGCACTGCGACCTTGCGGACGCCAAGTTCCTTCGCCATCGAGATCGCGGCCGTCATTCCGCGAGCCTTGAAGCTCTGCGTCGGGTTCTGGCCTTCGTCCTTGATGTAGAGCGTGACCGGCTTGTCGAGCTTCGCCGCGACTGCGGAGGCGTTCAGGAGCGGCGTCCAGCCCTCACCGAATGAAACGACATTCGCCCAGTCATCGACGGGCAGAACCTCGCGATATCGCCAGAGCGACGCTTCGCGTTCTTTGAGCGTTTGCGGATAAAGCGTTTGGCCCGCGGCCCGAAGGTCATAGCGAACGAGGAGCGGTTTCCCGCACTCGGTGCAAAGATTCTGGAGCTTCCGAGCCTCATGCCGGAGCCCGCAAAGTGCGCATTCAAGATGGGTTACGTTCATAACGTCGAAAGATTAAACGATTTCACGCCATCGATGCCAATTCCGCCCGCACTCATTTCTTCCAAAAGAACTCGCGGAAAAGGTTCACACCCGCATCAACCGCAAACGAGATCGCCGCCCCTTTCAAGCCGTGTTTGTAACCGTATCGGTCCGGGTACCAGACTGTCGCCGAGATCACGTTCGAAAGCAAATTTCCCGCGATCTTGGGCGCTCCAAAGACGCGTTTCCCCTCGCGGTTGCGGGCGGTTACAGCCGAGAAAACGGCATTCCTTGCCCGGGCCATCGGCCTGCGGTCGCGGCTCAAATAAAAGCGGCTATCGACCTTCAGGACCTCGTCAAGCCCGAACTTCACGGTGTTGTTGATCGCACTTTCACCAAGGTTCGATGCGAAGCGCTTGCCGAAACCCTCCCATTGGCCGCCCCACTCCCTTGGAGCATTGCGTGCGGTCAGTACCCCCGCCACGGTGCTATAACGAATGAGAGCCACAGGGCCGATCACTGCGTTTATATACCTCTTTCGTCTTACCTCGCGTGTTGGCGGCGTGTACCAATCGCTCGGGTCTTTGCCACTAACGGCTGCATTCGAGTCTGCGTCTGAAGGCTTGTCCGTTTGTTTTTCATCTTCAGGAGCGGCCGGCGGTGTTGGTTCGGTTATCGGAACCGCGGCCGATTCGGCCTCCGGCATATCCGGAATTTGCTCTGCGTCGTTGGATTGAGCAAGAGTTCCCGCAACAAAAAGAGATAAGGAAAGTGGCAGGGCCAGGCAGGCAAAAAAATAACGTGAGAGTCCATTTTTACACATCATATTTTACTCGAGGATACGTGATTATTACTTTTCAAGAAGCGGTTCCAATGCTGCGTAAATGTTTTCCATCATGAGCCGTGTACCCTCTGCATTCGGGTGGATACCGTCGGCCTGATTCAATTCTTTTTTCATCGCGACCCCATCAAGTAGGAACGGCAGGAACGCGACGTTGTATTCATCCGCAAGGTCCGGAAACGCGTTTCGGTAGTTCGTTTCGTAGTCCGAGCCCATCGAGGGCGGTGCCAGCATACCGCAAAGAAGTATCTTCATATTCTTTGCTTTCGCTTTCTCGATGATCCCGGCCAGATTGTTCTTCATCCTATCGACCGGCATACCGCGAAGCAGGTCGTTCGCTCCGAGTTCGAGTATCAGGATCTCCGCATTCGGCTGGCTAAGCACCCAATCGGCACGCTCGATCCCGCCGAGACTCGTGTCGCCCGAAACCCCGGCGTTGATCACCTCGTAGTCGTAACCTTCGGCCCGCAGCTTCTGCTGGAGCAGATACGGATACGACTCATTCTCCGCCAGGCCGAAACCGGCCGTAAGGCTATCACCGAGAGCGATGATCTTCTTTCTCGCCGCCGCCGTCTCGGGCTGAACTAAAGGCCGGTCGAGTTCGTATTCAACATTGCCGAAGGAAGCCGCCCGCGAACATCCGATGGCTGTGAGCGACACCGCAATGAAACCTAAAATGAACGCTTTGCGAAAGTATAAGTGCATAAGGCAAAAGAGTTTTACGGTCGGCAACCGATATTAGATTCATTTATAATCAAAACCTTTGAACAAGATTTTAGCAAGCGGCCGGGCCTGCCGAAAGAAAGGCTTTGCCGCAAGCCCAATTTATGATCAGCATCTCAAATTTGACCAAGACCGTCCGCTCCGGCACCGAAGACCTGACCATTCTTTCTGACGTATCGCTCGAGATACCGGACGGACAGTTCGTCGCCCTGACCGGAGCCTCGGGCAGCGGAAAATCAACCCTTCTCGGCCTTCTCGCCGGTCTCGATTCGCCCTCGTCGGGCTCTATCATCATCGACGGCGACGAGATCACGACCATGAGCGAGGATGGCCTCGCCACGCTCCGGAGCGGCAAGATCGGCTTTATCTTTCAAAGCTTTCATCTGATCCCGAGCCTGACCGCCTACGAGAACGTGCTCATCCCGATGGAGATCGCCGGCGCCCGCGATGCCAATGACCGGGCCAAGGAACTGCTCGACGAGGTCGGCCTTGCGAACCGCGGCCACCATTACCCGACGGAACTCTCCGGCGGAGAGCAGCAGCGGGTCGCGATCGCCCGGGCATTTGCAAACCGCCCAAAGATCCTCCTCGCCGACGAACCGACCGGCAACCTCGACTCAAAGAATGGTCAGCATATCTTCGAACTGATGACAGCACTCCACCAGGGCAATAATGTGACCCTGGTTCTGGTAACGCACGACCCCGCTCTCGCTGCCAAAGCCCAGCGACAGGTGATCTTGAAGGACGGCTTCGTTGTTTCAGATGAAATTTCTTGAGAACCTAAGCCGGTTAGGTTAAAATAAAATGCCGACAGTTCTTCGAGAGCGGGGGTTCCGATTTGCGATAAACACCGACGATCACCGGCCGGCACACGTTCATGTTTACCGCGAAGACGGCGAGTTGGTTATCGAGTTTGAAAATGAGGTCGTGATACGGGACAACTGGGGCTTCAATCGGCGAGATCAAGCTATCGCGAAACTGTTAGTAATTGCGAACGTAGAGGTTTTCAGAGAGCAGTGGGAGCAGATCCATGGATGAGAAAAAGATCAAGGCGTTGATGAGCGACCCCGATTTCGTGAATGAGTCTGACCTTGCAACTTTACGGGGCAAGGAGCGGATGGCTCAGCTTCCCAAAGCGAGAAGTGCAAGGGTCGATGTGGCGGCCCGTCGATTGGTGCTCGAAATGGAGAGCGGCATCACCCTGCTCGTCCCCATAAATATGATACAGGGCCTACAAACGACGGATGCAAAGGCCCTTGGGGACTTTAAGCTCGTGCTCAACGGCACTCAGATACGCTGGGAAACACTCGACTTGGATTTTACTATCGAGAGTTTTCTAAGCGGCGTGTTCGGGTCGAAAAAATGGATGGCGGGACTTGGTAAACATCTCGCGGAGATCGGACGGAAAGGCGGGCAAGCAAAAACACCAGCGAAACGTGCCGCAAGCGCCGAGAACGGCAAAAAAGGCGGAAGGCCGCCGAAGGAGAAACGAGCATAACTTTTTTTCGGATCCAAAGATGCTCAACGGGGAGCTGAGACCTAACCCATCGAGCCTTTATGACCGGACCGGAACATTTCAGATCGTTTATAGTTACCGATGCGTTTCATTCTTAACCTCACTGCTCGCGAGATCCGGTCGTCCTGGCGGCGGCTTGTCTTCTTTTTTCTCTGTATCGCTCTCGGTGTCGGCTCGGTCGTCGCTCTGCGTTCGCTGATCCAGAACCTGACCGCGGCCGTCGGCACCGATGCCCGTGCCCTGCTTACGGCCGACCTTGAGATCGGCTCAAACAACGACTTTTCCCCGACCGATCTTGAAAAGATACAGGCCGTTGTCGATGCCTCGCGGATCGCCGATGGCCGCAACGAGGCGATCACAACGTCATCGATGGCTCGGCCCTCCGACGCTGCCAATGAACGAGTCCGCCTTGTTGAATTGAAGGGCGTCGAACCGCCGTTCCCGCTCGTCGGTGAGTTCATCCTCGACGACGGGAAGCCGTTCGACCACCGCTTGCTTGAGAATAATGGCGCGCTCGTCGCCCGAATCCTTCTCGAAGAACTCGGCGTTAAGGTCGGCGACAAGCTCAAGATCGCCGAGGGCGAGTTCGAGATCCGCGGCAGCTTTGACAATGAGCCCGGCGGATCGAGCGGCTTTCGGCTCGGTGCACGTGTCTTCGTTGAAAAGCGTGCCTTTGACGATGCGGGCATTACGCAAAACTCAAGCCGCGTCCGCCGCCGTATTTTATACCGGACGACCGACAACCCGACCGAACTCGTCCGCCGCCTTCGCGAAGAGCTTCGCGGCAGCACCATCACGGTCCAGTCCTATCGCGAAACTCAGGAACGGCTCGGCGAGCAGTTCACCCGAACGGAGAACTATCTCGCCCTTACCGGCCTGCTCATTCTGGTCCTTGGCGGCGTCGGTGTCTGGAACGTTTCACGTGCCTTTGTCGAACAAAAGCGCAAAACGGTGGCTGTGCTCAAGTGCCTCGGCGCAAGCGGCGGGAAAATACTTTCAGTCTATCTCTTGCAGATCCTTACGCTCGGCTTGATCGGAAGCCTTTTCGGCATTTTTCTTGCTCAGCTTGGCATGTATGGCGTTCGCTCGGGATTTTCCGAGCAGCTTCCCGAGAATATGAGCTACGCCGTGACCGCCGCGACCGCTCTTCAAGGTGCCGTTCTCGGCGTACTTGTTTCGCTGCTCTTTTCCGGGCTGCCGCTGATGCAGATCCGAAACATCAAGCCCCGGCTCCTTCTTCGCGACGAGAACAATGCAAATATCAGGCGGCTCGACCTTGCCAAATGGTTGATCGGTGCGCTCATCCTAGCGTCGCTGCTTGGGCTGGCGGTCTGGCAGGCAGGTTCGTTTCAGGTCGGAGCCTTCTTCCTCGGCGGTCTTGCGGCAACGTCCGCCGTTCTCTATCTTGCGGCTGTTTTATTGACGAAGGTCGTCCGAGCTCTTCGGCCTTCGAGTTCGTTCTCGCTCAGGCAGGCGATCAATTCACTTCACCGCCCCGGCAACCAGACGAGAATCATCCTGCTCGCCGTCGGCCTCGGTGCTTTCGTGGTCTTCACCGTTCAATCGCTTCAGAGCAATCTGATCCGCGAGTTCGATTTCAGCCGCAACCAGCAGCTTCCGACGCTCTTTTTCATTGATGTTCAAAAAAGCCAGATCAACGGTTTGGCCGAAATGATCAAGACGCGTGTCGGTGAGCAGCCCGAAACAACTCCGACCGTTCGTGCCCGCATCGCTTACGTCAACGGCAAGCCGATCGACTACAGCCAGACCGAGACCCGCCAGATGCAGGGCCAGATCGGCCGGGAATTTGCCGTCACCTATCGGCCGGGCTTAGACCTCAATGAAAAGGTCGTCGCCGGCGAATGGTGGCGGCCCGAGGCGGCCGATGTGCCCGAGGTTTCCGTCCAGGACCGCATGGCAACGACGCTCAAGGTCGTCCCCGGCGACTCGATGACCTTCGACATTTCCGGCCGTCTGGTGACGGTTCGCGTTGCAAATATTCGCCAACTCGACCTTCGCAATACCCGCACGGCATTCGTCTTTGTCTTTAAGCCCGGGGCTCTCGAAGACGCTCCGCAGAGCTATGCCGCCACTATCCTCAGCCGTATCGGCTCGACCGACCGGCAGCGGCTACAGCGTGATGTCGTAGCGGCATATCCGAACGTTCAGGTCTTCGATGTTGCGGACATAGTCGCGACCGTAACCGACCTTGTCGAGAACTTCGTTCTTGCTATCTCGTTCGTCGGCGGCTTCGTCATTCTGAGCGGTATTTTGATCCTTATCGGGTCGGTCGCCCTGACGAAATCGGCCCGTATCTATGAGAACGCCGTTCTCAAAACCCTAGGTGCCGAGAGGCATTCTCTCGGGGCCATTCTGATGCTCGAATACGGCCTTCTCGGCCTGCTCGCGGGAGTGATCGGCTCGGTCTTTGCGATTGCACTGTCGTTCGCGGTCAGCTATTTTCTTCTCGATATCGAATGGGAATTTGACGGTGTTCGGACGCTCATCGGCATTGGCATTACAACGCTTATCGTGATGCTCGTCGGAACGGCCGCAAGCTTTGACGTGATCTTCAAGAAGCCGCTCTCGATCCTTCGGTCGCAGTGATCTCAGATCGAGGCTTCGAACGGATGGTCGGCAAGCACCGCTCGCATGCTCACCTGTCGGAAGAGTGTTTCCAGGTACGCCGAGAACCGGTGCAGTAGCGGCACAAGCTCTTTTCCATCGATCGAGGCGGTGATCTCCTCGCAAAAACGCTCAAAGGCCTCGCGGTCCTTGTAGTAAAGATACTCGATCGGCTCATTCAAAAATGCCGAGAGCAGCGATTGCAGCGCTTCGACATTCTCGGGCGTAGGGGTTTCCTCCGCCATGCGGACGGCCGTAACGACCTGATGCAGGTGATTGCGGAGCATTAGCGATTCGGCCAGCTTGTGCTGAAACTCGGGAAATACATCTCCAACCGCTACGTCCGGACGCACAAGCCGGACAAAGCCGGTCATGATCTCCTGAAAGCCGTCGTTGAGCAAAGCATATGCGGTCTCGACCCGGGCGTAAACTACCAAAGCCGAGCGGAGCGTTACGATCCCGGCAAGTTCCTGATTGTAAGCCTTCTTTAGCTCGAGCGAGGCCATGTAAGAGGCTCCGTCAAGCATGCCGTAGAGTTCAGCTTCTTCATCCTTCCAACGCGAAAGCGTGTCTCCGATCCGCCGGTTCATAGTCCGGACCTGATCGTGGATGCCGCAGAAGATCGCCATCGCCGGCTTTAGCGGATCATCTTGCTTGAGCATCTGCGAGATCGCCCGGAGGCTCAAAAGTATCCGCCCCAATCGGCTTGTGGCCCAAATGATGGTTGAGCGGTCGGCGGCCGAGAACGCAGGGTCAACGGCAAGCGACCGAAGTTCCTCGGGAAGTTTCTTCAGGCCGGCTTCAGCCGCCACATCTTCCAGCAATTCGACCGCCGCGAGCCCGCCAAGCTTTTCTCGCAAAAGTTTTCGCCAGCTTCGCCACTCGTAATAGCTAAGGCTATCGCCTTTCAATAGAGCGGTGTTAAGCACGGAGTGGTCCTGAATGAAAGCGGAAAGCTCGGCAAAGGCCTGACGCTCGATCGTAACCCCAAAGAACTTCTGATCATCCGAACTTGCGATCTCCGCCAGCAGCCCCGAGAGCCGCACGAAGACCTCCATCGTGATGTGAAATTCGCCTCGGCGATCGCGTGTAACGGCAGCCGGTTTATCGGAATCGCCGAGTACGCGGTCGTAGCTCGAAAGAAAGCTCGAAAGCCCCTGAACCCAGATCCAAAGCTCGACAACGGCGTCCTCAACCGGCCGCGGTTCGGGCAGGTATGCCGAAACAAGCGCGTCGCCCGTATATACGGTCTCCGCAAAAGGAGTTGTCGATTCCTCTTTGGTCGTCTGCAATAGAAATCTCCTACGGCTTGGGAGCGGGCTAAATCAGGAAGGAAGGTTCGCCCTTTTCTTTTATACATCGTCTTAGGGTACGCTTGCAACGAAAATCGATTGATAGCGACGCTTCGGCGGCGTCCGCGACCGAACATTTTATGCCCCATATCGACCAGTTATTGATCGCAACCCGAAACCCCGGAAAGGTCCGGGAGATCCTCTCGATGCTTGCACGGAACGGAATCTCGGCGATAACCCTCGCGGACCTTCCCGCACTGCCGGATGTAGAAGAGACCGGCCGGACGTTTCTGGAGAATGCGATCATAAAGGCTGCTGCTTATTCTGCTGCCGCGGGTTGCTATGCTCTCGCTGATGATTCCGGCCTTGAGGTCGCGGCTCTGGGCGGACGGCCCGGGGTCTTTTCGGCGAGATACGCCGGAGACTCGGCAGATTACGACACCAAGATCCGAACGCTGCTTCGCGAGGTCGAAAAGACAGCCGCCGCGAATCGCTCGGCGCGATTTGTTTGCTCTATGGCATTTGCCGATTCGGCGGGCGAGATCGTCTGGAGTGCGGAGGGCGTCTGCAATGGTGAACTTACGGAATCGCCCCGCGGAGCGAACGGGTTCGGCTACGATCCGATCTTTATGCCGCTCGGTTTTGACAAAACTTTCGGCGAACTTGACGATGAAGTTAAGTCAACTATCAGCCATCGAGCAAAGGCGACAGAATCATTTATGCGATTTTTCCCCGATTTTATCGGGGTTTGACTTGACCGGACCATATTCCGCCTGTAAAATCCGCTACTTGAACTCGCTTTGCGGCGGATCAGACGGGGCGTAGCACAGCCTGGTAGTGCGCACGGTTTGGGACCGTGAGGCCGCAAGTTCGAATCTTGCCGCCCCGACCACAACGTTGCTTGGCTTAGGAGACATGCCCGCCATCCGAAGTTAGACCGCTGGCAACGTGAATTTGCAGTGAAAGATCTGAATTTCAAATATTGACACCTTGGAGGTTACTTAAACACTATGGCTCGAATGACACAGACGGAGATCATCAACAACTTGGCGGAATCGTCAGGCCTCAAAAAGACTGACGTTAAGGGCTTTTTCGATAGTCTTGCAGCTCTCGCTGCTGCAGAGGTCAAGAAGAACGGCGAATTTACCGTTCCCGGATTTGGCAAGCTCGTCAAGGCGACCCGCAAGGCCCGCGAAGGCCGCAACCCCGCCACCGGCGAAACCATCAAGATCCCGGCCAAGACGACCGTTAAGTTCCGTCTCGGCAAAGCGATGAAGGATGCCGTAAGCTAAGCATTTGCTTAAGTTAGATTAAGGGCTGCCGAATCGCTTCGGTGGCCTTTTCTATTTGAAAAAAGTCGCATATACCTAAAAAAAAGTAGTGACATACCAGTAACTTTCTGTTAATATCTCTTTACAGTGGTGAGCAACAAAGGGTTCCTTTCCCGTTCGACTTGTTTTTTTGGTTGCAATGAACCCGTTACCCTAAAGGGATTTCTAGGTTTCCCTTAGGAATTTTGTTTTTAGCTCACGGCTTATTGTTGGAATGAAAGTTCTAAAATTTCAAAGGAAAGGAGAATTTGAAGTGGCAGCAGCTAAACCCATGACTCTGCAGGAGAGGATCTTGCAGATCGATCATATTCAGGCTCGCCGTTTCGCTAAGTTACAAGGTGAAACGGTCGATATCGCCTCAGAAGGTATCATCAGGCACCTTCGGGCATGTGCGAAAATGGATGTGAATCCTGACGCTTCGGCAGTTCGAGAGATAATTGACGATGCCCTCAACGGCAGGCGCGTTTTTGCGGAAACCTCGAATGACCTACTCGCCGCATAGTTTTTTTTTAAGTAGTACTAAGTTAGCAATACATATTTTACCGCCCGTTTTTAGGGCGGTTTTTTTTATTGCCCGGCCAGCAGTTCGGCTTTGTATATCGTGTAGCCCGAAACGCGTTCGAGCTCGGTGAGGTCGTACCATCTGGTCAAATTAGCAAGATCGTTTCCATCGTCATCCGCGATCACCACGTATGAAAGCTTCGGCTCCGCGGCACGGCCGGCATCGAATCGCTCGATATACTCACGATAGAGCGCGACCTCTTCAGCGATCTCACCCTCGGTGATCGGCTTATATTCCGAGTTGAGACGATCGGTGTGCCGGCCCCAGCCGAAAAAAGCGATGATCGAGACAAAATCGCGGCGAAGCAGGTCGTCGAGCCCATCGGCATCGACATTGTTGTAATACAAATATTGATAATATCGTTCCTTACTTTCCTGCCACGAGAGCCCGGCAAAAACGTGCTGATGCCGTGCCCAGAGCACATTCTGCGGAGCGACCGTCGGAAGGTCGTCGGCCAGGATGCCGTCAAAGGCGAGGACCGTCTCGCGATGTTTATCGGGGGATTGTTTTGCAAATTCCTCCAGTTTCTTCGCCACGGCGAGGCCTTTGTCGCGATGCTCGTTCGCCCAGTCGAGCACGCGGACGGTGTAGTGGCATTCGACGAATCCCCAGGCGATCGCTGCTAACACAACCCCAGCCCAAAGGGCCTTGATCCGCCCTGATTCCTCGCCCGTTGCCCGCCGGATAAAGAGCCCGATCGCCGCCAGCAATGCCAGAACTGCAACATAATTGCCGATGAAAACCTGATAATGGATCGGCTGAAGTGCCCGGCCTGTCACCATCTGCTGGTTGAAAACAATGAACGGGACGAGAGCAAGTGCGAATACAAATAGGACATCGCGGTCGCCCAACTGAAAGCGGCGAAGTGCCATACCGGCGATCAGTATAAGCAGGACGCCAAAGGCGATGTATTCCGGAAAGCGAAAGAGATCAGGAAGCCGCGTATAAACAAGCAACTGGACGTGGTCCATCGTCTCCGTTCGCTGCGAAAGCAGATAGGCATATGGCACAAGCACCGCCGCACAGCCGCCCGCAAGCACAAGAGCATACCGAACCTGAGACCGCCAACCTTCGGGGCGTTCCATCAACCAGGCGGCAGCCATCGCCGCAAGAAACGCCGCAGCGGT
>SXGQ01845810.1_pt1 | contig 10749 bp, 13 predicted proteins | sample 3178371 | NCBI WGS metagenome assembly SXGQ01 (sample SAMN11356859, study PRJNA531348) | freshwater metagenome | isolation source: freshwater sample F1-20 | place: China: Fuxian Lake, Yuxi | collected 2017-12-25 | reverse complement strand
CCGGGTGATTGACACCTTGGGCCATCGTGGCCGTGCCGAAGGTCTTTATTTGGGCTGGTGGAATTTGGCCAGCAAATTGAATTTGGCGTTGGCGGCAGGAATTTGCTTGCCGCTCTTGTCTTATTGGGGCTATACACCGGGAACTCAAACACCGGAAGGTTTGAGTGCTTTGTCCTTGGCCTATGGCGTGTTGCCGTGTGTCTTGAAACTTTTGGCACTTGCCACTTTGTATGTTTTTTGGATTCAACAGCCAGCGCTTCAGCCGGCAATTAGGAGTGATTAATGAATCGACGTTTGTGGTTACAAAACTTGTCTCAAGGCTTGACCGCGCCATGGCTGGCGCGTGCAGGCACATTGGGTTTGGCAACAGGCAGTGCGCTGGCTTTGTCAGCTTGTGCGGGTCCCCAAATTTCAGACTATGCCGCTGAAACGCCCGTTCTAGACTTGCGCAAGTACTTCACAGGCACCGTAGACGCATGGGGTATTTTCACGGACCGCAGTGGCCGTGTCGTCAAGCGTTTCACGGTCGTCATTGATTGCCAATGGCAAGGCGACGAAGGCGTTTTGGATGAAGCATTTACCTATTCAGACGGTACGCTGCAGCGCAGAGTTTGGCGCTTGAAGGCCTTGCCCAATGGCCGCTACGAGGGTCGCGCAGACGATGTGGTGGGCATGGCAACCGGTCAAACCAAAGGCAATGCCTTTCAATGGCAATACACCCTGGCCTTGCCCGTCGATGGCAAGGTGTGGGAGGTTCAATTTGACGACTGGATGTTTTTGATGAACGACCGTGTCATGTTGAACAAAGCCGTCATGAGCAAGTTGGGTGTGACCTTGGGTGAGGTGACCTTGTCGTTCTCTCGGCGTGAAACGCCGGCAGGAGCCAAGCCGTGAGTCTTCAAGCCGCCAAAATAGAAGCTCCCAAAGCAAGCACGCTTTCACCGCCATCCCCTGTTAAGCGCAAATGGGGCGCGCCCTTGAATGCGCCCATCCAAGATTGGCGGGGTCGACGAGTTTGGTTGGTCGGCGCCTCCAGTGGTATTGGTTTGGCTTGTGCCAAAGCCTTGCATGCAGCCGGCGCCCACGTGCTGGTCTCGGCCCGAGATTTGGGCACTTTGGCAGAGTGGGCCGACAGTTGCAAAAGCCAAGGCTTGCCAGTGGAGTTGCTCTCCTTGGATGTGACGGATGCGCTGCAGGTGAAATATGTGGCTCGGCAGGTTGCTGCCGGCGGCCAACTCGATTTCTTGTTGTACTGCGCGGGGCATTACCGCGCGCAACGCGCCACAGAGTTCGATTTGACCGACATGCTGCGCCATCAAGATGTCAATTACAACGGCCTGCTGCGCGTTTTGGATGCAGTCTTGCCAGTGTTCTTACAGCAAGGCTCGGGCCACATCAGTGTGGTGAGCAGTGTGGCGGGTTGGCGAGGTTTGCCAAATGGTTTGGCATATGGCCCAACCAAGGCCGCCGTGACGCATGTGGCAGAAACCTTGTACATGGACTTGCAAGACAAGGGCATTGGTGTGAGCGTGGTCAACCCAGGCTTTGTGGCCACCCCGCTAACAGCCCAAAATAACTTTCAGATGCCCGCGCTCATTACCCCCGAGCAGGCCGCCACCGCCATGTTGGCGGGCTGGGCGGAAGGTTTGTTTGACATTCATTTTCCCAAGCGATTTACCGCTTGGTTAAAGCTGATGCGCTTGTTGCCTTACCGCGCCTATTTTGCGTTGGTGCGTCGATTTACCGGACTTTGACCATGAGCCACCGACAGAGATTCACAGAAATTGCCCACTACTTTGAAACGCTGCAACCGCAGAGCTTGGCGCAACTGAATCATTGGTACAGCCCGCAAGCCCGTTTCAAGGACCCCTTCAACGAGGTGCAGGGCCTCGATGCCATCCAAGCTGTTTTTCTTCACATGTATGCATCGCTTGAGAACCCACACTTTGTGATCACCGATCAGGTGGTGGACGGCCATCAAGCATTTCTCACGTGGCAATTCAAGTTTAAATTCAAGCGCTTCGACACCATTACAGAGCAAGTGGTTCTGGGGACAACACACTTGGTCTTAGACGATCAAATGCGCATCACGCTGCACCGAGATTATTGGGATGCAGCCGAAGAGCTTTATGAAAAGCTGCCCTGGGTGGGCGGCCTGATGCGCTGGCTTAAAAAGCGCGCCAATTCTTAGCGCAAGCCTCCAAGAGCAGGGCCAGCATGGCCCTCTGGGTTACTTAGGCTGGGTGTCGATAAAGCTTTGACGCTGCATGAGCTTTTCATGCAATTTGTCTAGGTTGGCATGCGCGCTACGCCACTCGATGCTTGGAAAGCGGAAGTCCAAATAGCCCAATGCGCACCCAACGGCGATGTCGGACAAACTAAGGGATGAACCTGAGCAATAAGGCTTGTCGCCCAAACCATTTGACATGGCTTTGAGGGCCTCTGAAATTTTGGCCACTTGGCGGTCAATCCACGCTTGACAGCGCTGCTCAGGCAGCCGGTGTGCCCAGCCTGCTTCAAGCCGCGCCAAGATGGCCGCATCCATGAGGCCATCTGCCAAGGCTTCCCATGTTTTCACTTCTGCGCGCTCTCGGCCGTTGCTTGGAATCAACTTGCCAACGGGCGACAAAGTGTCCAAATACTCCACGATCACGCGGGAGTCAAACACAGCCTCTCCCCCTTCAAGTACCAAACAGGGCACCTTGCCCAGTGGGTTGGAGGCGTTGATGGTGGTGGTGGCTGACCAAACGTCTTCGGCCACCATGCGGTAGTCCAACTTTTTCTCCGCCATCACAATGCAGACTTTGCGGACATAGGGGCTGGTAGGTGAACCGATCAGTTTCATGGTTTGTATGTGTCTAAAAGAGTCAAAATGCTTCAATAAGAAGTTGCATTCTAGAGGAATCCAAACCTTGTTCTCTTGTAAGGCCTAGAACTTACAATGTAGGCATGACTTCTTCTCCCATCTCAGCCCTGTCTCCGTTGGACGGCCGTTACGCCAACAAACTCAATGCCTTGCGGCCGCTCATGAGCGAGCAAGGTTATATGCACCGCCGTGTCCAAGTGGAGCTGGCTTGGTTCATTGCTTTGTCGGATGCAGGCTTCGACGAGTTCAAACCATTGTCATTGGGGGCAAGACGCTATTTGACGGGCTTGGTCACGCAGTTCTCAGAGCAAGACGCGCTGGCCATCAAAGACATTGAGAAGGTCACCAACCACGATGTGAAGGCGGTTGAATATTGGATCAAATCCAAATTCAAAGATCGGCCTGAATTAGAGCAGGCGTCGGAGTTTGTGCATTTCGCTTGTACCAGCGAAGACATCAACAACACCAGCCATGCTTTGCAACTCAAAGGGGCACGGCAGCAAGTGATCTTGCCCGCATTGGATGAAATCATTGCCCAGTTGCGCAGCATGGCCCATGCCTACGCAGCGGTGCCCATGCTAAGCCGCACGCATGGCCAAACAGCCAGCCCCACCACGGTGGGCAAAGAGTTTGCCAATGTGGTGGTTCGATTGATTAGCACGCGTGAAAAAATTGCGGCGGTTCCGCTCAAGGCCAAAATGAATGGTGCGGTGGGGAATTACAACGCCCACTTGTCCGCATGGCCAGACTTTGATTGGGAATCTTTTTCTAAAAAAGTGGTTGAAACACCGGAGTCCAATGAGTCGGGTGCCTCCGCAGAACATTGGGGTTTGGGTTTGTCCTTCCAAGCCTACAGCATTCAAATTGAGCCGCACGATTACATGGCTGAGTTGTTTGACGCCTTGGCGCGCACCAACACCATCTTGATCGATTTGTCGCGCGATATTTGGGGCTATGTGAGCCTGGGTTATTTCAAACAGCGTTTGAAAGCCGGCGAGATTGGCTCCTCCACCATGCCTCACAAAGTCAATCCCATTGACTTCGAGAATGCCGAGGGCAACTTGGGTTTGGCCAATGCCGTGCTCAAGCACTTGTCCGAAAAGCTGCCCGTCAGCCGTTGGCAACGCGACCTCACAGACTCCACCGTACTGCGCAACATGGGTGTGGCGCTGGGCTATACCGCCTTGGCCTATTCGTCTCTCATGACGGGTTTGAAAAAGCTAGAGTTGAACGAAGAAGCCATTGCGCAAGATCTAGACGCCTCTTGGGAAGTATTGGCCGAGCCCATTCAAACCGTCATGCGCCGCTATGGCGTGCAGGGGGCCTACGAAAAATTGAAAGAAGTGACGCGCGGTAAAACCGTCACCGCCGCGGCATTGCATGGCCTTATTCGAGAACTTGACATACCGCAGACCGAAAAAGATCGACTCTTGGCCATGACGCCTGCCAGCTACATTGGCAAAGCCACTGAGCTGGCCCGACGCGTTTAAACAGGCCTCATCGAGTTCGACCCCATGGCCCTGAAATCTACCATCTACAAAGTCAACCTTTCCATCGCCGACATTGACAACAGCTACTACGCAGACCATGCGCTCACGCTGGCCAGGCACCCCAGTGAAACCGACGAACGCATGATGATTCGCTTGCTGGCGCTCGCCCACAATGCTTTCAAACTGCAGGCCGATTTGAACGGCGATGGTGTGCTGGCATTTGGTGCTGGCTTGTCTGACCCCGATGATCCTGATTTGTCACTGCGCGACTTCACAGGACAAACGCGTTTGTGGGTGGAAGTGGGTCAGCCAGAAGACAAGCCCCTGAACAAGGCGTGCCAGAAAGCAGATGCCGTCATGGTTTACTGCTTTAACCACGCCGCTGAAGTTTGGTGGCGCGGCATTGAGAGCAAGCTCAGCCGCATGGACAAACTTCAAGTATGGCGAGTGCCCACAGAGGCCAGTCAGGCCCTGGCCAAGCTGGCTGAGCGAAGCATGCAACTGCAAGCCACCGTGCAAGAGGGTGCACTCACCTTGAGCAACGCCAAAGACAGTGTGCACCTGGAAGTGATGCGTTGGAAATGAAACTAACTGTTGAAACCCAGTGGCACCTGAGCATCCGCTGCGGCTCGCGCCAAGCTGCGATCTTCTGCCGCACGTTCCGCATATCGGTTAAATCGCCATGAGGTGCCATCTACGGTAATGCGCCGCCAAACCGAGCGCTTCTCGCCTGGGCTCATTTCAGTCCAAAGCTGCACCTCTTCAAAAGAGCGACCACAGCCCTTGCAAGAGGGATCGCCCTGGAAAGTTGAGCAAATGGCAATGCAAGGCGTATCGGGCGTGCTGGCGTACCAAGCCTGCCACGCCTCGGCAGCCGCCAAAGGCAAGCTAAATTCATCGGCCTCATCTTCTTTGAAGTAAACCATCAGTGCATAGACCTCTGCGAGGGCTCTTAACTCGCGAGGCAAAGCCACGCCATCCGGAGACGGGTTTTTTTCGCGCCAATAGTTGATTGCCGCTTCGATGTCGGTGATGTGGATGCCTGCCATAGGTACTTTGAAGAGGGATCGAGATCATAGCGGTTTGTGAAGGTCCGCGTTTTTGGGCTCCTTTGCTGCAAGCTGTTGCATGCATCAACTGTTCAGCGCAAGCCTAAGATCAGAGCATGAATATTGAATTTGTATTCATAAACCAACTGAATTTACACAAAACAATCTAAAAAAGTACATGAAAACACCATTTGTCTAAATTGACTCACAAAGCAAGGAGAAACATTATGCAAGACTGCACTGTCGAAGCCACCCTACAAGTTCAAGGTGGCGGAGTTTGGGATTTTTTTAAATTTGGTTCAGGCACTGCCAATGGCATCCGAAATGATGGCAATGCATTGGGGGCGGGTTGCGGTACCGTCAAAAGCGATGCGTTTGTGCCAGACATGCTGTTTGGCATCGATGTCTCACAAGCCTGTTTTCAGCACGATCAAAGTTACGCAACGTGTGGTTTCAGCCGCGAAACAGCCGACACCAACTTAAGCAATCACATTTTGAACGACTGCGGCGTACAGGGCGGTAACGCCCTCACGTGCCATCTCATTGCGGGTGCCTATGGAATGAGCGTCAGCTTGTTTGGCGCGCGCGCATTTGCAAAAGCTCAAGAGCAAAGCTGCTATTGATCTTCTGCAGTCAAGGAGAACAACAAGTGAACCATTTTCAAGAAGGCTTTAAAACCCTGAGCGCTTTTTTGTCATGGCTTTGCTTGTTGTTCTCTTCTGCTTGCAGTTCAGAATTTTTTGTCGACAAAGGACATCGAGAAGTCATCAGTGGTGTTGAGTTTGAAATCACGGCGCCGTATCTTTTTGAAAAAAAAGCATTCAAGTTAAGAGGTGAAAACCTCAGCACATGGCAACTGCAACACATTGCAGACGCTATGCCCATGATTGCGGCAATGACAAACTCAGTTCTTGCCAATGACACCCGACCGATCGCAGCGCTTCAAAGAGACCCCAAAGTGAGAAGCATCCGGCAGCTTCAACGCCTGGATCAGGCTACTTTTCTGGCCGTCAAAACACTTCAAAACTGGCAAGTCACCGAAGGACAAATTCAATTCACCACCGATTACTTTTACATGGGCGCAGAAGGTCATTTTGTGTACTTCCGAGACAACTATGTATTTCGAAAACGCCAGCAGCAGTGGGTGTTTGAGCGACACGCTCAAGCACAGCCCGAAGGCTTGTTGCGTTGTGAAAAAAACAATCGAGGTTGGCGCCAATGCGAGCCTGACAAAGACGCCGTGCTCAGCGCGCCTGTCGCTCTATCAGTTGCTCACGCAAAACACCGTGGGCAAACCGCAATCGTGAATCGACAATCGCCGCCTCAATGTGATCGCCCATTTGGGGCGCATTGTTTCTAGATGCATCTTGCGCGGCCCTGAATCTGTCGACCGCAGCGCCAAAATCCATGCGTGCCAACTGTGCCTCCCCTTCTGCCCGCAAGGAGGCCAAAGTGCGTCCTTGCGCAGCCAGCGCGCTGGCCAAGACTTGCCAGGCTTGGGCATCTTGCGGTGACTGCAACACCCATGCTTGCAATGCAGAAACGCTCTTTGCCAATAGTTGCGAAGTTTCTATGGACGGCGAACCGGTCTGCAGCCTGGCGCTGGCTTGTGCGACATAAATCAACTCTGGCCGTTGCCACTGACTTGAAGGCAGTTGGGTGATGGTGCTCAATGCGCGCAAAGCGCCGCGCATGTCATTTTCATTGAAGGCCATTTCCATTTCCAACAAATTAACAAGGCGCAGTGCAGCGGCATGATCGCCAAGTGAAAGTCGCAAGCGCGGCAGCAATGCGCGAGCTGCAGAGAAATCCCGCAACTGCATCAAAGAGAAGGCTGCGCCATACAAAATACCGATGCGTTTGTTGAGCGCTTGTGTCTCCATGTTGGTGTCTGAGGCTTCATTGGCCCAAGCCCTGAGTGCGCCAACGCCAGGCTTTGCCATGACACGTGCCCTGGCAGACATGATGGCCTGCACGAGATCGTTGGCTTGATTGGCGGGTCTAGGCGTTTGGAGTTGTTGCCGTGCTTGCATATCGGCGAGGCGCTCACTGCTTAAAGGGTGACTTCGCAGATAAGGAAAAGCGCCGCTGTCGTTCAAGCCCGCCGCTTGCTGCAATTTGCCAAACATGGTGACAAAACCGTGCGTGTCAAACCCAGCCTCCGACATCACACCGTAACCAATTCGATCGGCCTCGCGCTCCATGTCTCTAGAAAAGTTCAGTTGCGATTGCGCCGCCATGGCTTGCCCGCCAACAATCACGGCCTGAGCACCTTGTGCACTTTTGCTGGCCGCCAACATGCCCAAAATCATGGCGCCAATGATCCATGGCGTCATGCGCGCTTGATCTCCGATCGACCTGGCGATGTGTCTTTGGGTGACATGGCTTAACTCATGAGCCATCACGGAAGCCAATTCATCTTGCGTATTCACCACACTGATTAGGCCCAAGTGAACACCCAGATAACCCCCCGGCAAGGCAAAGGCATTGACCGAGCGATCGCGGCCAATGAAAATTTTCCAAGCAAACCGCTCTAGCAATTCCGGCGTCATCTCGCCTCGGGCCTGCGCGCCCTTCACGAGGGGTTGCCAGATACTTTGCAAGTACTCGTCTAGGATGGGGTCTTCCAAATAGTCGGGATCTCTGTACAACTCCCGCACAATTCGATCGCCCAATTGCCGTTCAGCGCTCAGGGTAATGTCTGAGCCATCGCCCAAGGCAGGAAGGCTGTTTGCGACGGCCGTCTCAGAGCGCTGAGACCACGCCGGAGTGATCCACAGTGAAATAGCCAGCAAGGCCAGCAGTGGCTTAGACTTTGGAGAAACGCGCTTCAATGTAGGGGTACCAATTTCTGTGGGCCATCCGAAAACCGTATCATGCTCGAACTACGTTAACCTTTTGTAAATGGTTTTTACCAGTTTTTTAGCCAACAGCCATGCCTGATTCATTGCCAAACACGTCGTCCCCTTTGTCTTCCTTGTCCCCACTGACCCATTTTGATGCCCAAGGCCAAGCCCACATGGTGGATGTGGGTGCTAAAGCATCGACCCATCGTGTGGCAGTGGCCACGGGACGTATTCAAATGCTGGCAAGTACCTTGGCCTTGATCCAATCGGGTACCGCCAAAAAGGGCGATGTGCTGGGCATTGCCCGAATTGCGGGCATCCAAGGTGCCAAGCGAACCTCGGATTTGATTCCTTTGTGCCACCCTTTGGCGCTCACACGGGTGGCCATCGAATTTGAGGTTTTGTCAGATGCACCAACGCCCAGCGTCGTTTGCAAGGCAACAGCAGAAACGGTTGGGCAAACAGGCGTTGAGATGGAAGCCCTCACGGCTGTTCAAGTGGCCCTGCTTACCATTTACGACATGTGCAAAGCGGCCGACCGCGGCATGACCATCACCGATGTGAAGCTGTTAGAGAAGCAAGGCGGGAAGTCGGGGCATTGGGTATCACCCTAAATAGTGCTTGCCACAGAGCTCGTACACAGAGCTCATACATAGAGCTCGCCCACAGTGCTCCCGCTCAAGAGCCTTTGCACGTGTTGGGCAAGTACTTGGCGTTGAGGGGATTGCTTGCCGCAGGACCGCAAAGCCAAGTGGCAATGGATTTGCCACCATCGGTGGTTCCGGCCAGTGCCGTAGTGCCCGTTTGAACGGGCGTGAACGACACAGCATTGCTTTTGTCATTGGTGTTGCCACGCAGAGTGGCGGAGTTGCCCTCTACTGTGATAACACCGTTGGCATCAACGGCCAAACTGGCAACGTATTTGGAGGCTTGGGTGGCACAAGCCGCTGGTAGTTGCGCGCTGATGTCGGCCTGCGAGGCTGAGCTCACAAGCTCAGTGACGGCCGTTTTGCAGGGTGTGGCTGCCAGCATCATTTCAGACACTTTGGCTCGCACCGCATAGTCTTGATAGGCAGGCAATGCCAAAGAACCCAACACGCCAATGATGGCAATGACCACCATGAGCTCAATCAGGGTGAAGCCGCGAAAATAGAGAGAGCGTTGGCGTGTCATGAGGATCCTAGGTAAAGGTCAATTTTAAGCCCGCTGTTCAACTTACAGGCGTGAAAAAGCCGACCACACGGGGTCGGCTTGGCTACAAACGCTTGCTTGATTTTCAAGCTTGTGCGTCTGTCGGCAGCTCTTTATCGTGCTTCTTTTGAAAGAATTTGCCAATGGCCAAAACAGCCAATGCGCCTGTTGTGGCTGCTGTGTAATGCAACCAAGAATTCTCGGCCGAGAATTCACGAAGCGCTACATCACTGGCAATGGTTTCGCCGCCCACCCAGCCAATCAAACACGCCCCAAAGGTGACGATGATGGGAAAGCGGGTCATGAGCTTGATCATGATGGCGCTGCCAAAAATGACCATGGGAATGCTGATGGCCAGGCCCAAAATGAGGAGTGTCATGTTGCCTTTGGCTGCAGCTGCCACCGCAATCACGTTATCCAAGCTCATGACAATGTCGGCCACAAGGATGGTGCGGATGGCCATGAACAAGCTCGCTTTTTCGACTTCACCTTCACCTTCGTCGCCATCTTCACTCAGCAATTGTGCGCCGATGTACAAGAGCAAGATGCCGCCGATGATTTGCAAAAAAGACAACTCAAGGAGCGCGGCCGCCACCACGGTGAGCGCAATACGCAGTACAACTGCAGCGCCGGAGCCAAACATGATGGCTTGACGTTGCTGATGTTCGGGCAGTGATCTTGCCGCCAGGGCGATGACCACGGCGTTGTCGCCCGATAAGATGATATTGATCCAGACGATCTTCATCAAGCCGATCCAGAAGTCGGCGTTTTGTAACATTTCCATGTCAGTCCCTTTGCATTTTTAGTAGGAATAAGAAAAGGCCCCTGAGGGCCAATTCTTTTGTCGGGACTTGAATTTTAACGGCCCGTCTGGACCGTGTGATGCGTAAAACTGCTTATGGCAATTAGAGCATGGCCTTCAGCAGACGGCCCATTTCGGAAGGGTTGCGGGTAATTTTGAAACCGCACTCTTCCATGATGGCCAATTTGGCATCGGCTGTGTCGGCGCCGCCAGAGATCAAGGCACCGGCGTGGCCCATGCGCTTGCCAGCAGGGGCTGTGACACCGGCGATGAATCCAACGATCGGCTTCTTCATGTTGTCTTTGCACCAGCGAGCCGCTTCGGCTTCGTCGGGGCCGCCAATTTCACCAATCATGATCACAGCATCGGTGTCGGGATCTTCGTTGAAAGCGCGCATCACGTCGATGTGCTTCAAGCCGTTGATTGGGTCGCCACCAATACCGACCGCAGAAGATTGGCCCAGACCGATTTCGGTGAGTTGTGCCACAGCTTCGTAAGTCAATGT
>SXGQ01204366.1_pt1 | contig 10749 bp, 11 predicted proteins | sample 3178371 | NCBI WGS metagenome assembly SXGQ01 (sample SAMN11356859, study PRJNA531348) | freshwater metagenome | isolation source: freshwater sample F1-20 | place: China: Fuxian Lake, Yuxi | collected 2017-12-25 | reverse complement strand
CCTGAACCAACACCCTTCAATGGCTTGCCATCAGGGCCTTTGATGGGTTCGGATGGCTTGTCCGGGCGGGATATTCCGCCCCCACCCTGACCTACATCCTTTTGCTCCTGCGTTGGGGTCGTCAATACAAAACTTAGCGCAAAATCCTCCAAAGGCGGTCTCAAACTGAAACGATCCAAAACCATGGAACGAAAATAAACAGTCTCGCCAGGTTGATACATCGGCTTGTCAGTAGATAGGTGTGCCACATAAACAGTGGAGGCAAGCTGAAGCCCCTCTTTGATTTCCAATTGGGCGCCTGATTCCCTTTTTGCGGAGACAATCAGGGTGGGATTGCTTCCGGCACGCAATGGCAGGTCTGGTGGAACCACAATCTGCAACTGCCCCTGACGGGTAAGTTGCGAAACCACGGGAAACCTGGAACCCGGATTCGCCTTGTCCTCGACAAAAGCCTCAACACGGGCCTCAACAGGCCGGTTTAAATTATCCTGGGTCAGAATCTGGTAATTATTCGGGGCACCAGGCTGCAGGGTTGCCGGGCCGGTCACCAGAACCTTTAGTTGCTTTTTTTGTATTTCTTCCGTAGCTTGATTCACCTTGGCCATGCCCTCGGCCTGCAATTGGGATACAACCCGGGCTTTTTCATTATACTCTCCCTCCACCCTGGATGCATGGCGGCGGTGATGCTCGACAACAGTGAGATTACCTATGTAATCATAAATCCCAACTCCCGCGGGAACACCTATTCCAAGTGTAAGAACCGCTGCAACCGCCCACATCCATATCCTTGCACTCTGCATTGAAGGTATCGACCTGTTTCCATACCGCAATATTTTTGATTCGGGTGCCTGATTGGCGACCACTTGTGGTGGCAAGAATTTCAAATCAGGAAACTGCGCCTTCGATGCTTTCTGCAGCATCTCTTTCTGAACAGTGGCCTTCTTGAGCCTCTCGCCACATCCAGCGCAATTCGCGCAATGGGACACCAACAACGATTGCTCATGGTTGTCCAGCAACCCATAAAGGTGCTCGAGTAATTTTTCCTCGGTATTCTGGCAGTTCCACATATCATTCATCTCCAGCAGATAATTTTTTCAACTTTAATCAGCCATCACGATTCAAGTGAGAGCCAGTTTTAACTTTTGCAGTGCTGACCGCATCTGGGTCTTGATGGTACCCAGCGGCCTGTTGGCAGTTTCAGCTATTTGCTCATATGTCATCTCAGCATTCTGCCTGAGTAAAAAGACCTCTTTCTCCTCGGGCCGAAGTTCCATCAGGGCCTTGCGCAACTGTTCAAGCATTTCCTTTTCATGGATCATTTCATCGGGGGTGAAATCGACACTGTTATACATCACATCCTCCTGGGGCATCTTTCGTGTCTTACGCTTCCATGCACTTTTACGAAGATCCTTGGCGGCATTGATCGCCACCCTGAATATCCACGCCTTGAGATTCAAGACCTCGGGTAGTGAATCCTGCTTTTTCCAACATTTTAAAAACGCATCCTGTGCGATGTCCTGGGCGTCATCCTTGTTTCCGAGGATGAACCACAGGGTGCTTGTCAACTCGTCCCTTATCTGGTTAAAGACGGCCAACAATCGTTCGCCATTGGATAGATTATCATCCACCTTCAACGGAACACTTCCATCGTCTATCATGCCAGGGTGCTTCATTGTTCACGCTCATAAGACGAAACAGGCAACGAAAAAGATTTGCGATTTGGAAAGCGATTTAAATATTCAACTTCCCAGTCATAACTTTTACACTTGAATCCTTCATAATTCAATTATCATGATGTTTTTAAGTTATTTTATTTAAGAGACTAGCAAGATCACTTCATAGGAGTTACAATTATTCATGATGGATTTCTTTGGATGATCCTGGACCAAAAGGAGTTGGAAATGAGCACAGTTCAAGAGACACTCAAAAATCTGATTGAAATCGGCGAAGCCAAGGGATTTGTCACTTTCCAACAGGTCTTTAACGCGGTCACCAAAGAGAAGTCTGATCCCGAGCGCCTTGATAAATTGCTCACTCTTCTTGAAGAACACGGAATTGAAATCATTGATAATGAGGAAGATGATTAATCACCTTTCTTACTAGCCTTCTCCAACTGCTCTAATAATGACTTAATGCTTGGCCTATCAGCAGGGTCAGTTGATTTATATCGATAAACAACCTCTCCATTTATATTAATGACCATATCTCCACCCAGTTGAAACAAGTCTTCCTTGGAATAACCCAGGGACGGCAACCAACCTGTAAGTATCCTCCCCAGGAATTTGAACAGTACGCTTGGGTAAAAAAAATCTCCAAGTCTGGCTGATCCCAATTCAAATGACTTGTATACTTCTTTTTTAGTATCGCACGCCAATTCAAACGGCAACTTCAACTCCTCGGATAATTTAAGAGCTTCAGTTGGAGTTGAAAAAGTTATGGCAACAACTGTCGCCTTTTTATCCATGAACAATTGATAATGATCACGGATTTCACCCAGATGGGCTCTGCAAAGCACTCACCCCAGATGCCTAAGAAAAACTAACAGATAAGGTGCGGGACCAAAAGTTTGCAATTCCCTGACTTCATTTTTTGAATCCTGCAACCTTAATGAGAGATAGTTCATAGGTTTTTGCCTCGATAAAAGTTCAAAAACATCCCCAAACCATTATTATATCCCCCATTTTGACATCAATAAAACTTAAAACATGAATCTTTGATGCAATCGTTAAAGTTGGCACTTTCGTTAAGTCGATAAGAATCTTGCAGATACTCCATGCCATCAACTCATCCATTGAGTGTGGCGCTATCCGGGAACGGGAACCCGGGTGTGTTTTAGTTGTAGAAAGGTGTCAGCTATGAAAATCGGAAAAAAAAGTATTGTAGGCGGGTTGATCGCTGCCTTCTCCTTGAGTTTTACAGGCTGTATGCCTTTTTCAATGGGCATTTTTACTCCAGTACCCGTCCCTCCATGGGTTACCGAGCGAATGGAAGAAAAATACACGCATCGAAATGACCACCGCACCCCGATTCTTCCCCCCATCAAGGAGGGCTCAGCTCCTCCTATTTGCGAGGATGCACCGGATGATGCACAGGTCATCAGGGCAATGCCACACATGGCCAGGGGTTTTCCCTATGTTTATGAGGAACATCGGGACGATATCCAAATTGTCACTGAACGACTTGTGGACAAAATAGATCCTCCCCGATTTTTCCCACTTGTTGGACCTGCACAACTTCACCACTGCCATTGGAAGGCGACCATTTACTACACCGAGGTGATTGAGTCAGGTTATCCTTTCCCAGTGAAGATCAAACGCCCCAGGATTCAAGTCGTGTACATCGACAAGGACCACCTGCATCTGTATGCGGGAACTCCAGAACTTCAAAAGTCTTTCACCAAGGACTTGGCAGGTTACTAAATCTAGGGTTGAAACACAGCGAACTTTTGGAGAGACAGAAATCATGCGCAAGCAATGGAAGATATCAGCGCAAAAGCTTTTCACTTTGAGTGCCTTGGGAATAATCACTGGCTTTTCCGCATCCAGCATTGTCCTTACCAACCTGGCCAATGCCGCGGATTCAACAAAGGCAGGAAACATCATCGCCTCGGCGAAGCCCTCCCTTGAAAACAAACCTGAGGATTCAAAGGCACTCGCCGAATCCATGAAGGTTCACATTGAATTTCTTGCTGACCCAAGTATCTCAGCCACAGATTTGACCCCTTCCATCAAAAATGGAACCATGGTAATCAAAGGAAATGTTAACAATAACGCTATAGCTGAAAATGCAATCGCGCTTGCTAGCAGGCTTACAACCCTGAAAGTTGCCAGTGAGATAAAATCATGGCCATTTCCATCCATCAAACCTTCAAAGGTGCCTGTGGAAACCCTCCAGGCCGGCGCTAACAAAGTTGCCACCAACGAACTGCTTATAGCCTACCCAAAAGTTTCTGTTTCTGTTTCACCTGATGGTTCAATAATCGCAACCGGACCGGTCGTCACTCTTGAGGATAAACTTGAGATAAGCAAAAGACTCCGAAAGATTCCAGGCTGCCAACGGGTTGTCAACAAAATTGTGGTTCAGCCAATGCGCATGGGAAATGAAACCGTGACCATGGTGAACAAGGATGGCACCAAATGGATCCCAGGAAAAGACCAGGTATTGGCTTCAACACCAACCACTGAGTCCAAACCAAATTCCAAGCCTGCCCCCGCAATCGAGATAACCACGGCTCTGGCATCTTCAAAGCCCGCCACCCAGGTGGCCCCGGTTATTGTTCCCACACAAAACACAATACAGGCACCCATTACCAAAGAAACTCCGATTAACGGCAACGTTAATCAGAAACCTAAAGTTCTTCCGGAGAGCCTTACTCCCGTGGTGCCAATTGCCAAGCCTTTGGCTGTTCCTGAAAAACCAGTGGATATATTGGTGGCACCTAAAACCCCCGCCGTCTGGGACCTGGCTGGGAAAGCAGATAAAAAGGAACCGGTTAAACCTTCCGAATCCGCTGTAAAAGAAATCCCCGCCAAAGAGAAATCCAAGACCGTTGCCAAGCCTGTGGATGCGAAAACAACTAGCATCACCAAGGAAAAGAACGAGGCGTTTCCAACTTTTCCGGACTTGAATAAAAAAGATGCGACACCCACGACTTTGCCAACCATTCAAAAAGAACTTCCATCAGCAAAACAACCTGAAAAAGTAAAACCTGCCAAGGAATCTCCAAAAGTCGCGGAAAAAGCGGCAATTGTGATACCCAAGGCCACAGTCACGACAACCGTTCCCAAAGCGATGATGGAAGCAACGGCAAAATCCGAAGCAAGGGTATTCATGCCCGCCCATGACCCACAGGGTTCAGCATTGGTGAAAACCGACATGCTTGGATTTCCAGTGGTGAGGCGCGAGGCTCCACCTGAAATTAAACAACCGGTATTGTCTGATAAAATCCCCGCGAGATATGCGACTAACTCAGACAAGGATCCTGAATACAACAGGCCCTATCTTGCGGTTAAAACCCAGACGAAACCGGTTCCCACGGAAAAAATGCTCACCGAGAAAATGGGAATCGGTGTTGCCAGCAAGCCCGCCGTGAAGCAGGATAAGATGGCTGATTCAAAATCTGAATTGGCAACCAAAGGGCAACCATTGGTTAAGAAAGACCCCGTGTCTATTGCACCATTGGCTAAAAACCCTGCCCAAATTGCAAAAGCTGAAGTCCCTGCAAAAACAGCATCCACCAGCAAGGGGGAAATTCCGGCTAAGACAGTCTCAAATGATAAAAGCATCAAATCACCCCAAAGCACCGCAAGTAGAAAATCACCTGCCCCAACAGTTCCCGGGGTTGCTTCAGGGTCCATAAGCTTTGATGATGGTGAGGATTCAAAAACACCTTCCACTATTCAACAAAAATCCCTGGTAACGCTTAAGAAACAAGTTGAGCAGGTATGTGGCAAAAAGGCGGCATCCGTCCAAGTCATCGAAAAACCAGATGGCTCCAGGGTCCTTTTGATCGATATTGCCCAGGGAAGCAAACAGGAAGAGCTTGCCAAAACCCTGTTCAGCATGCCCGAGATCACCGAAAACAATGTGAGCATTGAATTTCTAATCAAGTAGATTCTTGATTGCACGATTCATTCCCGCAGGATGGGGCGCTTATCCCGAAAGCGCCCCATCATTTTTTATCCCCTCATTTTCTGCAATACATTGCTGATTTCTTTTTCCACTTTTTCAGACAAGTCCCTGAACGACTCAATATTATCCATGACGCTTTTGGAATTAAACCGGATGACACCCTTCTCATCGACAAGGACAAGCAGGGGGAGAAACTCAATCTCCCACTCCCGATTAATGGATCCGTTACCATCCCAGAAGGAGGGCCACGGGATGTTGTATTGCTGTTGCACCTTGATGAACGCGTTCTTTTCTATGTCAGAGTTGACCCCCAACAATACAAACGGCTTTCCTTCAAATTTTTTGAAAAGTTGTTTCTCATAAGGCAAAAGTTCCTTGCAAGGCCCGCACCAGGAAGCCCAAAAACTCAACAATACAACCTTGCCTTTAAACTTGCTTAACTCCAATTTCTCACCCTGGGCATCCTCCGCCTTGATTTCAGGAGCAATATCCCCAACCCTTACACCAACCTTCAAAGGTTTCGTTTCCTCCGAGCATCCCAAAACCAATAACAAAAAGATCATCCAATATTCAAACCTCATCAGAAACTCCTTTCACCTGAAGTTTTTAGGTTTTTGAACCGGCCAATGCCTTCAAAGCCATGGCTATGATTTTGGACTGGGGCGAACTTTTAGGGAACCCACCCATTTCTTCGGGGGCAACCCATGCCAATTCCTCGTAAAATCCAGACTTCGCCCTGCCCGAAACTTTACCAAGAAAAACCCTGACCGTAATCTTGAAGCGAGTCACAGGGTGAACCACCCTGCCTATCTCAAGAAATTTCCGAGGCATCAAGGAAACATATTTTTTGGATATAGAACGAAGCGCTTTTAACTCAGAAAAATCATAAGTCGGCGTATCATGAGGCACTTCCCACAAACCGGCCCAGCGCTGGCCGGCTGGCCTCTTTCCCAACAATATTTTTTTCCCATTTACCAATACGGTAGCCAACTCAGCAACCTGGGTGACCACCACTTTTTTCTTTTTGACTGGTATATTTCCCACAAGGTCACTCTGTCGCGCCAAACAAATCGTGGAAAGCGGACATGAACCACATTTGGGACTTGAGACTGTGCAAACCAGGGATCCTAGTTCCATCATGGCTTGGTTAAAAGCCCCAATGTCACTTTCAGGCAATATTTCCTCCGCTGCCTCCCACAGGAATTTATTCCCAGAAGAAGAATCAATGTCCTGCATTAAACCAAACAACCTTGCCAACACCCGCTTGGTGTTTGCCTCAAGAATCGGTAATCGGTAATCGAACGCCTGTGACAAAACTGCATTTCTAGTGTATCTTCCCAATCCTGGTAATTGTGCAAGCGCTTCTGGTTCCCTGGGGAAGATTCCATCATGATTTGAAAGGATAATTTTGGCGGCCTGATGCATCATCCTTGCCCGCCTGTAATAGCCCAACCCCTGCCAATGCATTAAAACTTCCTGTTCATCAGCCGCTGCCAAGATATCCAAGGTGGGAAATGATTTTAAAAAGCGCTCGAAGTAAGGAATCACTGTTGCAACCTGGGTTTGCTGCAACATGATCTCACTCACCCAGATTGAATAGGGATCCTTGGTTTTTCGCCAGGGGAGATCCCTTTTTCTTTCAGCAAACCAAAACAGGAGCGAAGTCCCAAGAAGTTTCCTTGCGCTTGGCAACAAACTGGGCTTGGGAATGGCCTCCTGCTTCTTATGCTTGGACATGAACTACTTTTTAGGCCTGAACTTGGAGAGTAAAGCGGCTGCGGCATCCGATGTTTTCACAACAGGCTTTGGCTTCTCTTCCGGCTTGGCACCACCTTCAGTTGCTGTATCCTGTGCCTTATCGGCACCAGCTTCCGGAACCGCGTCTTTCCATGAGGGCTTTGCACCACCCGGGGCCTTGTCATCATCATCGAATAACAAATCATCAAGGTCATCATCACCGTCGGCAGATGGTTTTTTTGGCTCTGGCTTGGCGGCCGCTTGAGGGGGTGCCGCTGCCACTGGTTTTGCCACTGGGGCGCCCTCTATCTTGATCTCAAATAAAAGGGGCCCTACTTTCACCTTGTCCTTGGCCTTCAATTCCAACTCGGATGAAATTTTATTGTCGTTGACAAAAGTGCCTTCAGCGCTTCCGAGGTCCTGCAGGAATAATTTCCCCTGCTTGACAAGAAACGCACAATGCTTGTCTGACACTCCCGCAGCGGGCTTTAATTGGCATGAGGGATCCTTGCCGATTCGAAATTCCGCTACGGTGATTGGTATTTCCTTACCCATCATTTTTCCCGCGGTCAAAACCACCAGACTGATTTTCATCTCACTTACCTCTATGAACTTTTGGCTCTATCAGGATAACATCCTACAATTCATTCTACATCATTGCAAAACATCTCATAAAATGATTATCTATTTTAAGGAAAGAGAGTTTGCCAATGCAAAGAAATTCAACCACGGTTTTAACGATGCTGGCATGCTTGCTCGCATTGCATGGATGCGCGGGCAAAAAAGACACCCAATCACCTGAATTTCAAAAGAAAAAACCAACATTGGTGATCTCTTCCCCCGAAGGCTTACCAAATGATGTCATCCAGATGCAGGGAATGGTGGTTGCAAACCGGCTGGGAACAGAAATAAAAATTATCAAGCGCAATGCGGGCCAGTCACCCGACTCAAAAGAACCTGAAGTAGACATTTGGATTATCAAGCCCGAGGAAACAGGGGAGTTCGCACTGACGAACATGCCTGCTTTCGCCTCGGATTCCATCCAGGAACCTGGCGACAAAATCAACTGGTCCGACTTCCTGCCACTTTACAGGGAAAAGTTGCTGGTTTGGAATCGGAAAATCATCTCATTGCCGCTGGCTGGCGAAGCTACTGTTTGTCTTTACAGAGACGACCTTTTCAACGACCCCGCCCATCAAAATGGATTCAAGGCAAAATACAATTCCCCACTCAAACCACCCAATACTTGGTCGGATTACCTCAAAATCGCTGAGTACTTCTCCCAAAGTCATTTCAAGGATGGCAAAAGCCTGCCCGGACTTTGTGCCGGGGATGAGGATTTTGAAAAAGAGTTCCTGAGTTTTTGTGCAGGATACACCAGGCAACCAGTCGGGCCTTCGGAAAAAGTCACTCCGGAAATTGAAACCGCCGTGTTTTCATTTCTCTACGATTTCCGCACAGGGAAACCATTGATCAACAACATGGGTTTCGTGAAAAGCCTGGAGAAATTCAAACTTCTGCAGAAATTTCGAGCAACTTCGCCTGACAATGAACCAGGGGAGAACTTTATCAAAGGTAAATCGGCATTGGCGGTCGCGGATGCCAGGATTGTTTACAAAGCACAATCCAACGCCGGGCTGCGGGATAAATTCAGCGTTTGCCCTATCCCAGGAGCTGATGGATATTATGCGGGTTCATCAACAGAATTCAGACCATTGCCCATAGGCAATAAAATCCCTTATCTCGGTTCCTCGAGCATACTTGGTTGTGTCAATTCCAAATCAAAATCAAAGGAACTGGCGTTCCAATTCCTCACTGAATTCGCTGGCCCGGAAATTTCAGAGAGAATATGCATTGAGCCCTCAATTGCCGGTTACATCCGATACTCGCATCTGGACAAAATAAGACTGGACTCCTTCGGCCTTGATCCTCAAAGAACCACCAATCTTCGTGAGGCAATCAGGGCCAACCTTTCCCACATTGACATAAAAAACCCGGCATTGTGCAGTAGGCTTCCCGGATTCCAAAAAAGAAGAACCGTCCTTGTTGAGGAATTAAAAACCTATCTCAATAGCCCCGGGGGTTCCGCCCAGGAAACCATGGATAAAGTGGCGCGGCGCTGGTTGGAAATCGACAAATCATGGCCTCAAAAAGAGTTCTTGGCCCTTGTCAAACAAAGCGTCGGACTAATCGCGGACTAAATAATCCAAATGGCAGTGAACCTTGACTAGGCTTACTTTTGATCTCCGAGGAATCAAAAGACTTGCATCACTCAAAAAGGCTATATTCCAGCGGTTTGCAAACATTCTCCAAATCCAGGATTTGTCTGGTAATCTAAAAAAGAGGCAGGATTCAAATTATTTTTCATGGCACCCAGCGAGCTTTGTACGGACGGGCATCCTTAAACATAATGGTTGCTTCTGGCTCAAATAACCGCAAAGTTGTGCCCCATGTACTTAAGACAATCCGTTGTGTCACCGGATGAATATCCACTGATTTCACCTTGGTTAAATCTTTAAGAATGGGATGGGGTTTAAAAGTCTTCTTATCCCTGTCAAAAATATGCACGCCATGCTCGGTTGTGATCAATAGACCCGCACTAGCTGGAACAGGGCGCAGATCATGGCCGTCGGCGTCGGGTAATTTGTAGGTGCTTTTAAGATTGAGCGAGGGCTTGGCCGTTTCCCATTCAGCTAGGGTGTAACAGCACAGCTCATCATACCCGAGGGCCCAGAGGCACTTCCTTGAATCATCCCAAAGCACTCCATGCGCGGAACGAAGCGGCGTTTTGTAAATGGAAGCCACTGCAACAGCTTTCAAGTCAAAAATCTCAAGATGATCACCACTCAGCGAACTGGCCACCACCACACGATCATTTGGCAATAAGTCGAGCGAGTGGGCGTTGCGCGACTTGGCACGCCACAACACGCTTTTTGTCGCGCGATCTATCAACGCACAGCCCCCATTCGATGCACAAACCAGCAGCTTTGCACCTTTCTCAACCACCTTACACTCATCCATGTGATTAAAATCACGGCGAACGGCCTCTGGCACATCATTCGCATCCTGCGCACTCCAGCGCCAGAGTTTGTTTAACTTGCCTGCCACGGCATCTGCCGCATTCACGATGAAAACCTCATTTCCCCCAGCTAGGATAATCTCATCAGCATGAATCCACGGCAGCGGGGTAAAAAGAGCAAATAAGATTAAAATTTCATGCTTCATTGGTGCTTTCCAAAAAATCAACAGTGGCAGGTAAATCACATATCAAGCGACAACAGCCCCTTATTCTTTTCTTTCCATACAACCATCACTTGCTTAAAAGCTTGTCGAATAAAAAATCATTGGCATCAGCGTATTGTTTTGATTTCGAATAACCTG
>SXGQ01629196.1_pt1 | contig 10750 bp, 11 predicted proteins | sample 3178371 | NCBI WGS metagenome assembly SXGQ01 (sample SAMN11356859, study PRJNA531348) | freshwater metagenome | isolation source: freshwater sample F1-20 | place: China: Fuxian Lake, Yuxi | collected 2017-12-25 | reverse complement strand
GCCATCGCTGCAGCCGGTGCCGGTGCCGTCGCTCGTGCTCGAGGCCCTGGGCCCTGCCAGCCGGCAACAGCGCCAGCCAGCGCGACCGCAGCCGCCAGCAGCTCCCGGACCGCCAGCGCGACCGCCAGCCCGGCAACCAGTGCCAGCTCGACCGGATGCGCCTGTGTGTGTGTCGTGTTCATTGGTTCCCTCGGTGGTAGGTGGTAGGCGGGATCGCTCCCGCCCGTGGTGGTAGGTGGCAGGCCTGCCCCTCCCTTCGCGGGTGCAGACCTGACGACAGTCTGCCCTGTCGGTGGGGCGGGCGCCGCATGGTGTGTGGGCGGGTTCTGTACTTGTCACAACTCTTAACAATCCCGCTCGCTCCCGTCTCGCCGGCCCCCGGCCCGGCCCCTCCAGCTCGAGGCCCTGGCCCCCGGCGGGCCCGGAGCGGATTCCCAATCCGCACCGCGGGCAGGTGCTGGCAGGCCCCCCTTCGCTCTGCTGCCGATCAGGCCGGGTCGGCACCGCAGGCGCAGCGGGCCGGCCCGGCAGGGCAGGCGCAGCCCCCCGCAGGGGGGGGGCGGCGGCTCCCAGCGCTGGGGTCGCCACCACATCGCGCGACCCAAAAACGGGAGGGGGATGGATTGTGCGGATGGAGCCAGGTCTGCAGGGTGACAGGAGAGGGGGCCAGGAGGGCCAGGAACAAGCCTGAGACGGGAGCGAGGTAGATAGAGGCGTCCACCCCCTCGGAAGGGCCTTGTAGCGTCATCTGCAGGGGTGTTGGCGTGAAGGGGCCCTGGAGAGGGGGTGGAGGGATTGGTTTGGCGTCAACGGGTATGAGTTTTTTTCTTCCTACATAAGAGAACTAGAAGGGCACGTCAGATGCGTCAGTGGTGGACTGAGTTGAGATAGGGCCTAAGGTGGCGCATGTCTAACCTTGAGCGATACCACTCCCCTTGGTATGACTGGATTCAGCATTTTGTGTCTCACGTGTCTTTCCTATGACAGTCGCAGGAGTGTCGTAGGGGTTTCCTAGAGACAGATTAGCTTTTTTCTCTACAGCCAAGCCTCACTGTTCTTCATGCCAGACTACTTTGATGAAGCGGAACGGTTTGTGATGGTGCATCAAGCGCCAGACATGGACGGCCTTTTCGAGGCTCTCGCCAGACGTGACCTCCAGCACCGGGACATGAGCGTGATGCTGGCGATGATCAGCCGCATGGATCGCACCGGCAAAGTGCGTGTCACGGCTCTCGCCCTGTCAGAACAGCTCGGGATACACCACAACGTCTGCATTTCAGCCATCAGCCGCCTGCGTAAACACGCTGTCGTCGTCAAGGTCTACGACCGTCAAACCGGCAGTCATTACTTCATCCTCAACCCCTACGTCGCCAGCATTGGCGGCCCCCAGACACGAGGACATCTCTGGGCTCAGTTCAAGGCGGCCCTGGAAGACGCCGGCTGAAGCGATAATCTGGTCCTGATTGCTCTGCAGCCGTGTATCTCTCAAACAGCGAGCGGATCCGTCTTGGGCTGCAGGCCTGGGGTAGTGATGTCCCTGATGACGTGGTGGCAGAAGCTGAGCAGGCGTTGCTGGGAGCTGTGTGTCCTGCCCCAGAGGCGTGCCCCGCAACGCCGCCCAAACGGGCGCGCACCACAAAAGGTCAGTTCCAAGCCGATGACCCGGCAACACCAGAGGTAGATGAAGCCTTTGTGGAGGGCTAGGCTGTGACGGTCGTGCGGGGGTGGTTCCCTGGCGATCCATCGGTTCGCCCGGTGGTAGGTGGTGAAACCCCTTCTGCTTCGGTGGGAGGGGTTTCCCTTTGAGCTGGTCGCCAATCCCGCCTGAGATCGGCCCGGGACGGTTTGCCTACTTCGTCTGCTACCTGCTGCGGGAGCTCAACCTGGCGGAAACGCCCACCAAGCAGCAGCTGGGCATCTGCGAGTGGATGGAAAGCGGTCCAAACCGTCAGATCACCGTTGGTTTCCGTGGTGTGGCCAAGAGCACCATGGCAGCCTTCCGCGCCTTGCATCGACTGCGGATCGACCCGTTCAACGAGAAAGTCTTGATCCCTGGCAGCACGTTGGAAAAGGCGGTGGAGATCACCACCTTTATGCAGCGCTGCATCCGTGACATCGACATCTTGCGTTGCCTGGAGCCACGTGCTGATGGCCGAAGCTCGACCAAAGCATTTGATGTGGGCCCAGCGATCGTTGACCAGTCCCCATCCGTTCGTGCTGTTGGCATCCTCTCTCCGGCGCTGACCGGCAAACGCTGCACCTGCGCCATACCGGATGACATCGAGACACTCAACAACTCGATCACACCCCTGAAGCAGGAGCGTCTGGCGCAGGCTGTCACCGAGCTCGAAGCCATCCTTAAACCCGATGAGGGCCAGGAGCTGCCGCGGATGATCATGTTCCTCGGCACGCCCCACCTGGAGACATCGCTCTACCTGCGTCTGGTGCGTGAGCGGAATTACGCCATCCGGTACTGGCCAGCTCGTTACCCCAACCCCAATGACCCTGACCAGTGGGACTGCTACGAAGGCGCGTTGGATCCAGCCATTGCTGATGAGGTGATCGAACAGCCGGAACTGGCCGGCACGCCAACCGATCCAGAACGCTTTGGGGAGGAGGAGCTACGCGGCCGCGAGACGCGGATGACACGCGCCACCGTGCAGCTGCAGTTCATGCTCAACTGCCGTCTGTCCACCCTGGATCGCTACCCGATCCGTCTGGGTGACCTGATCGTCATGCCACTGGATGGCAAAGCATTGCCCGAGGTGGTCGCATGGTCATCGGCCAATGAACACCGGATGCAAAGCCTCCCATGCGTTGGTCTGGGCAGTGACCGCACCTACTTCTCACCCGCCATGGTGCAGGGCTGGGTGCCTCAATCTGAAACCTGGCGGTGCATCCTTGCCGTAGACCCCTCCGGCCGCGGCAGTGATGAACTGGCCTGGACAGTCATCGCAGAGCTCAATGGCAACCTGTTCCTCCTTGATTGCGGCGGCACCACACGCGGCTATGAACCGGAAGTGCTCGAGATGCTCGCCGAGAAGGCCAAACGCTGGAAGGTGAACACGATCGTGGCTGAGTCCAACCTCGGCGATGGCATGTTCACCGCCCTGCTGCAGCCCGTTGTGCAAAAGGCCTTCCCTTGTTCCATCGAAGAGAAACGGGTCACTGGACAGAAGGAGAGGCGCATCGTTGATGTGCTCGCCCCGCTGGTGCAGCAACACCGCCTGGTGGTCAATCAAGAGGTGATCCAACGCGACTGGGCTGGTGCTGAACGCGATCCAGACACGGGTCATGCCCGATCGCTGATGTTCCAGCTCAGTCGCATCACCATCGAACGTGGCGCCTTGCAATTTGATGACCGGATCGACGCCCTCAGCCTTGGTTGCGGCTGGTTTGTTGAGGCCGCGGCCCAGGATCAGGAGAAAGCGCAGCAGCAGCGCAAGGACGAACTGGACGACGAGAACCTGCGTGCCTGGTTCGATGAAACCGGCTCCTGCATTGATGCCCTGGCAATGGGCTGGAAGGCCCGGCCACGTGGGATGGCCTACGGGGGTATCAAGCGCTGAGTTTCTCGTCCTGACGGATGGGCACCACCTTTGTCTTCTGCTCGAGGGACTGAAAGTTCAGCTTGCCGGCCATCCGCGCCAGATCAGCTGTTGGTGTGTCAGGCATGGCGGCCGCACTAATCTGATTCTGCTTCAGCAGCTGCAGAGCAACGCGCAGATCATCGTTGCTGACCGGGATCGGCTCACCGTCTTGATTGAACCCCCCGTTGCGGATGCGATCACGCACGGCGTTGACCACTTCGGAGTGCAGCTCCTCCAGCTGCTTGTTGAGATCCGTCATCGTCAGCTCTCCTGATACACCGACACGTACATCTTGCCGTGCTTGAGACGGGGCATGATGTGATCGCGCAAGTCAGCGTTATGGCAGCGGATGCAGCCATGCGTCGGCAGCAGCGCCTGACGAGGCTGCCAGCAGCCGGGCCAGCCCAGTCCCGACCCACCGCCATGGATGGCAATGCCAGCACGCCCGTAGCGGCGTTCCTGGGCCTCCAGTTCGATCAGATCGAGCGTGTACCAGCCATAGGGCATCAGCTCCGGTTGGCGGCCGGGTGCGTCCCCCAGGCGGTCGTAGTCGCGCCAGATCGAACCCACCCGGTACAGACCAGGCGGGGTGTCGGTGTTGGGTTCACCCCATTGGTTATCGCGGCCTTGACCACGAGCAAGTGCGGGGATCTTGAACAGCTGCGTGCCGTCAAAACTCCAGCCGGTCAATGTCTCGCTCTGATCGTTGACGACCAGATGCGTGTCACCCTGCTTGAAACCATGCTGGTGTGGCTTGGAATTTGGACCGATGAGTGTCATGCAAATACCCTCACTGGATGGAGCGGTTCAACCGCGTAGGCGTCCCACCCTTCCGGCAGCTCGCCGCTGTAGTTGACGTGCCAACCCTGGAGCAGTGTTGGCGGCGTGATCACCTCACCCGAATCGGGGTCGTAGGTGCCGCCACGGTAGATCGGGCCAATCACATCCAGCGCATGGGTGTGACTGGCGGTGAGGGGCGAGGTGTTGCCATCTTCGTCGGTGAACAGCAGGCCAGCCGCATCCAGTGCAGCCATGCCGGTCTTCTCGTCAGGAAAGCGGAGGTAGTGCGTCATTGGGTTATCTGCTGGAGCGTGGAGCCAGGTAAACGTGATGGCCAGAATGTCAAACGTCGCAAAGTACCATTACAGCTTTGCCCAGAAGCATAGTTCTGACCAATGTGCAACCGGTCTGGCGTTGGCATTGTTGCCGAAGTATCTGTTGCACTACCGCTATCATTCACTACTATCTCAAGGTCGTTCAACTTGTATGCAAAACCAGATCTATAACGCGCCGATGCACCAATAACAACGCTGCCAATATCTCCTTGGGTCGCGCCGTTATCAATTACAGCCGTTGAAACCATTCCGTTACCACTTCGTCGTTGGAACATCCTCTCATTGCCAGCACCTTCGCTGATGTCAAAGGTTAGCTGAGCGATAGTGTTTACAGGCGCAGAGTTGACGTCCGCAAACACCGTCCCCTCATCCTGCCGATACCAGGAGCTGAAGTCTGTCCCCGTAATGCTCGCCACATCTGCGCTGCGCGTGGCGGCGGCTGTGGTGGTGGGGATCACACTGGTGGCAAAGGCGCCCTGCTCTAACTGGGGCAGGCCGATGCGGAGGGTGATGTCGATGGCTACGCCGGAGGCGAAATTGACGTAAATCTGCGGCTGGATGAACGCCGCCGTTGCCGATGCAATCGTGCCTGCGCCTGACAGACGAGTGAGCGTGGTGCTGACGGTGACGGGATAGCCGGAAAATGCCAGCGATGTCAAAAACGCCGGTCCTGCATCGTAGATGTTGGCGTTTGCAGAAATCTCGCCAATGTTTGAAGTGCTTCCGCCGACTCGCGCCGCCCACGCCGAAAACGCAAACGTTTGCCCGTTCGTTCCTGCCACGCCGTTTGACGGCTCGAATCGAACGCTAACCTGCGTCGTCGAGGTTGTCCCGCTGAAGCGAATGTCGATGTAGTTGATGCCGTTCTGCGTTCCAGTTCCGACGACGGTTTGCGTCAACGTCCCAAGGCCGCTTACAGCCCAGTTCGTCGGCAACGTCCCCGGCGTACCCGCCACCGCGCCCTGCATCGTGTTGTTGCGGATGCTATTCGTTCGCTGCTCTTCGATCAGCAGGCCCAGGCTTTCGCCTGTGGTGGGGTTGTGGTCGAAGCGCGGCTCGTTGGTGGCTGCCGTCTGCAGCACTCCTGCGCTGTCAATGAACGTCGCCGTGCTGGCGCGGGTGAAGGTGACCAGGGGGCCGATGTTCTTGGTGACGGCGAAGTTCAGATCCAGCGACGGCACCGCCGCAGCACGTCGCCACAGATCATTCCGAGACCACGCCGGCATCAGCAGCGGACGGCGAGGCGGCGACAGCAGGCTCATTAGTTCTGCGCGATGGTCAGTTCGATCAAGTGCTGCTCAGCGCTTGCCGGCGTGTAGCCAACCGTTGCCACCAAGATCCCAAACAGGCTGCTGCTGCCGGCCGCGCACACATACGGCAGGCCGGTGAATGTCGTCAGCGCCGTTGACGCATCAGAACCTGTGCCGCCGGTCACGTGGTTGAAATCAATGAAGCCAACCTCGTTAGTGCGGTTGGCGTACAGCAACGTGAATGGCAGGTTGTCGTTGATCGCTGTTGGTGCCGCCTTCCACAGAAACAGGCGGAAGCCGCTGATCGTGGCGTTGTTCTTGGTGTGCCTTGCAGACAAGATCAATCCGCTGGCGCCGATGGTGCGCCCCGCGTTGGCAAACGTCAGGACCGTTGCAGCCGTTGTGCTGTTGCTGACCACATCCAGGGCCGCGTAGGCCACCGTGTCGGCGGGTCTGGTGAAGCTGGCGCTGGTGACGATCTGCACCCCACTGACATCCATCGGATCGCCATTGGATCCGCAGACCTGTTGCAGGCCTGGCGTAAAAACGGTGGACGGTGCGGTTGGCATGGCTCCCCAGAGGGGTTTGCTCTATTCTGCACGCCTGCAGCCCAAGTCGCCAATCAGCGCTTGACAGCGGGTGCGTTCACGATTCCGGCCAGTAGCTCAATGGCCCGGTACGCCTTGACGGCGATCCGCTGGATGGTGCCTAGGGCTTCGTTGTCCTTGGGGGTGGGGGTGATGTTGACCACCAGCACGGCAGCGCCATGGATGGCGATGGCCAGATCCAGGTAGTCGGCAAGACGCTGAGCCATCACAGTTTGCTCTCCACGGTGCGGATGCGTTCTTCGTGGTCCTTAAGCATCACCTGCACGCCTTCGAGGATCGTGGTGGTACGGGACTCAAATCGCCCGAGGCCATTGGCGATCTTCCAAAGCGCCATGACGCCAGAGCCGCCAAGGCCGATCAGGGCGATAACGGAGGCTGGGTCCACGCTGGCAAGAGGACTGCACCCATGCAGGGTAGCTGCTGAGGCAAGGGGGGCAAGGCCACTGTGGTGCCGCAATGGCTATCGCAAGATCATCCAGTGAACTCGCACTGTGTTGCCGGCGCCCGGGGCGGTTCGCACGTTGATCGTGAAACCGGTCGTCGCCCGTGCCGTCATGTAGACGGCTTCGGATCCACTAGCCGGTGTCCCGACAGTATTCCACACCCCGAAGAACGCACCGTAGGCCTGATCAGCTTCTGCTGTTGCAAACGTGACCGTCGCTGATGTAGATGTGCCGGAAATGTCAACAAAGCCGAAAAGATTTCTCGGTTTCACTTGCGACGTGCTGATGCCACGAAGACCCGTAAAGTGCAGCAAATTATCCGGGCTACTGATGACAGCACCGATTGGGTCAACAGCATCTATCAGGAAGCGATGCGCGGCGGATGCGTACAGCTTAATCTTACCTGTAGCCGTCTGATCTAGCGTGTTGTTGCCGTTGTTTGTGACAGTCGGAGTCGTACCATTACAGGGAAGGAGAACTGTATTGTTGACGCCAGCGGCGATGTTGACATTACCAGTTGCGAAGCGCACGCCTGACACAAGTGTGCTGTTTCCGCCGACGATGTTGATGTCGTAGTTTGCGCCGCCGCCGAATGTGCCACCGATGATCTGGTTGCTTTCTGATGTGCGGCCAGCAACATCAGTAGATGCGTTGTCGATCTGAATGATCGGGATGCCAGCAGTAGGCTCTGAGTACAACCCAACGATGGTATTGCCAAAAGATGATCTGACCAGCATCTCTGCGGTGGTATTGACCTCAAGGTCATTGCCACCAAGATAGTGGCCGCCACCGTCTTTAAGATAAATACCAATACCACCATTGATGTAGATTCGATTCTGCTCAACAACGCATCTTTGACTTTCTACTCGGCCACCACCAACAACAACAGCGGATTGCAGGATGATTCCTGCGCCCGTGTTTTCTCGGATGTAGTTGTCACGGATGATCGCGCCAATGGCCTGAAGGTCCATGGCAATGGCGTTGCCAGTAAACCAGTTATTCTCGATCCGAGTAAAAGCGCAAGAACGCCCCCGAATAGCGGCAACAGTTGCCCCGGTAATCTTCCACCCAATGACCCCGCCGTCTTCGTTGATGTTTCCGACGCCATCTTGCGTGAAGTCAAAAGCGTACTGCCCAGTGCAAACGATCTTCGCGCCATTGCCAATGAATCGGATCCGGTTCTGACGCACCGTGACCGGCGTCGCAAACTTCAGAACGTCGCCAGCACTTGCATGAATCTCGACATACTCCTGGCTCTGGCTGGTTCCCAGTCCGTTGTACCTGGCATAAATCGCCGCGTTGAGTGTTGCGCCATCGTCTGCAATTCCGTTGCACACGCAGCCAAGATCCTTAACATGAAGAACGTCGCGCAGCTTGTTTTCTCCCGTGCGACTAACAGTGCTGCTGCCTGCCTGCGTAAACGACAGCTTGCTAGCCTGGATGCCGGCCGCAGTGTTCACATCGACATTCATGATTGCCCCATCGGCAATCTTGTTGCTGGTTACGGCTTGATCCTGGATCTTGATCGTGGTGACGGCATCGCTGGACAGCTTATTCGCTGTGATCGACCCGTCTGTGACGTTGGTGTTTGGGTTGATTGACAGTGTTTCGATGTAATCCTTGTGTTCTTGGATGGCGTAGAAGTTCTGCAGGTCAGCCGTGTCCAGGGCGTCAGCGGTCAACGCACTGCCGTCGTTCCAATCCACCAGGCGACTGGTGGTAGGTGTTTCGCGGCGGATGCTCAGCGTCTGGCCAACAACAGGCGCTGCGGTCAGCTGCACTTGTGTAGCACTCGTCCAGCTGTAGTTGACCCCATCGACCAGCAGCTGCGTGTAGCCGCCGCTTTGCAAGCTCAACCCGTAGTAGAGCTTGACGTGTGCTCGCAGCAGGTATGGGAACGGCACCGTGAACGTGACCGTGGACCCGTTGCCCGGGTACTGCGCGTAAGAGAAAGGCACGGGCTGGTCTGCAGGGCTGTAGACCTATTGTGCCGGAACCGCTGGATCCCTCAAGACGCTGCCCGCTTGCCGCAGTTGTTCCAGTCCTTGCTGGTTTGCGGTGGTGGCCATCTTGGTCTTGGTCTCGCTCCACAGCTTGGCGGGTTGGCTGGTGCCGGCTGCAGCGCGACGCTCCAGCTCATCCTGTGTGAGTAGGTCGTAGTAGGAGGTGATGCTGTCGATCAACCGCTGAGCGATCTTGGTTCTGCGCAAGGCCGGCGGCAGCCCGCCAGGTGGACGGGACGAGAGCTTCTCATCGTCTTCCAGCTGCTGATACCAAGAGCTAGTGAACAGGGCGTAGAAGGCCTCCTTCTTGGTGTGACCCTTGGTGACACGATCAAGGATTGCCACGAGTGTCAGGCTGGCGCCGGCATCCTTGCGAATCCTGATCCCGTCGCCGGTGACCGTTTCTATCGGCATTGAGAAGCGGACATCAATGCTTTTGCCTGCAATGCGCATCCGCGCCGATGGCGGCAGATTGGCTGGCGCCTTGATCTTCCCGTGGATGTCGTTGTATTCCCACTGCAGGTCATCGGACATGGCGACGCCCTCCAGCTGTCGTTTCAGCAATGCTGGCGGCGGGTCAAGCCTGTCCTGCGTGTCGAGCTCGCTGTAAACCACTTCGTTGACCTTCCCCTTGGGCCAGACGGCCGGGAAGAACATCGGGAACGCGCGCGACAGGTTGATGCCATTGATGTGGCCCCGTGGAGTGCCGAGGTGGTCGGCCTCCTTGCGCTTGGCGCCCAACATGCCGGCGGCCAATGGCATGGTGTCCGTGAGCCAGTTGCGCAGGAACTGCTCGAGCTTGACCGTTGGATCATCCAGCCCAAGCAGGTACTGCTGGTTGGCGGTGCTTGGCTCGTCGCGGTAGAAGCTCTGGCGATCCATGCCGACAAGGCGCTCGAGGTTCCGCTCTGCGCCGATAAACGGAACCTGACCAGCGCCAATGAAGCCAACGAACTGTCGGACCTTTTCGCCGGCGTCTTGCGTGCCGGAGAGCATGGCATCAAGCAGCATCTGCAGCTGCTGCACGCCGGCCTGGCGTGTGATCTGAGCGGTCAGCAGTTTCATGATTGAAAGGCCCAGCTCGTTGCCGTCGTAGTCGTTGGTCAGCGCCGCCGCGGCCGTGTCCTTCACGTCCTTCCACAGGAACAGGGTGTTGAGCACAGGGAAGCCAGCAAGCCTCATGCCGAACAGCGTGTTGCGGCGATCGGGGTTGGGATCGGTGCCGCCGCCAATCTGCCCGGCGGCATCAAGGACACCGAACGCAGCCAGCAGCGCACCGCTCATCACCCAGCTGGCTTTCACGCGAGCGACCAGCTCAGGTGGTGCGTCCTTACCGGCGTTGAGCATCTTGAGCGTGTCGATCGCGCCGAACGTCGCCAGGCGGTGATCGAACAGCAGGCCCATGAATGGCGAACGCCAGTAGGGCATCACAAGCCGGTCCACCATCCAGTTCTGACGGAGGCCCATCACTCCTCGATCCAGCGCCTCGCCTGGATTGCCGGTTGGGGCGTCCTGGAAGCGCATCTCGGAGGAATACCGCAGTGCTTCCACAGATTCCGGTGTGGCCATGGTGGGAGCGCCGGCCATGTTGCGCTCGGCAAGCATTGCCCCAATCTCGTCATCGGTGAAGTCGCTGCCCTTGAGGCCGTTCTGCTTGCGGAAGGCCTTGATGTCGCCCTCGGTTGGCGTGGCCTGATAGATCGCTTCATCCAGCTGGCGTTGCACCCATTCCGCTCTGGTC
>SXGQ01465821.1_pt1 | contig 10750 bp, 12 predicted proteins | sample 3178371 | NCBI WGS metagenome assembly SXGQ01 (sample SAMN11356859, study PRJNA531348) | freshwater metagenome | isolation source: freshwater sample F1-20 | place: China: Fuxian Lake, Yuxi | collected 2017-12-25 | reverse complement strand
ACTGTTCGGTTCCATTACAATTATTTATTCAAGGATAACCCGAGACCTTCCCACGGCATCGTAATTTTCGAGGAGCTGACCATGCTTACTGAGACCGCCATTGCCGCCGAAACCGATTTTCCGCTCGATAATTTTCACATCGCGGACGCCGATCTGCCGACCTTTCGCGATATGCCGTTCGAGGACATCGAGGAACTCGACCTCGACCATCCCGGCGCCAATGATCCCGAATACCGCAAGCGGCGGGACTACATCGCGAGCCTCGCGAAGAAGTTTCGCGAAACGGGCGTCATTACGGACGTTGACTACAACGACGAAGAGCAGTCGATCTGGCGGCACGTCGCCGAACGGCTTGAGGAGCTGCACCAACGGCACGCCTCGCCTTTCTATCTGAGGGCAAAGCGCGACCTCGGCATCTCGAACGACCGCATTCCGCAGCTAACCGAAATGAACCGGCGGCTTAAGGAACTAACAAACTTCCGGCTTGCGCCGATCGAGGGACTCGTCGATACGCGTGCTTTCCTGAGCTGGCTCTCGTGGCGGACGATGCTATCGACGCAGTACATCCGTCACCACTCGCGGCCGGAATATACGCCCGAGCCGGACATCGTCCACGAGGCGATGGGGCACATCCCAATGTTCACCAACCCGAACTTTGCCGATTATTCTCAGTTCATCGGCCACGGTGCCCGCATCGCGACCGATAAACAGATCGAGGAACTCGGCCGGCTCTATTGGTTCACGGTGGAATTCGGCCTGGTCGAACACGAAGGCGACATCAAGGCCTACGGTGCCGGGCTGCTTTCAAGCTACGGCGAGCTTGAACACGCTTTTTCGGATGCGGTCGAGCGGCGGCCGTTCGTGCTCGAAGAGGTGATCAACCACGAATATACATACAGCGATATGCAGCCGGTGCTTTACGTAATTCCGTCCTATGCGGAGCTAAAAGAGGTGACGCGGCAATATATCGCGAAGCTCGGCAGCTAAACGATGCTCGAATTTACCATCAATGGAGAAGCGACCGCCGCCGAGGTCGTTGAGCTCTATCGCGACTCGGGGCTGCCGCGGCCCGTCGATGACGAGGACCGCATCGGGCGGATGCTCGCGGGTTCGAACCTGATAGTGACCGCACGCGAGAACGGACGCCTGATCGGCATTTCGCGTGCGATAACCGACGGAGCCTGGAGCTGCTATCTCGCCGACATTGCCGTCGCCACCTCGCATCAAAAGGCAGGCATCGGCCGCCGCCTCGTCGAAATGACCAAACAGGCCGCCGGCAGGGAGTCAATGGTCCTGCTGCTCTCCGTCCCGGCCGCCATGGATTACTACCCAAAGATAGGCATGGAACGCCTCGACAACGCATTCATAATCTGGCGGGAGATTTGAGAGGAGTGCTGTTCGTCTCGAAATAAGTTGTCTTATTGGGCAACACGCGTTACAATCATGGTTGAAAAGTATAGGACGGTTGAAGCTTTTCGTGATCACTTCGCTGACTTTTTATCTCAGCAGACGCAGGCCGTCCGAGACAAGGTCTATTGGACGTTGAAGTTGATCGAAGAAGTTCCTCGGGTCTCCGAAAAATATTTGAAGAAGTTGGAAGGAACCGACGGACTTTACGAGATCAGGGTTCAGTTTGGCGGAAACATCTTCAGGATCTTTTGTTTCTTTGATGAGGGAAAACTGATCGTTCTGCTTAATGGCTTTGGAAAGAAGACCCAGAAGACGCCGCGTCGAGAGATCGAGTTAGCCTTGCGGCTGAAAGAAGAATACTATGCCGAAAAAGAATAACCTCACCCCGCTCTCTCAATTGATTGAGAAAGAATACGGAGGGCGAGGCACAAATAAAAGGGAAGCATTCGAACTGGGATATCAAGAGTTCAAACTCGGTGTGATGATCCAGGAGGCTCGGAAAAAGAAGGGCCTGACCCAACAGCAGCTCGCTGACAAGATCGGCGTCAATAAAGCGTACATTTCGCGGGTCGAAAACGACCTAAAGGATGTACGTTACTCCACCATACGCAAGATCGTAACGGGCCTTGGCGGCGAGTTGGAGTTGGCAATAAAATTATAGAATTCAGCTGTTTTACCAGAGACAGACTCTCGACCCGGCAATGATCGAAAAGCTTTACAGAACACTCTCACAAAGGAAGCGTCCTGAGGATGTTGCGGAAGTGATCCTGCGGATTATCGGCGACGATTTATCATTTTTTGGCCGACGAAAACTCCAGAAAGCAGCAGACGGTTCTTTGAAAAATCTTGTGCTAGGATACACCTCGATGTTGCAAGAGTTCGCTAAGCCGGTCGGCGCTGAAAAGCAAGTAAGAAAAGCTATGGAGCTTTTTAAGATTGGAACGTCGGAGATTTCGGTTAGTGAGTACGACAGCTCTTTTGAAATTGAACGCTTCATCAGCCACGTGAGTCCTCTCATCCGAAAGGATGTCGGTAAGAACAATTACAAGACGGATCGGTTGAACCGCGAACAACGAATGGCGAGTGATCTAGAACTATCAAGGCGTCGTTATAATAAACTCTTTCGAGTTTTGCGGCATTTAGAAAAGAAACTTGGCCGTTTGGTCGTCGCGTACAAAAACGTTGAGTTTCAGAAAATCGGGAAACATGGATTTGCTCACCATTTAAGTTTTGAAGAGTTCTCGAGGGACAAAGCTTCGGCTTGCTTCATTGCATACTACACCGCCCGCAGCAATCTGCGAAGTGAATTTACGATTACGGGACAGCAGAAACCATTTGATGAAATTGCTGATGTGCTCTTCAGACATTGCGTGAAGATGAAAGACAAGGCCAATTGGCTTGCGATTGCTCATGTGTATCCGTCCCAAGAAGTATTTGCTTTCTTAAATGAATCGGAAAAGGGGGAGCTTTTAGGTAAATGGACGCGACTATTAGAGGATATCGCATTGTATTTGGAGGATATTTGGGAAGCTAACTCTTTTCGAAAGGATTCAATGGTCGTCAAACGCGGAGATGATTCGTCGACTTGGAACAATACTGCATCGGCCTGGAACAAGGCTCGAGACAATTGGATGAATTTGATCTACGCAATGGGAGCCGAATTTATTTTGGACGAAATGTGTTTTGGAAAAGTGATGCGCTTGATGGCGGCAGATGTTGTTGCGTGGCATCGATCGGCCGGGAATGAAATTGATCCGAACACGATCACTTGGAATGAACTTCCCATGCCGTGGGACGTCTTTCGAGGAAAAGCTGTGTGTACAAGAAGTAAAGTGATTGCAGCATGTATGAATGCAGGACTGGATGCTGAAAAATCAGGATGGATAGCACCGAGAACACATGGAGTGGTCGAGTACCGACCGACGCCGGAACTTGTGCACGGTGTGTCAGTTTCCAATCCATTTTTGGCAAGCATTCTAAAGAAACATAAGTATTTTTCGGGCAAGAATGTGAATGTTATACGACCCGAGAATAATTGAAACGAGGTAGTTCAGTGGAAGAACGTTCGGCTCTTAACCGATTGGACGCAGGTTCGAGCCCTGCCCTCGTTTCTTTCCTTCGGGATAGTTCAGCGGTAGAACGCTCGGCACGTCACCGAGTGGACGTAGGTTCGATCCCTACTCCCGAAGGCTCATTTTTGAATTAATCATGACAGATACAAAAAATCCATTAGGACTAAAGAAGATACATCACGTTGAGTTTTACGTTGGGAATGCAAAGCAGGCGGAGTTCTATTACCGCAAGGCTTTCGGCTTTTCGCGGCTTGCGTACCGCGGGCTAGAGACGGGCGACCGCGAGACGACGAGCTATGTGCTCAGGCAGAACCGCGTCAATTTTGTTCTGACGACGCCGCTTGTGCCGGAGCACCCGGCCGCCGAGCACATTAAGCAGCACGGCGACGGCGTCCGCGATATCGCGTTTCAGGTCGAGGATGCAGACCACGCTTATAACGAGGCTGTAAAACGCGGTGCGAATGGCGTCACCGAACCCCGCGACCTGACCGACGCGAACGGCACGGTCCGCCACGCGGCGATCGCGACCTATGGCGACACGATCCACTCGTTCTATTCGTACGACAGTGTCAGTAGCCCGACCGTTAGGGAGGGCGCACCGCAGGGATCATCATCATCCGGCACAGCCACCGCCGCGAAGACCGAGACTGTCTACGCTTATTCCGGTGCGTTTCTGCCCGGCTTTACCGAACAGCTCGTCCCCGGCGAGGAGGTCGGCATTCAGCTCGTCGATCACATCGTCGGCAATGTCGAACTCGGCAAGATGAACTACTGGTGCGATTTTTACCGCGACGTGATGGGCTTTGAGCGCTATATCACATTTGACGACAAGGACATCTCGACCGAGTACTCGGCACTGATGTCGATTGTGATGAGCGACGGCGGCCACAACATCAAGTTCCCGATAAACGAACCCGCCGAAGGAAAGGGCGGCAAATCGCAGATACAGGAATACATCGATTTTTACGGCTCGGCCGGTGCCCAGCACATCGCCTTGCTCTGCAAGGACATCTTGCACACCGTCGCCAAGCTGCAGGAGAACGGCATCGAATTCCTTCGCGTGCCCGACACCTATTACGAAGAGGTGCTTGACCGCGTCGGCCCGATCGATGAGGACATCAAGGACCTTCACCGGCTCGGCATCCTCGTTGACCGCGACGACGAAGGCTATCTGCTCCAAATCTTTACCAAACCGGTCGAAGACCGCCCGACCGTCTTCTTCGAGATACTCCAGCGAAAAGGCTGCAAGGGCTTCGGCAAAGGCAACTTCAAAGCGCTCTTCGTCTCGATCGAGGAAGAACAGCGACGGCGGGGAAATCTTTAACGGAACCGAGCAATAGCGGTATATTTGGATTGTGCTCTTTGACTGGGACAAAAATAAGGCGGTCACTAACCTTACGAAACACAAAGTTTCGTTTGAGGAGGCCGCTACGGTTTTTGGTGATCCGCTTTCTGATACTTATGACGACCCTGATAACTCGTTAGATGAGGTTCGTTTTCTTTTTATTGGGCACTCCGAGAAAGGCCGGCTTCTGTTTGTTTTGCACACTGACGATGGCGAGACAATCGGATCATAAGTGCAAGAGAACCTACACGCGGAGAACGTGAAATGTATGAAAAAGAAAATGGATAAGAATGAAAGCGAAGAGATGCGGCCGGAATACGATCTTTCGCAGCTAAAGGGAAAAGTTCGCGGAAAATATGTCGAACGGTATAACTCGGGCACAAATTTGGTAAAGCTGGAATCCGACGTACAGGAGGCTTTCCCCGATTCGAGTTCGGTGAACGACGCGTTGCGGATGTTGCTGAAAATCGCCCGCCGGCAAACGCAAAAACAAGCGTAGTTATTAGAACCTCTGATCTGTTTAATTTGCTCAGAACCTTGGCTGCAAAGGCTTTGGCAAAAGAAACTTTAAGGCACTCTTCGTTTCGATCGAAGAAGAGCAGAGAAGGCGAGGAAACTTGTAAGGTTTTTGCCCGCGAAAGTGAGCAGATGTTTGTTCTATCTCTCGCGCACTTCGGGGTGTTTTCCGTTAAAGATGAAGTATGCCGATACCAGTGTCCAAATTCCAAGTGACGTAATGGACGAACTTCGCTCGATTTGCCTGAGCTTGCCGGAGACTTACGAAGAGAAAGCGTGGGCAGGAACGCGCTGGATGATTCGTCGTAAAAATTTCGGCCATGTTCTTGAGATTGAAAACGGTTGGCCGCCAGCCTACGCGGCTGCGGCTAGTTCAAAAGGTCCAATGTACGTGCTGACTTTCCGAACAGGAGGCGAGTTGAGCGAACCGCCTGAATTTAACGGGTACCCATTTTTTCGCCCTGGCTGGTTTCCGAATATAATCGGTATGATCCTCGACGACGATGTCGATTGGGAGCATGTATGTCAGTACCTAACCAAAAGCTACTGCGAATTGGCTCCGAAAAAGTTGGCCGCGTTAGCTAGTGAGCGATACAAATGGGCAAAACAAGAAAGGTAATAATGTGTCTCGCCATGTCCTTTGATGGGTTTATCGAGGGGCCAAGCGGCGAGATCGATTGGATCGTTTTCGGAGAAGAAAGCGGTTCGGCGCTGACCGAGTTCACCCGGGAAATTGACACCGTCCTTTACGGACGCGTCAGTTACGAGATGTGGGGCAACCCGCCGATCACGGAAAACAGCTCAGAGTTCGAGAGAACATTCTACGGAAAGCTTGCGAGGATGGACCGGTATGTTTTCTCAACCACCAAAACCGAGTTCGAAGGAAACGCCGAGGTGGTGAAAGATGGTATTGCAGAGCTAGTCGCGGGGTTGAAAAGCAAACCCGGCAAGCACATCTGGCTCTATGGTGGGGCGAGCCTGATCACGACATTCATGAACCTAGACCTCGTGGACGAATACAGACTCGCGATCATGCCTACAATCATCGGCAAGGGTAAGCCTTTGTTTACCGACGTCGAAAATCGTCACAGGCTAAAACTCATCAATGCGAATCCCTCGAAGTCGGGCGTTTTGGAGATCACGTACGAGGCGATCAGATGACGAAGGTAAGAAATGCAGACGCATCGGAACTAGACTCCCTCGCCCAGATCTGGTATTGCGGCTGGCAGGACGCTCATGCCGCAATCCTGCCAGCGGAGTTGCAAAGACTCCGCACGGTCGAGAGTTTCGCACAACGATTGGAAAAACTGCTTTCCCGAGTGCGTGTCGCGGGGCCGGCTGGTGCACCATTGGGATTTTGCATCACGAAAGACGACGAGTTGTACCAGCTTTACGTTTTGGCCGAGGCTCGCGGTAAAGGTGTTGCAGCGGCACTTATCGCTGATGCCGAATGCCGCTTCGCCGAAGCTGGCGTCGAAACTGCGTGGCTCGCCTGCGCGATCGGGAACGACCGCGCCGCAAGGTTCTACGAAAAAAGCGGCTGGTGTCGGACGGGTAACATCGTCAGCAAACTGACGACCGACGAAGGCGTCTTCCCACTGGAAGTTTGGCGGTACGAGAAATCTCTCAAGGTATGAGTGCCGTTTCATATGAACGAGCCGATCTGCCGTTGCTGAAAGACCTACTAAAGGTTTTCGGCGAGGTGTTCGAGGAACCTGCTACATATCAAGGTGCGGTTCCGCCGGACGGGTATCTGAAATCGCTGGTCGCGAGCGATTCGTTTATAGCGCTCGCGGCCGTCGTCGATGGCACGGTCGTTGGCGGGCTGGCGGCTTATGTTTTGCACAAGTTTGAGCAGGAGCGGTCGGAGATCTATATTTACGACCTCGCGGTTCTCGAAGAGTATCGACGCCAACGCGTCGCGACCGGGCTGATCAACAAACTGCGCGAGATCGCTCGCGAGCGTGGCGCGTGGGTCATTTATGTGCAGGCGGACCACGGCGACGACCCGGCCATCAAGCTCTACGAATCGCTCGGCACCCGCGAGGACGTGCTCCACTTCGACATCGAACCGTGAATACCAGCGAGCCCACATTCCGTGATTTTCAGCCTGCCGATATCGAAAAGGTCGTCGCACTTCTGCGCTCCAACATCCCGAAGTATTTCGTCCCGGCTGAGGAGCAGGAACTTCGCGACTATCTAGCCGAGCACCCCGAGGACTACTGGTTGCTCGAACAGGATGGCGAGACAGTCGCCGCCGGCGGCGTTGCACTCAATGGCGATGGCTCGGTCGGGCTCTGTTGGGGAATGGTCCGCAACGACCTGATCGGCACCGGCCTCGGCAAGCGATTGACGCTTTTTCGCATCGAAAAGGCCCGCGAGAAATGGGGCGAACGTGATTTCATGATCAGCACCTCGCACCACACCGAGGGCTTCTACCGAAAATTCGGCTTCGAGACCATCGAGCGCATCCCCGACGGCTTCGGCCCCGGCATCGATACCTGTAAAATGGTGTGTAGGTAAGATATGAGATTCGAATATCAGACAGGCTTTGGGAATGAGTTTGCGACCGAGGCGGTTGCGGGAGCATTGCCGGTCGGGCGAAATTCGCCGCAGAAAGCCCCGCTTGGGCTCTATGCCGAGCAGCTTTCGGGCACGGCTTTCACAGTCCCGCGGAGCGGCAACAAACGGACGTGGACCTACCGCATTCGCCCTTCGGTTATTCATAAGCCGTTCGTGCCTTTCGCGCCTGCAGGCAAGCCGGCCGGTGAGTTGTTCCGGTCCTCGCCCTTTGATGAGGTGATCACCGCCCCGAACCAGCTTCGCTGGAACCCGCTCCCTATTCCGGAAGAACCGACCGACTTTGTCGAGGGCATCACGACCATCGCGGGCAATGGCGATCTTTTCTCGCAGGCCGGCATCGCCGTCCATATCTACCGCTGCAACCGCGGAATGGGCAACCGCTATTTTTACAACGCCGACGGCGAAATGCTGATCGTGCCAGAGATGGGCCGCATCGGTATTTTGACCGAGCTCGGTGCGATCCAGGCCGGCCCGGGCGAGGTCGCGGTGATCCCGCGTGGCGTGCGGTTCAAGGTCGAACTCGCCGATGGCCAGGCCCGCGGCTATATTTGCGAGAACTATGGAGCTCAGTTTCGCCTGCCGGACCTCGGCCCGATCGGGGCAAATGGCCTCGCCAATCCGCGCGACTTCGAAACGCCGGTCGCGTGGTTTGAGGACAAGGACGAGCCCTGCGAGATCGTGCAGAAATTTGGCGGGAATCTTTGGTCGTGTGAGACGGACCACTCACCGCTCGATGTCGTCGCTTGGCACGGCAACTATGCACCGTATAGATACGACCTCCGCCGCTTCAACACCATCGGCTCGATCTCGTTCGATCACCCCGACCCGTCGATCTTTACGGTCTTGACAAGCCCGAGCGGGGATGCGGGCGTTGCGAACTGCGATTTCGTTATCTTCCCGGACCGCTGGCTGGTCGGCGAGGACACGTTCCGTCCGCCATGGTACCACCGCAACACGATGAGCGAATACATGGGCCTGATCTATGGCCAATACGACGCCAAGGAAGAGGGCTTCGTCCCCGGCGGCGGCTCGCTCCATAACCAGATGTCCGCCCACGGCCCCGACCTCGACGCCTTCGAAAAGGCCTCGAACGCCGAGCTCAAGCCGCAGAAGCTCGCCGGCACCATGGCCTTTATGTTCGAGTCGCGCTACATCATCCGCCCGACCCGCTTCGCCATGGAATGCCCCGAACTCCAGCCGGATTACTACGCCGTCTGGCAGGGGTTGAAGAAGAATTTTGAGCAATAATGGACAATGCCTCGATCCTAGTTGAAGTTGGAAAATTGGTGGACGCGTGGTGCGATCGTCGGTGTTTAATTTCGCTTAGATATATTCTGAGAGGATATCCAATCTCGGGTACTTTAACAGATGGATGGGCGGAACTTTTGGATTCTCTAAAGGATGTTCGGTCGTTTGCCCGTGAGGATCATTCCGAAGCTGAAAAGGAGATGATCAACAAGCTCGTCGGAGAGTTATCGAGAATTGTATATCGAACTTAGAACGGCATCAGTCTCAGGCGAGCGAATTAATTCTTTGCGTTCGACCGGATACTACGTGTGATCGCAACCCGCCAGTCATTTCGAGAAAAGCTTGAAATTATGTAGCCGTGCGGCTACACTTGTTTATGATCGAAGTCCGGCAAACCTAGATCTTTTCTAAATGGCTTCGTGCACTTCGTGATCGCCGGGCCCGGGTGCGTATTCAGGCTCGGATCGATCGGCTCGAGGCGGGAAATAGTGGCGACATCAAGCCCGTCGGTGGCGGAGTTTTAGAAATGCGTATCGATTATGGGCCGGGCTACCGAGTATATTTTGTTAAGCGTGGGTCCAAGCTTGTGATTTTGCTTGCAGGTGGCGACAAGGGTTCCCAAGCAAAGGATATTGAAAAAGCGAAACAGATCGCAGAGGAGTTATCAAATGCCAAAGATTAAGACCACGCGATATGACAGTGCTGAATACTTGGAAACGCCCGAGGATATGGCGGCATACCTCGAAGCATGTCTCGAAATAGCAGATGGCGATGCGGCGTTTGTCGCAAAGGCCCTTGGGAATATTGCGAGGGCAAAGGGTATGACCCAGGTGGCAAAGGACGCCGGCCTTTCGCGTGAGAGCCTTTACAAGGCTCTATCCGGAGACCGAACGCCGAGTTTCGACACGATCCTGAAGGTCGTAAATGCCCTTGGTCTTAAGTTGCATGCCGAACCGAGCAAAGGCTGATCTGCCCTGACTGAGACGGCTATGCGGATAATGCTGTTGAGGACGCTACATAATCCGCCCGACCCGCCTTGCAATGGAAACCGCCAGCCTGCAGCACAACTATTGCGACGTTTGACAGGGGCTGAAGAAGAATATTAAGGGAGACTGATGCCGCCAAAGGTAAGAATAAGCAGTTCGTCGGTCAGCCGGTCGATCCCGACCGAGGTCGGCGTCAAGGCTGCCGTCATCGCGTCCGACGTCGCGAGCGAAAACGGAATCGCCTGCGCTCTCGCCGGCGGGATCGCAATGCACATTTACGGCTTTACCCGAGCAACCACGGACGTAGATCTTTTAGCTTCTGAGAACCTGCCACTTGAAAGAAAACGCACTTTGAGCTTTGGCGGGGAAAGCTATCGAATCAAGGTGGGCCGAAGGGAGGTACAGGTCGATGCCATCGTTCGCAATGATGAATTGACATCTATCTACAAGGCCGCACTTGCTGATGCGCTCGAAACAGATGCGAACGTTAAAATAATCTCACCCGAATGGATGGCAATCCTGAAACACCTTGCCGGAAGGGCAAAGGACAAGCTCGATCTGATCTGGCTGCTGCAGCAGGACGGCTTGGT
>SXGQ01118393.1_pt1 | contig 10751 bp, 8 predicted proteins | sample 3178371 | NCBI WGS metagenome assembly SXGQ01 (sample SAMN11356859, study PRJNA531348) | freshwater metagenome | isolation source: freshwater sample F1-20 | place: China: Fuxian Lake, Yuxi | collected 2017-12-25 | reverse complement strand
GACGCGTTCTGCGGCGGCAGCACGGCGAACTCGGCGCCAGAGGCCGGGCTTATGCTCGTGACCCGCGCGGCGATCCGCCGCCCGGGATAGGTGTCGACCCGCACCGTCGCCGGGTCGCCCACCTTCACATGCGTCAGCGCCGTCTCCTTCGGGCTCGCCTCGACCCAGAGCCGTTCGGTCGCGACCAGCGCGAAGGCCGCACGCTCGGCGGGCAGGTAGGTCCCCTGCGGCAGGTGATCGACGCGGGTGACGATGCCGGTGACCGGCGCCTGCACGCGCGTCCGGCGCAGGTCGCGCTCGGCCCGGACGACGGCGGCCTGCGCCTCCTGGACGCGGGGATGCAGGTCGGGCGAGGCATCCGGCGTGCCGCCGAGGGAGGCGAGCGTCACCTCCGCCTGGCGCTCGGCCACGACGACGCGGGCGCGTGCGGCATCGACATCGCGCCGCGCCTGGTCGAGCGCCGCCTGGGCTGCGAAGCCGCGGCCGGAGAGCTCCTGCTGGCGGCGGAACTGCGCCTGGTAGAACGCCACGTCGGTGCGCGCCTGGTCGAGCTCGGCGAGCTTGCCGCGATAGGTGGCCTGCAGGGTGGTGATCTCGTTCCGCATGCCGTCGAGCCGCGCCACCGCGCCGGCGAGCGCGGTCCTGTAGGGCTCGTCGTCGAGCCGGAACAGGAGCTGGCCTTCGACGACCGCCTCGTTCTCGCGCACCGCCACCTCGGCCACGAAGCCCGGCACGTCCGTCGCGATGTCGACGCGCTCTGCCCGGACATAGGCGTTGTCGGTGGAGACGTAGCGGCCGCCCGAGAGATAGAGGTGAAAGCCGACGGTGGCGAGCACGAGAGGCCCGACGAGCAGCAGAACCCAGCGCCTTCGCTGGCGCTCCGCGACGGTCGGCCTCGATGCGGCAGCGGCTTCGCGCGACGGCGCCTCGGCCTCCCGCAGCCGCGCGACGGCGCCTTCCGCCCGGCCGTCCGCGTCGCCTGGCTCGCGGGTGCGTGATCTGGCCTCAACCATCCTGCGTCCTGTCCGGGCGCGGCACGCGGCAGCGGCACACTGGGCCGGCTGCCGATCGCGCGTCCTGGATGTCGCGCTGGTTCAATCCGTTTCCTCTCCGACGCGGCGGTACGAATGCTCGACGGCCCCACGATAGACCGCCACCGCCGCGTGTCGAGGCCGCGCGGTTCGGCGCAGCGGCGCGCCCTATTCCCGGAACTCCTCCCGGTCGGGAATCCGCGTGAACGCGATCTTGGTGCCGGAGAAGCTCCGTCCCTGCTCGGGCAGGAGGCCGACCAGCACCGTGTCGCGGCCAAAGCGGCGGTTCAGCGCATCCATCGCGCGCGACAGCCTCTCGGCTCCCGCCCGGTGCCGCCGCTCGCCGCGAAGCGGTGCGTCGAACAGGTCAGGCGTGATCTCTGCCGTCGCGGTGAGCCCGTGCAGCGTCACCGAGACCTTCTTCAACCGCGCGATGCCGGGCCGTTCGACCAGGCGATGCCACAGGCGCTCGAACAGGGCGAGGAAGGTGGCGTTGTCCTGCGCGCGCCAGCACCGCTCGTCACCGGCGAGGCGCTGGCCGTTCTCGAGCCGCGCCGAGAAGGAAAGCGCGGAGGCGTGATGGCCCATCCGGCGCAGGCGGCTTGCCGCCTTCAGGAGAAGCCGCCGCGCCACGTGCCGGGCCGCCTCGGCCTCGCGCAGGTCGGGCGCCATCACGTGGCTGTGGCCGATCGTCCGCCGTGCCGTCTCCTGCTCGGGCAGGTCGGCGCCGCGCAGCAGCGACCACATCCTCTCGCCCCACACATTGCCCCAGATCGCGCGCAGGCGGTCCGGCCCGAGCGCGAGCAGCGCGGGCACGTCTCCGATGCCGGCCGCGCGCAGGCGCCGCTCCATGTTCGGGCCGATCCCGGGCAGGTCGCGCAGGGCGAGCGCATGCAGCCGCCCCGGCAGATCGGCGCGGCGCAGCACGGTCAATCCATCGGGCTTGTGCATCTCAGCCGAGACCTTGGCGAGATAGCGGTTCGGGCCGATGCCGATCGAGCAGCGGAGCTGCGCGCCGACCGTCCTGGCGAGCCCGCGCTTGACGGCGCCGGCGAGCGCGACGGCCGCCGCCTCCGGCTGGTCGTTCCGCATCAGCCGGTACGCCACCTCGTCGATCGAGCAGACCATGGTGATGGGAAAGTGCCGGTCGATCTCGGCGAGGATGCGGTGATGGTAGTCGACATAGAGGTCGTGCCGGGCGAGCACCGCCACCAGGCCGGGGCAGGCGCGCCGGGCCTCGTGCACTGGCGTGCCGGTCCGGATGCCGAAGGCCTTGGCCTCGTAGCTCGCCGCGATCGCGCTCGTTGCATCGGTGTCCACCGGCACAACGATGACGGGCCGGCCCCGCAGCTCCGGCCTCTCCTGCTGCTCGACGCTCGCGAAGTAGCTGTTGAAATCGATGTAGAGCCAGCGGAGCCAGGCAGACGCATCCTCGCCAGGCATCGCCTCCTCCCTGCGCGTGTGTTCTCTATTTGTTCCTTCCGTCCCGCGCTGCGTCAAGACCCGCCGCCATTGCCGATCATTGTTGCGCGTGCCCCTCGCGCTCAGGCCCGAGCGCCGTGCCGATCCGCCGCGCCGTCTGCACCACCAGGGGGGCGAGTTCGGCGCGCACACGGGCGAGCGACCATCGCGGCAGCGGCACCGCGATGTTGATCGCACCGGCCGGCCGCCCCTGCCCGTCGAGCACCGGGGCGGCGACCGAGACGTCGCCCACGAAGGCCTCCTGGTCGTTCAGCGCATAGCCGAGCCGAGCCGCCCTCTCGATGCGCGCGAGCACCTCGGCACGGCGCCGCGCGGTGCGCGGGGTGCGCGGCTGCAGCGGCTCGGGCGGCACCAGCCGCTCGCGCGCCTCGGCCGACAGCGCCGAGAGGATCGCGCGGCCAGGTGCCGTGCACCAGGCGGGAAGCCGCGTGCCGATCGCGAGATCGACGCTCACGACATGCCGGCTCGGGATGCGCGCGACATAGACGACATCAGCCCCGTCGAGTTCCGTGAGGTTCACCGTCTCCTCGGTGCGGCGGGAAAGGTCGTCGAGGAACGGCATGGCGATGCGCCGCAGCGGGTCGCTCCTCTGGAACCCGTGCGCGAGGTCGAGCACGCGAGGACTCAGCACGTAGCGCCGCGTCTGCTCGTCCTGCTGCAGGATCGCCATGGTGCGCAGGGTGTAGAGCACGCGCTGCACCATCGAACGGTCGAGCCCCGTCAGCGCCACGACATCGGGAATGCCGACGGGCCGCGCCGCGGAGGCGATGGCCCAGAGGATCTCGAGCCCGTGCGAGAGGGCGCCGACGAAGAGGCGCGGATCGGCTCCCTCGGGAATGCGCGGGCCGCGGTTGCGCGTCACGTCGCGACGAGGCGGTAGAGATCGGGCCTGCGGTCGCGCCACCAGGGAAAGTCCTTGCGCGCCCGCGCCACATCGTCGAGGTCGATCGTGCCGACGAGAAGCTCCTCCACCTCCGTGCCGGCCTCGGCCGCGATCATGCCGCGCGGATCGACGATCATGGAGCGGCCGAGATGATGCCGCGGCCCCTCGATGCCGACGCGGTTCGCCGCGAGCACCCACACGCCGTTCTCGTAGGCACGCGCGCGCAGCGGCACCTCCCAGATCGACGCACGCCGCCCCGGGTCGGCATAGGTCGAGAAGCAGATCGGCATGACGATCGCCTCGGCGCCGGCGAGCGCGAGCACGCGGCTCGGCTCGGGATAGAGGCGGTCGTTGCAGATCTGGATGCCGAAGCGGCAGCCGGCGATCTCGAACACCGGCAGCGCGTTCCCCGGCGCGAAGTAGAGCTTCTCGAAGCTGCCCGTGCCGCCGGGCGCGTCGGTCGGGAAGTAGGCGGGGATGTGGGTCTTGCGGTAGGTGCCGCGGACCTCCCCCTCCGGCCCGACGACGACGGCGCTGTTGAAGTAGCCCTCCGCCGCCGCCTCGCCGATGCCGAGCACCGCGCCGATGCCGCGCCTGCGCGCCATGTCGCGCAGCGCCCGCATCTCGGGCCCGTCGAGCCGGATGAAGAAACGGTCGAACTCCTTCTCGAGCCGGTTCGGGAAGAACGGCGCGAGAAACAGCTCGGAGAAGCAGAGAAGCTGCACGCCCTTCGCGGCGGCGCGGTCGAACATCGCCTCCGCCACGCCAAGCTGTCCTGCCGGGCTCTCGCCGAGCACCGGCCCGGTCTGGGCGAGGCCGACCGTGATGCTGCGCGCCATGCGCCGCTAGCCCCAGATCTCGCCGAGCACGCGGCGGAGGTTCAGCCCCATGATCTTCTCGACCTCGCTCTCGGTATATCCATCGGCGAGCAGGGCATCGGTCTTGCGGTGCATCAGGCGGGGGTTGTTCAGCTCGTCGGGGTAGCGCTTGGCGAGCGTGTTGCCGAAGGCGCGGATGTAGTCGGCCGTCGCGCCGCCATAGCGGCTGAAGCTCATCTCGAGGATCGCGTTCGCCGCCTCCTCGGAAGCGAGCGCGGCCATGTCGGTGCCGAAGGAGACATGGTCGATGCCGACGAGGTTCACGATGTGGCGGAGGTGGCGGAGGAACAGCGCCAGCGTCGGCGGATTGGCGGGGTTGCCGTCCCAGTTCATGAAGCCGTGGATCGAGGCGCCGACAAGCCCGCCGGTTCCGGCGACCGCCCGCATCGCCTCGTCCGACTTGTTCCGGACACGGTTCGTCACAGCCTTGGCATTGGCATGGGTCAGCAGGATCGGCTGCCTGCTCGCGGCCGCAGCGTCGAGGCACACCTGTTCGCCGCAATGGGAGAGGTCGATCGCGATGCCGAGCCGGTTGAGCTCTGCCACCACCTCGTGGCCGAAGTTCGAGAGGCCTGCGTTCCGCTTCTCGAGGCAGCCGTCACCCACGGGGCAGGCCTCGTTGTAGGTGAGTTGCACGACGCGGAGGCCGAGGCGGTGGAAACACTCGATGCGCTCGGCGCGGTCGCCCAGCATCTTGGTGTCCTGCCAGCCCATGATCAGGCCGACCTTGCCCTCCGCCTTCGCCGCGTCGATGTCCGCCCCCGCCAGCACGAGCTTCCAGCCCGAGGCGGGGTCGGAGGTGCGGCGGCGCCAGGCGGCGAAGCTGTCGAAGGTCTGCTCGAAATCGTCGATCGGCGAGCGGATGGTGAGGTTGACCGCGCTGATGTTGCCCTCACGCAGCCATCTCGGGTCACCATCGGAATGAAAGATCAGCCCGTCGATCACCAGAAGACGGTCGTGCAGCGACGCCATGCGCCTGTTCCTCCCCATCAGCGGACCGATCCCTGAGCGGACCGGATTGCGCATTGAAGGACAATATGGTCGTATTGAAAAGAGGAAGGCACCGGGGGACAGGAAATGCCACGCAAGGGTCCGTTTCGCTCCACAGCAACCCGCGCCGCGTCTGGTCATGTGGGCCGCCGCGCCCTGCTCGGAGGCGCGGCCTCCCTGCTCGTCGCCCCTGCGCTGGGACAGGCGCCATGGCCCTCGCGGCCCGTGCGCATGGTCGTCGCCTACCCTGCGGGGGGCAGCACCGACATCGCCGCGCGGCTCGCGGCCGACCGTCTCGCCCAGGTCTGGGGCCAGTCCGTCATCGTCGAGAACCGCTCGGGCGCGGCCGGAACGATCGGTGCCGACGGCGTCGCGCAGGCGCCGGCGGATGGCTACACGCTTCTGATGGCCGCAAGCCCCGAGATCGCCATCGCGCGGTCGACGCAGCGGAACCTGCCCTACGATCCGGTGCGCGACTTCGCGCCGATCATGCTCGTCGCCCAGTCGCCCTTCCTGCTGCTCGCGCACCCCTCCGTTCCCGCGAAGGACGCGCGGGAGCTCGTCGCTCTCGCCAAGGCCCGGCCGGGCACGCTGAATTTCGGCAGCTTCGGCAACGGCACCTCGAACCACTTCGTGGGCGAGCTCCTGAAGGCCGAGGCGGGGATCGACATCACCCACGTCCCCTATCGCGGCAGCGGGCCGATGATGAACGACCTGATCGCGGGCAACGTGCAGCTCGCCTTCGACACCTTCCCCGCCGGGCTGCCGCATGTGCAGGGCGGAAGGTTGAAGGCGCTCGGCGTCGCCATGCTGCGCCGCTCGCCCCTCGCGCCCGATGTCGCCACGCTCGACGAGCAGGGGCTTGCGGGCTTCACGGGCGGAAGCTGGGTCGGCCTCGTCGCGCCCGCGCGCACGCCCGAGCCGGTGATCGCGCGCGTCGCCGCCGACATGGACAGGATCATGAAGGACGGGTTCGCGCAGACCTTGAGCGAGCGCGGCCTCGTTCCCGAAGGCGTGGGACCGGCCGAGTTCCGCGCCTTCGTCGAGGCCGAGGTCGGCAAGTGGGGACGCGTGGCGCAGCGCGCGGGCATCCAGCCGGAATAGCCCGCGATGGCCGGCGACAGCTTTGCCCCGGGCTTCGTCGAGCATCCCTGGTGGTGGGAGGCGGCACCACCGAAGCCCGTCGAGGTGACGCTGCCCGACGAGGCGGAGGTCGCCATCATCGGCGGCGGCATTGCCGGGCTCGCGACCGCCATCGAGCTCGGCCGCTCCGGCGTCCGTTCGCTGGTGATGGACCGCGAGACGATCGGCTGGGGCGCCTCGTCACGCAACGGCGGCGCGCTCTCGGGCGCGGGAAGCCTCGGCCGCGCCCGGCCCGACCTGCACAAGGCGCTCGATGCGACGCTGCTCGCCGCGATGGTCGAGGAGGCCGAGGCGAGCTTCGAGGAGTTCGAGGCGCTGATCGCCCGCGAGGGGATCGACTGCGCCTATCGCCGCTGCGGCCGTTTCGTCGGCGCCCACGCGCCTGCCGCGCTCGACATGCTCGCGCGCCGCGCGGAGATGCTGAACCGGGCCGAACCGGGCGTGGCGGCGCTCATCCCGCGCGACCGCATCGCCGAGGAACTGCCGACCGGGCGCTACCATGGCGGGCTGGTGATCGAGCGTGCGGGGTCGCTGCATCCCGCGCTCTACACCCAGGGCCTCGCAGCATCGGCCGCGCGGCACGGCGCGACGCTTGCCGGCGGCGTGTCGGTCGAGGGCTGGTCGCGCGACGGCTCGGGCTTCGTCGTGCGGACGAGCCGCGGCGTGGTGCGTGCGAAGCACGTGATGGTCGCGACCAACGGCTATACGGGCGCGGCGACGCAGTGGCACCGCAGGCGGGTCATCCCCGTCACGAGCTACATGATCGCGACCGAGGAGATCGGCGAGGAGCGGGTGCGCGCGGTGCTGCCGAAGCTGCGCGTCTACGGCGACACCAAGAAGATCCTCTACTACTTCCGCCCCTCGCCCGACTTCCGTCGCGTGCTGTTCGGCGGCCGTGCCTCGCTGCGTGACGCGCCGGTGCGCGAGGGGGCCGCCTGGCTGCACCGGCGGCTGATCCACCTTCTGCCGCAGCTTTCGGGCACGCGCATCACCCATGGCTGGAAGGGCAACGTCGCCTTCGCGTTCGACTTCCTGCCGCATGTCGGCGTCCATGATGGCGCCCACTATGCGCTCGCCTGCAACGGCAGCGGCGTGGTGACGATGACGCATCTCGGCCGCGTCGCGGCGCGGATGATGCTCGGCGGCGACAACCGCGCCTCCGCCTTCACGCGCCTTCCCTTCCCCACCATGCCGTTCTACGCGGGCACGCCCTGGTTCATGCCGCTCGTCACCGCCTGGTACCGCTGGAAGGACCATCGCGACGGCTGGCGCGCGCCAGGCTGACGCGCCGCCGGCAGCGCACGTGCTATAGCTCCCGTCGTGGCGCGACGGTCCGGCATCATCGTGGGGGCGGCGATCGGGCTCGGCATGACGGCGCGTGCCGCGGCCGATGGCGGGGCCGATTTCCTGCTCGTGCTGAATGCCGGGCGGCTTCGCGTCATGGGCGCGCCCTCGCTCGCCGCCCTGCTGCCGATCTGCGACAGCAACGTCTTCACCGACACCTTCGCACGGCGGGAGATCCTCGACCGCGTCGCCATCCCCGTCTTCTTCGGCGCCGCCGCGTGCGACCCGAGGCTCGACCTCGCCGAGCTGCTCGGCCGCATCCGCGACGCCGGCTACAGCGGCGTGGCGAACTTCCCGACCGCCATCCACCATGACGGCGCCTTCCGCGCTGCCCTCGAGGCGCAGGGCCTCGGCTTCGCGCGCGAGGTCCGGATGCTCCGCCTCGCGCGGGAGGCGGGTCTCGCGACACTCGGCTATTCGAAGACTCGCGCGGAGGTCGATGCCCTGCTCGATGCCGGCATCACCCATCTCTGCCTGAATTTCGGCTGGAACGCGGGCGGCCGCCTCGGCATTCCCGGCGGTGTGCCGCTCGACGACGCGGCCGAGCGCGCGAGGCGCATCTTCGCCCGCGTCAGGCGGCTCTCGCCCGAAACGCGCTGCCTCGTCGAGGGCGGGCCGATCGTCGACCCGACGCACATGATCCGGGTCTGCGACGCCTCCCGCGCCGATGGCTATGTCGGCGGCTCGACGCTCGACCGGCTGCCGCTCGAGATGTCGGTGATCCAGACGACCTCGGCATTCAAGACCGCGCATCTGCTGCGCGACGAGGCGGCGCGGGAGCAGCCGCGCATCACAGGCCTCGTCGGCACCTCGCGTGCGGCGCGGGGCCTTGCCCAGCGTATCGCCCGCCTCGTCGCGACCGATCTTCCGGTGGTGATCGAGGGCGAGCCGGGCGCGGGCCGCACCTCGGCGGCGCGCGCCATCCACGCCGAGAGCCGCCGGAGCGGCAACCTCTCCTTCCTCGACGCGCGGCAGGACATCGCATCGCGGCTGTTCGGCGAAGGAGGTCGCGGCCTGCTCGCGCTTGCCCAGAACACCGTCGTGATCGAGGAGGCCGATGCGCTCGCCCCGACTCTGCGCGCACGGCTCGCCGAATGGATCGAACGCGGCACGTTCGAGCGGTTCGCGAAGGCTTCCGACAGGCCGCCCCGCGCCCGGCTCCTGCTCACGCACCCGCCCGGGGCCGAGGCGCTCGCCCGCGCCCTCTCGGCCCAGCGCCTCGTGGTGCCCCCCTTGCGCGAGAGGATCGACGACCTGCCGCTGATCGCCCCCGCGATGCTCGGCGGCGCCGCGCGGACAGCGCCGGTGATCGAGCCTGGCGCACTCAGGCTGCTGATGGCGCGCGACTGGCCAGGCAACCTGCGGGAATTGCAGGAGGTTCTGATGCGCGCGGCGACGGAGGCGCGCGGCGGGCACGTCGATGCCGCGCTCGTCGAGCGCCTCGTCGGCCCCGCCCCCTCGCCTCAGGCACGCGAGGCGATGGACGAGCGCGCCTGGATCCTCGACGCGCTGCGCCGCCACCGGTTCCGGCGCGGCGAGACCGCCGCCTTCCTCGGCATTGCGCGCAAGACGCTCTACAACCGGATGCGGCGGCTCGGCCTCGAGGACTGAGCCGGAGAAGGCGCGCGCCAGGCCAGAGCCTCGCCCCCCTCGATCGCGACATGGCCGGCGCATTCGGCCCACCACTCGCGGCGCCTGGCCGCGACCAGCCCCTGATGCAGCAGCACGCGCCTGAGTCCGAGGCGCAGCGCCTGTTCGGCGGCGTCCTGCGACATGGCGCAGGCGATCGGCGACAGCCCCTGCTCGGCCAGGCGCAGCAGGAGACGGAACTCGCTCTCCGCGCGATAGCCGACCGAGCCGAGCGCCGCGGCGGTCTCGCCGTCGAAAAGCTGGATCGTCGGGTAGTTGACGACCTCCGTGATGCCGCCCGCGCGCAGCGTGACGGCGAGATCGGCCACGCGCAGGAAGGGGTCGCTCGCGAAGATGCCGGCAACCGGCGCCGAGCCACCGAAGGCCCGCCGGGCAGCCAGCGATGAGGCAAGCGTGCCATTGATGTCGAGGACCGGCAGCACGGCGACGAGCGGCCAATCCTTCGCCGCGAACGGAGCCAGGGCGGGCAGGAACACGGCGTCGCGGCGCTGCGCGACGGCGAGGCCTTCGACCGTTGCGCGGGGCATCAGGGTTCGCGGCATGACCCAGATTTACCCATTCTCCGCTCACTATCCACCTTGAATCACCGGCCGCGCTTTGGGCTAATCAGGCGAGAAAGAACAAGGCGCCACGGCGCCCGGGAGGATCGCGGCGGGGATGGATCTCGCGGCAACCATCGTGCTGAACGGGCTGACGCTCGCCGCGCTCTATTTCATCGTCGCGAGCGGCTTCTCGCTCATCTTCGGGCTGATGCGCATCGTCAACATGGCGCATGGCGCGCTGTACCTGATCGCCGGCTATGTCGGGTACGCGGTGTTCGAACCGCTCTATGACCGCGACCTCTGGTACGCGTGGTATGCCGGGCTCGCCGCCGGCGCGGCCGCCGCCGCCTTTGCCGGAGCCGTGATGCAGACGGTGTTGCTGCGGTGGATGCAGGGCCAGGAGCTGCGCCAGGCGCTGGTGACGATCGGCGTCTCGATCATCGTCGCCGACCAGATCCTCGCCTTCTATGGCGGCAACCCGCGCCAGTTCTTCGCCCCCGATGCGATCTTCGGCTCGACGCAGGTCCCCCTGGTCGGCGGCTATCCCACCTTCCGCCTGGTGCAGATCGGCATCGCTGTCGGCGTCGGCATCGGGCTGTGGCTGCTGCTCAACCGCACGCGGCTCGGCATGATGATCCGCGCGGGGGTGGACGACCGTGAGATGCTCGGGGCCTGCGGGGTGAACGTGCCGCTCGTCGGCATCGCGGTCTTCGCCCTCGGCGCGGCTCTCGCCGGCCTCGGCGGGGTGATCGGCTCGACCGCCCAGCCGCTCGCGATGGGCCAGGACGGGCGCTTCCTGCTGATCTCG
>SXGQ01648048.1_pt1 | contig 10752 bp, 9 predicted proteins | sample 3178371 | NCBI WGS metagenome assembly SXGQ01 (sample SAMN11356859, study PRJNA531348) | freshwater metagenome | isolation source: freshwater sample F1-20 | place: China: Fuxian Lake, Yuxi | collected 2017-12-25 | reverse complement strand
TTTTAGCTACCAGTGATGCAATTTCTATATCAATGCCTACCACTTTCTGAGATTCATCAACAAATGAAAAAGGTTCGGTAACTGATGAAGTCCCAAACCTCAATGTGCCATTATTGCCTGTTTCTATTAGGGGCATTGCTTTGGGCTGCCCTTCTTTTGGCAGCCAGCGCATAAGCATCTGCTCATAATCACCACTTATTTTTAAATCTTGAATAACTCCATCAATCGTATTTTTTAAATCGCTATCTTCTAAACGAACTGCAAATCCGTAATCATCCTTGGTGATCATTTCGGAAAGTACAATTAAACCAGGATTTTTTGCTGCTATATTTCTTAATATTGGTTCATCATAGGCTGCAGCATCAACTTTTCCTTGTTTTACAGCAATAGCTGCATCAAGGACCGAATTATAATATTGAAATTTTGCATTTGGAAATACTGACAGTATAAGCTTATCAGCAACTGTGCCCGTGGGAATTCCAAATTCTTTATCATTTAATTGCTTAATATTGGTAATTACAACATTTTCTTTGTCGCTGCACCCCCCTACTATCATGGATAAAAATAATGCAGTCATAAAAAAAATTAATGGCTTAAATTGCTTACTCACGGTTTGCTTTCTATTAATTAATAATTGATCTATTGCTTTAATTGATAAATAATAGCTCTAGTCTATTTTGATTGTCTGCCCATTTAAACTCAACAACCTCAGTAAATCTATGAATAATTTTTATTCCAATATCATCTTCTAAATCTTTATTATCTAATGGATTAAATTTCTTACCTTTAGTTTGGCAAATTAATGAAAGTTGATTAGTTTTCTCAGAATGAGTAATTTCCAGTTCTAATTCAATTTTATTTAAGTAAGGTTTGTATAGAATAAGCAGTTCTTCAACTACTCGAAGTAAATTAGTTCGCATTAATTTTGAAATTAGTTGCTTTTCACAAAAACCTTCGATTTCTCCATTAAGCGCATAAAAATCAAAATCTTGTGTTTTTATTTTAGATACAAGGTTTCTAATACGATTAATAAATACTTTGGTTCTTTCTTTTTTTGGCGCATCAAAAATTTGCTTTGGTGAACCTTCTTCGTATATTAGGCCCTGATCCATATAAAAAACTCGATTTGAAACATCCCTCGCGAATGCCATCTCATGTGTGACAATAGCCATTGTCATACCCTCTTTAGCTAAACGACGAATTACTGATAGCACTTCGCTTACCATTGTTGGATCAAGGGCTGAAGTTGGCTCATCAAATAAAATAATTTCTGGCTCCATTGCAAGACATCGAGCAATGGCAACACGCTGCTTTTGTCCCCCGGAAAGCTCGTCTGGATAGTTTTCTGCTTTTTCAGCGAGTCCAACGAGTCTTAATAGATCCATTGATTTATTTTCTGCTGCTTCTTTAGATATCCCCTTAAGCTTAATGGGTCCTAAAGTAAGATTTTCTATAACAGACAGATGAGAAAATAAATTAAATGATTGAAATACCATATTCATTTTTTGACGTATTTTGGATACATCAACTTTTTTATCTAAAATATTTTCGCCATCAATAAAAATACTTCCTCCACTCGGTTCATCAAGAAGGTTAAGACATCTAAGAAAGGTACTTTTGCCGGTGCCAGATGGTCCAATAATTGAGATAACCTCACCTTTCTTTATCTCTGTAGAAATATTTTTTAATACAACTAGATCACCGTATTTTTTAGAAAGATTTTCAACTTTAATCATGATTTCGTTCTTACTTTACGTTTATATTTTGGATCTGTAATTTTTTCAAGGTAATCTAAAGATTGGATGAGAATTAATGAGATTAGGAAATACAAAATTGCAATCAAAATTAATGGGAAAAATGCATCAAATGTTCGACTTCTTATAATATCACTCGCTTTAGTTAAGTCTTGGACCGCAATATAACCAACAATTGAAGTCATTTTGACTAATGTGATAATTTCACCTTTATAAATTGGAAGAATTCTTCTAATGGTTTGGGGAAGGATAATATAAATGAAGGTTTTTATTTTATTAAACCCCATAGCAATGCCTGCTTCCATTTGGCCTTTTTCTATTCCTTCAATACCACTTCTAAAGATTTCAGCAGCATAAGCACCACAATTCATTCCAAATGCAATGGTTGCAACAATAATAGGATTAATATTTACTGATGCAAACACCACATAAAAGATAATCATCAATATTACAAGAACTGGGGTGCCTCTTAAAATACTGATATATATCTTCGCAGGAATATTGAGGAATTTATTTTTTGACATTCTTAAGGAGCAAACTATACCTCCCAAAAAAGTACCAAAAATTGTTGCTAAAATTGAAATAATGATTGTGGTTTTTAATCCATCCCAAAGAAGTAAATAACGCTTTTCTTGAATTAAATTACTTTGAAAGTTATTTGCTAGCCCTTCTAGAAATGTTGGCGCATTTGAATCATTCTTTTTTTCCTGCTTAAAGGCAGCTATATTTTTTTTGAGCGCAAAAGCACTCATTCCAATTTCATAATAAGGTTCTCCAAAATTAATTTTTTGTTTTCGCTCCTCTGTAAACATCAAAGTAACAGCAATAAAATCAATTTTACCTGTATTGAGAGAAGGAATAAGCCCGCCAAACTCCATATCGTCAAATCGAATATCTTTACCTAGGTATGCAGCAAATCTTTTGGCAAGTTCAATGTTCAAACCAATATTTTCATTATTGCGTAAGGTAACAAATGGGAGTCCACCGTCACTTATATGGCCTGCCACCAATAAACCATTTTTATTTGGAGTATCTATTTTAGGCATATCAGTAATGCCTTTTTTAGTCCATCTTTCAATCATGTCTGCATAGACACCGCTATCTTTTATAGTTTGAAAGAAAGTATTAAATTGCGCATGTAACTCGACATTTTTTTTATTAAAACCAAAACCTACAGGGCTAAATTCAAAAGGCTTGTCTATTACACCTAAGTCAGGATTTAGTTTTAATATTTCTGTGAGTGAAACACTATTGTATATACCCACATCAACTTTTCCTGATTTCACTCCTAGCAGAACATCAGCAGGACTTTTGTACTGCAGAATATCAGCTTCAGGATATTGTTTGTGAGCAAATGCATCATGCGTTGATCCCAGCATGACTCCAATTTTTTTATTTTTAAGATCTTCGAGATTAGCAATAGGCTGCATTTCTTCATTCGCATTAGCTTGTAGAGGAAGAAGGAAATAAAAAATAAGTAAAAATATTTTTATCATATTTTAAGTAGCGTTAATAATTAATTCAACAAGGGAGAAATCATCATCAAATGGTCCGATTTCATTTTTTAAGCTTTTAATTTTTTCTAAAACTTTTTCTGATTCAAGCAATTCCAAATCACTAAAATACTCTTTCATAAGCTGGGTATAGTCATCTAAGTTCATTTCTTTGCCATCTTTTTGTGTAATTTCATAAACTCCATCACTAAACACATACAGCTTATTGAAATTATTTAATGGCACAATAGTTTCATTAAAAATGATATCTCCCATCATACCAATTGCCAATCCTCCAGAAGTTAAAGTTTTAAGTGTTTTATTATTTAAATCACTGCCCGTAAATAAAATTGCATGAGGATGACCAGCACTTGAAAAAATTAATTCATGATTTTTCTTATGATAGACGCCATACCAGATAGTAAAATATTTATTATTCTGATCTTCCATGGGAAAGGCTTCATTTAAGCCCTTTAAAACAGAAGCTGGGCTCTTAAAATTTGTATCTGTGAGAGATTGTGAACGAATCGCATTGATAGCAGATATGCATAAGATTGCGGCTCCTACGCCATGACCACAAACATCCACTAAGTATATACCTAAGTGCTCTTCATCAATCCAGTGATATCCAAGAGCATCACCTCCAAGAGATGAACACGGGATATGTTGCCAAGAAGTTTTCACTTTTCCTTCTAATGGTAATGGCAATAAACTCCTAATATAGATAGCTGCCTCATTAATTTCTTCTGCAAGTAATCGCTGACTTTCAATTAATTCTCTTTTTTGGCGATAAAGTTCAATATGCGTTTTTATTCTAGCTATAGCAATTGGAGGGCTTACAGGTTTTGTAATGTAATCGACAGCCCCTAATGAAAGACCTAATGCTTCATCCTGTGTTTCCGCCTTAGCGGTTAGAAATATAATAGGTATTTGATTAGTTTTTTCATCTGCCTTAAGCCGCTTACAAACTTCATAACCATCCATTTCTGGCATCATGATATCCAATAAAATAAGATCTGGCTGCGGATCTGTAAAAGCAATTTTTAAAGCTTTTTCGCCGCTTGTTGCTGCTTTTACTTTGTAGTCATCCTGGAGGAGCCCACTCATTAATTGAAGATTAGCCGGTGTATCATCTACCACTAATATAGTTGATTTTGTAATCATTATTTAATTAACTTTTCATTTGCTAAATTTAACGCTGATTCGAAATCAAAATTTCGTAATGCATCAGAAATTTTACTAAACATTTCTTTGCCAAAATATTGGATAAAAACGTCTTGTGACTTTTCAAGCAAATCATTTGCTTCAGTATCGTCGTTTGCTAATAATTCTGATAATTTATTAATTAATAGTTTAATTTGGCTATCGTCAAAGATTGTTGTTGAAGTTAATTTTTTATCCTCGGGCAAAGTTTTTTTAATGCTATCAATAATGCTTATTAATTTAGGCTGAATTAGGTCAAGATTTTTAGTAATTTTCTCAAGTGGTATTTTGTCCAGACATTGACCTTCGACTTCACCTGCTATTTTTTGTATTTCAGTTGCGCCTATGCTTCCACATGTTCCTTTGAGAGTATGGGCTCCTCTTTGAGCTGTTAAATAATCGCTTACATCTAGAGCCCTTTTAATATCACTCACTGCATTTATTTGATCAGCAGAAAATGTTTTTAGCATTTTTATATAGAGAGAAACTTTTCCTGCTGCAACCTGAAGTCCTAAACGAGAATCTATCCCATTAATTTCTGGGACCTGTATTTCTTCCTTTACGCTGATTACGGTCTTTTCATCATTTATTAGATTTGAATTTTTTCCCTTAATCCATTTAGTTAGTCCAGCAAACAATAAATTTGGATCAATAGGCTTTGTAATATGAGCATTCATCCCCGCTTCCAAACACTTATCTCTGTCTGCATCAGATGCGTTAGCTGTCATTGATAAAATAGGTAAATCATTATTAGAAAATTTTTGGCGGATTGTTTTCGTTGCTTCAAGTCCGTCCATAATAGGCATTTGCATATCCATTAACACAATATCGTATTGAGATTTATTTGCCATATTGACAGCCTCTTGCCCATTGTTTGCTATTTCTACAACAAATCCTTCATCTTCTAATATCTCAGTTGCAATCTGTTGATTGAGTAAATTATCTTCTGCAAGGAGTATTCTTCTGCCCTTAAAGCTTTTGAGATCTATTTTTGTATGGTTACTATGAGTTTTTTGTACGTTATGTTCTGGGGCTTCTAAATTGAAAATACTTAAGATAGTTTCAAATAGTAAAGAAGCATTAATTGGTTTGGCGATCACATGCTCTATGCCTTCAATTGTTGCATCATTTATTACGTCATCTTTTGCATAACCCGTTACAAGAACACACGGTGGTTTTTTGCTAATAATCAATTTTTTTAATGCTTTCACAAATTCGATACCGTTCATTCCAGCTGGCATATGCCAGTCAACAAAAATCATATCAAAAGGTGACCCTTGTTTATCCGCGTCAATAAGTGCTTGCAAGCCTTTTTCTGCTGATTCTGATGCAACCACCTTAAGTGACATTGCAATTAACATATCTTCAATGATTAATCTTGCAGACTCATTATCGTCAATCACTAAAACAGATTTACTACTTAAATCCTCTTTAAATAAAACTCTCTTTGTTATGGTTTTATCAAGTTTAAATTTAGCCGTAAACCAAAATGTACTACCTCTGCCAAATTCACTATCAACACCTACGTCACCCCCCATCAGATTGGCTAACTGTTTTGATATGGCAAGCCCTAAACCGGTGCCACCAAATTTACGCGAGGTCGAAGTATCAGCTTGCTGAAATGACTGAAATAATTTCCCTTTTTGTTCTGGCGTTAATCCAATACCTGTATCAGAAACATTAAATTTTAGAAAAATAGTTTCGTCATCTTGTTCAAGAATGTCTGCCGAAATTATTACTTCACCTTTTTCTGTGAATTTAATTGCATTATTTCCATAGTTAATAAGAATTTGGGAAAGCCTTAAAGGGTCGCCAATGAGTTTGTGAGGAAGATCACCAGGCAATTTAAAAATAAGTTCTAAATTTTTTTCTGAGCATTTTTGGCTAATCATGCTCGATATATTTGACATCATTTCATCAATATCAAAACTTACTTCTTCTATAGTTAACTTGCCTGCTTCAATCTTAGAAAAATCTAAAATATCATTAATAATGCCTAAAAGATGTTTGCCTGCCTGCTGAATCTTAAGCACATAATCTCGTTGCCTTGGATTTAAGTCTGTCTTTAGGGCTAAATGAGCCATTCCTATAACTCCGTTCATAGGAGTTCTAATTTCATGGCTCATGTTGGCTAAAAATTCACTTTTCATTTTTGCCGCATCTTCGGCAAGTTGTTTTGCCTGATGGGCCGCTGTCACATCGTAAAACCATGCAACAACAACCTCTTGATCAAGATATTTCATATGATGAAATGACCCCATAACTTGCAATAAATCCCCAGTCAGGGTTTTCATTGCTAACACCTCATCTACAATATTTTCTTGGGCGTTTATACGGATGCTGAGCGCCTCAAAATCATCTTTATGTTGATATACCTGAAGAGGTGTTAAAGTTTGAAGATCCTTTTCGTTGACTTTAAACATTTCCATATATCGAGGGTTGGCAAAAGTGATATGGCGATCAGATACCCTCATGATCCTCACGGCGACGGGACTATGTCTTAAAATTTCTAAAGTGTCTTCTTCAAAATCCTTTAAAAGCTCTAAGATAAGTTTTTGTGCTTGTTCGATACTCGCCATAATTTTCTCTAAATTTATGTCATATAAATGTAACAATCAATATTGTCACATTAATTTAATATTACTATAAGTCTCTAAGGGCTTGGTTTTTTAATCGATAAACTAAACATACAATTAAGGTACTTGAATTGGGTCAATTAAATAATAAATCGCTATTTAGACAAAAACTAATTTCATCTACCATCACAATTGTATTTTTAATAGCCGTGATGGGCATCGCTTCACTTTTTGCTATATGGAAGATGGAACGAGAATACAATCAAAATTTATTAAAAGTAGAGGCACTAAAAAATATTTCTGAGCAACTATCACTTGCACAGCTTAATTTAAAATCTGCAGATCAGGAATGGAAAAATATTATTACTCGTGCCCGTGACAAAGAAACAAAAATTAAATATAAGAGTTTGTTTGAGAAAAAAGTTTCAGCATTTCAAGAAAATTTAGAAACCATAGAAAACGATAAAACCGCGATCTTGGCTCTAAAGAACATCACTAATCTAAAAAAAGACTCCTTAATTATAATCAATCAATATAGAGATCTCTTGAGTGAATATAGCTCTCTTTCATTAACAGAAGGAATTTTATTAGATAAAAAAACTATGGGTCTCACTAAAAATATTGAAAATAAATTATTTATTATCAATCAAGAAATTAATGAGACATATTTCGCATTGCAATTAAAAGTCAAAAATGATTTCGAAATTCGCTATCATCAATTAAGACAATTTCTAATCTTAGTTATCTTATTTGCTTTATTTTTATCATTTATCAACTTATTTAAAGCCCTTAGAGTTTCTTCTGAATAACATTTAGTATGATGCAAATTATTTCATTCTTGGCTGGACTTGGATTTTTTTTTACTGGGTTACATTACCTTTCTGCCAGTATGCAACCTATTTTTTCTGGTAAGTTGCGTTCGATATTACTCAATTTTACTCGCGGGCCATTCTCAAGTGCTTTGACTGGATCTTTTTTAGGTGTCATCACACAGAGCACTAGCGCAGCAACTTTTTTATGTTTAGGGCTTTTGAATTCTGGAGCTTTAACTATCAATCGAGCTTTAGCAATGGTTGCCTGGTCAGGATCAGGAACAGCATTGCTAGTCTTTTTAGTATCTATCGATATAAAAACTGCTAGTTTCTTTTCGCTTGGGATAGTTGGATTAATGCATCTACTTAATCTCACTAAAGATATTAAAGCTAAACAAATTGCAGCTGTATTTCTTGCGTTTGGCTTACTTTTATTTGGGCTAGGGCTCATTAAAGAAACAGGACATGTATTAAACACATCAACCTGGGCTAGAGAGTTTTTTATATTTTCCGCTGAGTCAAGCTTGATAGGTTTACTGATTGGAATTTTTTCTGCATTGATAGTGCAATCATCTTCAAGTGTTGCCATTCTTGCAGTTGCATTAAATATGGCAGGCATCATACATTTTAATGAAGCTATGATTTTAGTTTTCGGCGCTAATATTGGTTCTGGGTTAAGTGTCTTATTTTTTGCTTCTCACCTGGAGGGCAAAAAAAAACAAATCGCTATTTATTGCTTTCTTTCAAAATTTTTAGGTAGCTTAGTCCTATATCCTCTGACTTGGTTAGAGTCCTCGAAACTCTTTGGATTTTTTAATACTATCCATTTAACAATCAACTCATCTTTCATGTTGTCTCTCGTCTATCTAGCTTTACAATTATCCGGCGGACTTGTTGTAGCTTTATTTCAAAATAGGATTATTTTGTTACTTAATTACCTTAGCCCCGAATCCGAGGAAGAGAATTTATTTAAGCTACATTTTATTTATCCTGAATCTTCTGACAATACTGAAACAGCTTTAATATTGGTCTCGAAAGAACAAAATAGACTTATTGAGAGCCTAGTCGATTATCTTGAGCCAGTTAGAGTTGAGCATGAGAGAGTTGTTACTATTCAATTAAATACAAGGCATGAGTTAACTTTAGACTTATTAAATAAAACAAAATTATTTATCTCTGAGACTACCTCTTTAAATAAGAATGATAATAATACTGAGAGCTTATTTTCAATTCAAAGCAGAAACGAGGATATGATTTCTCTTGTTAATGGGCTCTATAGTTTTGAACAAAATATTGAGGCCACACATAATTTTCAAGAAGGGCTTGCGAGCTCAATGGTAGAAAGCCTTCATCTCATCTTAACTTTACTTAATGACTCTCTGATTACGAAAGATAATGATGATGAATTATTAGTCAGTTTAACTTCGGACCGCAGTGATCTTATGGAAAAAATTAGAGATTCTTTACTAAACGATCAATCAATAAACTTAGAAGAAAGACAGATGCTCTTTGTTTCTACGAGTATTTTTGAGAGAATTATTTGGCTTATTCAAAGAATTCATGCCGCAAGACTAGTTACTTAATTTTTTCTTCATTTTTAATACGTTTTGCTTTTCTAGGTACTCATATTCAACAGAATCCGTAAGAGTTTTTACATAATGAACGCCAAGACCCCCAACCTCTCTGTTTTCTATTGATGCAGTCAAATCTGGGTCTGGAAGCTCAAGCACATTAAATGGTATTCCATTATCTTTATAAGTCATAACTAATTCATTTTTATCAATACCTAAATTGACTTCTATGAAAATATCACGCCCATCGGAAGCTCCGTGTGTAATAGTATTTGTATAAAGCTCTTCTAAAATTAAAGTCATTGACATTGAAATACTAGAGATATTATTTTCTTCAAAAAATTTCTCGAGCTTAGTAATTAACATAGTGAGGTCGGAAATATTCTTAGTTAAATTAATCTTTAGTGCTTTCATATTAAGCTCATACTAATTTAGAAAGTATTATAAATTTATGACAATAAAACTTATTTTTCTTATTATTTTTTAGTTAATGATGCAAATATAACATCGAATTTACAGATAAATTGTGTTATTTTCTTGTTTAAGCTATCTTTTATTTATTAGGCTATTAGCCTAATTTAACGCATTGAAAATTTTGACTTTTAAAATTAATACATAACAAAACTTTACAACTTAAAAGGTGATTACATGGAAATTAGTGAAGAACAAATCAATGGCTCGATTACAAAAATAACATTATCGGGACGACTTGATATTGAAGGTGTTGGGCAAATAGAAACGAAATTTTCTGGTATGACAGCATCTCCAAGAGAGTCCATTATCGCTGATATGTCAAAGGTACCTTATATATCTTCAATCGGTATAAGGCTCTTAATATCTAACGTTAAAGCAATTAACGCCCGCAAAGGTAAGTTTGCATTATTTGGAACTCAGTCTGATGTGAATATGGTTATTACTATTTCTGGGTTAGATAAAATTATCCCAAGTTTTGATACATTAGAAGCTGCTATTGATTATGTTAAGTAACGTAAAAAAAATAATATTTATGGAAAGGGCTATTGCCTTACTCTATTTTGTTGCAGCCTTTCCATTGCCTGAAAGTTTTTATGATTATTTTAGAGTTATAGTTTTTATTGGTGTCGGATTTATTTTGCTTAACAAATGGGTAAAGCTTAATACACCCCATATCGCTTTTTTAATTAGCGTGTTAATTATAGACAATCCTTTCCTTCCATTTCACTTTCCAATAATGGTATGGATTTTACTTGATATCATCATTGGCTCTTACCTCATTTATTTATCTACAAAATTTAAGAACTAGATTTAATATTTAAAGCTTTAAAAAAACTTTGGCTTAATCCCCTGCGCCCATGTTTCAGAGT
>SXGQ01404636.1_pt1 | contig 10754 bp, 5 predicted proteins | sample 3178371 | NCBI WGS metagenome assembly SXGQ01 (sample SAMN11356859, study PRJNA531348) | freshwater metagenome | isolation source: freshwater sample F1-20 | place: China: Fuxian Lake, Yuxi | collected 2017-12-25 | reverse complement strand
GAAGCCGAACCAGCCGAACCAGAGCAGCCCGGTGCCCATCAGGGTCAGCGGTACGCTGTGGGGCAGCATGGCCTGCCGCCCGTAGTCACGGCGGGGCCCGACGACCAGGGCGGCGACCAGGGCGGCCGCGGCGGCATTGACGTGGATGACCGTGCCGCCGGCGAAGTCGAGGGCGCCGTCGCCGGCCAGGAAGCCGCCGCCCCAGATCCAGTGGGCGACCGGCGCGTAGACGGCGACGAGCCAGAGGCCGATGAAGGCCAGATAGACGGGAAACCTGAGGCGTTCGACGAGCGCGCCCGAGATAAGGGCCGTGGTAATCACGGCGAACGTGCCCTGGAAGGTCATGAACAGCAGGTGGGGCATGCCGTGGTGCGGTGCCAGGTCGACCCCGCGCAGGGCGACGAAGTCGAACGATCCGATGAAGGCATTGCCCGGAGCGAATGCGAGCGAGTAACCGCCGAGTGCCCAGACGAGGGCGACCGGCCCGAGGGCGACGACGCTCATCATCATGGTGTTGAGGGCATTCTTCGACCGGACCATGCCGGCGTAGAAGCAGGCCAGGGCCGGGGTCATCAGCAGCACGAGAGCGCAGGCCACGAGCATCCAGGCGAGGTCGGCGGTGTGGGCGGGGGCCACGGCGTCTTGCATGTGCGCATTGAATAGAAACAGATACATCCATGTCCAATACAGAATGTTTGTGCAAAGCATGAGCGGCCTTCTGGCTTGTGCTGATACTTATGACTGAATGGCATCGATAGGCAGACGGAACGCTACCTGAAGATGCATTGGACGGTCTGCGTGGCGGTGCTACGATGGCGGCCTCAGGAGGCCATCACCATGGCGGTATCACGACGTGAATTTGTGCGCAGGTTGAGCGCGGGCAGTGCGGCGCTGGCATCGGCCAGCGGGATTATCGGTTACGGCCGCGAAGACTGGCTGGCCGTCGAGGCGCAGGGACAGGGCATGCGGCCAGCGGTGGCCCCTGACGCCATCCGTATCAGCAGCAACGAGAACCTCCGCGGTCCGAGCCCCAAGGTGCTCGAGGTACTGCGGCAGCATCCGTCCAAGGCGCTCGGCCTCGGCTATCCCCCGCCGAACACGCGGGCGTTCCAGGAATACATCGCCACGATGTACGGCACGACGGCCAACAACGTGGTGGTGGCCACCGGCTCGGACGCGATCCTGACCGGGGCGGTGATGGCCTACTGCTCGCCGACGCGCGCGCTGGTGACGCCTGACCCGTCGTATGGCACCCCCATCCAGACGGCGATGCGGATGAAGTATCCGGTCAAGGCGATTCCGGTCGACAGCGGCCTGCGCCTCGATCTCGACGCGATGGTGGCAGCCTCGCAGGGCGCCGGCCTCGTATTCTTCTGCAACCCGAACAACCCGACCTCGACGATGCACACGCTGGCGGACATCGAGAAGGCTGTGCGCGCGATCAAGGAAAAGTCGCCTGACACCGGCATCCTGATCGACGAGGCGTACATCGATTACGCGACGATGGCCGGTGTGGGCAGCACGTCGAAGCTGGCGCTCGAGCTGCCGGGCGTGTTCATGGCGCGCACCTTCTCGAAGGCCTTCGGCATGGCCGGCGTGCGCATTGGTTATGGCATCGGGCAGGCCGAGACCATGGGCAAGGTGGGCCGGGCATGGGGCATGGGCAGCATGAGCGACCTGCAGGCCGTGGCCGGTCTAGCGGCGCTGAAGGATACGGCGCATATGGACGGCGAGCGGCAGGAGAACCGCCGCATCCGCGAGTGGACGCTGGCGCAGTTCCGGTCGATGGGCTACGAGGCCCCCGAGTCGCAGACCAACTTCGTCTTCGTGAACCTGCGGCAGCCGGCTGTGGGCTTCCGCGATGCCTGCCGGGCGCAGGGCGTCATCGTCGGCCGCGATTTCCCGCCGATGGAGAAGACGCACACGCGCATCTCGCTGGGCACCATGGACGACATGCAGCGGGCCATGGTGGTGTTCCGCAAGGTGCTGGGCCAGAGCAGCGCGGTCTAGGCACGGAGACGGGCTCGGGAGGTGATCATGAACCGCCGCACCATGCTGACCACGCTGGCCGCCGCCGCGGCCGGCTCGCTGACGGACTGGTCATCTCACGGACTCCGGGCGCAGGGGGCGCTGGCCCGGCCGGCGCCCGGGTCGCCCACGGCCGATCGGCTGCCGATTTACGCCGTCGATCCGACCTGGCCGCCCACCCTGCCGAATGACTGGATCCTCGGGGATATCCGCGGGCTGTTTGCCGACGAGGATGATCACCTGTGGATCATCCACATGCCGTCGAGCCTGACCCCGCAGGAAATCGGCGCGGCGGTGAAGCCGCCGATCGCCGACTGCTGCGTGCCGGCGCCGCCGGTGCTCGAGCTCGACCCCGATGGCAAGCTGCTGCGAGCCTGGGGCGGGCCGGGCAACGGCTACACCTGGTTCGACCAGGAGCATGGCATCTACATCGACCACAACGGGTTTGTGTGGCTGGGCACGAGCAACGGCATGCACGTGATGAAGTTCACCAGGGACGGGCGCCACGTGCTGACGATTGGCACGCCCGGGGTGAACAAGGGCAGCAACGACCCGAACCACCTGGGCGGGCCGGCCATCTTTTACGTCGAACCCAAGACCAACGAACTCTTCATCGCCGACGGCTACATCAACCGCCGTGTGGTGGTGTACGACGCGGCGACGGGTGAGTACCGGCGCCACTGGGGCGCCTACGGCCGGCGTCCAGACGACACCGAGAAGTACACGTATCCGGTGAATCCGGCGGCGCCGCCGCAGCAGTACTCGACGCTGCACGGCCTGGTCGGCTCGAAGGACGGGCTCATCTATGTCTCTGACCGCCGCGGCAACCGCATCCAGGTGTTCCGCCAGAGCGGCGAGTACCTGATGGAAAAATTCGTGCGTCCGGAAACGGGCGGATCGGGCAGCGGGTTCAGCCTGCAGTTCTCGCGCGATCCGGAACAGAGCCTGCTGTACCTCATCGACGGCACCAACCAGCGCGTGTGGATTCTGCGCCGGCGCGATCTCGCGGTCCTCGACCGGTTCGGCCGGCCCGGCCGCCAGTCGGGGGAGTTCATCCGCGCGCACATGATCGCGATTGACTCGAAGAACCGCATGTACACCGGCGAAGCCGGCAACGGCCGGCGCATCCAGCGCTGGGTGCTGAAGGGTACGCGCCCGGTGGCCAGCGTGACGCCGCCGCCGGGGGTGTAACCGGGGCGGCTACTTCCTGACCAGCTCGACGCGGCGGTTGCGGGCGCCGATGCGCTATGGCGTGAGCTGCAGCGAGAGCCAGGCGGCCCGGCCGGGGGCATCAAGACCCGACCCGTGCACACGGTAACGTTCGTCGAACAGGTTGCGCACCCCGAAACTGATGGCGGTGTAGACCGACAACTGCATTCGCCCGAACAGGTCCACCGTCGACCACGATGGTGTGCCGGTGCGGCTGATGCGATGATCAGCGAGGTCGCCTGACGACAACCGGCGCTGGGCCCCCGCCGCGCGCCACGCCGCGCCGGCAGAGGCCCGCGGGTGCGGCTGCCACTCGAGCCGAAGGCCGCCGTGCACCGGGGGAATGCGACGCATCGGTTCGCCGCGCGTGAGGGCATCCCCCCGGGTCGTGGTGACGTGACCGGTGAGACTGACACCCCATGGCGCCCGCCACGTCGTCTCGGCCTCCCATCCGAGGATGCGTGCTTCGGCCACATTGGCCTTCTGGAACACCGGTTGACCCTCGAAGGTCGGTGCGCCGAGGTATGTGGCGCGCACGCGATCGATCAGGTTCCGCAGGTCTGTGCGGAACACGGCGACCGACGCGTACAGCGAGGGCTGTGTCACGCGCATACCCAGTTCGCTGGTCAGACCCTGTTCAGGCGCGAGGTTGGGAGCCGGCACTTCGATGCCTGAATCGAACTGACCGAGCGAACTCACGTCATCAATGCCTGGCGCCCTGAACGACTGTGCGACCGATCCGAACAGTCTCACGGGGCCAACCACCCGCCACGATGCCGCCGCCTGTCCCGCCACGGCGCGCGACGCCACATCGAGATCCCTGAATGTGGCATCGGACGCGCGCACTCGCACCGCCGTGACGCGCAGGCCCGCCTCCGAGAGGAACCGCCGCTGCGTCCAGACCACTCGAGAGAAGGCCGCGAGGCTGAGCGATGTGGCACCATCTGGATAGAGCCCGCGCCGGGTGCTCGTGGCTCCCGACAGGAGGTTCACGTCTGCGCGGCGGCTGCCGACGCGGTCGTGATACATCTCGGCACCGGCCTGCACCACCAGCTGCGGTCGCCATTGCTTTCGTCCGTCAGCCACCACGGCGGTGGTCTGCACCGTGTCCCGCTCCTGCGTCTCGACGGACGCACCCTGGCGACGCAGGAACCGTCCCTCCTCGGTCTGCTGCCGCGCCACAGCGATGCTGAACATGTCGGCCCACCGTCCTCCCTGCACGGCATATCTGAGCACGCCGAGGCGGCGGGCCTGCGGGTCGAAGTCATATCGGGCGAATCCCCGCTGCACCACCTGATCCCATCGGGGAACATCGCCCTGGCGGTGCGTCTGCAGCGTCACACTGATGCGCTGTCGTGCAGTGGCCTGCCACTCGAGGGCGGCATCTGCGGCACCCTCCCGGAATCCCGACGGTGTCAGGGTCACCGCGGGCTGACCTGTCCGGAGTTCATCCGTGCGATGACCCGCGATGCCGGCCCGCATGGCGAGCGACTGTGAGGCCAGTGTGACATCTGTCCGAAGCAACTGCTCGGGAGAACCTGCGACAGCCATCACCCGTCCGTCGACGTGTGCCGATCGTCCTGTCGTCGTGAACACGGGACGACGAGTGTCGATGCTCACGACGCCGCCAATGGCATCGCTTCCGTACAGCACAGACCCCGGTCCCCTGACGACCTCGATTCGATCGATCGCACCAGGGTCGATGGTCCCGAGATACTGATTGGGACCATACCTGTACGTGGCGTTATTGAGGCGAATGCCATCGACCAGGACCAGCACCTGATTGCCCATCAATCCCCGGATGTAGGGGGAACCCGCGCCCATGTTCGTCTTCTGCACGAGCACACCGGCCGAGTCCATCAGGGCGTCTGGTGCTGTCGACCGACCCCGCTGTGTCATCTCGTCGCGCGTCACGATCGATGTCGACCGCGGGACCTCCGCACGGCGCTCACTCAGCCGGCCGGCCACGACCACTCGTTCGTCAACGCGAACCGGTGCGGGACGCAGCCTGATGCGCACGGGATCGGCCCCGGGATCGTCAACCACCACAGTCGCCGCCAGGTAATCGGCGGCGGTGACACGAAGCGACACCGGACGCGGCGCCGTCACAAGCACGCTTCCCGCTTCGTCGGTGAACTGGCACGTGCTCTCATCGTTGACGACGACACAGGCACCACCAAGTGCGCGGCCACTCGCGGCATCGTCGACTACGACGCGCAACGACACGTGCGGCTGACTGATTGGTGCATTCACATGATGAAGGGCGACATGCAATGACAAGAGCGCGTGCAACACGGACGCGATTCTAGGGCGGCTCCATGCGGTTTCGGACAGCGCCGCACAATGTTTACGGCGCCGTTGTGACCCTGTTACGTCCAGCCGTGAGACTGCTGCCATGCGAAAAACACCGCTGGCAGCTGCAGTCACCCTCATCGCCGTCATTGCGACCGGTTTCATCGTCGGATCGCTGGCGCAGCGGGGACCTGCCGCGCCCGAGTGGCCAGGCGTCAAGGATGGTGGACGCATCCTTCTGCCGAACGGCTGGACGATTGCACCTGCGGGTCGCCATCTCCCGGTCGGTGACTTTCCGCTCTCGATGGTGATGGCGCCCGATGGCCGTCGCCTCATCATCAGCAACAACGGCTGGACCAAACCTTCGCTGACGATTGTGGACACCGCCCAGAGTGCTGTGACGGGTCGCATTCCGATGGAACATGCGTGGCTCGGGCTGGCGTGGCATCCGGACGGCAAACGGCTGCTGTCGTCCGGCGCAGCGGAGAACACCGTGCAGGAATTCCGGTATGCCGATGGCGGACTGACGCCGGCGGGGGCCATCGTCATTGATCGACCCGCGGTGACGCTTGCCCCGGGCACTCGCGATCTGGGCGGCACGGGGTTCATCGGCGGTGTCGCCGTGCACCCGAACGGTCAGCGGGCCTGGGCGGTGCATGTGCTGGGCCGCGCCATCAGCGTGATCGATCTGCAGGAACGGGAACTCATCAGGACGGTCACTCTGCCTGCCGAACCGTACACCGTGACGACGACCGCGGACGGCGCGCGCCTCTTCGTGTCGCTCTGGGGCGGCAGCCGGATTCTTGAACTCGATCCCGAGACGCTGGCCACACGGGCCGAGGTGGTCGTGGGCGAGCATCCGAATGCGATGGCGGTGACCAGGGACGGCCGCCTGTTTGTCTCCTGCGCCAACACGAATCAGGTGTGGGTGGTCGACACGGCGACGATGACGGCGCGTGAACAGATTTCGGTGTCGCTCTATCCGAATGCGCCCCCGGGCACCACACCGAACGCCCTTGACCTGTCGCCAGATGGACGTCTGCTGGCCGTGGCCAACGCCGACAACAACACGGTGGCCCTCGTCGACATCGCCACGGTCAATGACAGCGAAGTGGAGGGATTCATCCCGACCGGGTGGTATCCGACCGCGGTGCTCTTCTCGAAGGATGGGCGCCGACTGTTCGTGCTGAACGGGAAAGGCTTCAGCGGGCAGGCCAACCCGAGGGGACCCACGGCGACCTCCCCCGGTGCCGAGGGCCAGTATCAGGGGGGGCTGCTGCAGGGTGCGCTGTCGGTCATCGAGATGCCGGCCGCAGAGGTGCTGAAGCAGTATACGCAGCGGGCGATGTCGATCACGCCATATTCCGATGCGATTCGCCTGGCACCGGCGAACGCCCCGACGGCCTCACCGATTCCGCGGAAAGTGGGTGACCCCTCACCCATCACGCATGTGTTCTATGTGATCCGCGAGAACCGGACATACGATCAGGTCTTCGGCGACATCGGCAAGGGCAACAGCGATGCGACGCTGGCGATCTTCGGCGAAGAGGTGACACCCAACGCGCACGCGCTCGCCCGCGAGTTTGTCCTGCTCGATAACTTTTATGTCGATGCAGAGGTCAGCTACGACGGCCATGCCTTCTCAACGGGTGCCTATGCGACGGATGCCGTAGAGAAACTGTGGCCCACCAACTACGGCCGGCGTGGTGGCGCCTACTTGAGTGAGGGCGGCTGGGGCGACCGCAATCCCTCCGGGAATCTTTCGGCGCCGAAGGACGGGTACCTGTGGGACTTTGCCGTGCGGGCAGGCAAGACCGTGCGCAGTTACGGGGAGTTCGCAGAGCGACGGTCACCGCAACTGCCGGTGGAGGCCTCGGTGCCGGGGCTGCGGGGACGCGTGCATCCTCAGTTTCCGCCGTATGACCTCGACATCACGGACGAGCGCCGCATTGAGGTCTGGCTCGAAGAGTTCCGCCAGTTCGAGCAGAACGGCCAACTGCCGCACCTGAACATCATCCGCCTGGGCAACGACCATACCTATGGGACCCGCGCAGGCAAGAAGACGCCCCGCGCCATGGTGGCCGACAACGATGTGGCACTGGGACGTCTGGTGGAGGCCATTTCGAAGAGCCGCTACTGGAAGGAATCGGCGATCTTCGTGCTGGAAGACGATGCCCAGAACGGCCCGGACCACGTGGACTCGCACCGATCGCCGGCGCTCGTGATCAGCCCCTTCGCCCGGCGACAGGCGCTCGACAGCACGCTCTACACCACCTCGGGGATGCTGCGCACCATGGAACTCATCCTCGGTCTTCCGCCGATGAGCCAGTACGACGCGGCAGCCACACCGATGTATAACGCCTTCCAGACCACGCCGAGCCTCGCGCCGTATACCGCGCTGCCGGCCCGCGTGTCGCTCACGGAAGTGAACGGTGGAGATGCGTGGGGGGCGCGCGCGTCGGCGCAGATGAACTTTGCGGAAGCCGACATGACGCCGGAATACGAACTGAATGAGATCGTCTGGAAGTCGATCCGGGGTGCCGATTCGCCGATGCCCCCCCCTGTCCGATCGGGCTTCATCCGGATCATCGATGCCGACGACGAGGAAGAAGAGCTCGAGCGGGCCCATGAACGCAAAGACGACGATGGCGACGACCGGCATCGGGATTCCGGCCGACGTCAATGAGGCCGACGCATCCAGCGCTGGGTGCTGAAGGGTACGCGCCCGGTGGCCAGCGTGACGCCGCCGCCGGGGGTGTAACCGCGGTGGCTACTTCCTGACCAGTTCGACGCGGCGGTTGCGGGCGCGGCCCTCGTCGGTCGAGTTGTCGGCCACCGGCTGGGTGTCGCCGAATCCGGAGATGGTCAGTCGGCCCTCATCGATGCCGGCCTTCACCAGTGCGGCCTTCACGGCCGCCGCACGCTCGCGCGACAGCGTGAGATTGGCGGCCGCCGCGCCGACGTTGTCGGTGTGCCCCTGGATTTCGAGCGCGAGTTCACCGTCGGCCTTGAGGGCGTCGGCAATCATGGTGATCGTGGCCGCCGACGAGGGCTGGATGGTGGCCTTCCCGGTGTCGAACAGGATGTCGCGGATGGCGACGCTGCCCGAGGTCCGGATGGCAGACGCCAGCGTGTCGGCGGTGAAGGTCACATCCTGCGCCATGGCTGATTCCTGCACGATTTCGAGCGTGTAGGATTCGCCGCTGTTGTTGACGCGCACTTCCAGCCAGAGCGTGCCGGCACCCTTCACTGGCAGCCGGGCGATGGTGGTGCCGCCGCTCGGATCGATGGCTTCGAGCAGCAGCGCGCCCCCGCGCTGCCGGATCAGGTTGGTGTAGTTGCGGCCAATCTGCAGCGGACCGGGCTTGCGGGCGCCTTCATTCAGGACGTACTGGATGCTCCAGTAGTGCCCCTCGACCTTGCGCGAGGGCTCGAGGCTGAAGTCGTAGGCCGAGAATTCCTGTTCGTCGTACGAATTGATGTAAAACCCCGGCATCCGCGAGAACACGGGATGGTCCTTCGAGCCGTCGGCGTCGGCCTCCTGGGCGCGGGCGGGCACGGCGATGCCCAGCAGGATCAGCGCGGTGAACGAAAGGGCCAGCCGACGCAGTAATCCGACGCGGCACATCAGCACAGGGGCGACACGCATGGCCCCAGCATTGCCATCGAGCCTGCCGTTGTCAACGGGGCAGGCGGTGCCTGCGGCCCTGCGCCTGACCATCACCGTCGCGGGGGTGCCCTAGGCCGGGGCCAGCTGGTAGAACACCAGCACTGCGTAGTCCCACACGAGGTGCGCCACCAGTGCCGCGACCACGCTGCCGGTGGCGACCCGGATGGCCGACCAGCAGAAGCCGGCGCCGAGGCAGGCCATCACAAGCGCCGGTGAGCCAATCGGCGCGTGCGCGGCGGCGTAGAGCAGTGTGCCGACCAGCGTGGCGGCCCCTGCCGGCATCCGGGCCAGCAGCCCCCCGAGCACCAGGCCGCGCCACACCAGTTCCTCGCCCACCACTACGATGGGCATCACGCCGATGGTGATGAACATGCCTGGAGAACGGAAGGCGGCATACAGCTGCTCGACGTCGGGCCGCAGCGCGGGGAAGGCCTGGGTGACCGGGCTGTAGAGCGCGATGGTGCCGACCGCCATCACCAGGCCGGCGGCACTGCCGGCCGGCAGCCACCGCAGGTGCGGGGCCTCTCCCAGGACGCGACGGCCGAGATGCCGCAGCGTGGCGAGGCCGAGGATGACGGCCATCGGGCCGACCGACAGCCAGATGCCGAGCCACTGCGACGCCCACGCGGCCATGGCCCACAGGACGACGGACACGGCGATGACGCGACCCCGTGACACCCCGGGGGTCGCCGGGGCTGTCGCTGCGAGCAGCCGTTCGATGTGGCCCCAGAACCCCGGCACCGGCCCGTCGGCTGCCGCCTGCGCGATGGCGCGCCGTGCGGCCTCGTCAAAATCGAGCAGCGGCGTGTGCCCGATCTGCCGCCAGAAGTCGTCGGTGGCAGCGAGCAGGTCGGTCTTGAGGCCGACCACCACCTCGCGCGCCACCGCCCATTCGGCGCGCGTGACAAAGCGCACCCAGTGGGACGAGAGGCGCGGCGACAGGAACGGCACGCTGATCGTCAGCGGCTGCCGCACGCCCAGAACGCGGGCCGCGCGCTCAAGAATGTCGCGGCCTGACAGCGTGTCGGGCCCCGGGATGTCGCACCACTGGCTGGCCGGCAGGGGCATGTCGAGCCCCCGCACCAGCGCCACCACCACATCGTCAATGGCGACCGGCTGCGTGCGTGACTTGAGCCAGCGGGGGAGGACCATGACGGGCAGCCGCGCCGCCAGGTCGCGCACCATGAGCCAGCTGAGGCTGCCGTGGCCAATGATCATGCTCGCGCGCAGTTCGAGGGTCGGGACGGTGCCTGCGCGCAGCACGGCGCCCACTTCCTCGCGGCTCCGCAGGTGCTCGGAGGCATCGCGCGGGGCAGCGACGCCGCCAAGATAGACGATGCGCTGCAGGCCGGCTGCGGCCGCCGACTCGCTGAAGAGGCGCGCCTGCGTCAGTTCGGCATCGCGATAGTTGCCGGCGTGCGAGGCCATGCCGTGGACGAGGTAGAGCGCCGCCTCACAGCCCTCGAGCGCGCGGGCGACCGAAGCGGGTTCAGAGACGTCGAGTGCCACCCACGTGCGGTCGGGCCAGCGTCGTGCGGCGGCCGCGGGATCGCGG
>SXGQ01625731.1_pt1 | contig 10755 bp, 9 predicted proteins | sample 3178371 | NCBI WGS metagenome assembly SXGQ01 (sample SAMN11356859, study PRJNA531348) | freshwater metagenome | isolation source: freshwater sample F1-20 | place: China: Fuxian Lake, Yuxi | collected 2017-12-25 | reverse complement strand
GCCGGTGTTGTCCTTGCGCAGGCCGGACAGGCCGTGCCAGACGTCGCCCGTCGCCGTCACCACCTCCAGCCCCAGGCACAGCTCGCGCGCATTGCCGTAGCGAAGCACCTGCGTGCCGCCGGCGTTCGTTGCCAGGGTGCCGCCCAGCGTGCACGAGCCCTCGGCTGCCAGGCTCAGCGGGAACAGCAGGCCCGCACCGGCTGCTACCGTCTGCACCTCGGCCAGCACGCAGCCGGCCTCGGCGGTGAGGCTGGCATTCGCCATGTCGATGGCGCGCACGCGCTTCATGCGCGTGAGGCTGAGCACGAGTTGCCGGCCGCTGTCGTCCGGCGTGGAGCCGCCCACCAGCCCGGTGTTGCCCCCCTGCGGCACGACGGCCACGCGGTGCTCCTGGCACAACCGCATCACGGCGGCGACGTCGTCCGTCGACGCCGGCCGCGCCACGGCCCGCGCGCGGCCCACGTAGCGCTTGCGCCAATCGTTCTCGTACGCCGACAGGTCGCCGCCCGCCTGCAGGCCGGCATCGCCCAGCCGGCTTCTCAGCGCGGCGAGGAAGTCGCTCACGCCGCCGCCTTCGCTGCCGCCAACCGCTGGCGGATCTGCGCGGTGCAGGCCGTGAAGGCCACCACGCTCAGCACCACCTCGCCCACCGCCAGCCACTGGCCCAGGCCGCCCTCGCTGGTGCTGCGCACCAGGCCTTCCAGCACGTACAGCCAGATGAAGAGCGCCACCCAGCGGTAGGTGTACATGCGGTAGCGCCACAGGCCGATGGGGGCGATCAGCAGCGGCAGCACCTTCAGCGCGAGCGTGCCGCGGCCGGTGGGTGCGAGCCACAGCTCCCAGGCCACGCACAGCACGATCAGCGCCGACACGCTGGCCACGGCGAGGTTGCGCGACAGGCGTTCGCCCGCGGTCGGTTCGGTTCTTTCGAGGGCAGAAGGCATAGCTGCGGCATCATAGAAGCCATGCCCCTCAAGCCCGTCATGGCGCCTGCGCCCGACAACCCCGATGCGCCGCTCGAGCGCAACCCGATCGCGTTCGCCCGCAATTTCATGGCCGACCTGCTGGCCTGGCCTTGGCTGCAGACGCTGCAGACCTTCCGCCTGCGCTTCCGTGAGGAGAAGCTGGGCCTCACGGCCGGCAGCCTCACGTTCACCACGCTGATCTCGCTGGTGCCGCTGCTGACGGTGATGCTGGCCATCTTCACGGCCTTCCCCATGTTCTCCAGCTTCCAGGCTTCGCTGGAGCAGTACTTCCTGAAGAGCCTGATCCCGCCCAACCTCGCCAAGCCGGTGCTCGCCTCGCTGACGCAGTTCGCGGCCAAGGCCAACCGGCTGGGCGTGGTGGGCCTGGTGGTGCTGGGCGTCACCGCGCTGGCGCTGATGCTCACCATCGATCGCACGCTCAACGCGATCTGGCGCGTCCGGCGCCCACGGCCCATGGCGCAGCGCGTGCTCGTCTACTGGGCGGCGCTCACGCTGGGCCCGTTGCTGCTGGGCGGCAGCCTCACGCTGACGAGCTATGCCATCAGCGTCGGCCAGGGCCTGTTCACCAGGATGCCGGGCGACCTCGCCGCGTTGCTGGGGGGCGTGGACATCGTGCTGCTGGGCCTGGCGATGGCGGGCCTGTTCCATTACGTGCCCAACACCCACGTGCGCTGGCGCCACGCGCTGCTGGGTGGGGCGTTCGTGTCGGTGGGCTTCTCGCTGGCCAAGTCGCTGCTGGCCTGGTACGTGAAACAGGTGCCCACCTATTCGACGCTGTATGGCGCTTTCGCCACCGTGCCGGTGTTCCTGATCTGGGTGTACCTGGGCTGGGTCATCGTGCTGCTGGGCGCCATCCTGGCGGCCAACTCACCCAGCCTGACCGGCCGGCTGCACCTGCGCCCCGACGTGCCCGGCCAGCCGCTGGCCATCGCGCTGGAGGTGTTGCGAGAGCTGTGGCGAGTGCGCGAGGCCGGGCAGCAGGGCCTCTCCCACCTGGGGCTGGCCCGCGCGCTGCGGGTGGACCCGCTGCAGCTGGCGCCCGTCATCGACAAGCTGATGGCGATGGACTGGGTCGGCCTGCTGGAAGAGGAGGGCGCGCAGCGCCTCGTGCTGCTGTGCACGCCGGAACGTGCCCCGGCGGCGCCGCTGCTGGCGGCGTTCCTGGCCGAGCGGGAAGGGCTGCTGGGCAACCTGTGGAAGCAGGGCGACTGGGCCTCGCTGACGCTGGACCGCCTGCTCGCCGACGCGGGTTGAGCCCCTACAGCCGCGGCCGCTGCGCCAGGCTGAGCTGCAGCTGCACCGTGGCACTGGCGAGATCCGCCTGCGACTGCAGGTCTGCCAGGTAAGCGTCGTCGGCCGAGCGCTGCGCGTTCAGCAGCTCCAGCAGCGACGCCGCACCGTTGCGGTACGACACACGCATGCCGTCCAGCACCTTCTGCGAGTCCGCCAGTACCGAGTCTCGGTAGCGCGCGCGGTTCTCGCGCGCGGCCTGGAACAGCGCCAGCGTCGCCCGCACGTCGGCCTCGGCTTTCAGCTCCGCCTGGCGCAGCGCCAGTTGCGCCTGCGTGACGGCCGCCTCGGCCTGCACCAGCTCGCCGCGCTGCAGCCGCGACAGCGGAATGGGCATCGACACCGACAGGCTCACCGTGTTTGAGCGTACCGAGCCGTCAGCGTCGCTCGAACTGCGGCCATGCGGCGCATAGCCGTAGCTGACGCTGACGCTCGGGTCCACGTACCGGTTGGCGCGGGCCAGGCCGGCGTTGTCCTGTGCGTTGACCAGCGCCGCGCGGGCGATGCGCACGTCGTCGCGCTCACGCAAGGCACGCTCGACGAGCGCGGCCACGTCGTCGCCGGGCTCGAAGGCGTCGTAGCTGCACGCCAGCGTCGGCTCGCCGAACACGTCGGCCACGTGGCGGCTCAGCGGCACGGCCAGGTTCAGCATCGCCACCTGGGCATCCGCGCGTGCCTTGACGACGGCGGCCTGGTACCGGTCGCGCTCGCTGCGCGACTGCAGCAGCTCCAGCCCGCCGATGTCGCCGGCCTTGCGGCGCACCTCGTTGGCCTTCACCACGTCGGCCAGCGCCTGCTGCGTCATCTCCTGCCGGCGCAGCGCTTCGCGGCTGCGGCAGGCCTCGGCGAAGGCACTGGCGGCGGCGTTGTAGAGGCCGTGCCTGACGCCCTCGGCGTTCGCCTCAGCGAGCACGACGTTGCTCTCCGCTGCCTGCACGCGGCGGCCACGCTTGCCGGCGGTCTCCACGGTCCAGCTCAGGCTCAGCGACTGGGCCAGCCGCGGCTTCGGGTTCACCTCGCGGCTGAACTCCTTGGGGCCGACGCCCCAGCTGAGGCTGGGGTCGGGCGGCAGTGCGGCGATGGACACGCCAGCCCGCGCGGCCGTCACGCCTTCGCGCTGGGCGGCAAGGTCCAGGCTGTGCTGCTCGACGGCAGCCAGGTAGTCAGCAAAGCGCAGCGGCTCGGCCTGCGCCGCGGTGGCGGCCAGCATGAGAGGAATCAGAAGACGCAGCATCAGGCGTTCTCCTCGAATCGGGTTTCGATCAGCTGGTACAGCGCCGGCAGCAGCAGCAGCGTCAGCAGCGTGGCCGTGACGAGGCCGCCGACCACGACAGTGGCCAGCGGCCGCTGCACGTCGCTGCCCAGGCCGCGCGCCAGCATCGCGGGCGTGAGGCCCAGCGCGGCCACGGTGGCAGTCACCAGCACCGGGCGGATGCGCTGGCGCGCACCTTCGATGACGGCCTCGCGCAGCGGCAAGCCCTCATCGCTGCGCAGCCGATTGATCTGCGAAATCATCAGCACGCCATTCAGCACGGCCACGCCGAACAGCGCGATGAAGCCCACCGCGCTGGACACGTTCAGCGTCATGCCGCGCAAGTGCAGCGCGGCCAGGCCGCCCAGCGTGGCCAGCGGCACCACGCCCAGCACCAGCGCCGGCTGGCGCAGGTTGCCGAACTCGGCGAACAGCAGCAGAAACATCAGCCCCAGCGTCATCGGCAGGATCAGCGCGAGGCGCGCCTGCGCGCGTTGCAGGTTCTCGAACTGGCCACCCCAGACGAGCTGGTAGCGCTGGGCATCGAACCTCACGTCGCGCGCGATGGCGGCCTGCGCATCGGCCAGCACGGCCGACAGGTCGCGGCCGCGCGGGTTGAGTTTGACCGTCAGGTGCCGGCGTGCGGCCTCGCGCGTGATCGTGCTCTCGCCCGACACGGTGCGCAGCGTCGCCACCTGCGCCAGCGGCACCTTGGCGCCGTTGGGCGCCGACAGCACCAGCGCCGCGATGGCCTCCGGGTTGTTGCGCACGGCCTCGGGGAAGCGCACGGTGAGCCCGTAGCTCTTCTCGCCGACGAAGACCTGGCCGATGGTGGCGCCACCGATGCCGGTGGTGATGAGGTCGCTGATGTCGTTGGCGTTGATGCCGTAGCGCGCGGCGGCGGCGCGGTCCACGTCGATCTTCAGGTTGGGCAGCGGCGGCTCCTGGTCGACGGCCACGTCGGCCGCGCCGGGCACCTGCTCCAGCGTCGCGACGACGTCGGCCGCGATGCGCCGCAGCTCGTCGAAGTTGTCGCCGTAGATCTTCACGACGAGGTCGGTGTGCGCGCCCGAGAGCTTGTCCTGCACACCGTCGATCATGGGCTGCATGAAGCCGACGCTGACGCCCGGGATCTGACGGTAGCGCTCGCCGAGCGTGGCGATGAGCTGCTGCTTGGTCATGCCGGAGGCCCAGCTGTCGTAGGGCTGCAGCGTGACGCTGGCCTCGATGTGCGAGACGGTCCACGGGTCGGTGCCGTCGTCGTTGCGGCCAGTCTGCGTGACGATGTGGGCCACCTCCGGGAACTCGCGCGTCGCACGGCGCAGCTCGCCGGCCATCGCGCTGGCCTTGTCCAGCGTGATGCCGGGCGGCAGCGTGACCTGCAGCCACAGCGAGCCTTCATCGAGGTACGGTAGGAAGTCGCGCCCGATGGTGCCGCCGAGCAGAACGACACCCGCCAGCGCCGCCGCGCAGCCGGCCAGCACCCAGCGCCGGCCGCCGATGGCGCGGTCCAGGAACTGCCGGTAGCGCGCCGTCAGCCAATCCAGCGGCCAGTTGTGGAACACGCGATGCGGCTGGCGAAAGGCCAGCCAGGCCAGCGAAGGGATCAGCGCCAGCGCCGCCAGCATCGCGCCGATCAGCGCCGAGCCCACCGCGAAGGCCATCGGCGAGAACAGCTTGTATTCGATGCGCTGGAACGCGAACAGCGGCAGGTAGGCGGCAATGATCACGAGCATGCCGAAGAAGATCGGCCGCGCGACCTGCAGCGTCGCCGAGATCGCATCGGCGGCCGTGATGGGCCGGCCCGCCTGCTCCTCGCGGCGACGCATGATGTTCTCGACCAGCACGACCGCACCGTCCACCAGGATGCCGAAGTCGATGGCGCCCAGCGACAGCAGGTTGGCCGGAATCTGCAGGTGGCGCATGAAAACGAACGCGATCAGCAGCGCCAGAGGGATCGTGATGGCCACGATCAGCGCCGCGCGCCAGCTGCCCAAGGCGAGCAGCAGCACCAACGTGACCAGCGTGACGCCTTCGATCAGCGTGTGGCCCACCGTGCGCGTCGTCGCCTCGATCAGCGTGCTGCGGTCCAGGTAGGGCACCACCTTCACGTCGCGCGGCAGCAGGTGCTCGTTGAGGTCGCGCACCGCCTCGTGCACGCCCCGGATGACCTCGGACGCATGCTCGTCCTTCAGCAGCAGCGTGATGCCTTCGACGGTGTCGGGGTTGTCGTCCTTGCCGAGGATGCCGCGGCGCTCCACGTGGCCATAGGACAGCGTGCCCAGGTCACGCACCAGCACGGGCGTGCCGTTCTTGGCGTTGACGACGATGTTGCCCATGTCCGCCAGCGAGCGGATCAGCCCCACGCCACGGATCACGTAGGCCTGCTCGCCGCGGTTCATCACGCTGCCGCCGGCGCTGCTGTTGTTGGCGTTGAGGGCGTCCTTGATCTGCTGCAGCGTGAGGCCGTACTGCACCAGCCGGGCCGGGTCCAGCTCCAGCATGAACTGGGTGGTGAGGCCGCCGAAGTTGGCCACGTCGATGACGCCCGGCACCTTTTTCAGCCGCGGGATGACGGTCCAGGCCTGCAGCTCCGACAGCTCGCGCAGGTCGCGGCTCTTCGATTCCAGCGTGTAGCGGTAGATCTCGCCGATGGGCGAGGTGTACGCGTCCAGCCCCGGCTGCGCGCCGTAGGGCAGCGGCACGCCGGCAATGCGCTCCTGCAGGCGCTGGCGCGACCAGTAGCCTTCCACGCCGTCCTTGAAGACGATGGTGATCAGCGACAGGCCGAAGGTGCTCTTGGAGCGCAGCACGTGCAGGCCCGGCGTACCGAGCAGCTCGCGCTCCAGCGGCACGGTGATCTGCTGCTCCACCTCCTCGGCGGCCAGGCCCGGCACCTGCGTGACGACCTGCGAGGTCACGTCGGCGATGTCGGGGTAGGCCTCGACGGGCAGCTGCTGCCAGCTCGCCCAGCCGTACAGCGCCACGAAGGCGAAGACCAGCCAGACGATGACGCGCCGCTCGAAGCACAGGGTGACGAGGCGTTCAATCATTGAGCAGCACTCCGTCCTTCACGACGAGGCGCTCGCCGGCCTGCAGCCCCGACACGATCTCCACGCGGTCGCCGACGCTGGCGCCCACGCCGACCTGCCGCGACTCGAACCTGAACGGCGCCTTCTCGACGAACACCCGCGTCGCCAGGCCGCTCTGCAGCACCGCCGTGGCCGGCACCAGCACGGCCGGGTGCGACGGCCCGGCGAACACGACCTTGGCGAACATGCCCGGGCGCAGCCGGCCGGTGCGGTTGTCCAGCAGCAGCCGCACCTTGACCGAGCGGGTGTCGGCATCCAGCACCTCGCCCACGTAGCGCACCTCGCCCTCCATCGTGTCGTTGGGGTAGGCGTTCAGCACGATGCGCGCCTTCTGGCCGACGAACACCGAGGCCAGATCCTTCTCGGCGACGGCGGCGGTGACGGACACGGTGGACAGGTCGGCCACCGTCATCAGCGGCGCGGTGATGTCATTCCAGTAGCCGCCCTGCGCGCCGCTCATGTCGATGACGCGACCTGCGATGGGCGAGCGCAGCACGAACTGGCGCCGCGCACTGGCGTTCACCGCGCCGAGCTGCGCCAGGCGCGCCTGCGTGACCTGCGCGTCGCTCTCGGCCTGGTGCTGGGCCAGTTGCGCGGCCTCGTAGTCCTTGCGCGCCGAGATGTCGGCATCGAACAGCAGTTGCTGCCGCGCCAGGTCGCGGCCGGCCTGCTGCAGCACGGCGCGCGCCTTGGCGGCCTCGCCATAGGCGGCGCTGAGGTCGGACGAATCCAGCGTGAAGAGGGCATCGCCCTGGCGCACCGCATCACCCAGCGCGCGGTGCAGCTTCTCGACGCGGCCGGTCACGGGCGACGTGATCTTGACGAGGTGGTCGGGCAGCGCCTCGACGGACCCCGGCGCCTGGATGGGCTGCTCGACGGCACGGCTCTCGGCCGCGGCGACCACCAGGCTGCGGCGCAGCGGCGAGGTGGCGGGCACCACCACCAACGCGCCCTCGCGCGTGACAGCCGCGGGCGCGGCGGCGGGGGTGTCGGCAGGGGTGCAACCCGCCAGGGCGCTGCACATCAGCAGCGAGGGCAGCACATGGGACAGGCAGGAATTCATCATCCTCAACGGGATCTCCATCAGGGCAGGCGGGCAGCGCCACGCGCGGCCGGCAGCGTGGCCGCCGGCCGTGTCAATGCGTTGTCAAACAGCTGTCGGCGAGGTGTCGGTCAGCCCAGGCGCACCAGCAGCCCTTGCAGCGGCGCATGCGTGCGCGGCGCAGGCCGGCGCAGGGGCGCAGCGATCCGCGAGACGAAGGTGAGGAGGGAGGGGAACAGGGGCAGAAACAGCATGAGGGTCTCCTGCGGGCGTGCTGCCGCAGGCCGCCTCAGCTAGGCCCGATGGCGCGCCGCCCGGTGGGGTGGAACGAAAGATGAAGGCAGGTCAGGCGCGCGCAGGCGCCGGCTAGGGGCGGGGTCCATGGCAGCTCCTGGTGAGGTGGGACGGGCGGCGCTCAGGCCGGCTGGCGCAGCGCACAGCGCAGGCGAAACGTGGGCCAGAGCGTGCGGCGGTCGATGGCCTGGATGAGCTCGTCCAGGCTGGGTTCGGCCGGGCGCGACGGCGTGGGGCACGGGGCCGGGGAGGCGGGCGCGGCAGGCGGCGTCTTGAGATGGTTCATCACGAGCTCCTCGAGCGGAGCCGTGCGGGCACATGCAATGGCCTCGGCCGGCACGGCACGTGCTACGGCGAAGCGGTTCAGCGCATCAACGCGCTGGCAGGACGAACGGAGCAAGGGGAGGCGGCAGGCATGGTGCCTGCAACCCGGGAGCGGGCGTCAGGCGACCAGGCAGTCCGCGGCCATCACGGCTCGCGTTGATTCACTGCAATGACTGGCACTGTCCACGCACGGGGCTCCGTAGTTGCGATGCCGCGATTGTTGCGTCGCAGCAAGGCAGGGTCAACACAAAGGGGCGCGCAGACAGCTTGAGGTCAAGTTGCGTCTTGCATCACTGGGGCTGGAAGCCGCCGGCCTTGATGATGCGCGCCCAGGCCGCCGCGTAGGCGCGCTCGCGGGTGGCAAGCTGGGCAGACGTCATCATGCCCACCGACAGGCCCAGGTCGGCCAACCGTGCCTTCACGCCTGGCTGCGCGATGACGCCGGCCAGCGCGTTCGAGAAGCGCTCGATGACGGCAGGCGGGGTGCCGGCCGGCGCGAACAGGCCGTAGTACGGCAGATCCTCAAAGCCGGTGATGCCCAGCTCGGCGAACGTCGGCACTTCGGGCAGCACGGACTGGCGCTGCTGGCCCATCACCGCGACGATCTTCAGCTTCTTCTGCTGGTGGTTGGCGATGAGGTCGGGCACCGAGCCCACGCCGGCGCTGATCTGGTTGCCCAGCATCTCCGAGATCATGGGCGCACTGCCGCGGTAGGGCACGGCCAGCAGGTTCAGGCCGTTCTTCTCGCCCAGCAGCTTGACGAGGAACTCCGGCACCGAGGCCGGCGCTGGCACGCCCACGTTGCCCTGGCCGCCTTGCTTCTTCACCCATGCCAGGTACTCCGGTAGCGTCTGCGCCGGCGTGCCGCCGGACAGTGCCAGCGCGTTGGCGAAGGTGGCGAAACCGGCCACGGGCACAAAGTCCTTCGCGGGGTCGAAGCCCGGTGCCTTCAGCACCAGCGGCAGGATGGAGATGGTGTGGTCGTGCGTCAGGAAGAACGTGGTGCCATCGGCCGGCGACGCCTTGAGCGCCTGCGCGGCGAGCTGGCCACCGGCGCCAGGCTTGTTCTCGACGAGCACGGTGACGCCCAGCGACGCCTGCAGCGCCGAGCCCAGCAGCCGGGCGATGGCATCGGTGCCGCCGCCGGCGGGACAGCCGACGAGCAGGCGGATGGGCTTGTGGTCTTGTGCGCCGGCGGCGAAGGGCAGGGCGGCCAGCGCGGCCAGGGCAGATCGACGCTGCAGCATCAGCAGGCTCCCGACATGGAGCCGCGAGTCTACGGGTGCAGCACCACCAGCAGCGCCGTTGCGGCCGACTTGCCCGCGTTGCGGATTGCATGCGGCCCGTCCACCGCGTAGCGGGCCGTTTCGCCAGCTTTCAGCTTGTTCGTCACGCCCTGGGCACTCACCTCCAGGCTGCCCGTCAACACACTCAGGTGCTCGCGCGAGCCCGGCTCGTGCGCCTGCGAATCGAGCACGCCGCCGGGCTGCACGCTCAGCTCGTACCACTCGAACTGGCCGGCCAGCTCGATGGGGCCCAAGATGCGCAGCTTGCACAGCCCGTCCGGGCTGGTGAGCCCCGGCGTGGCATGTGCGGGCACGGTCTCGATGGCCGGTGCCGCCGTGCGTTCCGTGCCCAGCAGCTCGCCCATCTCCACACCCAGCGCATTGGCCAGCCGCCACACCACGGCGACCGTGGGGTTGGCCTGGTTGCGCTCGATCTGCGACAACATCGACTTGCTCACGCCAGCCCGCTTGGAGAGATCATCCAGCGACAGCCCACGGCTGCTGCGCAGCGCCTGCAATGCGGCGCCGACGCGGGGCGGTTCGGTGTCCATGTTCATGCTTGACGTGGATAGATGTTTTTCAGATACTGCACGAAAGTTCGATATATCGAACAAGTTCAATTTACCGAATTGTGCATCAGGAGCGGCGCCATGAGCCAAGCGTTCTACCAACACCTGCAATCTGAACTGGACGGCATCCGCGCCGCCGGTCTCTTCAAGGCCGAGCGCATCATCACGACGCCGCAGGGCGCGGTCGTGAAGACGACCGATGGCCGCGAGGTCATCAACCTGTGCGCCAACAACTACCTGGGCCTGTCCAGCCACCCGCAGGTGATCGAGGCCGCGCACGAGGCGCTGCGCACGCACGGCTTCGGCCTGTCGTCGGTGCGCTTCATCTGCGGCACGCAGGATCTGCACAAGGAACTCGAAGCCCGTATCGCCCGCTTCGTCGGCTGTGAAGACGCCATCCTCTACGCCGCCGCGTTCGACGCCAACGGTGGCCTGTTCGAGCCGCTGCTGGGCGAGCAGGACGCCATCATCAGCGACGCGCTGAACCACGCGTCCATCATCGATGGCGTGCGCCTCTGCAAGGCGCGGCGCTTCCGTTACGACAACGCCGACATGACCGCGCTCGCGCGCGCACTTGAAGAGGCGAAGGATGCGCGCTTCAAGCTGATCGCCACGGACGG
>SXGQ01202186.1_pt1 | contig 10755 bp, 9 predicted proteins | sample 3178371 | NCBI WGS metagenome assembly SXGQ01 (sample SAMN11356859, study PRJNA531348) | freshwater metagenome | isolation source: freshwater sample F1-20 | place: China: Fuxian Lake, Yuxi | collected 2017-12-25 | reverse complement strand
TTCCTGAATCCCGAGCGTGTCTCCGCGCCCGACTTCGACATCGATTTCTGCATGCGCCGTCGCGACGAGGTCGTCGGCTACGTGCGCAAGAAGTACGGCGAAGACCGCGTCGCCAACATCATCACTTTCGGCACGTTCGGCGCCAAGATGGTCGTCCGCGACCTCGCCCGTATCCGCGATCTGCCGTTCATCGAGACCAACCGCCTCGCCAAGCTCGTCCCCGACGACATCAACATCTCGCTCGAGGACGCCTTGAAGAAGTCCAACGAGCTCCGCGAGGAGGTCGCCATCAACCCCCAGGCCGCCAGCATCATCGAGACCGGCCGCGTCATCGAGGGCATGGTGCGCAACTCCGGCAAGCACGCGTGCGGCATGATCATCGCCGACCGCCCGCTCACCGACATCATCCCCGTCACGATGCAGGAAGGTGACCTGACGACCCAGTACGCCAAGGACCCTGTCGAGAAGCTCGGCCTCCTAAAGATGGACTTTCTGGGCCTCAAGACGCTCACCATCATCGACGACGCCCAGAAGCTCGTGCGCAAGCATCGCCGCCAGGCTGACTTCGACATCGAGAAACTCGGCTTCGACGACGCCAAGACCTTCGCGCTCCTCAACGAGGCCAAGACCATCGGCGTGTTCCAGCTCGAATCCGGCGGCATGCAGTCGCTCTGCCGCAAGTTCCGCATCTCCGCCATCGACGAGATCGTGGCTCTCATCGCGCTCTACCGCCCCGGCCCGATGCAGTTCATCGGCGACTACATCAAGGGCAAGGACGACCCCACCTTCGTCAAATACGCCCACCCGCTCCTCGAGAAGGTCGCCAAGGAGACCTACGGCATCTTGGTCTACCAGGAACAGGTCATGGAAGCCGCCCGCGTGATCGCCGGCTATACCCTCGGTGGCGCTGACATGCTCCGCCGCGCGATGGGCACGAAGATCCGCGAGGAGATGGAGCAGCAGCGCTCCATCTTCATCGAAGGCGCCAAGACGACCAACAATATCGACAAGAAGAAGGCCGAAGAGATCTTCGCCACCCTGGAGAAGTTCGCCGAGTACGGTTTTAACAAGTCGCACTCCGCCGCCTACGCCATCCTTTCGTATCGCACCGCCTACCTGAAGGCCAACTACCCGGTCGAGTTCATGGCCGCGGTGCTGACCTCCGAACAGGGTAATGCCGACAAGCTCGCCGAATTCATGGGGGAGGTCGAAGCCCTCGGCATGAAGGCCCTCGGACCGGACGTAAACCAGTCCGACACCGACTTCACGCCGGTGGTGAAGGATAACGCCATCCGCTTCGGCCTCGGCGCCATCAAGGGTGTCGGCGAACAGGCCGCGCGCAATATCGTCGCCGAGCGCGAGAAGAATGGCCCCTACAAAGACTTCGGTGACTTCGTCGGCCGCCTCGGCGAGTTCGACCTCAATTCCCGCACGCTCGACTGCCTCGTCCGCGCCGGCGCCTTTGACTTCACCGGCGAAGACCGTCGCCACCTCGTCGACTCCATCGAGTCCGTCCGCCGTCACTTTGCGGGCGAGCGCAAAGAGCGCGCCAGCGGCCAGGGTTCGCTCTTTGACATGCTCGGGGCGGAGGACGCCGGCGCCGCTCGCCCGACTGATCTCGTCCTGCGCAAGTCGGAGAAGATGCCCAAGCTCGAGATGCTCAACAGTGAGAAGGCCCTGCTCGGCTTCTACCTCAGCGGCCACCCCCTCGCCGACTACCATGGTCTAGATGAGGCCATCGCCACCCTGACCGTCACCCCGGACCGCATCGAACTCGACAAGAAGGAGCGCCACACCGTCCGTGTCTGCGGGATCGTCGGTGCCCTCGAGAAGAAGATCTCTAAGAAGGATAACCGCCCGTGGGCGCTCTTCACCGTCGCCTCCCGCTCCGTGACGATCCCGGTGATGATGTTCTCTGAAGCCTATGATGCTGCCGCGCAGATCAAGGACGGCGAACTCCCCCTGCTCATGGATGGCTCGCATGTCATCGTCGACGCGCGCCTCAACTTCCGTGAAGAACGCGGCGAGTGGTCGCTCAGTGCGCACGCCATCACCCCGCTGCGCCGCGCCCCGGGCCTCATCAAGAAGATCCTCTTCGCCCTCAAGCCCGGCCCGGACGCGGGCGACTTCCTCGAGAAGATCGTGGCGCACACCCGCAAGGTGGACGGCACGACCATCGTCCAGGTCGGCTTCATCCAGCCTGACGGCCGAGTGCTCGTGGCCGAGGCCGCCCGCGGCATGACCACGCGCTTTGACACCGAGACCTATGGCACCTTTGGCCGCCACCCCGCCTGCGCCGGCGTCCAGATCGAGCCCATCGCGCCGACCCAGGCGCCCCAGCGTAAATACGGCCCGCGGGCCTGAGCACGCTCAGCGGCCAGGGGCAACGCTATGCCTCAGGCCGAATGGCGGCGGAGGACTGAGACCTGGCCGCGACGGGCGACGACCGTGAAGCCCGCCTTTAAGATTTCGGCGAGGACCTCTGCGTGCGGAATACTGCGATTACCCTCCTTGATGTCATGGCACTCGACAATGATCCCGTCGAAATGGCGCAACGCTTCGGCCTGATGCCGGGCGAGCTCCCATTCCATCCCTTCGATATCCATCACCAGCCAGGCGGCCGACGGTAGTCGGTGCCGGGCAATGGCTCCCGCCAGCGACACTGCGGGAACGCGAATCAGCGACTTAGCAGACTTATCGGCGACAGAACCGCCTTGGGTATATTCCGGCGACCAATCGAAGGAGACCTCATCGACACCCTCGGCGGCGATGGCGCAGTGCACCAACTCCCAAGGCGCTGCGGGGTGATTATGGGCTACGACCTGGCGGGCGATATCCCCCAAAGGCCCGACGGCCTCATAAGAGATTAAGCGCTCCGGCTTCCGGCCAAGGATGATCGAGGAGACGACGCCCAGGCTTGCGCCCAGCTCCAGCACCGTCGCCCCTGCGGGCAGATAGGCCTTAATATAACGGGCCTCTTTAGCTTCATACGAACCCGCGTCGAGTTGACCGAGGACCACCTTAGAGGGCACGAGGCGGAGAGGGACAACCACACCAAATAGACGGGGGCTTCCTTGGTAGCCGCAGGCACGGGCTAATGCCAATAAGCGCCATTTTACCGAGGCGATGATTCGCATGTCCTGACCCAAGGCAGTTTCTTGATTTAGGCAATAGGAATGGCGTGCGAACTCCCCGGCCGCGGCACAGCCCGCACGACTAGAACTTCGAGAAGTTGAAGAGCACCACGGCCCGCAACGGACCCGGGAGCAACTTCTTACCAATCGTCTTAGCGAGGAAGCGCAGCTTCCACATCAGTCCGCGCGGCGAGACCCGCCAGAAATACCCGACAGCCTGGCCGATGGCCTTCCATCGGGCGTTCGGATGCGTGCAATGGAACTTCACAGATGCTTGCGCATGCACGTCGTCGACCAACTGGCGGAGACGTGCCACGACTTCTGGCGAGGCGAGGCCGGCCTGCTCGGCGTGCGCGAGGTCGGCTCGATAGCCGCGGCGATGGACCTTCTGGCCAGCTGGCCAGGCCGCGGCGCGACGCAGCTTATCGCGCCAGCCGAGGCCCTTGGGTTTGCTCCCGTGGGACATATTCGCCCCGTGCCAGCGCCAATCGAGGAGGATCTCGGAATCAATCGCGGCGGAGCCGAGCAGGAGCGAGCGCAGGATTGCCGGGCCGTCCTCGCCGCCGGTCGTGCCGGGCATGGGCGGGAACTTCCGGAAGACGTCGCCGCGGTAGCTGCCGGTCGCGCCGCAGAACTGGACACCTTGGTAGAGATGGAAACCTCGGGGATCAAACTGCCGAATCAGGACGCCCTGATGGTGATACCAGGTGGGGCGAAGCACCCCGCCTACCGCGTCGACGACGCGGGCGTTGGAATAATGCGCGGTGCAACCCGGGTGATCGCGGAAGAATTCGGCGATGCGTCGCAGGCGCGTTGGGTGGCTGACGTCATCGCCGGCGGCGGCCACGAAGATATCGCCCGAGGACGCAGCGACGCAGCGGTTGAAGTTCCGGATGACGCCGACGTTAGGGGCAGGCTGCAGGAGGACGATGCGCGCGGAGCCGCGATAGGCGGCGACCTCTTCTTCGATGATGCGGCGGGTCGTATCCGGTGAAGCGTCGTCGCCGATGATTACCTCGTAGTCGGGCAGATCCTGGGTCAGCACCGCGCGCAGGGCCTCACGGACATAGGCCTCCTGCTTGTAGGCGAGGAAGATGACGCTGATCGAGGGCAGACTCATCGGGCGGCGGGAAGGTCGGCGAGGATTTCGCGGGCCAGGACATCCGCGAAGTGGTCCTGTGAGAAGGGCTTCGCCTTATCCGAAAGTAGGTAGGCGCGGATTCGCTCCTGATAGCCGCGATAGGCGGCGTCATCAATCGTGCGCAGGAAGGCATCGAGTGCAGCCGGAGTCTCGTAAGCACGGCCATCGATGAAGCAGCCGGCGGGCACGAGCTCGGCGATCTCCTGCGGGCCGACGTAGACGGGCACGCAGCCAGCGCGGAAGCAGTCGAAGAGTTTTTCGGTCACGTAGCCGGACAGGTCTCGGCAGTTCTCATGCGCGAGGCAGAAGCGGGCGCGCGTGAGCAGTTCGATCTTATCGTCGACCGGCCCGCGCCACGTGGTGTAAGGGGACTTCGCGGGAAGGAAGCGGCTGAGGAGCTTGCGCAGCTGATTACGGACGCGACCCCAGCGGCCGGGCAAAGCGGCGGGCCGCTCCCAGCCGCGACCGAAGAGATGGAAGTCAGCCGGGGCGTGGCGCTCATACCAATCCAGGATGCGGACGCGGGCCTGGTATTGGTCCCGCGGGTCGACGACCGTCAGCGCCTTGTTCGAGGCGACCAGCACGCAGAAGAGCGGCCGCTTCTCCGGTCCGTTCCAAGGTCCGACCTCGAAGCGGTTTGGGTAAAGAAGGCTCACTGCGCGCGGGTCGTCGAGTAACTCGCCATCCCAGGCAAACCACTTTGCATAACGGGTCAGCGCCGAGCGGTCGCGGTTGAGCGGTCGAATCAACGGGTTCTCGTAAAGGTAAACGTAGGCCCGGGCTGAGGGGTCCTGGCGGCGGCAGTTGATGTGGAGCTCGAACTCGACCGGGCGGCCGGCGTTCACGTCCGGCGTGTTGAGCTCGATGCCTGCCGCGAGGAAGCGTTCGCGCAGTTTGATGTAGGGCAGATAGAATTCCCCGTTGTTCTCCCCGGCTCCCGGCGTGAACAGGGAGTTGTCCGCGTAATCGCGGTAGAGGACAGAGGCATACTTCATCGGCGCAGGACGGCTTGGACCTGCTCCGCAAAGTATCGGGCAGAGAAAATTCGCCCAGCGGAATCGGCGGCGGCCTGCTGATGGGCGGCGAGTTCCGCCGCGGGCATCTCGGCGTACGCACGAATGGCGGCGGCCAGCGCGGCGACGTCTCCGATCGGCTCGACGAGCGTGCCGTTACGGCCTTGGTCGATGAGGTCGGGCGCGATGCCGATTGGGTAGGCGATGAGCGGCCGACCGCAGGCCATGGCCTCGCCGGCCATCATCGGGCCGGTTTCGTTAGTCGACGGGCTCACGAAGAAGTCGGCTGCTTGGTAGGCTCGGGCTAAGGCGGCGTCGCCGCGCTGCGGGCCCATTTCGGTGAAGGTGATATGGCGTAAGCCGCTGGGTGCGAAACCACGGTCGCCAATCACAGCGACGTGCAAGGCCACGCCTTGGGCGTCGAGTTGCTTCAGCGCTTCAAGGAAGAGGCCAAAACCTTTATACACCAATCCTGGGTCGAGCGCGCGGACCAGCACGATACGTCCTTCCGCCGGCAGGCCGAGTTCGCGGCGTACGGCAGACTGATCGGGGGCAGGCTTCAGCACCCCGAGGTCGAGCGGGATGGGGAACGTCCGCAGCTCGAGCCCGCCCAAGGTGAAGCTCTCCTTCGCCTGCCGCGCAGACCAGCCGCTGGGCGCGAGCACGACGGTGCCGAGTTCTTTCCAGATCCGGGCACGACGGGCGGCCTGCACGGATGAGATATCCTGCGAGTCGGAGGAAGACAGTAACGGGCACGCGCCGCAGCCGGTCTGATATTTCTGGCAGCCGAGGTTGGAGTGGCAGCCGCCCGTGGCGTGCGCCATGTCGACCTGCCAGAGGGCGACGCGGGCGCCGAGGGCTTGGGCGATTTCGCGGACGGTCTCCGGACGGACGAAGCCGCCGGACCAATGGACGAGGACGAGGTCCCATTTCGCCGAACGCTCGCGGGCATGTCGGATGATCGGCTCGGCCGGGAAGTTCGCTTCCGCGTCGAAATCATAAACCCCGACCGGCTTGACCCCGAAGCGCTTCACCTTGGCGATGGCCCGGCCTAGCCCCCAGGCCAGTTTCTGCCACGGATTGAGCAGGCCCTTCGCGGCCACCATCGTCACGTCCCGGCGCTTCTGCTTCAGGACATAGGCGACGGATTCGACTCCCTGGCCCAGCAGGGCCTGATGGATCCGGACGAAGCCATCGGCCGCGCCGCCGCCGGTATCCATCTTGGATAGGTGCAGTATCTTCATCCTTGGCCGCAGGGATAACGCAGCCCCGGTATACTGACGAACCAAAAGCACCGTGCTCCTATCTGATTGAAAGAAATCCCGGGCCGACAAGCATCCCGACGACGATGGTCCCGCTCATCTATGTGATCAACCTCGACCGTGACGTCGAACGGATGGCCTCGATCCGCGCCAACCTCGAGGCGCTGGGCCTGCCGTTCGAACGCCTGTCCGCCGTCATGGGGAAGGACGTCCCCGAGTGGGAGAAGCTCGTCGACCTCTCGGCCTACGCGTGGCGCAATCGCCTCGACATGCCGCGGGCCGGCGAAGTCGGATGCTATCTGAGCCATCTCAAGGCCATGGAGACCTTCCTGCGGACGGACGCCCCGTGGTGCGTGATCCTCGAGGACGACGTCGAGGTCCTACCCGCCTGCGCCGAGGTGCTGCGCTCGCTGGCTGAAAAAGATGACTGGGACCTCGTCAAGCTCTTCAACTTCCACTCTGGACTGCCCGTGAAGAAGCGCGCCCTAGGATCGGCCCACCACTTGGTCGCGCATCTGACCCGCACGACCTCCTCCGCCGCCTACGCCGTCAATCGCCTGGCCGCCGAGACGTTACTGAAATCCATGCGCCCCATCACCGAGCAGGTCGACCACGCCCTAGATCGTCCGTGGGAGACCGGCCTGCGCGTCCGCGGCATCCGCCCGATGCCCGTCGTCTTGGCGCCCGTGGCCGCGACGACGAGCACTATCGATTACCAAGGGCGCGGCAAACAAGGCCGCACGCTCGGCAAGTCACTCAAACTCTTCCTCTCCCGCGCCAAGAAAGAGATTAGCCGTTTCGGGTATGGGTTGTTTGATGTAATGAGGTAGGGATGCGATTACCATCGCATCCGTTCGAGACCGACGCCGCGAATTAATCGGGACTTAGCAAACCAAACGTATTTTAGAATCACTTGGCGAACGGACGTGATGGCAATCACGTCCCTACCCAAAGATATCCTAAGCCTGGTTGATAACTGCGATCACGTAAGCTACCTGTTCGTCGGTCATGACCGGGCTGACCGGCAAGGAGACGACTTCGCGATGGAGGGCTTCGGTGAGCGGCAGCTTCAGATGGCCGAGCGACTGCGCGTAGGCCTGCTGATGGTGCGGGGCGATGGGGTAATGGATGGACGTGTGCACGCCATGGTCGAGCAGGCGCTGCTGGAAGGCGGCGCGATCAGGGACGCGGACGACGAAGAGGTGCCAGACGTGCGAGTCCTCGCCAGCGCGGACGGACGGTAGGCGCACGGCGGGGTTCTTGATCTCGCGACGGTAGCGCTGGGAAATCTCCCGGCGGCGGGCATTATCGGCGTCGATGTACTTCAGCTTAACGCGCAGTAAGGCGGCCTGCAGTTCGTCGAGACGGTCGTTCGGGCCTTGGACGAGGTTCTTATATTTTTCGTGCGAGCCGTAGTTGCGGAGCGCGCGGACCATATCGGCCAGCTTCGCATCCTTACAGGTGAGCGCGCCAGCATCGCCGAGCGCTCCGAGATTCTTGCCGGGGTAGAAACTGAACGCCGCCGCATCGCCCCAGGCGCCGGCCTTTATGCCGCCGATGTGGGCTCCGTGAGCCTGAGCGGCGTCCTCGAGCAGGAGTAAGCCGCGCTCGCGGCACAGCTGTGCGATTGCCGGCATGTCAGCCAGCTGTCCGTAGAGATGGACCGCCAGGACCGCCTTAACGTCGGGCGTGAGCGCGGCGGCTAGCTTCACAGCGCCGAGATTGAACGTGTCTTCGTCGGGCTCGACGAGCACCGGACGCAAGCGGTTCTCCGTGATGGCGAGGATCGACGCGATGTAGGTATTCGCCGGGACCGCGACCCCGTCGCCGTCCTTAAGCAGGCCGAGCTCTTTCCAGCCGCGGAGCGCGAGGATCAGTGCCGATAGACCATCGGACGTGCCGACGCAGTGGGGCGAGCCGACCCAAGCGGCGAACTCGCCTTCGTAGGCCTTCACCTCGTCGCCGAGAATGTACCAGCCCGAGTCAATAACGCGGGCCGCAGCGGCCTTCAGTTCGGCCGCATGCCGGGCGTTGATCGCCTTCAGGTCGAGGAAAGGGACGTTCATGACTCAGAGAGAGCGTACTACGCGGGCCGGATTACCGACGACTAAAGTGCGCGGCGGGACGTCCTTGGTGACGACCGCGCCGGCGCCGACCATGGAGCCTTCGCCGATGGTGAGTCCGGGCAGGATCGTCGCGTTGGCGCCGATGGAAGCGCCCTTCTTGACGAGCGTCGGGAGTAGCTTAGCCGCCGCATTGCGGGAGCGGGGCTGGAGATCATTGGTGAAGGTTACATTCGGGCCGACAAAGACATCGTCCTCGAGGGTGACTCCGTCCCAGAGCTGGACGCCGCATTTGACCGTGACGCGGTCGCCGACGACGACCTTGTTCTCGATGAAGCAATGGGAGCAGATATTGCCGTCGCGACCGATGACGGCGCCGGGCAGGATCACCACGTATTGCCAGACGCGAGTCCCTTCGCCGATCTGCTTCGACTGCACGTCGGAACTAGGATGAATGAACATGGCGGATAAATTGTTCGCGGTCGCGGATGTAGTCGGCCTCGTCGTATTCGGCGTCGGCGAAGACCATGAGCACGCAATCGGGGGAGAAGCCATGCATCTCTCGCCAGAGGCCCGGGCCGATGAGGAGACCCTTGGCCGAAGAATCAAGCACGACGCTCTCTTCGCGGTGGCCATCGAACAGGCTCAGACGCACAGAGCCGGCTACGCAGACGCAAAGCTGCCGGAGCTTCTTATGCGCGTGAAAGCCGCGGCTGACGCCCGGCTTGGTACCATGGATCCAGTAAACGCGGCGGACGGCGAACGGCAGCGCCCCGCCGAGCTCGGCGACGGACAAGGCACCGCGGGCGTCACCGCGCTGCGGGATATCGACGAGTTGGACGAGGGCGGAGCTCATACGATGGGTCTGGGAGAGAGCCAGCGGGTGACGAGCGGGCGCATCGGGCGTTCGACGAGGAGGTGCACCAAGCAGGCCAGTACGAGGGTGACGACGAAGCACAGGGCGATCGCCGGACGTAAGCCGAGTTCCGCCGTGTGCGCCTCGAACCAAGGAACCGTCACGAGCTGGACGAGATAAAGCGCGAAGCTGGCTTCGCCGAGGAAGACAAACGCACGGTTCGAGAAAAGACGGACCGCCCAACCATCATTATTTTTGGAGAAATAGGTGAAGACGGCAAGCATGCACGGGATGGCGACGATGCCATGGGCGACGTAAGGGAAGGTCTTCGCAAAAATAGCGAAATAAAGAGCCGAACCGAGCACGAGCCAGAGGACCTTCTGGCCGGAAGGCGCCGTCGTCGTGCCACGCAGGGCGAGGACGCCGGCAAAGACACCAGCGACGAATTCCGGCAGTCGGTAGATGGGGATGGAGTATGCGATGACGAACTGCGTGAACATGTCCATCGGCTGGATGTATTTGCCGAAAACTGAAACGCCGAAGGTCAGCCCGACGGCCCAGCGGATTCCTAAGGTCAGCGCCCGGTCAGACAAGTTGCGGGCATGGAAGAGGATCAGCGGAAAGAGCGCGTAGAAGAAGACTTCGACGGAAAGAGACCAGGTTCCGTTCCGCGCGTGGCCGCCCATGAACATCTGCGGATACCAGGCATTGGTCAGGGTGAGGTCGGCCAGTCCATGGAATAGTCCGGAGCGCAGAGGCTTCTCGCCGAGATCGCCGGCGAACCCGTTGAGGCCCCACCCGGCAACTAAGACGAAAAGATACATCGGGTAGATGCGGGCGAACCGCCTGACGGCGTAGCCACGATAATCAGCCATGGGCTCCTGACCGGCCGAGGCCATAGCGAGAATGAAGCCGGAGAGCACGAAGAAGAAGGCCATGCCGATCGCGCCAGAGTGAAGGAATTTATCGATAGGCGAGATCCCGAAGTCGCCATGCCAGATGTGCAGGTGAAACAGGAAGACCCAGAGCGCCGCGAGGAAGCGGAGCGAGGTCAAGGCGGGGATATTCCGGCGCATAAATTAGCGGGCGGAACCGACCAAAGCTTTCAGATACGTGCCATAGCCGGACTTGGCGATGGGCTCGGCGAGTTTGAGCAGCTGGGCGTCGTCGATGTAGCCGCGGCGCCAGGCGATCTCCTCGATGCAGCCGATCTTGAAGCCTTGGCGGGCCTCGACGATCTGCACGAACTGCGAGGCCTGGAGGAGCGAGTCGAAGGTGCCGGTGTC
>SXGQ01592898.1_pt1 | contig 10756 bp, 10 predicted proteins | sample 3178371 | NCBI WGS metagenome assembly SXGQ01 (sample SAMN11356859, study PRJNA531348) | freshwater metagenome | isolation source: freshwater sample F1-20 | place: China: Fuxian Lake, Yuxi | collected 2017-12-25 | reverse complement strand
ATCGGCATGAAGTGGCCACCGCATAAGCCATAGACCCGTTTGACGCCTTGACTTTTCAAATAGCGGGCGATGAGGGCGGCGACAGACTGGTCGTGAATCTCTGGTGCTGAGTTCATTCTTGGTTCAAGAGCCTATCAATTAGAAAATTCTGCGCGTTGGGATCACGCGCTTCACCGCAAGGGAAACACCGATTCGCGGCGCAAATAAACGGTTGGCACCCTCAAAAAAGTATACTATGATTGTACTCTGTATTCAGTATTCAGAAAAGATTTGTGTATCTGATAAGGCGAATTCAAGCGGTGTTTGCCCAGTGAATACGCGGTTTTAAGCCTGTACCTGTTAATTTATGAACCGACTGCCAACCCTATCTGATGCCGTGGCCACCCATGCCAGGCTGGCGCCGAACAAACTCGCCGTCCGTGACTCGCGTCGTGCCATGACATTCACAGCGCTGAATCAGCGCGTTCAACGATTGGCTGAGGGCTTGTGCGGGTTAGGGCTTAGCGCCGGGGATCGCGTCGCGGTGCTGGCCTACAACTGTGTTGAATGGATCGAGATCTATGCGGCACTCGCACGCGCTGGCCTGGTCGCAGTGCCCATTAACTTCCGCCTGACCGGGCCCGAGGTGGCTTACATAGTATCCGATGCCGATGTACGCGCAGTCATTGCCGGGGCCGAATTTTGTGACCTGCTGCAGTCGCAATCGATACCAACTCAAACACCATCGATACAGTGTGTGGTCATCGGTGATGCGCCGAATGCGTCGTGGGTCAGCTACGAAAATCTTATGACTGCTGCAGACGGTAGCGGCCAATTCAAATCGGTTGATCCGGAAGCGATGTGTGCGCTGATGTATACCTCGGGCACCACCGGTAAACCCAAAGGCGCTATTCGCAGCCATGTAGGGAGTTATCTACTTGCGCTGGCCACCGCAATTGAACTGCAATTCAGCAAGCGCGACACGGGTCTGATGGTGATGCCGATGTGTCATGCCAATTCACTGTACTTTGCCAGCACATTCATTCACCTTGGCGCCACGTGCGTAATTGATGACCGGCGTAGCTTTGACCCAGAGGCCTTGCTGTCAACGCTGTCACGCGACAAGGTGACCTTTACCTCACTGGTACCGACGCATTACATCATGCTGCTGGCGTTACCCGAGCACATTAAAAACAAGTACGACGTCAGCTCGGTGTGCAAATTGATGGTGTCCTCAGCGCCGGCTCGCAGAGATACCAAACTCGCGATTCTTGAGTTTTTCAAGAACGGGCAACTCTATGAATTGTATGGCTCGACCGAAGCGGGCTGGGTGACCTTGCTAAGCCCTGAAGAGCAACTCACCAAACTCGGATCGGTCGGGCGCGAATGGGCCGGTAGTGGCCGGATTCGGCTGCTGGATGAAAACCGTGAAGAGGTTAAAGACGGCGAGGTGGGCGAGTTGTTTTCGCTAACGCCGTATGTATTCGAGGGCTACTGGAAAAACGACGAAAAAACAGCGGCTGCATTTGATGATGTCTGGTGCTCCGTCGGTGACATGGCACGCCGGGATGAAGATGGCTACATCTGGTTAGTTGATCGTAAAAGCAACATGATCATCAGTGGTGGTGAGAATGTTTATCCGTCCGAAGTCGAGGGGGTTATTGGTGCGCATGCCGCGGTGAAGGATGTGGCAGTCATTGGTGTGCCCCATGAAAAATGGGGCGAGAGCGTGCTTGCTGTGGTGGTGCTGCATGAAGGCGAGGAGCTCACGGAGGCTGATATTCGAGGGTGGTGCCGCGATCGTTTGGCGGGCTTCAAATGCCCAAGCAGGGTGATGTTCATTGCCGATGAAGAGATGCCGCGCACAGCGACAGGAAAAATCTTGCACCGGGCTCTGCGCGATTTACACGTGCGCGAGAATGTTGAATTGCAAACGGTATAAGTTGAACAAAACCTTTCATTTTGGCGATCCAACAGCAGGTAGGTTGGTTCGTTTTAGATGAAAATTTTTTCAGGTTTTGGAAGGGTCAGATAAAAAGATTTAAGCATCGCCGACGGCTATTTAATTGACTTGAATTCAGAGTTCCGAATACCATTTCGCTTGGAAGTGCCGGTGGCAATCTCCCCAAAAGCAGAGCGAATGGCGAAAGCTTTTATTGTCTGATTGTTAATGCGAGAAGTGGACATGAAAAAACCATTTACTGACAGCGTTGAGTCGATTCCCAGCGGCGATTCAGGCGAAAAAAAGCCGAGCGTCGAGCGCCGACGCGTCATCAGCATCATGGCCACCGGCATCCTTAGCCCAGTCGCGCTGACAGCGAACAGTGCTGAGGCAAAAGCGGCGCCACATTTGCTGGTTGATGCTGGAATGGATGCTGACTTCAAACCGCTTCGGTTGGATGACATTCAAATGACGAAGCCCATCCTTGCGTTTCCATTTGATGCCGAGACGGGCACACCGAAAAAAGAATCACGGCTTAACAAAATGGTCGTGATTCGGTTACCTGAAGAAAAAATGACCGCTGAAACCAGAGCAAGATCTGTTTCAGGGGTGGTGGCTTATTCAAGCATCTGCACACATCAAGGGTGTGATGTCAAAACCTGGATGTCGAAAGAAAACGTACTGGCGTGCTACTGCCACGCTTCCAAATTTGATCTTTTCGATGGGGCCAAGGTGGTGAGTGGTCCTGCGACAAGCGCCCTGAGAGCTATTCCGTTAGCACTATCTAGAGAATTTCTCTCAATTGCAGCAACCCTCCCGCCTAAAGCAGGAGATTAAATTTCGCATCACCCCTAGAGCCCAAATGATTGAGGAGGCATAACAATGAGTTTCAAAACAAAAGCGTTGACCCTGGCAATACTGGGCGCGACGGCAGTAATCGCCCAAGCAGCCAGCTTGGGTCCTTACGCCCCCGTGACCGATGAAAGACTACAAAACCCTGAGCCAAAAAATTGGCTGATGTATCGCGGTAATTACAGCGGTTGGGGCTACAGCCCGCTCGATAAAATCAATACTGCCAACGTCAAGAAACTGACCTTGGCTTGGTCTTCGGCGACTGGTGTGACTGAGGGTCACCAATCGCCACCGATCGTGAACAATGGCTACATGTACGTGACTACGCCGAACGCGCAAGTGATCGCGCTCAACGCAAAAACTGGTCAGGAAATCTGGCGCTATAAAAAAGAAATCCCGGCCGATCTGCTGATGCTGCATAACACCAACCGTGGTGTCGCGCTATACGGCAACAAGGTGTACGTTGCAACGGTTGATTCGCACCTGATTGCGCTTGATGCCGTCACAGGTAAAGTCATCTGGGATAAAGAAGTCGGCGATGTTAAAGCGCTGTCCTATATCACTCTCGCACCGCTGGCCGCAAAAGGCAAAATTCTGGTCGGCTCTTCGGGTGGCGAGACGGGTATGCGCGGTTTCGTTGCAGCCTTCGACGCCGAGTCCGGTAAGGAGGCATGGCGTACCTTCATGACGGCCGCCCCCGGCACACCGGGTGGCGACACCTGGCCTGGCGACTCGCACAAGCAAGGTGGCGCAAGCGTTTGGATCACCGGCACCTATGATGCGAAGAATAACATCGCCTACTGGGGAACGGGCAACCCAGCACCTTGGCCTACCGAGAATCGCAAAGGCGATAACCTGTACAGCACCTCGGTCGTTGCACTCAATGTCGATACCGGCGATATCAAGGGTCATCACCAGTATCACCACAATGATGCTTGGGATTGGGATGAGGTCAGCGCACCGGTTTTGGTGAATACTGAAATCAAGGGACGTAAAATCAACGGCGCTATCCACGCCGGGCGTAATGGTTATCTCTGGATGCTGGATCGCCAGACCAGCGGCAAGATCGACTTTGTGAATGCCATTCCTTATGTTCACAATGACGTCTTTACCAATATCGACAGCAAGACTGGCCGCCCAAGCTATAACCCAGAGCGGACACCTGGGATGGGTAAGGCAGTGAACTTCTGCCCATCGCTGTGGGGTGGTAAGGATTGGCCACCAGAGGCTTGGAACCCGAAGACCAAGCTGTTCTACATTCCTGCCAATAACAACCTGTGCTCCGAGTTGCCAAAGGCTGACGAGATCACCTACAAAAAGGGCGACCTGTACATCGGTTATCCCATTGACGGCGTACTCGGTAGCTTGCGCTACAAGGATGGCAAAAAACCGGCCACGATTGGTGAGCTTCAGGCGTGGGATTTGAATACCGGTAAATTGGCATGGGTGCACAAATTTGATCGCCCGATCTGGTCGCCGTTGCTTACCACCGGTGGTAACTTGATCTTCACTGGCGGCACGAACGATAAAGTATTCAGAGCGTTTGATGCAAAAACCGGGAAGGTCCTGTGGCAGTACAACATGCCATCGGGTGTCACTGCCGTACCATCATCTTTTGAAATCGATGGCGAGCAATACATCGCTGTGCAAGCGGGCTGGGGTATCGATGCGCAACGTATGCAGTCAGGTATCGATGCACTTGATTCGCAGGTCACTTTGGTGCCTCAGGGCGGTACTGTGATGGTGTTCAAGCTGGGTAAATAAATAGCATTTTGTCTCCGATCGATTCAAGAGCCTACCGATTTTGGTGGGCTCTTTTTTTGTTTGCTTGAGAGTTTCGTCTCGTATAATCGTGTGATGCTTTTCTCAAATAAAAAAATAGCATTCAATAGCAATATTGCGATCGCTTTTTCATTGCTCTGTTCGTTGTGCGTTGTAATGACAATAATGAACTCTGCGCATGGATTTATACTATCGAATGGTGAAGAGGTGCAGTGTCACGTTTCCCAAGGCGGCAAGAACGGATTTGCGACAGAAATCTGGAATAGCTACCAAAAATCTGAAGATCGGCATCCCGAGCTAGGTCGTGCGGTAGCCATCATGCGGCTCGATGCGACGGGATGGCCAACCATTATTCTTGATGCGCAGGCTTATAAACGAAATGCCAAGGGCGCACCGGCAACATGGGATTTTGTCTATTTCCATGAGTGCGCACACGCACAGGACCCGGACTTAGATGAAATTGGCGCGAATTGCGCCGCCTATAAGGCAATGGCGCGTCGTGGACTCATGAATTTCCATCGTATGAAAGAGCTTGAGGCAGTGCATTACAGCATGCTGATGCTACCGGAAGAATACGGTGGCTCAGGTTTAAAGTTTTGGCATAAAACGGTGGAATGCGCCCAAAAGGGCGACGACTAACGCGCTCCAGCAAAAGGCCGCTAGTGTTGCTGGCAGCTAGCCGAACTAGTCGTGTCGCTCACTTGATGGCGCAAACATGGTCGAGAATGGTGCGTGCCGGTGTCTCTGGATCGATTGGCGTCCACCCCATTGTGCCCTCCACAGACATAGAGGGTTCGCCTGACCCCATTGGCTCTTTGAAGTAGGTTGCGTTGATTACTTTATATCGAGTGCCTGTGCAATCATATTCGCGTAGAACACGAATTGATCGATCGCCGTCACGATCGGGTCTTTTGTTATCGATGAGCTCGACAACGGTTCGTCGATCTCCCTCAACGATAACTTCGCTCTGCTCGATAAAAAAACGTTTTCCACGTTTGGTTTCAGATAATTTAACCCAGTCAGCTGCAGCGGGATTTTGCATAAGGCAGAGAAGGGCAATTAAAAAAAGCGATCTCATGATTACATAAGCCTTCATAAAAAATTGCTGAATACGGATGTAATAGTAGCAGGGAAAAAATGAAATTTATGAGATTTTTTGGTCCAGTAAATTAATTAGCAATCGCTCCGCATAGCTAAACAAAAATAACAATATTAAAACAATCACTCCGCATAGCTGAACAAAAATAATGATATTAAAAATTGGTCAATCGATGAATACAAATGTCTCCGACCCGAGTAGTGCCAAAGACGTGCAAGAAACCTTGCGTGATTCTGTTTACCGAAAAGTAACCTGGCGTTTTTTACCGCTACTTTGTCTTTGCCTGATTGCGGCGTATCTGGACAGAGTCAATGTCGGTTTCGCCAAACTCACGATGCTGGATGATCTAGGTTTCAGCAATACCGTGTTCGGTATAGGTGCCGGGGTGTTTTTCCTTGGCTACTTTTTATTCGAGGTACCCAGTAATGCGCTACTTCATCGCATAGGCGCACGCGCGTGGATAGCTCGAATCATGATCACGTGGGGCCTGATCGGCGCGCTGATGCCATTTGTTCAGACGCCCACGCAGTTTTATATCCTGCGGTTTTTATTGGGCGTGGCCGAAGCCGGGTTTAGCCCAGGGGCGATGTACTTCATTTCGTGCTGGTTTCCATCCGAGCGACGTGGCCGTGTGCTCGCCCTTTATCTCACCGCAGTGCCGTTATCCAGCGTGATTGGTGGGCCATTGTCGGGCTATATCCTGGCTTTGTTTGCTGATGTCGGTGGCTGGCATGGTTGGCAGTGGTTGTTTCTGATCGAGACGATTCCCTCAATTATCTTGGGCTTGATTGTGCTGAAAGTTTTGGTTAACCGACCTGCCGATGCGACCTGGTTGAGTGAACAGGAAGCAGCGGTCATTCAGAAAGATCTGACCAACGAGGCTGCGCGTAATCAGCAGCATTCGGGATTTTTCAGTGCGCTACGCAGTAAGCTGGTATGGGAACTCAGTATTGCTTATTTTTGTATTGTCAGTGCGGTGTACGTGTTGATTTTTTGGCTGCCAACCCTCATCAAACAACATGGTGTAAACGATCCGGTACACATTGGCTGGCTAACCGCGATCCCTTACTTTTGCGCGATTGTGGCGTCATTGTTGAATAACGCGCATGCCGATTTTTCTCGCGAGCGCCGCTGGCATACGGCGATACCGTGTTTCGTTACAGCGGTCGGTATGGTAGTGAGTTGGGTACAGTTTGATAGCCTGGTCATCACCATGATGGTACTCAGCTTGACAGCGGCTGCAGCGTCGACCACACAGGCCGCATTCTGGAGCGTGCCGCCCACCTTTCTGAGCGGTGCCGCCGCCGCCGCGGGGCTCGCGCTGATTAACTCGATTGGTAATATCGGTGGAATGGTGAGTACCTCGCTGGTTGGGTGGATCACCGACCTGACGGGTAACTCGCAGAATAGCCTGATCTTGTTTGCAGGTATTTTGTTAATCAGTGTGGTGCTAGTGATCCGGCTACCAGCTAATTTGGTGAATCATTAAAGTAAAAAATTCATATTTCATTGAAACACTGATGCACACCCCTGAACAAAAATTCATTCATACCGCTCGTCTTGCGATTGAATACTTTGAATGGCAACCAATCCCATTACGTGGCGCTGAGGCGCACTGCGTCGTGTTAGTTCATGGGTGGCCCGATTCTGTACGCACTTGGACTGCAGTGGCGCTTCGACTTGCTGATGCGGGTTATCGGGTCTTGGTACCCTCGCTCAGAGGGTATGGCGGCACGCGGTTTTTGGAAGAATCAACGCCGCGCAGTGGCGAACTCGTCGCGCTTGGGCGCGATCTGATTGATTTTGTTAACGCCCTCGGTCTCGTAAGGCCTGCGTTAGTGGGACATGATTGGGGCGCACGCGCGGTCGCGAATGCGGCCGGTTTAGCGCCGGAGATGGCATCACACTTGGCCATGTTATCGGTGGGCTATGGCACCAATGACCCGAACCAAGCATTGGCATTCGAGCAGGCACGGTGCTATTGGTATCACTGGTTCATGGCGACGCCGTTGGGTGAGAAGACCGTACGTGCCGACCCTCGGGGTTTTGCACGCATTATGTGGGACACGTGGTCGCCACCCGGTTGGTTTGATCAAAGCGAGTTCGACCATACCGCAGAGGCGTTCGAGAACCCGGATTGGGTTGATATCACCCTACATTCTTACCGCCACCGTTGGGGCCATGCGCCCGGTGACCCGTATTACTCATCCGATATCGCCAAGCTTAATCCGCTACCGACGATTGCAACGCCTATGCTGGTGATTCATGGCGATGCGGATGCAGTGAATCCGGTAGCGACATCCGCCGGCAAAGAGGCATTTTTTTCCGGCCGTTATGAGCGGGTAGTGATGGAAGGTATTGGGCATTTCCCGCAGCGTGAAGCGCCTGATTCGGTAGGGCGGGCTCTCGTTGATTTTTTGAGCGAGAGCGTCTGACTTTTTATTGTTGGCGAAACTGTTGATCTAAAGCTCACCTCCGCTAAAAAGTATACTTCTAAGTCAGGGGCAGGCTGGATGCGCACCCTGTTGTTGAGTAGTACTTCGTAGGCGAGATCGTCAAATTCCAGTTTGGTCCGTGCGAACTCAATCATCGTGCGCTTGCTCCCTCAGATACTGAGCTATTCTTTTTTGGAAATGGTCCACGACCGACTCGGACCTACGTTGACATCTGTGTGTATCATGTGTATGGTATGCCGATGACCAGTAAGGAACTGATTGCGCTCCTGAACAAAGAAGGGTGGATACTTCGCGGTTCGAGAGGATCGCACCATGTTTTTGTTCATCCTTCTAAGTCTGGTCATCTGACGGTTCCGCATCCTAAAAAAGATCTTGGCACAGGACTGGTTCAAAAGATCCTGAAGCAAGCTGGATTGAAATGAGGCAAACGCTATGAAATATCCAATCGCAATTGAACCTGGCGATGAGCGCCACGCCTGGAGTGTCGTTGTGCCTGACCTGCCGGGTTGTTATTCAGCCGCGGACTCTGGTATTGACGAGGCGATCGAGAACGCCAAAGAGGCGATTGAGTTATGGATTGAGACTGCGCTGGATGCTGGTAACGATGTGCCCAAGCCAAGCAGCATCGCTACGTTCCAAAAAAAACGCGAGTTCAAGGGTTGGGTGTGGGCGATTGCGGAGATCGATCCTGCGCTGCTCTCTGATGAAATCGAACGAGTGAATATCACGTTGCCGAAGCGTGTTTTAGCGCGACTGGATGCGAAGGCAAAGCAGCACGGAGAAACGCGGTCGGGTTTCATCGCACACCTCGCTATTCAAGCTTGAGTGCAGGTGCTAAAAAGCCCACAAATTTCTTTTGCGGGTTTTTTTACTCAACGTACCTAGTGCCGTAGCTAATCAATGCAAGGAAGCCACCGCGCTCAGCGACTCGTCTCACCTCGCCATAAAACTTGGCAAGGTCAAACCAGTGCGCGGCGTAGGCCTCGCCACCCTGGTCAAACCAGTTGTGCGTAGAGCGAGGCTGCGTATTCAGAGCACTTTAGCGATCGCATCAACCACGCGGTCGACGTTCTTCGAGTTGAGCGCAGCCACGCAGATACGGCCAGTATCGACCGCATAGACCGAGAATTCAGTGCGCAAGCGCTCCACCTGCTGCTTAGTCAGCCCCGAGTATGAAAACATACCGCGCTGCTGCACCACGAAGCTGAAGTCATGCGACGGTGCTTTAGCTTTTAATTTGCCCACCATCTGCTGGCGCATTTCCTTGATGCGAACGCGCATGCCGGCCAATTCTTCTTCCCATAGTTGGCGCAGTGCCGGGGTGGAGAGTACGTTAGCCACCACCTTGCCGCCATGGGTCGGTGGGTTAGAGTAGTTGGTACGAATCACCCGCTTGAGTTGCGACATCAAACGCGCAGCTTCTTCAGCATTCGCGGCAACGATGGAGAGCGCGCCAACACGCTCGCCATACAAAGAGAATGATTTGGAGAAGGAGTTCGACACCAGCAGCGGGCCGCCGGCTTTAGCAAACATGCCGACCACCTTGCCATCTTCGGCGATGCCATCACCAAAGCCCTGGTAGGCCATATCCAGAAACGGTACCAGGCCGCGGCTAGTTACGACCTCAATCACTTGCGCCCATTGCGCATCGCTCAGGTCAGCACCGGTAGGGTTGTGGCAGCAGGCGTGCAGCACCACGATCGATCCGGCCGGAATCGACTTCAGGGTCTGCAGCATGCCCTCAAAGTTCACGCCTCGGGTGGCGGTATCGTAGTACGGATAGTTCTGAACCGTGAAACCGGCGGATTCAAACAGCGCGCGGTGGTTCTCCCAGCTCGGGTCGCTGATATAGACCTCGGCATTGGGCGCGAAGCGCTTCAGGAAGTCTGCGCCAAGCTTCAATGCGCCAGTGCCGCCGATGGCCTGCGCGGTAATGGCGCGCTTGGAGGCGATGATCTCGCTATCCGCGCCGAACACCAGCGCTTGCACTGCCTGATCGTAGGCTGCCAGGCCTTCGATCGGCAGGTAGGTGCGGGCAGCCGGCTTTTCCATCAGCATGGCTTCGGCCTTTTGCACGCAGGCGAGCAGGGGTACTTTGCCTTCGTCATCGTAGTAAACGCCGACGCCGAGGTTGGTTTTTTGCGGGTTGGCATCGGCGTTGAAAGCCTCGGTGATGCCGAGAATAGGGTCGCGCGGCGCCATTTCAATGGCAGCGAATAGGTGTGCGGATAGCGGAGCGTTCATCGTGATAGTATGAAAAGTCACTAACAATTGTGGACGAACCGTGCTTTCAGAGACCAAAGCCTCGGCGATCGAGCCACTAACGGGAAACCCGGCATTTTAACAAAGGTCCCCACCGCATGACCGATTTGACTGAGGTCGAGTCCGCATTGGACGAGTCCAAGTTCGTCACTTTCCCCGACTCGCCGTTTCGCTTGTACCAACCCTTCGAGCCCGCCGGTGATCAGCCGGCGGCGATTGAGCACTTGGTGGAAGGCGTGCGCGATGGCTTGTCGTTCCAGACCTTGCTCGGTGTAACCGGCTCGGGTAAGACCTTCACCATGGCGAATGTGATTGCCCGGCTAGGTCGCCCGGCGATTGTGTTCGCGCCTAACAAGACGCTGGCGGCGCAGTTGTATAGCGAGT
>SXGQ01213062.1_pt1 | contig 10756 bp, 11 predicted proteins | sample 3178371 | NCBI WGS metagenome assembly SXGQ01 (sample SAMN11356859, study PRJNA531348) | freshwater metagenome | isolation source: freshwater sample F1-20 | place: China: Fuxian Lake, Yuxi | collected 2017-12-25 | reverse complement strand
GCCGTCCGGCCCCGCCCGGCGGAGCCCGCGGCGGCACCCGCCGAGCCCGCTCCGGTGGCGACGCCGGAGCCACCGACCCCTGCCCCGACCGCGCCGTCCACCGACGCCGAGTCCGTCGCCACGGGCGTGCCGGGCCTCGACGAGCTCACCGCGGCATGGGACGACGTGCTCGGTGCGCTGCGGGGCCGGGCCAAGGCGCTCTACAAGATGGGACGCCTCGTCGAGGGCGACGAGCGCACCGCCCGCTTCGCGGTGCCGAGCGAGCCGAGTCTGAAGAACTGCTCGGAGAAGCTGGACGAGGTGCTCGAGGCGCTGGCGGCGCGGTTCGGCCGCCCGATCCCCCTGGCGCTGGTGGTCGACGGTGACGCCGCCACCGCACCCCGCCCGGTGACCGGCGGTCCGGACGCAGCCGAGGCCGAGGCCGACGACGAGGTCGACCTCGACCAGCTGACCGATGCCCCCGACCCCGACACGGGCGGACTCGCCCAGCTGAAGGACGCCTTCCCCGGCGCCGAGCTCCTGGAGGACCGATGAGCGACCAGAACCCAGACGTGGCCGGCGAGAGCGGGCTGCCCGACCTCGGTGGCCTCCTCGGCGGGCTCGGCGGCGGGGGTGCCGGCCTCGGCGACCTGTTCGCCCAGGCCCAGGCGGCGATGAGCGCCACGCAGGCGGCCTCGTCCCAGACGGTCGAGGGCAGCGCGGGCGGCGGGGTGGTCCGCATCGAGGCCACCGCCGGCGGCGAGACGCTGGCCGTCCACATCGACCCCTCCGTCGTCGACCCCGACGACGTCGAGGGCCTGGAGGACCTGGTGCTGGCCGCGCTGCGCGACGTGCAGGTGCAGGCCGCTCGGGTGCACGCCGAGGCGATGGGCGGGTTCGACCCGTCGTCGATGCTCGGCGGCCTGCTGGGTGGCGCCGACCCGGACGAGCACGACGAGGCCTGAGCCCGGGTGCACGCCGACGCCGTCCAGAACCTCATCGACCAGCTCGGACGGCTCCCCGGCGTCGGCCCGAAGTCGGCGCAGCGCATCGCCTACCACCTGCTGAAGGTTCCGAAGGAGGACGCCCTCGCCCTGGCCTCGGCCGTGGCCACCGCCAAGGAGCGGGTCCGGTTCTGCGAGGTCTGCCACAACCTGGCCGAGGCGCCGCGGTGCCAGATCTGCGCCGACGAGCGCCGCGACCGCACCCAGGTCTGCGTGGTCGAGGAGCCCCGCGACATCGTGTCCGTCGAGCGGACCGGCGGGTTCCGCGGTCGCTACCACGTGCTCGGCGGCGCGATAAACCCGATGGAGGGCGTGGGGCCCGACCAGCTGAAGGTCCGCGAGCTGCTGGCGCGCATCGACACCGATCAGGTGGCCGAGGTCATCCTTTGCACGAACCCGAACCTCGAGGGCGACACCACGGCCATGTACCTGGCCCGGCTTCTGAAGCCCCTCGGCATCCGCGTCACCCGCATCGCCAGCGGCCTCCCGGGGGGCGGCGACCTCGAGTACGCCGACGAGCTGACGCTTGGTCGGGCGCTCGAGGGCCGGCGCGACGTCGACGCCTGAGCTGCCGCTCGACTCCGACGCGACACCGGCCCGGTCGATGACCGGGCCGGCGAGGCAGTTCCAACCCGGGCATCGAACACTGGACGGAGGCGGGCGGGCGGTGCGAACCGTCCAGGACCCGATGCCCGGGGAGGGTGGAGGTCGGCGATGGGACCCGAGGGCCGCACGTCCGACGTTGCGGACACATTACGACGGTGACGCCGGCGTGACAAGGATTCGTCCGATATGTCCGGGAAAAGTCGTCCAGGATGACAGATGCGTGACGCTCAGTCGGTGAGCGCAGGCGCAGGCTGCGACGCCGCGCCCACCGCTTCCGCCGGCGTGGCCGGGGGGCCGAGGCGCAGGAACGCGTACCCCAGGAGGCCGGCGATGAGGCTGCCGAGGAGGATCCCGATCTTGGCCGAGTCGGTGGTCGGGCTCCCCGGTTCGTAGGCCAGCCCGGCGATGAAGAGGGCCACCGTGAAGCCCACGCCGGCAGTCAGCGCCAGACCGAACACGGTCCGGCGGGTGACCCCGGCCGGCAGCGTGCCGAGCCCGAGCTTCTGGCCGAGGATCGTGAAGGAGAAGACCCCGACGGTCTTGCCGACGAGCAGCCCGGCCACGATGCCGAGGACCACCCGGTTGCTGAACAGCCCGTCGAGCGCCTCGCTGGTGAGCCGGACACCGGCGTTGGCGAAGGCGAAGAGCGGCACGATCACGAAGGCAACCCAGAGGTGGAGCTTGTTCTCCAGCCGGTCCAGCGGGGACTGCGTCTCGCTGACGAGGCGCTCCATCTCGGACAGCCGTGACGTGGCCTCGTCGTAGTACTCGTCGTACTCGGGACGGTCCCGCGGCAGCTCGAGGTCGGACTCGATGGCATCGAGTGCCGTGCCGTGAGCGATGAGCGTCGACATGTCCTCGCTGAAGTTGTCGGGGTTGTAGAAGGGCCACGCCGGCGTCAGCAGGCCGAGGATCACGCCGGCCAACGTGGCGTGGACGCCGGTCTCGTGGAAGGCGAACCACGCGAAGAGGGCGAGTGCCACGTAGACGGGCATGGCCCGGACGTGCTGGCGCTTGCAGACCTCGGCGACGAGGAGGGTGGCGACGGCGACGGCGAGCCAGCCCAGGCTCATGTCGGACGTGTAGAAGAGGGCGATCACGATGATCGCACCGATGTCGTCGGCGATCGCCAGGGTGAGCAGGAAGACCTTGGCGGCGGCAGGGACCCGGTTGCCGGCGAGGCTCACCACGGCGACGGCGAAGGCGATGTCCGTGGCCATGGGCACGCCCCACCCGGAGAACCCGGGCCCGCCGGCGTTGATGAGCATGAAGATCGCAGCGGGGAAGATCATCCCGCCGAGGGCAGCGATGGCCGGCAGCGCCGCCTTCCTCGGGTCGCGCAGCTCGCCGTGGACCAGCTCCCGCTTGATCTCGAGGCCGACGACGAAGAAGAAGATCGCCATCAGGGCGTCGTTGACCCACTCGACCAGGGTGAGGTCGAGGTGGGCGAGGCCGCCGAGGTGGATCGACAGGTCCGTCTCCCAGAGCGCCTCCTGGGCGTGGTACCAGGGGGAGTTGGCCCACAGCAGCGCGGCGACCGCGGCGGCGAGCATGAAGAGGGCGCCACCTGCCTCGGCGTGCCTGAAGCGCTGGAACGGGCGCACTAAGAGCCGGGGGACGAAGGAGTCCTGCTCGCTCCACGTGGGGCGGCGCATGGTGGTGGGGCGGCGTTCGGCCATGGGTCTTCCTCGGGGCACGGGCGCCCAGGGGGTCGGGCAGCGCGGGGCTGCTCAGACCGGCTGGGCGGGGGGTCGCTTGAGGGTCATCGAGACGATCGTCCCGTCGCCGGCTGGCTCGAAGGTGACGTCGTCGGTGAGGACCTTGATCAGGGGTATGCCGAGCCCGGACTCGTGGTTCAGTCGGGTCGGATCGGTGGGGTCGGGGAGCAGGGCGAGGGCGTCGGGGTCGAACCCGGGACCGCGGTCGCGGATCTCCACCCGGAACCGGTCCTCGTCGAGGTGGCAGGAGATGACCACCGGTTCGTCCGCCGCCTCCGGGCGATGGGCCTTGATGGCGTTGCTGCAGGCCTCGGTGACCGCCAGGCGCAGGTCGTCGAGGCGGGAGTCGGGCAGGGGAGGGTCGAGGGCGGCGGCGGTGGCGACGACGAGGCGCACGACGGCGAGGTAGTCCAGGCGAGGGGGGATCTCCAGGACGATCTCGGCCATCGTGCCCGCCTACTCGGCGCCGGACGAGAGGGCATCGTCCACGCTGGCTGCGATCGTGAAGACCTCGTCCAGGCCCGTGGCCTCGAACACCTTGAGCAGGCGCGAGTTCGTGCAGACGAGGCGCAGGTCGCCGTCCTCGCTGCGGGCGCGCCGGACGCCGCCGACCAGCACCCCGAGCCCGGTGGAGTCGATGAAGTCGACGTCCTCGAGGTCGACGACGATGCGCCGCGACCCGGCGTCGACGAGCTCGGCGAGGCGGTCGCGCAGCGCCGGCGCGGTGGCCACGTCGATCTCACCCGAGGCTGCGACGACGGTCCAACCGTCGACGTCGGTGTCGGGGATCTCCAGCTCCATGCAACGGCGCACGCTACCGGCCGACACCTGGGCGTCCCCATCTCGGCAGGTCACAGGCGTGGAACTACAGGCCTGTCGTCCTGTCGGGGTGCAGGCGTACGCTCTCGGCGTGTCCGGCGACCGCTGCGACCCCAGCGACCTCGAGTCGCTCGTGCGCCGCCGCGCCGACCTGCTCCTCGACCGCGACGGCGCCCACCTGGCCGACGCCGAGCGGTTGGTCCACGTCGAGCGCATCCCTGCGGTCGGGGCCCGACACGCCGAGCTGGCCCGGCCCCTGCCGCCCGAGGTCGCGGCACGCCTCGGCGTCGAGCACCTCTACACCCACCAGGCCGAGGCCCTCGACCTCGTCCGGGCCGGTCGGTCGGTCGTCACCGCCACCAGCACCTCGTCGGGGAAGTCGCTGATCTACCAGGCCGCCATCGGCGAGGCCGCGCTGGCACCGGTGCGGCCCGGCACGGCGCTGTGCCTGTTCCCCACCAAGGCGCTGGCCCAGGACCAGCTCCGTTCGCTGGTCGCACTGGATCTGCCTGGCGTGCAGGCGGTCACCTACGACGGCGACACGGGGCGGAGCGAGCGCAGCGACGCCCGGCGCAGCGGGTCGGTCGTGCTCACCAACCCCGAGATGCTGCACTGCGGGATCCTCCCGCACCACGCCGGCTGGATGCGGTTCCTGTCCCGCCTCCGCTACGTCGTGGTCGACGAGCTGCACCTGGTCCGCGGGATCTTCGGCTCGCACGTGGCCCACGTCCTGCGGCGGCTGCGGCGCCTCGCCGTCCACTACGGGGCCGACCCGGTCTTCATCTGCTCGTCGGCCACCATCGGCCGCCCGGCCGAGCTCGCCTCGTCGCTCACCGGCGTGCCGGTCACCGCCGTCACCGACGACGGCTCGCCGTCGGGGGAGCGGATCGTGGCGATCTGGAACCCCCCGGTGCTGGACGAGGAGACGGGTCAGCGGGCCTCGACCCACGGCGAGGCGGCCGGTCTGGTCGCCGACCTCGTGCGGGCGGAGCGCCGCACCATCGGCTTCTGCCCGAGCCGGCGCAGCACCGAGCTGGTCGCCGACCGGGTCCGGCGCCAGCTCCCGGCCTCCCAGCGGCGCCGGGTGGCGGCCTACCGGGGCGGCTTCCTCGCCGAGGAGCGCCACCAGATCGAGGCGGCCCTCGTCGAGGGCGAGCTGGACGCCGTGGTGACCACCTCCGCCCTCGAGCTCGGCATCGACCTCGAAGGCCTCGACGCGTGCGTGCTCGACGGGTTCCCCGGCACGGTGGCGTCGCTGTGGCAGCGGGTCGGCCGGGCCGGGCGCCGCCAGCAGGAGTCCCTCGCCGTGCTCGTCTGCGGCACCGACCAGCTCGACCAGTGGATCGCCGCCCACCCCACCGAGTTCTTCACCCGCCCGCCCGAGCCGGCCGTCATCAACCCGGACAACCCCTTCGTCGCCGACCCGCACCTGCGCTGCGCGGCCTTCGAGCTGCCCCTCACCCACGACGACGCCCGCTACTGGCCCGGGCTCCTCGATGAGGGCGTGTGCCGCCTGGCCGCTTCGGGGGAGATCCTCGTGCGCGCTCCCGGTGCCGGCACGGCGGGCGGTCGCGGTCGGCGCCGGCGGGTCGCCCCCGACTCGCCCGTGGCCGTCTGGACCGGCGGGGGGTGGCCGGCGGACGGGGTGGGCCTGCGATCGGGCTCGGCCGGTCAGGTGAAGATCGTCCAGGCCGACGGCACCCCGGTGGGCACGGTCGACCGGGGGCGAGCCGGCGAGGTCGTCCACGAGGGTGCCGTCTACGTCCACGCCGGCCGGCACCACCGGGTGGTCGAGCTGGACCTCGACCAGGGACGGGCCGTGGTCGTGCCCGACGACGGCACGACGTGGACCACGGCCATCACCCGCATGGACCTGCGCATCCTCGGCGAGGACCGGTCCCGGGCGATCGGTCCCGTCCACCTCGCGCTCGGACCGATCTGCGTCACCACCAGGGTCACGGGCTACGAGCGCCGCGACGCGGCATCGGGGGAGCGGCTCGAGCGCGTCGGCCTCGACCTCCCGCCGAGCACGCTCGAGACGCGTGGGGTCTGGCAGGTCGTGCCCGAAGCGGTGCTGGCCGGCCTCGGCCTCGTCCCCGATGCGTGGCCGGGCGTCCTGCACGCAGCGGAGCACGCCGCCATCGGGGTCCTGCCCCTCTTCGCCATCTGCGACCGCTGGGACGTGGGCGGGGTGTCGACCGCTCGCCACGTCGACACCGGCGCGCCCACCATCGTCATCTACGACGGCTACCCGGGCGGCGCCGGCATCGCCGAGCTGGGGTACGACGTCGCCGAACGGCACCTGGCCACGACCGCCCAAGTGATCGCGGCCTGCGGGTGCCTGGCCGGCTGCCCCTCGTGCGTGCAGTCGCCGAAGTGCGGCAACGGCAACGAACCGCTCGACAAGGTCGGGGCCCTGCGGCTGCTCACGGCGCTCACCGGGGTCGACCCGGCGGCGTCGGGCGGTCGGGCTACAGCTGCTTCGCGAGCCGGTTGAGGTACAGGATGTGCCCGGCCCAGCCCAGCATCACCAGGGCGCCGGCGGCCGGGACGGCGAGGCCCATGCCCTCGGCCTCGTCCTCGATGATCGACTGCCCGGCCAGGGGGTCGTCGCCGGAGGCCCGCTCGCTGCCGGGTTCGCCGTAGTCGAGGGTGTCCTCGAAGCCGGTGTCGAGGGTCGTGGACGTGGTGGAGCGGCCCCCGGCGCTCGGGACCGACAGGCGGCCGCCCGAGCGGGGACCGGTGCTGCCCCGACCCCTGGGGCCGGTCACCGGACCGCCGGACGACTTCGGCCCGCCCGTCACCTCGACGGTGTCGGACTCGGTGTCGAACGGGCTGGAGCGGACCTCGCCGGCGGCGCCGGCCCGGACGGCACGGACCCGATAGGTGTAGGCGCCGGCGGGGGCGTCGGCCAGGGGGTCGACGAGCTCGGGCTCGGCACCGACTCGGATGGAGGCCACGTCGACGAAGGTGGCGCTCTCCGGTCCGCTGCGCTCGAGCACGTAGCCGATGGCGTCGAATGCGAGGTCGGTGTCGGCGAGGGGCTGGAAGGTGGCGGTGACGGACCGTGCCGCACCGTCGACGGTCACGGCGAGCCCCGTGACGGGTGCGGGCGGCGCCTCGAGCAGGAACGACTGCTGGAGGGTGTGGGGCGGTGCCTGCGGATCGTCGAGGCGGCCCTCGGCCTGGACGAGGTAGCGGCCGTTGCACGGGATCGACACGGCCTCGACGAGGAACGGGTGCTCGGCGGCGAAGCCGTCGGTGCGGGGACGGTCCTGGCCGGAGGTGACCGGCTCGGGGAGCGGGCAGCCCTCGGCGGGGGTGAAGGAGTCCGTCGGGTCGTCGACCACGCGGACCTCGACCTGACCGATGCGATCGGCGGGACCGGTGCGCTGGTAGCGGAGGGTGCCGGAGATGTCGAACACCGAGCCGGTCAGGGTGGCGCCGGCCTGGTCGAACGGTGCGTCGAAGCGGGAGGCCTCCCACGAACCGGGCGGCGGCGGCTCGCTCGGCGGCGCCGGCTGGGTGGTGTCGGGCGTGCTGGACGGGGGCGGGAAGGTCTGCGCGGTCGCCGCCGGCGCAGCGAGCAGCGCGGCGAGGACTCCGGCGGCCAGGGCGCCGGCGACCCGGCCGGCGCCGGCGCGATCAGGCATCGAACGCCTCGGCGCTCACCATCGTGGCGGTGAGGATCAGGCGCTGGCGGGCCGAGCCCTTCGGGTGGCAGGTGGTGAGGGTGAGGCGGGCCTCGCCCGGGGTGTTGTCGACCACGGCGACGTCGGTCGGCACCGTGATCCAGCTGCGCTCGACCTCGTAGGTGCAGGACCCGATCGGGGTCTCGAGGGTGATGCGGTCGCCCGGCTCGAGCACGTCGAGGGCGTGGAAGGGCTTGCCGTAGGTGGTGCGGTGCCCGGCGATGGCGACGTTGCCGACCTCGCAGGGCAGCGGGGTGCTCGGGTAGTGCCCGGCCCCGGCCCGCAGGGCGCTGGCGGTGGTGCCCTCGACGACGATCGTGTCGACGTCGATGCGGGGGATGATGATGCGGGTGAGGCTGTCGCCCTCGCCGACCGAGCGGTTCACGTAGGCGTCGCGCAGGTCCGGGCTGGCCAGCTGGCGGTCCAGCTGGGACTGGAGCCGGTCCTGGTACATGTTCGTGTAGAAGGGGTAGCCCATCATCCCGGCGGCGCTGAGCAGCAGGGCCACCGAGAGCAGGGAGAGCACAGCCCGTGCCGCCTTGCGGCGCTTCAGCACCAGGACGATGCGCTCGACCACGTTCTCCGGGGCCCGCGCGGGGGCGGTCGCAGCGACCGCGGGTGCGACCGGGGCCGGTGCTGCTCGCTGCTCGGCCCGCTGGATCCGCAGCGTCAGCAGCACGCTGCCGGTGCCGATCGTGACGATGAGGGCGGTGGCGGCGAGGGTGAGCATGGCGGTCGGAGAACCCTATCGACGCCATCCCCGGCCGGCGCCGCACGGCGGCGCCGGCGTCGGGGTGCGTCAGCGGTGGTGGGGAGGGGTGCTCAGGCGGAGGTGCCCGAGCGGCGCAGCAGCGCCAGGCCGAGACCGGCCAGACCCACGACGCCGGCGAGGGCGAGGGTGTTGGTGTCGTTCGAACCCGTGGTGGGCAGGACGGGGGCGGGTGCGGCCGGGGCCGGAGCCGGCGCCGGGGGAGCGGCGACGGAGGTGCCGGCGACCGAGGTGCAGCCGGCGAGCTCGAGCTCGACGCCGCCCATGAGGGCCTCGCCGTTCAGCAGGTCGATGCTCACGGCGTTGGCGGTGGCGAAGGTGGTGCCGTCGTCGTTGGTCCCGGTGGTGCCGTCGGCGACGACGATGCGGGAGGTGCCGAGGGGCTCGGGCAGGGGGATCTCGACCGTCTGGCCGATGGGCACCGAGATGGGGGCCGGCCCGAGGGTCGGGGCCTCGATGGTGACGAGGGCCGGCGACACGGTGGGGGTGCCGGTGCCGGAGGCCCGGTCGACCTCGACCTCGGTGCTGGCCTGACCCACGATGATCGAGATCACCGGCGGGAGGTCGACGGCGCCGGCGACAGGCGGCGCGTCGAGCACGTCGATGCGGGCGCCCTCGGCCACGCAGGTGGTGGTGATGGAGTCGGCGTCGGCGGTGGTGGTGGAGGCGGTGTCGCCCACGGTGACGGTGACGAGGTCGGCGCCGGCGAACAGCTGCTCGATGAGCTCGTTCAGGGTGTCCTCGAGGCCGAGGTCGGTGGCCTCGTCGACCGGGCCGAGCACGGGCTGCAGGCCGGTGAGGAGCTGGCCGATGCCGTCCTGGACCGGGCCGAGCACCTCGGCGAGGGGGGTGTCGAGCAGCTGGGCGACGGGGTTCACGACGATCTCGCCGACGCGGCCGGTGGCCGCGGCGGTCGACGTCTCGCCGATCGTGACCTGGGCCGAGCTGCACGCCAGGGCAATGCTCAGGCCGGGGATCTGGTCGAGGGGCGCCTCGCAGGTCTCGTCGGCCGAGCCGGGCTCGGTCTCGGAGGCGGAGGTCGCACCGGCTTCGAAGACCGGGGTGGCCAGGCCGGAGCCCGTGGCGGTGCCGGTGCCGGGGGCGAGCTCGGCGAGGGTGCTGCCGACCGTGAGCCCCTGGCCGAAGACCGAGAGGTTCAACGCCTCGCCGGAGGAGGAGCCGGTGTAGCCGGGCCCCTCTGCCTGGGCTCCGGCGCCGGGCACGAAGACCAGGCTCGTGGCCGCTGCACCGAGTGCAGCGACTCCCATCATCCGTCGAACGTTCATCACGACCTCCACGCCGGACGCGACCCGCGCGCCAACAGTCTTCCTTCGGGTCCGGGCTCGGACCCATGGATGTTCGCCCCGGTCTGCAGGAACTCCTGCCCCCGAACTTCGCAGGAGTCTGCCCCACCGGGTCGGGCGGCGCGGGACTCGGACCGCCCCCTCAACCCTCCTCGAGCATGGTGACCGCCGAGTCGAGCTCGGGGTCGGGGACGAGGGCGCCGACCATGGGCAGTCCGGTGATCGATCGGTAGCGGACCTCGGCCGTGACCCGCCCGCCGCTGCGGCGCAGCCGGACGTCGAGCCGCTGGGGGTCGAGTGCCGTGGTCGATGCGAGCGCGCCGGCTCGCGCTGCGGCCTGCGACGGGTCGACGGCGGCCGCTCGGGCTGCCTCCCGGGCGGCGTGGGCGACCAGGACGGCGTCGCGCCCGACCAGGGCCAGCTGCAGCACGAGGAGCACGCCGATGCACACGATCGGGAGCCCGAGGGCGAGCTCGACGGTGGCCTGGCCACGGTGGCGAGCACCGTGGCCGGGCCGGGTCGAGCGGGTCCGCCTGGTCACACCTTCCCGATCACCGTGTCGAGCACGGCGTCGAAGAGCTTGCCGATGCGACTGGTCTTGCCCGCCCAGGCGAGGAAGACGATGGCGACGGTGGCGGCGCCGAGCAGCACGAGGGCGTACTCGGCGGTGGACTGGCCGCGCTCGCGGCCGGCCCCCGCCCGGTGGAGCAGGCCGGTGGCCTGCGACGTGAGGGTGCCGAGCAGGCCGGCGAGGTGCAGGTGCAGCACGAGGAGGGTGGGATGCATGAGGACTCCTGGAGTTCAGGGACCGAGGGAGGCCGGAGCCTCGAGGTGACCCCCACCGAGGGAGTCGAACGTGCCCGCG
>SXGQ01874234.1_pt1 | contig 10757 bp, 8 predicted proteins | sample 3178371 | NCBI WGS metagenome assembly SXGQ01 (sample SAMN11356859, study PRJNA531348) | freshwater metagenome | isolation source: freshwater sample F1-20 | place: China: Fuxian Lake, Yuxi | collected 2017-12-25 | reverse complement strand
GGTGATTGCGGGCAGCGTAATGTGTTGCCAGCCTTTGGCGGTGAGCAGCCCGGTAGACCACCAACCCATCTGCACCACATCGCCCCGGCCAAAGCTGGGAAACCAGCCCAGCAGGACGGCAAACACCAAAATCAACAAAATCCCGATCAGGAAAGTAGGCAAAGACACGCCCAACAAAGACACCGTCATGAGCAACTGACTGGCCCAAGTGCCCCGCCGCAGCGCCGCATAAACCCCCATGGGAATGCCAATGACCAGCGCCAAAGTGGCGGCCACCAAAGCCAGTTCGAGGGTGGCGGGCAGGCGTTCGGCAATCAGCCGTGAGACCTTGGCCCCCTGGCGCAGGCTCAAGCCAAATTCACCCTGCACCGCATTCGACAAAAAGTGCCAAAACTGCACGAAAAACGGCTGGTCTAGGCCCAAGTCGCGGCGCAACTCGTTAATTTGCGCGGGCGTGGCGTCTTGCCCCAGCAAAAACACCACTGGGTCGCCGACATACTGAAACAACAAAAAGGCAATGAAACAAACCGTGATCATGACGACCACGGCCTGAATCAGGCGTTGCAAAACAAAAGCCAGCATCAATTAACTTTGATCAAGCGCCAATCAATTCGATTGTCAGCACGGTGAACAAGGTCAATGTTTTTCTTCATGGCCCATGGAATCACCTGGTTGTGCAGCGGAATGTGCGACACGGTGTCGCTGGCCAACTGCAGGCCCTCGGTCATCAGGCGGTTACGCACCGGAAAGTCAACCTCGGTTTTGATGCGGTCCACGATGTAATCCATGCGCGTATTGGTGTAACGCCCCACGTTGTAATTGCCGTCGCCCCCCGTGCCCACGGTGCGGGTGAGGGACTGCAGGCTGTACAAAGCGTCAAACGTAGGCACGCCCCAGCCCAGCATGTAAATGCTGGCTTCGTAGCGCTGAATCATGGGGAAGTAAGTCACCAGCGGCAAGGTGCGCAGCTTGGCTTTCACCCCCACCTTGGCCCACATGGCCGTAATGGCCTGGCAAATTTCTTCGTCGTTGATGTAGCGGTTGTTCGGGCAGGCAAAGTCCACCTCAAAACCATTGGGGTAACCGGCTTGGGTCAACAACTTTTTCGCATCGTCCAAAGAATAGGGGAACCGCTTGTTCACGGTTTCTGTCCAACCGTCCACCTGCGAAGCCACCAGCGCCCCGGTGGGCTCCGACAACCCGCGCATGGTCACGCGGTTGATGGTGTTGATGTCGATGGCTTGGTAAAGCGCCTTGCGCACATTCACGTCTTTTAAGGGGTTTTTACCTTTGACGTTGGAGCCCGGCAACTCTTCGCGATGCTGGTCCATGCCCAAGAAAATGGTGCGGTTTTCCACGCCATCCACCACCCTCAAATTGTTGTTGCTGCGCAGGCGTGGCAAATCTTGCGGGCTGGGGTCCAGCACCAGGTCCACCTCACCCGAGAGCAAGGCTGCAATGCGTGTGGCCTCGGACTTGATAGGGGTGTAGACGATTTCGGTCACATTGCCCTCCATCTTGCCCCACCAGTTGGGGTTTTTGTCGAACACCATTTTTTGGTCGGGCACCCATTGCTTGAGCACAAACGGGCCCGTGCCCATGGCGTTGCGGTTGGCAAAGGTTTCTTGCGCCACGTTCTTCAGGTCTTTGGGTTCCACCGAGTTGTTTTTCTCGGCCCAAGCTTTGCTCATCATGCGCAGCTCGGTCATTTGGCGCAGCAACACAGGGTTGGGGCCTTTGGTGATGATGTCCACGGTGTGCGCATCGACTTTCACGATGCGGTCAAAACCCACCACATAAGGGCTGAAATTAGAGGTTTTGGCCATGGCCCGGTTGAGCGAAAACACGGCGTCATCGGCGGTGAAGTCGGAGCCATCGTGAAACTTCACGCCTTTGCGCAAGTTGATGCGCAACTGGCTGGGCGTGACCAAGCTCCAAGAAGTGGCCAGCATGGGCTCAATCTTGAAAGTCCGGCTGTTGTAGTACACCAGCGACTCGTAAACCGCCGCATGCAAGCCGTTTTGCAGTGCGTTGTTTTGCGAATGAATGTCCCAGGTCGAGATTTCACCCGCGCTGGCCCATTTGAAAGTTTTGGCTTGTGCGCTGCCGGCAGCCAGGCCGCCTGCCAAAGCCAAAGACAAGGTCATGGCACTGACCAGCGCATTTTTAGGCATCCACTTGTTCATCAAAACACCTCGTTAGGCAAAGTTGGTTGAGCAAGACACTATGCAACAAGTGGGCCTGATTTGGGGAGAGGGAATTCCCCCAAATGGCGTGTCGCGCACAAGACTGGGGCGCTCAGTCCAACACGATGTCGCCGTACCAAGCGCGGGCCGTGGTGCGGGTGTTGTCGGTGTCGGTCATGATGGCCATACCCTGCAAAGCGCCGGGGGCTTCGCCAAAGGCCTTGACGAAATCGGCCCGGATATCGCGCTCGTAATGCCGCCACTGCTTGAGGTTGGCCGGGCCGGACTCTACGACCAGTTTGCGCACACGGTCACTGCGCGGGTTGACGATGACCGTGCCCACCGGGCGTTTGTTGCACCAGACATACATGAGGGTGGCATAGGGCAAGGGCTCGCCCGTCAGGGCTTCGGTCAGGTCGCTGAGCATGGCGTTTTTGGCCGAAAAGCGGCTGCGGTCCCCCTCAAAAGCCAAAATTACGCGCACCGGAGCGTCTTCGGCATCGCGCTCGGCCATGTCGGCCCCCGAGATCAATTGCTCAATTTGCCACTGAAACTGCAAACGCCCCAGTTGCTCGGCAGGCACCTTCAGGCGCTGGCGCAGCATGCTGGCCGACGCATCGGCCTGGGCCTGCACGGCCGCCCGCTGATCGTGTTTGTCCAGTTTGAAGGCGGTGCGCAATTTGCCGGGCAACAGCACCGGCTCCCATTGGGCCGTCTGGTGCGGGCCAAATTTCAATGCCCCGTCTAGGGGTTTGGTCATGACGGAGGCCGCTGGCGCAGGCGACTTTGGCGGCACGCTGCAAGCACTCAGGCCACATACCCACAAGAGCAACCACAAAACAAGGCCAAAGAACCCACCGGATACCGGTTTTGAGGGCAAAGCCGAAGACCGAGCTTCACGACCCCACCACCACAAGACCCTTTGCGAAACGTTCATCATCACGCTCCTATGGAAAACACCCTGAACAAAACCGGATTATCCGGGCATAGTTTCTTGCGATCGAGGCCACACAAACACGACACCGGCAACTTGAATTCCCCTTAATATCAATGCCGTTTGGACGACCCTTTCAAAGCACCTTAAGGCACCTTAAAGTCCCTGCAAAGCCCCATCCAATCCCCTTAAAACCCCCTTTAAAGCCCCAATCCATCGCCATGCTGAACCGCCGCCAACTGATCCAAGCCACCGCCCTCGCCACTGTACCTGCCAGTCTGAGCCTGTGTTTAAGTCCGGGTTTAGCGCAGGCGCAAACGCCTTTTCCTTCCAAACCCCTGCGCATTGTGGTGCCGTTTGGGGCTGGGGGTGTGGCCGACCTGACGGCCCGCGCCGTGGCCCAAAAACTCAGCGTCCCTTTGGGGCAGCCCGTGGTCATCGACAACCGGCCGGGTGCAGGCGGCATTGTGGCGGCCGAACTGGTGGCCAAAGCCGAGCCCGATGGCCACACCTTGCTGCTCATGTCGAATGGCACCGCCGTGAGTGCGGGCTTGTTCAAGGCCTTGCCCTTCAACCCCCGCACCGACTTTGCGCCCGTTTCTTTGCTGGGCCTGTTTGACATCGCCATCGTGGTGCCCGAATCGTCGCCGCACAAAACCCTGGCCGAACTGGTCAACTATGGCCGAGCCAACCCGGGCAAGCTGAACATCGGCACCATCAACATTGGCAGCACCCAGCACCTGGCGGGTGAACTGCTGCGCACCCAGGCCAACCTGATCGCGCAGATCATTCCCTACAACGGCACGCCCGCCGTGATCAATGCCCTGCGCGGTGGGCAGGTCGACGTGGTGGTGGAGATTTTGGGGCCCCTCAAGCCGCAAATTACGGCCAAAGCCGTGCGATTGCTGGGGGTCATGGGCACACGCCGTCCGGCCGACATGCCTGATGTGCCCGTGGTGCGCGAGTTGCCAGGCCTCAGCAGTTTTAACGTGTCGTCTTGGAATGCGCTGGCAGCCCCCGGCAAAACCCCTGCCGCCGTGGTCAACCGCCTGCAAACCGAAGTGGCCAAGGTACTGGCCGAGCCCGACATGGTGCAACGCCTGGCCGGCTTCAATGTGCAAGCCCAAAGCAGCACCCCCACCCAACTGGCCCAACTGCTCGATGCCGACATCAAACGCTGGACTGAAGTGATTCAAAAAGCAGGCATCCCACTGCAATAAGGCCTGACATTCCTAACCCAGTATTTGTCACCTCAGACCCAGTATTGGTCACCCCAGACCCAGTATTGGTTACCCTTAACTCAGTATTTGTCACCCCCGACCTGATCGGGGGTCCATGCCTCCGGCGGCGATGGATACCCGGTCGGGGCCGGGTATGACAGAGATGCGGGTATGACAGAGATGCCGGGTTAAAGAGGGGCGTTAAAACAGAGATGCGGGTATGACGGATGGGGCTGGGCCATCTGGGCTTACAGCGTGTCCAGTTTGATGCCTTGCTGGCGCACCACTTTTTGCCATGCCTGCAGGTCGGTTCGGATGAACTTGTCCATGTGGGCTGCGCCGAGCGGTGAGGGCTCGAGTGCATCGGTCTTCAGACGGGCTTGCACATCGCCCAAGGTCATGACGCGGGCCAAGGCTTGGTTCAGGCGCTCCACCACTTCAACTGGCGTGCCTTTGGGGGCCACCAGGCCAAAGTAGTTCAGCGCCGTCAAATCGGCCAAGCCTTGCTCGGCCAAGCCGGGCACTTGCGGCAAAGTCGGATTGCGCTGTGCGGTGGTCACGGCCAGGGGCTTGACGCGGCCATCGCGCACAAAGGGTGCCAGTGCCGGAATGGTCCCGGTGATCACCTGAATTTGCCCCGCCATCATGTCCAGCGTGGCGGGGGCCACGCCCCGGTAAGGAATGTGCACGATGGACACGCCCGTTTGGGCCTTCAGTTGCTCCAGCACCAAATGGTTGATGCCGCCCGCCCCCGCCGAGCCGTAGTTGAGTTGCCCGGGCCGGGTTTTGGCATAGGCCACCAGTTCGGCCAAGTTGTTCACGGGTAAATCTTTGTTGCATGCCCACATCAAGGGGCCCTCGGCCACCATGCTGATGGGCGTGAAGCTGCCCAGGGGGTCGTAGCCTGCGGTGGGCAACACGGCGGGCACGGTGGTAAAGGGGGCGGCCACCAACAACAAGGTGTAGCCATCGGCCGGGCTTTGCGCCACAAATTGCGCCCCAATGGCCCCAGAAGCGCCTGTGCGGTTTTCCACCACCGCCGAAGTGTTGAACACCTCGGCCAGTTTTTGCGCCAACAAACGCCCCATGGCGTCGGTCCCGGCGCCAGCCGCAAAAGGCACAATGATTTTGATGGCTTTGTCGGGGTAAGTGGCCGCTTGTGCGCCCTGCGTAAAAGCCAGCGGCGCACAGGCCAAACCAGCAAGCCATTGGCGACGGGAAAGTGGGTGTGAATTCATGATGCAATGGTTCTAAATGGGAACAGAAAAGTCATTTTCCACAGAACGGATGACGTTTTTGTGACGCAAGCGACACCGGCGCAATACCAGCGCAATACCAGCGCCTAGGCAAATTCAAGTCATAAAAAAACCCACCGCGTCGCCACGGTGGGTTTTTCAAGTCTTTTAAACCTCAACTGGCTTGCGCCAGCAGGGGATTAGAAGGAGTGAGCAACGCCCAAGTCGAAAGAAGTGACCTTAGCATCGTTTGTAGCTGGGCTAACGCCAGCTGCATTGTTCTTGCGAGTCTGGCTGGCCATATCGGTGTAGATGTAGGTGCGCTTGCTCAGGTCATATTTCACGCCCAAACCAAACTTGGTGTCATCTTTCTGGCCAGCAGCACCATTGCCGTTCCAAGTGCTGTAACCCACGCGAATGGTGGCAGCGCCCATAGGCACTGTTGCACCGACGGTCACGTTGTCAATCTTGCCACCTGCGGCGACTTGTGAAGTAGCACCGCCTGTAGGCACAGCAGAAGCAGCAGCAGCAAAAGTCACACCAGCACGCTCAGCAGCAGTTCCACCTTTGACGGTAGCAGAAGATGCAAACAGCTTAGCAACGCCCAGGTTGTAGTTACCATAAACTTGGGTGAGGGTGTCACCAACACGGTTTTCTTCGTTACCTACACCGATCACCAAAGGTCCGTTAGCGAACACAGCGTTCACAGACGTGCTGGTACCAGAGAAACCGCCTGTCACAGCCACTTTCTTAGGCGAGACGCTGGCGCTAACGGTCAGGCCGCTAAACGAAGGTGCTGTGTAAAAGATACCGCCATCAATACGGCCTTCGCCACATGCAGCGTAATCAGTGGCGAAACCTGCAGCGTAAACGCTGCCGCCCACGGTGGTCACGCCCCATGGGTCAGAATTGCCGCCGTTAGCCAATTGCAGAGCGGTCAGGCCACGGCCCAACATGACGGTACCGAAACCGCCGGACAAGCCAACGCGTGTCTCACCTTGGAACAGAGGACGTGCGCCGCCGGCTTCAGGGGTGCCTGAAGCAGGATCAAAACGCATTTGTGCGTTAGCGAGGGCTTTCATACCGCCGCCCAAGTCTTCAGTCACGCTGAACACCAAGCGGTTGTTGTTGCCGGAACCAACTGAGGATTTAGCAGCACCAGGAGCCACGTTGCTGACGTTTTTGACGCCAACGTCCAAAACACCCGAGATGGTCACTGTGGATTGAGCGAAAGCGGCGCCGGAAACTGTCAGAACAGCCAGAGCAATCAGAGTTTTTTTCATTGCAAGTTTCTCCAAAGTTTTAAAAAGAGCTTGGGATCCGCCAGGTGGTGATCACCTGTCTAAACACTAAGCCAACCTCCAAATTCGGAAGGTTGGGTGTATTGCACCAGAGCAAAGCGGCTTTTCCAAGACTTTCAATGAATAAAGGGCTTTTTCGTTGCATCGTTGCAACAAAACCCGCTTGGCACACTTTTGAATCCATCAAATTCAGAATTTTTATCAATGTTTTCAATGACTTCCGTCAATTATCGAATCCATCAGATCAAACAGGCCACGCCCAACGGTACAAATAGACTGACACCGGTGTTTTTTGATTTTTTTATTTATAGTGACGCCTGTTGACTGAAAGTAGCTTGCAAATGACTTTTAACGCTCTTATTTTGGCTGCCGACAGTGCCTTGCGCACTTTATGGGCTGAGCCGCGCGCCAGCCGCCCTGCCCCTTCTGCCCCTTCTGCCCCCACTTTCAATTCGAATGCGCAGGGTGAGCTTGAATTGACCGAATCAGAACGCCGAGAGTCGGGCGCGTTGATGCGCGTGAACCATGTGGGCGAGGTGTGCGCCCAAGCGCTCTACACTGGCCAAGCTTTGGCCTGCAAAGACCCCGCTTTGCGCGCCCAACTGGCAGAAGCCAGCCGCGAAGAGACCGATCACTTGGCCTGGACCCAGCAACGCCTGACCGAACTTAAGGACCGACCCTCTTTGTTGAACCCGCTTTGGTACGCGGGCGCCTTTGTCATTGGTTACGCCGCAGGCAAGCTGGGCGGTGACAAAGTGAGTTTGGGGTTTGTGGTGGAAACCGAACGCCAAGTTGAGGCCCACCTGCAAAGCCACATGGACCGACTGCCGGCCGCCGACAAGGCCTCTAGGGCCATCGTGGCCCAAATGAAAGCCGACGAAATCGCCCATGCCCAAATGGCGCAGCAAGCCGGGGCCGTGGAACTGCCGGGCTTGGTCAAATCGGTCATGCAAGTGGCCGCCAAGCTCATGACCACCGTGGCACACCGGGTTTAAAACCCGTGCAGATGGGCTTGCTCATCTTGCCCTGCCCCTAAAAGACAAGCACTGACCACAGGAAGTGGCTCAGCAAGTCTTGTCTGTGCTTGTCAGCCTTGGTCAGGCGTTGACTTCGAGCACCTCAAAACTGGTCGTGATTTCGGCTGTTTTGCCCAGCATGATGCTGGCCGAACAATATTTTTCATGGCTCATGGCGATGGCCCGCTCTACGGCCAGTGCAGGCACGCCTTTGCCCGTGACCGTGAAGTGCATATTGATATGGGTAAAAACTTTGGGATCTACCTCGGCACGTTCACTGGTCAGTTTGACGCTGCAACCGCGCACATCGTGGCGGCCGCGCTTAAGGATCAGCACCACGTCGTAAGCGGTGCAGCCGCCTGTGCCTGCCAGCACGGTTTCCATGGGGCGGGGGGCCATGTTTTGGCCGCCGTTTTCGGGTTTGGCTGCATCGGGGGCACCGTCCATGGCAATCACATGGCCTGAGCCTGTTTCGGCCAAAAAGCCCATTCCAGAGCGCGTGCCGGCAGCGCCGGTCCATGTCACTGTGCATTCCATTTTTTTGTTCCTTTGGGGGTCGTTGTGTCTGTAGGTTGACCGTTAAGCAGGTGTCGATGTTAACGAAGCCTGTACTAGGTACATGAAGAGCGCCAGAAATTAATGGGCTCTGTTTTTGCGCGACCAACTGGATTTGGAGGGCTAAATGGCAAAGGATTTGCCGATGAAAAAAGTCTGCACCAGGAACCGCCAGCACCTTACGGGCAATGAATGATTGGGCAAGTTTTTTCATTTTGATACATCTGACTTGCTGCAACGCAACAAAACATCCGTACAATTGCGAACAAGCGTGCTTTTTTGTACGCACCCTTTGTCTCCTCCACCCTCTGAAAAGGTGGATTTGCCCCAAGCCGCAAGGCTTGGGGCATTTTTTTTGGGTCAACGGCCGGGTCGTTATCATCGTGCTCATCCTTTAGATGCCGAGTTGGAACGACACTCGCCCGCCCATGACCACAAAAAATCTCAAACCCGCCGATTACCTGATCAAAATCCTGAATGCCAAGGTCTATGACGTGGCCAGGGAGTCGGCAATGGAAACCGCCCAAATTCTTTCGCGCCGCTTGGGCAATAAGGTGCTTTTAAAGCGCGAAGACCAGCAACCCGTGTTCAGCTTCAAGCTGCGTGGGGCCTACAACAAGATGGCGCATTTGACGCCAGCGCAGCTCAAAACGGGCGTGATCTGTGCCTCGGCAGGTAACCATGCCCAGGGCGTTGCGCTGAGCGCCAGCAAGTTGGGCACCCGGGCCATCATCGTCATGCCCACCACCACACCGCAGGTCAAGATCGACGCTGTGCGGGGTCTGGGGGGAGAAGTGGTGCTGTTTGGCGACAGTTATTCCGACGCCTTCAACCACGCCATGAGCTTGCAAAAGAAACAAGGCATGACCTTTGTTCACCCGTTTGACGACCCCGATGTGATCGCGGGCCAGGGTACCATCGCGATGGAAATGTTGCGCCAGCACCAAGGCCCCTTGGACGCGGTGTTTGTCGCAATTGGTGGGGGCGGCTTGATCAGTGGCGTGGCCAATTACATCAAGGCCGTGCGCCCCGACATCAAGGTGATTGGCGTGCAGATGAACGACTCCGACGCCATGATCCAGTCGGTGGCGGCCAATAAACGTGTCAATTTGGCCGATGTGGGCTTGTTCTCGGACGGCACCGCCGTGAAACTGGTGGGTGAAGAAACCTTCCGAGTCGCGCGCAATTTGGTGGACGAATACATGACCGTGGACACCGATTCGGTGTGCGCGGCCATCAAGGATGTGTTTGTGGATACACGGTCCATCGTGGAACCCGCAGGCGCATTGGCCGTGGCTGCCATCAAACAGTATGTGGCCAAGCACAAGACCAAGGGGCAGACCTATGCGGCCATCTTGTGCGGCGCCAACATGAACTTTGATCGCCTGCGCTTTGTGGCCGAAAGGGCCGATGTGGGCGAAGAAAAAGAAGCCTTATTTGCCGTCACCATTCCCGAAGAGCGTGGCAGTTTCAAGCGTTTTCTGGAATTGATTGGCAGCTTGTCCGGCGGCCCGCGCAATGTGACCGAGTTCAACTACCGCATGAGCGATTCGGACCAGGCCCATGTTTTTTTGGGTTTGAGCACGCACGGCAAGGGCGAAAGCAGCAAAATCACGGCGCAATTTAACAAGCACAAATTCACGGCCCTCGACCTGACCCACGACGAACTGGCAAAAGAACACATTCGCCACATGGTGGGCGGTCATTCAGCGCTGTCGCAAGACGAGCGTTTGTTGCGTTTCGAGTTTCCGGAGCGGCCAGGGGCTTTGCTGAAGTTCTTGAGCCTGATGCGACCCGGCTGGAATATCAGCCTGTTCCACTACCGCAACCAAGGCGCCGATTACGGCCGCATTTTGGTGGGCCTGCAAGTGCCCCCCAAAGACGACAAAGCGTTTGCCAAGTTCCTGCAAGCGCTGGGTTATCCGTATGCAGAAGAAACGAATAACCCGGTGTATCGGCTGTTTTTGCGGGGTTGAATCACCAAGCAGAAGGGGTAAAACTCCTGCTTAGTTGTACTGGACCAGAGCCCTGATTTTAAAAAACTGGGCTCTGCGAAGATCAACGTGCAGAAGTCTCAATCAGATAATCTTGCGATTTCCACGATCCATCCCAGGTCCGCAACGAGAAAGAGAGCGTTCGGGACAAATTCGATGTTGGCGTTGATGTGCCAGTAACAGTTGTAATGGGCTCACCAGTCACATTGTCCCTAAGTTCTGACCATTGCATGGGCAAAGAAACACCATCCTGGTCCAGTTGTGGTGCCAAAGTGCCATAACTCAGACCTCGAGCGACCGCATCGCTTGGGGTGGC
>SXGQ01344720.1_pt1 | contig 10757 bp, 10 predicted proteins | sample 3178371 | NCBI WGS metagenome assembly SXGQ01 (sample SAMN11356859, study PRJNA531348) | freshwater metagenome | isolation source: freshwater sample F1-20 | place: China: Fuxian Lake, Yuxi | collected 2017-12-25 | reverse complement strand
GGGTTAAATTTCAAAATTTAAATGTCATAGACCACAGGTTTATTACATTTACATTTTTAAATTTAACCCTAAGACACGTCTAAGATTAGGGTTAAATAGGTCTTAGATACGTCTTATATAATGTCTTAGATGAAAATTTGAAAATTTCACCAAATTTTTAAAATATGTCTAAAAAAAGGTCTGAGACGAAAAAATTAAAAAATTTCACTAAAAAAAATCATAATAGGCTACAAACAACCCTAATAACCCTAAAAATAAATAACCCTAATAACCCTATACGCCACATAAAGTCGAGGACGTCGAGGATAAAACACAATAAAAATCGGTATTCTATAAATTATACTAGTACCGCTAGTACCAATTGTACCGCTAGGTCCATCAGAAATTTTTTTTTTTATATATAATTCAGAAAAATTCATCGACATCCTCGACGTTTTTACAAAGGCTGAATTGCCAGTTAAGCACGAAATACCACGTCGAGGACGTCGAGGATACAAAAATGCCACAATAAATAGATTGTTTAAATGTATTGAGAAGAAAGTTTGTTATAACCGCTCTTTTTATACCTTTTATAGGCTTTGCGCTCGACCTGGTCTAGTGAAAACTGACTGTTTAAACCATCAAACTCTCCGTTTGCTTGAATGATACGATTTACATCATCCATGCTGTTTAGCGTTTGGACATTAAGTGCTTTTACAGCTTCTAAATTTGGATTCGATCCTTGTACTACTCTACTATAATCACCAAGCTTGTTACTGCTTAGATTGTATTGTGCATCCTCTCTTTCTATGTTAAGCATGTTGATCAGTTTAGATTGTCCGCTGGTGGCAAATTGATTAGTGTTTGGAGCATCTTTGATTTCTTGATCTCTACCTACGGCATTCCTATACATATTTTCCAGATTTTTCAATTTCTCGGTTGTTCCGCCATTGCTCACAGCCTTTTTTTTCTTGTCTTGGAATAGCTGTAGGTTTTGATCTAAACGGTTCATTTTTTTTTTCTCTTCTTGAGATTCTCTCCTTTTTTTTAATTAAATTTACGTCTAAAATAATCCAAATCAAAATATTCCTCCAAACCACGTCGAAACCTCTTGTTCCATGGCTGTTTCATATCTATAGTCAGGAAGGAGTAAGGGGCTTTCAATGCAGAGTCTACCAAGACACGAAAGACTTTCTTGTGCATTCCAGGTGGTGCAAATTCATCGCATAAAAGTTCAATTTCACTGTTTGATAGAGCAAAGAAAAATAGAGTATTTGCCTGTAGACGACACACACGCGGTACCCTCGTCCAATGTTGACTACATAACATAACAGTTAAATTTGCGTGCCTGTTCGCGACAAAGCATTTAACAAATATGGTCGAGTTCATAAATCGCACGTTTCCAACTACGTCGTCAAAAATAAGACATATTTTTTTGGTTTTTGCAGCGCCTTCCTTTTCAATAGACTGGCTTTGCAAGGTATATAACTTTTCTAAAAAGGGAATGGCCTCTGCTTCTAAATCTGTTATAACATGGTTAGATGGTAATTTGAGTGATTTTTGAATGTCATCACTCAGGCCAGTTGGGCTAATTAAAAAAACAGCATCAAAGCTCTTTTTGTTACCGTAAAAGACCTCTTTTGTCAAGAGATTGGCTAACAGAGTGGACTTGCCAGACCCTGATTTACCGCAAAAGATCATGGATGTGCACAATTTTGGGATAATTTTCCGTTCGGCGGCTTCTGGATGCTGTATTTTGTCCTTTTCGGTCTCTATTTGTTCGATTGCATACTTACTCTTCATCATTTTTTCACGTGCAACAGTCGTGTTTTTTTTTTTTTAAAAAAAAAGAAATAAAATAAACAAAAAATAAGCGTCAAACCATGAACTATCTTGGTTTCTCCATTATTGAAGAAGTTCAAGGTGTAGACAGGCCTGTTACCGACTTGATCCCCAATGTCGACAATACTTACGATTTGGGTTCCGAATCGAAACGATGGGAAAAACTTTACTTGACCAACAACTTGCCTCTGGATGATCGATCCTTACCTACCCAACTTTTTAATGGTTTGTTTGTATCTATGTGTCATCCAATGCGATTTTCAAATGGTGTTCCATCTGGACCATTAATATTTAATGGTAATGCGGTAACCACATATACTCTATCTGGTTATGGTACTGCTTCAGCTTTCACTGATGCTATGACATCTCTGAAATATGCAGGTACATACAAATACCATGTAAGTGCAGCTTTTAACGTTCTTGGGCTCGCTGCTCCTGCTACGTTTTTTACTTCATTGAACTATAATGTGAAGATAGGCGATAGAGTTGTTTGTACTGCTCCTGGAATAGTAAATGTACTCTCAACACTTGATAACGCCCCGAATGGTGACGGCGTGATTGATATATCCGGTACGATCAATATGCTTGAAGACGCAGGTATAGAGAATACGTCGTTTTATACAACAATGACAGTTTCTTATAAGACTTCATTGAATTATTCGTATTGCCGAACGTGGACGACTTACTTGACGGATGTTGATACAACCACCAATTCGCATTATTCGCTTGATATTCTTGGAATTGTTCAGCAACCAGCACTATTCGATGTTGCTGTAACACGGCATATTGGTACGCTTGAATGTATTTATAGTAATGTGGCGCCAGCGACTACTTAAAAAAAATAAAAAAAATTAATGGTTTAGTATAAAATAAAAATGGATTATCTTGGGTATGCTATATCGGCTGCTGGCGGTGGCTCAACTCCTCCAACTCCAACGTTTCAAGAAGTATATGATGCTTCATCAGCACCTGTCAATGTCGATATATCATCTGGAAAACCAATTAGTTTTGTAGGTCCTGTTGGTAATCAAATAGCATTGAAAGTTTTGAGTGCTCCAGATGGCTTCACGAGAGTCGAAGGTAATTCTGCCCGTTTTGAATTTGGAGGTTTTAATTCATTAGAATCGCTTACTTTTCCTGATAGTAAAATTGATATAGTGGGTGATCTCGTTCCGCTCGAAACAGAAACCTACGATATTGGACGCCCGTTAAAACGGTGGCGTAATGGTGAGTTTACTACTGTGAACTCTACATCCGTCATTGCCCCAACTGTCACGTTGACTACACTTGCAAGCAATAGTCCTTCTGTGAATGTAACTGCTTCTAACGGTGTAACATCATCCAAGTACATTGTGAATGGGGGTACAGACCAGCAGTATTTAATGGGAGATGGCTCTCTTCTGCAATATTCTTCGAACAGTGGTAACAGTAATTTTTACCTTTACAATTCAAGTCAAGTGATTACCGCTCCACCACCAAGTGGATTTATTCGATATAACAATACTGTTCAAGATAACGCGACTGAAATCTATATCAGTCATCTAACCCGCGACAATATCGATATCGATGTCTTCTTTAGTCAAATTACACCAGTCACGGAAGTTTATATTCAAGATCAAAATTCCAGTGGTAATTTTATACAGTATAATGTTCTTGCGACTCCAGATATTACACCCGACGCATATGTAACTTTGTCCGTTTCTAAACGTTCATCGGGTGGAACTGGTCAGGATCAATTTCCAAATGGGCACAATCTTATAATCAGCTTTTTCACAAATGGAATAGAAGTAGACGGCCGACTTACTGCTGTAGAAAACAAGACACAAAATCAAACAGCAAATACAACAACAACTACATTTAATGGGTTGTTAGCAACATCTACAGCGTCCCCCGCATTACAACTCAACGGAAGTGTCGAAGGCAATTTGTATCCTGTAAATAATAATCTCTATAATATTGGTATAAACAACTTTTCGTATGCTAGTTCCGAAATCAACAATATCAATACTAAAAATTTCTTGTTATGGAATTCGGCAAGGACTTTTAAAACGACGCTAACATCTTCAAATACAGCGGATGCCACATATATAATGCCAACAACGCAAGCAACAACGGCGTCTCTTCTTCTCAATGATGGAACAGGTGGTTTGAGTTGGAGCAATACAGCAAATTACATTACTCTATTACAAACCCAAATTCAGAGTCAATTTGTAATATCCTTCAGTGGAATTACGCTACAGACATCGAATGGTTTCTATCCGATCAGCGGTTTCACGGTAATCGGTGGATCCAATACAGCAGTTGCTACGGCATCTACAACCACGCTGACTAAGATTTTAAAGTTACGACTAAATACTTCGGTAGTAGCAGACGGACAACGGAGCGGCTATATAGGAACGGCTAATCACCCAGTTTTATATGGAGGCGCAGGCTGGAATTATAATTTCTCCTTCGGAATAGGCGATACCTATGCCGCATCAAACAGTGTATGTCAAATGTTAGTCGGGTTTTCAACTTCATTGACGGCTCCTTCATTTTCGTCAACACAAGGGCCAAATTTAACACCTAATATTTTTGGAGTGGGGTGCGATTTCACGGACACTGTATTACATTTCTATATGAGGGGGACTGCGAGCGGGCAAAAAATAGCAACACCGTTTTTAGCATCAACACCGTCCGCTTATTGGTTAAATTTGAATGTATATAATCCGGTTAATAGCAATCAAATTATTCTCACATTAACAGATAAAATAAGTGGGTTATCTGTAAGCCAAACTTTTACTTTCTCAGCCGGTAGTCCAACATCCGCAGTATTAAATACCAGCCAAATATACCCTATTTTATGTAGAGGGATGGCTACGATTGGTGGAATAACAAACTCGGCTCAGTGTCTATTTAGTAGATTTCAACTAACAATCTTATAAACTAATTCATCTTCGGCTGAGGGAGGAACACGCCTGAGCAAATCATTAGTAGAGACCCGTAATTTCTTTGACTATTACAAGTTTGAGTTTAAAATAATTTTTTAATGAAAAAAACTCAATTAAACAGCATAAGTAGCTTTCGCTTCTTCACTCATCTCCCTCCACTCCTTACCTAGTACAAATGCGATTGCAGTCAATTGCTGGGAAGAGTCGAGTGCCTTGCGCTTCTTAAACTGCTCAGAGTAAAAATTCAAGTACGCGTTGCGCTTCTTTGTTGGTCTATCAACTGCAGTGAGCTTGTTTGCTTTGCGATATACTGTCTTCAAACCATCACCTCGCAATCTACCCGTAGATATCATTTTAAGTAGCTTTGAAACGTGTCGCTTCTCTTTAGGGTCATACTCCACGTTCATATGTTGTTCGGTAGACATTGAAAACTTCCTCTTTTTTTTATTACTCATATAATGAAAGTTTTTTTTTTCTTTTGAAAAAAAATCATGCGGCGTTTTTTTGTGATGTTTTAATTAGGCATGTAGGTAACTCGAAAAAGGATATCTGCATAACATGTCTCTGGGATGTCGAGCAAATACCCAAACTTGTCTACAAGTAAAATGTCGATTCGTTTTAACTGTCCCGGTTGTCCATTATTTGTCGCCACGACTGTCTGATCTTGTTCTTGTACAGTGTAGTTTATCGTATATCCAAACGGAACGTCTCCGCATGGAATAACACCTAACAACGGAATAGATCCTCCAGTTTGCCCTGGATCATCTAAACATTGTCCAGATGCTAAAATCTGACTCTCTACAAAGATTTGATCAGGGCCTTGAAGCTGTGGACACGATGGGCAAATAACTGTAAAAGAGATTGGTAAAATCAAATCTTGACTGATGCCAATATAAGGAGCAAGTGTTGATGGACCGTATAAAATTGTCCGTGTTCTTAGTGTGCTCAAATTTGATATAGAAACACGATCTAATACGTCATCCCAAAAGAAAATCAATTGAGAAGTTCCAAAGACTGTAGCTGCAAGTATATTTAGCGTATCCACCAATAACGTGATTGTATATTGTCCACTGGGAACCGTTATTGTACGTAACCCGGCTTCGCTGTCGTTAATTACCAACATGTTTGACCCCACGTAAATATTACCAAACACGCGATTCATAGTAAATTGCAAGAGACTGATTGATGTCACTGATGCACATGCCTGTGAAGATACCAAATCATATGTAAACTTCGAATTTGATTCGTTTGGCTTCTTGTACTTACTATTAATACGCAACAGGAATGATCCGCTTACACTCGTATTCGACAATATTGGATTTGAATATTTAAAATTCGACATTATTCGTTTGTTGTTATGTGGGGGTTTCTTTTTTTTTTTTAAATATTTATAAAAATGTTCATATAAAATTTTGCCTTTATTTTAAACTTCGACTGTACAGTTGGATATAAAAACACGTGCAAGTGTGACATATTCCAAAAACAGAAAAACATTATCGGCTACGGCAGCATCAGCAAATACAGCATTCAAAGCAAGAACTCGGCTATTAGACAGTGGGATACCGGTAAGATCTAATGTAGTAGAACGTTCCAGAGTTGTTGCCAATACGTAAAACTTAGTAAGATAATCAGTAAATGACAGGTTGCTTGAAAGATTGGTGTTATACTTATTGAAATTTTCAAGTGCCATTTGATAATTTTCTGCTGCTGCAACAATAGGGTTATCGCTTTGGATTGCAGAATTTGGAAAATACAATGATCCGGCACGAAATTGTACCGATACTGGTCCCACACCAGTAGTGATTGGTTTTGAATTCAAAGTGCTGACGGTAACTTTGAAATCACCCCCAAGTGGTTCTTGTTCTGTATAAAAAGCAGACAATGCCCTGCTGCAAGCACGGCGAGATTCCATATTGAGATTACTACCAGTACGTGTCTGAATAGTAGTAAAGTAGGTTGGGAAGACCACTTCTAAACCGGATGATGCAGCCGCTTCATTTAGCGTACGCATAATACTGTCTGTCAGCATGTACGAATCGCACTGAATTCTAGGATTTATAACAGAATAAGTATAAGTCCAGTTGTTTTGTGGTAGTGGATTTCCATTCGCGTCAGTTGGTGATTTTACTCTTGTCAGTGCTTGGTTTGCAGGAACTAAACTAATCTCAATTCGTAATCCACTCATCAATGCGGATGGCAATAGATTTTCATAAGAAAACAATCCGCTTATCATCGACATAGGAATAACAAATCGCTGGACGTTGTTTTCATCGTTTTTAAATGGACGAATAGGTCTTTCTTTGCCAAGTTGAGAATTTCCGCTATCAAATGCTTGTTGGCCCATAATAGAACCCGTCGTGCTAACGTAACTTTCATCATGCTCATACGCCAACTTTATCGCTGTCAAAAGATTGACGGCATCGATACGCTCTAAAACCACTCCACTGCGAGACATAACCGTGATACGTCCAAAAATGTTTACCGCGCTCCCTGGAGGCGGAAAAAAACATCCATACTCTGGTGTTGCATCTACCGCAGGTGGAGTTCCTACTACTTTGAGATCAAACGTAAGAGTTGAATTAGGTCCATAAACAAACGCTGCACCCGTATTCAGGATAACCACCATTGTACCATTTTCAGGAAATGACTGTTGTTGAAAAAACTGAGTCGTTGTCGTACGCGATGTAGTGACAGACAAGTCTGGTTTTAGGTTGTAACTTAGGTTATTAACATCGATAATGCCCTGTTTGGCAATCATCGCTTGACTGTTTGAATCCATGGTTTTTTTTTTGCTTTAAACAACCTTGTTTCTATTTTTTTTTTTGTATAAACACTGGAAAGTTTTTTTTTTTCAAATAGCTATTTTATTTTTTTTATACCATATATCCTGGATCGCGCTGTCTTATATACGTGTAATCATTACCTGACAATCTAGGCTTTTGCTGGCTGTTTAATGGACGTATAGAATTGATACTGTTGTCTTGGAATGATTGTTTAGGTTGTTGTGGTAGTGATTGTTTAGGTTGTTGTGGTAGTGATTGCTGAGGAAGGTGGGGGTTATTAGTTATATATTCACGTTCACCTGCTCGGTCTGAACTACTGATTGGTTCTTCTGGTTCAGGGTCCTGAAACATTCCCCCGTAGGTCTTTGACGACGGCTGAGAGCTGGTTGGTTTCGTTATTTTCGGGGCAAGAGTTATTTGTGTACTTTCCTTGTGCATGTTATGAAATGTGGACCCAGAATTGTCAGAAAACACACGTTTCTCTGTATCTCCCGGTTCATTTTCTACTTGTGTACTTTCTGGTGCCTTCCGTTTAGCTGTAGCTGTATGTAGATCAACTTCTGTGTGTAAGTTTATGTGGTCATTTAAGACTTGCATATCTTCAGGTGAGAGATGCTTTTGGAATTTTAAATTCAATGAATTATTATTTTGGACTTCTCTGGCGAGTGCAGCCAATGCTTTTACCTCTCCATTTCTTTCTTTCGTGGCCATAAACTTCTTATATATAGTTTTACCCATCCAGTATACACCATATGTTGTCAAAGCAGCAGCTAGTCCAACTGCTCCCGTCACAGCAGCCGCTGTTACCGCTGCCGCTCCGCCAAGTGCACCTAACCCTGCACCAAGAACACCGCCCAGAACAGATGCGATACCTTCTCCACCAATTACTGCTCCTTCAGCGGCAGCGACACCTACTGCTTCTGCTTCAGCGAGAGCGACTGCTTCTGCTGCTGCTGCTGCTTCTGCTTCTGTCGCTGCTTCTGCCGCTGCTTCTGCATCATAGGCCGGTGTTCGGTTAATCCATTGTTCTGGTATAGGTTGTCTACCAATGGGTCCCGATGGTGGCCCCGACGGACCCGTATATGTATTTGGAATATTTGGCAAAGGTTCTTCAATTGGATTTGGATTTTGAAAGTCGCGGAAATTATTTACCGGAGGCCCTGCTCTAGGATTGTTAAAATTATTAGGATTGTTAAAATTATTATAATATTCAATGGGCCGATTAAAAAAATCTTGGCCGGGGCCTGTACTTAGCGTGAACGGATGGCCTGTGCTGAACGGATTACTTCCACCCAGGCCGCCTGCGGCAACTGCCGGGCTAATCTGTGGTTTACCTGACACATCAGCCTTTGTTTTTGATTTCTTTGGTCTGGGCATTTCCTTTTTTTTTCAAAAATAAAAAATATCCTTAAAAAAAAAACAGAAACACGCTATGCCTAAATCAACCAGAAGGCGTGATTATGCGGCATCACCAGCCCAACCCCTAGCAGTAAGAGCTAGAGCTCAATACATGGCCGATGCTGCAGCTGTAGCAACACAAGTTGGAAGGAGTGTGCTACAACAAGCATTACGCTTTTCACCAAATGTGAATCGAGATACAGTTAGAAACTTTGTTGTGGCTGAAACCGCAAGCGAAAATAAAACTCCAGATGTTGCCAGAAGGACCCATACTAATGTCCGGAGTCCCAGAGTGTCCCAAACGGAATCTTCTATGATAACCCCTCCCCAGCGCAACAGTGCCAGTGCCAATGTACGAAATACCCCTGGCGCCCCTGAGTTCGGACGACTAGGAACGAAACGAAAACTTCCAGCAAGGAGTGCTTCTCCTGAAACCCTTACACTTAGGCCAGAGGATATACGTGCTGAATTGGAAAATCGTATAGCAAGTACTACTGACCCACGGGAAAAACAACTTTTACAAAAAAAATTGGAAAAACGAAAGGACTTTCCGTCATCATCGCGGTCAACACCGCCGTCGACACCATCAGGAGATCTACTTCGAGAGATACTTCGTCTATCTACGTCTCAGGGACGTCGTCAATCGTCATCATCATCATCGTCAACAGGAAGTACCCCGGGTTCTTCTTCGTTGTCTTCTTCGAGTAATCAACAAATGACCGCAGATAATAACCCAGATCTTGCGCCTGACCCCACTCAGCCTAACCCGGAAATGACAGCTGCTTCTATGTCGCCTAACCCGGAAGCGACATCTGCTTCCATGCCGCCTAACCCGGAAGCGACATCTGCTTCCACGTCGCCTAATTTGGAAAATATCGAAGAAAAATATGGCGGTAACGGTAACGACCCACCTCGCAAGCGTGATTATAGAGTTCCACCTGGCAACCGACCCGACCGACCTAGCGCCCCACCTGAAGACCCACCTGGCGACCCACCTCGCAACCCAAATGGTGGGGGTGGTGGTGGTGGCGGTGGTGGTGACCCCGGAGATGATGGTGACCCCGGTGGTGGTGGGTTATTCAATGACCCCGCAGCCGATATAGACCCCTTAGGATATTATAGATGGGAGGCAGTGAATTCGTTAAAAAATTACCTTTATGGCGAAGGCGACGAAGGCGATCCCGGTGAAGGCGATCCCAGTGAAGGCGACGCAGGCGATGTCTCAATGGACGGTAGTGAAAATCCATCCGAAAGCGGTTATAGTGATAGACGAGAATTGGAATTACACGAGGTAAACAAGCCGTATTTAAATCTACCAAGAGATATAAATACCTTTGCAGCTAATAATGCCTTTAGACAGCAAATAGCTAGGCCCGACATGTATGGTAATAGTGGAATTGGTACAATGTCTGAAAAGTTCTATGACATATACGATCGTTATAATTTTCCATATTCCTTTTCTGAACGAATAGGAACAAAAGCTGCAAAACGTCTACGTAGAAACATGCTTGGCAGACCAATGCTTGCTCCGTCAGCTTACATGTCCGGAGGTTTGGCCATACTTCCATACGGATTACAACCACCAGTGTATGAAGGTGCAAATAGTCGCAATCAAATTGCACTCATGCACAAGGACTATAAAAGTTTTATGCAATATGCAGCGATACAATTTTAAAATATTTCCACATTTTTTATCCCCAGTGAGTTTTCTTGAATAAAAAAAAAACATATTTAAAAAAAAAACAAGCGGTACAAATGTCATATGATGCGATATATGAATCGCGAACGGCACCCAACACGCCGCGAGCGGCACCCAACACGCCGC
>SXGQ01563401.1_pt1 | contig 10759 bp, 7 predicted proteins | sample 3178371 | NCBI WGS metagenome assembly SXGQ01 (sample SAMN11356859, study PRJNA531348) | freshwater metagenome | isolation source: freshwater sample F1-20 | place: China: Fuxian Lake, Yuxi | collected 2017-12-25 | reverse complement strand
TCTTGAAGAGGTCAAAGACAGAGATGGCCATGTGGATCCTCGCCGATGAGGAGATCTTCGTCTGCGCAGGGACACGACGCAAGCGGGTTCGGATGGCACCCTGTGCCATTAGGAGGCTTCGCCCCCCTCCGCCCCGAGCGCGACGGTGAATCGGCCGATGGCCTGCGGCGGGGTCGACCGTCCACGTCAGAAATCGCGGACGCAGCACGGCAGGCATCCCGGCGTGCAGGGGCTCACAGGCAGCTGGGGCACGGCGCTGCCGCGGGCCGTCCCGCGGGGCTGACATATAGTGGTGCCGCTGCCGCCGGTGCGGCATGCCGTGCCTGACAAGGACCCGTTCATGAGCGTCGGACTGCGCACTGCGCACACACTGCTGATCCTCCTGCTTCCCCTGGTTTCCACCTTCGCGTCGGCCCAGTCGCTGGGCACCTTCAGCTGGCAGTTGCAGCCCTACTGCAATGTCCTGTCGCTGACGGTCACCCTGCAGGGCACGCAGTATCAGCTGGACGGCCGCGACGTGGACTGCGCCGGCAGCACGAGCACCTCGGCCGTCCGGGGACTGGCGTTCGTGCTGCCCAACGGCACGCTTCGGATGGGTCTGACGGTGGTGTCAGCGACCGTCGCCACGCCCGTCGCGATCGACGCGGTCATCAACCTCGCCAACTTCAACGGCACCTGGCGCGATTCGGCCGGCAACTCGGGCACCTTCGCGTTTAGTGTCAGCACGGGTGGCAGCAGCCGTCCCGTCGCCGTAGCCCTGACGGCGTCCAGTGTGACCACCACCGCGCTGGCCGACAGCAGTGTCACCACTGCCAAGCTGGCCACTGGCGCAGTGACGGTGTCGAAGGTGGACACCTCCGGGGTGCAGGCGCGCGTCAGCAGCAGCTGCACGGCCGGTGCGTCCATCAGGGCCATCGCCGCTGATGGCACGGTCACCTGCGAAACCGATGATGCCGGCACGGTGGACGAGGGGAGCATCACGACGGCCAAGCTGGCGACCGCTGCAGTGACCGTGGCCAAGGTCGATACGAGCAGCGTGCAGGCGCGCGTCAGCAGCAGCTGTGCGGCGGGCGCGGCGATCAGGAGCGTTGGGGCCGACGGGACCGTGACCTGCCAGACGACCGGCACGCTCAGCGATGCGCTCAATAACACCGCACTCGGCACCTCGGCGCTCGGTGCGGCAAGCACTGCCGTGCGAAGCACCGCCATCGGCTCGTCTGCCCTCGCTGGTTCGACGAACGGCAGCGACAACACCGCGGTGGGCTTCGATGCACTGCGGACCAGCACCGGCGGATTCCGGAACACGGCGATGGGCTCGTATGCCCTGCGCGCGGACACCAGCGGCAGCTACAACACGGCCAGCGGGTATGAGGCGCTGGTCACCAACACCACCGGCAGCAACAACACGGCCGTCGGCTATCAGGCGATGTCCGCCAACCTCGGCGGAGACAGCAACACCGCGCTGGGCTATCAGGCCCTGCGTGTGAACACGGACGGTCAGTTCAACGTCGCGGTTGGTCGCGGGGCCCTCGCGGCCAATACCTCGGGTGACTACAACACCTCGGTTGGCTATGCGGCCATGCTGGCCAACTCGACCGGCACCTACAACACGGCCTATGGGCGGAACGCTCTCCAGTACAACGTCTCTGGCAGCTACAACACGGCCATAGGCTATGCCAGCGGACCGGCCTCAGGCAGCACCGGCCTGTCGAACACCACGGCCATCGGCAATGGCGCCACGGTATCGGCCAGCGACACGATTCGACTGGGCAACTCGGCCATCACCTCGATTACGGGGCAGGTGGCGTTCACGGCCTCGTCTGACCGCCGGGCGAAGGAAGGCTTCCGCCCGGTGGATGGGGACGAGATTCTGCGCAAGCTGCGGACGCTCGAGGTGACCAGCTGGAACTACATCGGCCACGATCCCGCCCGGTTCCGGCACTATGGCCCGATGGCGCAGGATTTCTTCGCGCGCTTCGGGCACGACGAGATCGGCACCATCGGCACAGACGTCACGCTGAACTCGGGTGACGTCAGCGGCATTCTCATCGCGGCCCTGCAGGCGGCTGATCGCCGCAACGACCAGCTGACCGCCGAGGTGGCTCGTCTCGACCGTGCACGCACGGCGCACGCGACGCTGCTCGAGGCGCAGATTGAAGTGCAGGCCTCCGCCTTGAGGGAACAGGCCACGCAGCTGGCCGCGCAGGCGACGGCCCTCGTTGAGCTGCGTGCGCTGGTCGAGTCGCTGCTGCGGTCGCACGGACCGGCGCCGCCGAGATAGCCGCGCACGTCGCTGCCCTCTGACGCGCGTCATGGGCGTGGCCAGCCGCGATGACGAGGTAGCCTCTGTCGGCGGCCGGTCAACATCCCAAGGGCTCCCAGAAACGGCGCCTGCCGTGCGACAGCCCTGACACGTGTTGACTCCGGGACGGCCTGCGCGCCGTCCCGTGTCACAGGCTCGGCCAGGCGATCGGGGGCCACCCAGGGCTTCAATCACACCTGATGCCGACGGGCTGGGTGCTCCGCACGACGTCTTCCCGGTTTATTAGCCGACCTGGTCGCGGCAGCGTCAGGCTACGACTCATCCTCCGTGTCGGAACCGGCGGCTGCCGGCCGCGACACCATCCGCACCGCCAGCTCCGCACGGGTGCTGATGCCGAGCCGCGCGTACAGCATCGAGAGCGTGTTGCCCACGGTGCGCGGGCTGCACCCGAGGGCGACAGCGATTTGCCGGTTCGTCATGCCAAGCGCTACCAGTTCTGCAATACGAATCTGCTGCCGTGTCACGCGTGGGGGGCCTCCAGAGCTCCATTGTGACCGCTGCACCGGTCAGATGAGGTCACGCGCCGCCACCCGAAGCCTGCGCGTTCCGGGGGGCCAGCAGGCGCGCGCCCGACCGTTCAGAATCCGACGCCGACCACCACCGCCAGGCCCACCGATGACGACGCACGGCGCGCGTTGGGGCGCGAGAACCGGACGGGCACATCAAGCTCCCCGAAGAGCGTCGCCCCGCCAGGCAGGCGCACCAACGACTTATTGAGGAGGGGCGTGAATCCCCAGGTCGATGTGCCCAAGACGAAGGCCACGCGGCTGCCGACGGCGTAGCCACCGCCGACATTCCAGATGGCGCCCGGATGCAGCAGCAGGTCGATGTGCTGTGGCGCATTCTGGACGATCGGTGCCAGTTCCAGCGAGAAGGTGAACCGATCGGATCGATGCACCTCGATGCCCATCGGAAACACCACGACCGCATCGTCGGCAAGGGTCGTCGTGCGACCATCGGTCACCGTCAGGAACGGGAGCGCCACACCGACATGTCCGCCGAGGCGGTTCTGCGCCCCCACCGTCGACACGCCGATTACGAGCAGCCACCCGAGCACAAGGCTCGGTATCCGGAGGCACCAGGACATCATCACAGAACTCCGCGAGTGGTGCGAAAGCTGAACCTTCCGCACCGCTCACGGTATCCGACGCGTGTAACGACAGCACAACGAACGGCGCGCTCAGGCGCAGCAGCCGTCAGCCCGTCGCGCGCCCCTGGCACCGTAACCTGGGACGATAGGCCTGATGCACCGTGCTGCCGCTCGCACCACCGATGAGTGTGCCGCCTCCGGGCAGATAAATGTCGCGCCCGATGAATGCCCCGCCGGTGACGCCATGCACCGGCACCGGCCTGGGCCGCATGGAATACCAGCGATTCATGAACGGGTCAATCACGTCTTGATCCGGAGGCACGCCGGTCTCGGTGTGGCTGCTGCCCTCCCCTCCAAAGACGTGGATGCACCCGTACGCCTCGACGGCATTGACGCCCCCACGCGGCATGGGAAGGCTGGGTGCCGCGCTCCATCGGCCCGTGCGCGTGTCAAATCGTTGGACAATGGCCGTCTGCTCGCTTTCAAATCCGGCCCCGAACCGGCCACCCATGACATAGACGTCGGTGCCCACGGCCACCATCCCGAGATGGTTCCGCTGCGTCGGCCTGTCGGGCAATACCTGCCAGGTGTCGGTGCGGGGATCGTACGCGGCGAAATCCTGGCCGCGGGGCGGGCGCCCTCCGGCCACATAGATGCGGCCATCCACCACCGCAGCCCCGCCTCCTCCGCGGGCGGTCGGCATGGGACGCCGCATGGACCAGAGAGCGGTGGCCGGGTCATAGACGTAGACGGTGTTCACAAAGGGACCGGCGCCGCCGGCCTCCGGCTGCCCGCCGACGACAAACAGCAGGCCGTCCACCGTCGCGGCGACGGTATGGTTCAGCGCCCTGGGCAGCGGAGTGGTCAGCGTCCATCGGTCTGTGGCGGTATCGTAGACCTGCACCGTGGTGACACTGACACGCGACGAAGGATAGCCCGCGACCACGTAGATCTTGCCGTCGATGGCGGCGACCGACATCTCAGAGTTGGGTTCAGGCAGGTCGGCCTTCACGCTCAACATCGCCATGCCTCGCTCGCGCGTTACGGTCTCGTCAGGAATCCGACGCCGCTCCTGGCTGGCGACCCATGGGCTGCCGATGCCCAACACCAGCAGTGCCCCCACGCCGCGTATCAGTGCCGTCACAGTTCTCGCGCGCATCGCCCCGTCCTCCCGGCGCCCACTCGGGCGTCACCGGTCAGGAACGATAGCCGACCCCTCACGCAGAGGGTGTGACAAGTCTGTGGCAGGTCAGAGACGACTCCACGACCGCTATCGCAGCCTCCGTCGCCGCTGCACCCGCTGCCGCAATGGCGTCAAGCGCCTCGAACTCGAGCAGGCCGAAGCGTTCGACGGCCGGCAGCACCACCGCATCGGCCTCGCGCAGCATGCGCTCGGTGTGCGCATAACTGCCCAGCATCATCGTCCGCATGACAATCTCGGTGATGAGCGGGCTCTCCAGTGGGACACGCCCGGGCACCACACGACTCAGCAGCAGTGGCCAGGGGGCCGGCAATCCCGTGGCGGCGACGGCGAGGTCCTCTCTGGTGCCGACGTTCACCACCGCCACCTTCCCGCCCCAGCGCTGCCGCACCACGTCGCCCGGCAGGTTGTTCACCACGCCGCCATCGACGAGCAGGTGCCCGTCCTGCACCACCGGCGGCAGAATGCCGGGCAGCGCCGAACTGGCGCGTGCCGCACGGCGCACCAGGCCGCGGTCGTGCACCACGATGGTCGATGCGGTGATGTCCGCGGACACGGCGACGCACGGAATCCACAGGTCTTCCATGGCGGTGTCGCCGAAGGTATCGAGAAACGCGCGTTCGGCGCGTCGTCCAGCCACGAGTGAAATCACCGGCACGGTGTACTCGGTGAAGGGCCTGACGGCGACCATTCGGTGATTGAGCGCGAGCAGTGCCTCGTGCGACAGCCCCATCGCGTACTGGCACGCCATGATGGCCCCCATGCTCGTCCCCGCCAGGCAGTCGACGGGAATGCCGCGGGCCCCGAAGGCCTGCAGCACGCCCAGATGCGCGAAGCCTCGCGCGCCCCCACCCCCGAGCGCCACCCCGACGCCGCGCCGGGCCAGCAGGCGCGCGACCCTCCCCAGGTCAGCAGACCGATCCTCGCGCACGTGAAAATGCCTCGATGCCGGGCACCGCGCCAGCCAGTCTCCGGTGTGCGCGGGTACGCGCGTGGTCGGCGGATGGATCAGCAGCAGCGTCCGTTGCGTGTGCGACGTGGCGACATGTACGCCCGGTGTGGGTGCCGGCTGCCCGGTGTGCACGACCTGCACCACTTCGTCGGCGGTGGCCAGACAGCGGCGCGTCCATTCAGCCGCAGGGGCCCCGGCCTCGAGCACGAGGAACGCACAGTCGGTGAGTCGCTCTTCAATCCAGGTGGAAAACCGCAGCCAGCCCGGATGGTCCGACACCATGTCTGCCCCATCGGTGCACACCCCCCACTGCCGCAGCGCCTCGGGCGTGACGTGCACGGTCCGCCCCAGCGCCCCGAGGTGTTCGGACAACTGTCGCGCCACAGGACCGACGTCGTAGCCGGGCTGCCCGGCGACCACCGCGAGGATCTCGGGCGGCGTATGCATGGGCGCAGCCCCACGGCGGACACGCTGCACCAGCGTCCGTGCCACGCGCCGCAGCAGTGCCGGGTATGTCTGCAGCACCTCGAGGAACGCCGCCCCCGACAGCCGAATCAATTCGGTGTCGCGAATGGCCCGCACGGACGCGTCGCGGGCCTCCCCTGTCAGCAGCGCGGTCTCACCCAGACTGTCTCCCCGCCCCAGCTCGCCCACCGCCACGGGCGACTGGCCCTCCCCCATCGTCCGAAGGACCTGCAACCGGCCCGAGGTCACCAGATACCAGGCATCGGGTGGCTCGCCCTGCTGGAAGAGCGTCTCTCCATCCTTCAGTGACCGCCACTCGCAGCGCCCCGCGACCTCGCGTACCTGTTCGTCTTTGGCCTCGAGCAGGGCCTTCAGGGTGGAGGTCAGCAGCAACTGGCGCAGCCGCGCGGCCACCTGGGCCAGTAGGTGCTGCAGGAACCGGGGGGCGTCATCCTCAAGGGCCCGCAGCGGTGCATGCGGCAGCTGCAGCAGCCGACAGGCCGTGCGCGCCTCGACATCGGCCGTCCTGGCGCCACCGAGAATGGCCTGCATCTCTCCCACCGTCTCGGGCGCCTCGAGCACCGCCAGCTGGCTGCGCTGGCCGGACGAGCCGGTCACGGACACCGACAGCTGCCCTTCCAGCAGCACGAACATGGCGTCGCCCACCTCGCCCTGCCGGATGATACTCGCACCCGCGGGCAGCGTCAGCTCGGTGGCGTGTGCCGCCCACGCCCGCAGGACGGCCTCGGGCAGCGGGGCCAGGACGGGGAGCGCACGAAGCCGTGCCGTGACAGCATCGCCATCCTCCAGACGTGAACCTCCTGGTGCCATGCGCAGTCGCTCCTTCCTCTCTGCTCGATTGCTGTGACCCGGCTCGGCCCCAGCCCAGGCACGATCGTATCGCACGGCCGGTGATACACTCGTGGCTGACAGAGCGGTTGCGCCCCATCGGTGCCCGCCAGACCTCGCCGCTCGTGCCCGTGCCCCAGCCACTGACCGCCGCCGACCTGCACCGGGTGCGTGACGCCCTGAACCGGGTGTTTCCGGAAACCCCGCCCGGCCTGCTCGAGGCGCTCGGGCCGCGTCTGTCGGCAGTTCCCTTCGGCCCCGGCGACGTCGTGCTGCGTGAGGGCGATCCAGCGACAGATGCCTATGTGCTGCTCGACGGTCGCTTCGGCATCTACGCCGCCGATGCATCGGGCGCGCTGCACCTGCTGGCCAGCGTCGAGACGCCAGGCATGCTCCTCGGCGAACAGGCGCTCGGTGCGGGACGCCACTTTCGAAACGCCACGGTGCTCTCGCTGACAGAGGCACGCCTGGCCATCCTGCCCGGGGACGCGGTCCGCACGCTACGCCAGCTCGATGGCGGAGCCGATGCCCGGCTGCGAGGGGAAGCCGACCGTCAGGCCCGCCACCGCTTCGCCATCCTGAATGACCTCGCGTCGGAAACGCTCGCCGCGAGCCCGCATCCCCCGCGTCAGCTCGCCGCGGGTGAGGTGCTCTATGCGGCGGGCAGCCCCGGCAGCGGGGTGTTCGGCATCGTGTCGGGGCAGATCGGACTCTTCCCCCCCGGCTGTCCCGTCCCCCACGAGGTGCTGGGGCCCGGCCTGCTGGTGGGCGAACGTGACACGGGGCCCGTACGCCGGCTGACCGCACAGGCCATGTCGCCGTGTGAAGTGCTGCCCATTGACGCCGTGCCCGCCGGCCTGACGGCCGTCTACGCTCTGCCGCAGCTCGGCACCGCCTATCGCCACGTGGCCACCGTCGACGAGTCGCTGTCGATCATCACGGATTATCACCAGCCCCGGGGCACCACCGTTCGCGTGCGCCAGACCCCCTCCCTCAAGCGCATCGATGCGGCCAGGCTGGACCGCGACGCCGAAGACTCGCGCCTCATCACCGGTCCCGGTGGACGCATCACATTGCGGCTGACCGGAGATCGCCGCCTCACCGGGCTCGTGGTGACGGGCCCCTGCGCCGACCTGCCAGACCTGATGGGGCTGATGCTCCGCAGCGGCCAGGTGGCCGACTGGCAGGAGACCGCCCTGGTCGCCACTGGTCGCTGGATGGCCGAGGATGCCTCGCAACGGGCCGCCGCCGGCGCCGATATCGTCTGCGCCTGCACCAACGCCACGGCCGCCACTCTGCGCCGCGCAGCGCACTCGGCTGACACGGTCGACGCGCTCATGCGCGCCACCGGTGCCGGCACCGTGTGTGGCGGTTGTCGCAGCAAGCTGCCGCTCTATCTGGGCACGGCCGACACTACGGTCTGCCGGGTCATCGTGCAGCCTCTCTCAAGTGACACACGACTCATCCGTCTCCTTCCGCTTGATGCCGACTCGCTGCCGGTGGCCCGCACGGGTCAGTACGCGCAAGTCGAGGCCCTCATCGATGGCCGCTGGGTGGGCCGTCCCTACACGCTGGTCACGCCAGGGCCCGACGCCTATGAACTCGGGGTCAAGATCGAGGACGACGGGTTCTTTTCACCGTGGATCACCGGCGCCCCGGCCGATGCCCTCGTGCGCGTGCTGCCACCGCAGGGCGAGGCGTGTCCGTCGCTGGAGGCGACCATACCCCTCGTCTATGTGGTCGCCGGCATCGGCGTCACCCCGGCAATCGCCGGGGCACGGGCGCTGCGCCAGCACCGGCCCGTGCACGTGCACTACAGCGTCCGCCATGCGGGTGATGCGCCGTTCATCGACTGGCTCCGTCGGGAACACGAGGCTGGCACCCTGCAGCTGTCGGTCTGGGAAACATCGACGCGCGGACGCCTGGACCTGGACGACCTCCGGGAGCACATCGCTGCGCTGGGGCCGTGCGAAGTCATCGTGTGCGGGCCAGGACGCTTTAACGATGACGTCCGGAGCAGGCTCGGCGACCTCGAGGACGTCCGGGTGATCGAGGACAGCTTTCAGCATCAGGGCCGAGGCGAGGGGGCACCAACCACACCTGGCTCGTGGCGGCGCCGGGGTTTCACGCCCACCCCCATCACCGCTGCAGCCATCCCCACCACCGCTAGATGCTCGCCGGACGAGCAGGCCGCGCAGTTCCTTCGGGAGTTCTACGCCGAGCACCAGCCAGACCACTCGCCCGATGTTCGCCTCGCCGAGGTCCGCGAGGCCATCGCGACCAACGGCACCTGGGTGATGCATCCCGACGAGTTACGCCACGCCGCGCTCCTCGCCTGGCGGAATGCCGAGCGCTGCGTCGGCCGCCTGTACTGGAAGGGGCTGCACATCCGTGACTGCCGTCATATCACCGAACCCGACGCCATCGCCGCGGCCCTTTTCGAGCACCTCAGGTTTGCGTTCAATGGCGGCGACCTCAGGCCAGCCATCTCGGTGTTTGCCCCGGACACGCCCACCTGCCGTGCGCCCCGCCTGTGGAATCCGCAGCTGCTGCGCTACGCCGGCGTGCGCCTGCGCTCCGGGAAGCAGATTGGCGATCCCGCGCAGAATGCGCTCACCCGCAAGATCCGTACACTTGGCTGGGAACCCGCCGGCACCGATTTCGACCTGCTGCCCCTCGTCATCGACGTGCCAGGCCATGCCCCCCGGTGCTACGAGATTCCCGAGGAGTGCCGGACCGAAGTCAGGCTGTCCCATCCCGACCACCCGTGGCTCGAGTCACGCGGGCTGAAATGGTACGCCGTACCCGCGGTGGCCGACATGGCCCTCGATGCCGGAGGACTCTGGTATCGCTGCGCCCCGTTCAACGGCTGGTATCTCGACACCGAGATCGCCGCGCGCAATCTCAGCGACACCAACCGCTACAACCTGCTGCCGGAACTCGCCGAACGCATGGGGCTCGACATCTCGAACGACCGCACCCTCTGGAGAGACCGGGCACAGCTGATGCTCGTGGAGGCCGTGCTCCACTCGTACGACCGGGCCGGTGTGCGGATGGCCGACCACCATGCCGTCGGTCACGAGTTCCTCGAGTTCTGCCGCCAGGAGCAGGCGGCTGGTCGCGAACCCCACGGTAAGTGGATGTGGCTCGTCCCGCCAGTCGCCTCCTCGACCAGCGTGCTGTATCAGGAACCCTTCCGTGACAAGGCGGTCCGACCGGCGTATCGGTATCAACGCCCCGTCTGGGAAGCCAATTCGTCCGCAGCCGTCCCGACACCCGCGCCCACCTGCCCGGCGGGCCCGACCCACTCATGAAAGCCGGCTTCATCCGGAGGCCAAAGGCCCTGCAGGCCGAGCGCCCCGCCGCTGGTGCGGCGCCCGCACCGCCGAACTACATCTCCCCCGCCGGCCTCAAGCGCCTCAGTGACGAGCGCGCGCACCTCTGGAAGGTCGAGCGTCCCCGTATCGTCGAGACTGTCACGTGGGCCGCGGCCAATGGCGACCGCTCTGAGAACGCTGATTACCTGTATGGAAAGCGGAGGCTGCGCGAGATTGATCGGCGCGTCCGCTTCCTGACCAAGCGCATCGATGCTGCACAGGTCGTCGATAATGCCGGGGCGACGCACGAGAAGGTGTTCTTCGGGGCGACGGTCACCTACGCCGATGCCACAGGCGCCGAGCGCACGGTCACCATCGTCGGCGCCGACGAAATCGGGATCGGCGACGACCGCATTTCGTGGCGATCGCCCATCGCCACTGCCCTGCTGAAGGCCCGCGTCGACGATGAGGTCACGGTGCGCACGCCTCGGGGCGAGCGGCGCCTGACCGTGCTCGACATCCGTTACGACCCGATCAGCTAGGACGGCTGCAGGGTTAACCG
>SXGQ01300624.1_pt1 | contig 10760 bp, 6 predicted proteins | sample 3178371 | NCBI WGS metagenome assembly SXGQ01 (sample SAMN11356859, study PRJNA531348) | freshwater metagenome | isolation source: freshwater sample F1-20 | place: China: Fuxian Lake, Yuxi | collected 2017-12-25 | reverse complement strand
TGGTGCCGACTGAGAAAAACCGCCTGGTCGAGCGAGCGCCGGGCAAAGTAGTGCCGGGGCACGGTGCTGGCGGGATCCTGCGGGTCCGAGTCGTCGTGTCGATCGCGCCGGCCGGCGAGCAGGGTGAGGGTTTCCGGGCGGATGGCGGCAAGTGGCTGGCTCCAATCCAGTTCACGCAGGGAGCGGGGACCGGCGAGGCCGTTGTGCACGGAGCGCCGGTAGTTGACGAGCCGCGCGGGAAATTCGCCCGCGGCATGGATCAGGATCCAGCACGCATGAATCTCCGGCGTGCCCCCCAGCAGGGAAATCGTATAGTCGTCGTGCGGATCCTGTTGGTGAATTTTGCGCAGCGCCTCGCGCAGCCCGGTGAGGATCTCGGGATGATAGGTGGAGTCGGTCAGCGCGACTTCCCGGATCTCGATGAGGAGCTTGGGATGCAACTCCCGCAGGGCGCGCTGGGTGCGCCTCAGCTGCTCCTCGCGATGCGGCCGGCTGAACAGGATCACCCGGTCGAACTTGCGTTCGTTGAGCACCACGAGCGCCGGGCCTTGGTGCCGGCCGTCATCATGGGCGTCATGCGTGAAGGGATCCCGGTGACTGATGAAGGTGAGCAGGGTTTTGCGGGACATGGCCGGGGTGACCGGATGGTCTACAACACCTATTACATGAAACAACCTGGGTTGAAATCAATATTATTGCCGGACGGCCGCCGGTGGCGCAACATGTGGCGTCCTCCCCGTCGAATCCGAATCCTCCGATGAAGTATCTCCGTGCTTTCTGTGTTCTGACGCTCGTCCGCTTGGTCGCATTTCCGCTCCCCGCCGCCGAGATCGATCTCAGCACCGCCACGGTCCTGGACCTGCAAAAAGCCTACGCCGGCGGCCTCAGCGCCGAGCGCGTGGTCGAAGCCTGCCTGAAACGGATCGCCGCCTACGACAAGGCCGGCCCGGGGCTGAATGCCATCCTGGCCATCCACCCCCACGCTTTGGCGCAGGCCCGGGCGCTCGACGCGGAGCGCAGGGCGCGGGGGCCGCGTTCCCCGCTGCACGGGGTTCCCGTGGTGGTGAAGGATAATTTCGACACCTTCGATCTTCCGACCACGGGCGGAGCCCGTGCCTTGGCCGGCACCGTGCCGTGGCGCGATGCGTTTGCCGTTGCGCGGCTGCGGGCGGCCGGGGCCATCATCCTCGCAAAAACCAATCTCGACGAATTCGCGCGTGGTGTCACCGGCACTTCTTCCCTGGGGGGGCAGGTGCTCAATCCCTACAACCTGGCGAAAACCCCCGGCGGCTCTTCAGGCGGATCCGCCGTCGCGGTGACCACCTTGATGGGCTGGATCGGACTGGGCACCGAAACGGGAAACTCGGTCCGCAATCCCTCGACCAAGGCCAACCTTGTCGGCTTCGTTCCTTCGGAGGGCTTGGTTTCGCGTGGCGGCATTATTCCCATTTCCCTCACCTACGACCGGGCCGGGACGATGGCGCGAAACGTCACCGACGCGGCCATCGCGATGGCCGTCATGGCCGGCACCGATGCCGCGGACCTGTTTTCCTATCAGGGGCTCGGGCACACGCCCCCGGATCATTACCTTTCCGCCCTCAGGAAGGACGGGCTCAAGGGCGCCCGCATCGGTGTCGTGCGCGAACTCTTCGGCCGCGGACCGGCGGACGCGCCGGCCGCGGCGCTGATTGGCGCCGCCATCGCCAGGCTGAAGGCGGAGGGGGCGATCGTTCTCGATCCGTTGCCGGTCAACGCCGACCTCTGGGAAATCGTCAAGCAGACCAATTACATGCGCTACGAATGTCGCGCCGCGCTTGAATTTTATTTTGCCACGCGCGGCCCGGCTTTCCCCTATAAGAACATTCCCGACCTGGTTGCGAGCGGCGGCATTCTCGGCCGGCTTAAGATCCGCTACCAGGAAGAGCAGGCGGCGGGGGATCTGACGAACAACGCCGCGTATTTGGGAGTATACCGGGGCCGCGAGTCCATGCGGCAGTTCATCCACGAACTGCTGGACCGTTGGCAGCTCGACGCGCTGGTTTATCCGCACGAGACCACGCCCGCGCGCCTGCTGGCCGACACCGTGAAGGATGGCGGACATACGCTCGTCGCCGACCTCGGGGGCGGCACGCTCGGCGCCGGCAACCGGCTTTCGACGGCCGCGGGTTTGCCGACGCTCACCGTGCCGGCCGGATTCAACACCGATGGCGTGCCCGTGGGTATCGAGTTTTTGGGCCGCCGGTTTTCCGAAGCAACTCTCCTGCGGCTTGCTTATGCTTTCGAGCAGGCCCACCCGCAGCGCCGGCTGCCGGCGAGCACGCCCCCGTTGGGGGTCGAGGTGTTGGTTTACTGATCCCGCCGTAAGGCTCCTACAACGGATGTTGTGGCAAACAACCAATGTTTCCGCCATTCGTTTTGCCTCGGTTAAACCGGGTTCGCTGCATCGCCGTATGAGATCACCGGTGAGCCCGACGGCCCTGCTTCGCAGCAAGGGCGCATCCCTCCGCCGGGGAGTGGGCGTCGTGGTCCTGCTTGGAATTGCGACCCTGGCCGCCGGGCAAGATCGTCGGGAAACATTGCCCGTGCCGGACACCACCTGGAGCCTTGCGGCGGTGGGGGACGTCATCATGAACCGCCGGATCGCGCTGCATGAGAACGGGGACGATCCGCGTTTCCGGGACATGGCAGGGATCATTCGCGGGGCGGACGCCGCGTTCGCCAATCTCGAACAGTCGATTTTCCGCCTGCGCGGGTTCACTGGCTGGCCCGAGTTTGAGAATGGCGGAAACTGGGAGACCGCCGATCCTGAGATCCTGGACGACCTCAAGGTGATGGGGTTCGACCTGTTCAGCCGCGCCAACAACCACACCACCGATTACGGCGTCGCGGGGATGCGGCTGACAGGGGAGGAACTTGTTAAGCGCGGCTTGGTGCATGCCGGCGCCGGCGAAAATCTCGGGCAGGCCAGCCGCCCAGGCTACCTGGAGACACCAAAAGGCCGCATCGCCCTGATCAGCTTCGCATCCAGTTTCACACCCATGTCGCAGGCCGGCGAAGCCCGCGACGACGTGCCGGGCCGGCCGGGGCTCAATCCGCTGCGGGTTGTGCGCAGTTTCGAGGTGGATGCCGCGACGATGGAGTCGCTGCATACCTTCGCGGCGGGGGGCGGGCTGCCGCTGCCGCATGGCGCGGACCAGCCGTTCGTCCTGCTCGGGCACACGATCAATCCGGGCCCGGCGGTTCGCGCAGTGGACACGATGAATCCGCGGGACGTCGAGCGTATCCTGCGGGAGGTTCGCAACGCCGCCGACCAGGCCGATTACGTCATCGTCACGATCCACGCCCATCAGCACCAGACGGCGGCCTTCGAGCAGGTGACGCCTCCCTGGCTGGTCGAGATCGCCCGTCGGTGCATCGAGGCCGGGGCCTCGGCCTTCGTCGGACACGGACCGCATGTCCTGCGCGGTGTGGAAATTTACCGCGGCCGCCCGATCTTCTACAGCCTGGCCAATTTCGTGTTCCATAATGAGACGATCGACCCAATGCCGGCGGACCATTACGAGAAATACAACCTGCCGGCGACCGCGCTGGCGTCCGACCTCTACAATGCGCGATTTAAGAACGGCACGGCCGGCTTTCCCACGCGTCCCGAGATCTACGAGAGCGTGATCGCCGTCCCGGTGTTTCGCGGTCGCGATGTGGTCGAAGTCCGGCTCTATCCGCTCGACCTCGCGCGCACGGCACCCCGGTCCCAGCGCGGCACGCCGCGCTTGGCGGACGAGGAGCACGGGCGCCGGATCATCGAGCGGATGACCAGAATGTCGGCCGTCCTCGGCACCACGATCACCTACGAAAACGGCATCGGCGTCTGGCGGGCCAAGCCCTAGCCACGCCACCCGAAGCAATCCCAATCCTCCATGCATACCAAACGAATCTTCCAATCGTGGCACCTTGCCGGAACTTTGCTCCTCCTGGCCCCGGGATTGTCGCTTCGCGGGGCGGATGCCGCGCCGTCCGCCACGGGAAAAGTGACCCTGACCTTGGCCGGCCAGGCCCTGATCAAGCACGACCTGCGCAAGGAGCTGCCCGCGCAATTCCCGGCGATGGGCGCGCTGTTGCGCGCCGGGGGCTCGCAGGTGGTCTTCACCGACCTTGAGACGACGATCAACGGGGCCTTCGGCGGCACACCCCGCATCAAGACGGGATTTTTCCATGCGACGAAACCCGCGGCGCTCGATCACCTGAAGGAACTGGGCTTCAACCTGCTGGCTACCGGCAACAATCACTCCTGGGACCTCGGCGCTGGCGGAGTGCTCTCAACCCTGACTGAGTTGGACAAACGTGGCCTCGGCCACGCAGGCAGCGGCCGGAACCTGGGCGAGGCGGCCGCCCCCGCGTTCCTCGACACCCCCGGCGGCCGCGTGGCACTCGTAGCCTTCGCCACGAAGATTCCCGCGGGTTCCGGCGCGGGCGCGATGAGCCCGGGCGTCAACGAAGTCCGCCTGGACGCGCAGAAGCGCGTCATCGCCGAGGATGCGCAGCGCATCATGGATGCGATCAAGCTGGCCTCCGCGCATGCGTCGCTGGTCATCGTTTACCAGCACGACCATTACTGGGAGGAGGACAAGTTCCTGACGCCGGAGTGGAAGAAGGAGTTCGCCCGGACCTGCATCGAAGCCGGCGCCGCTGTGTTCGTGTCACATGGCATTCCCCAGCTGCATGGCGTGGAGATCCATCAAGGCCGGCCGATCTTCTACGGTCTCGGCAGCTTCATTTTCCACACCGTGACCAAGCCCGGCTATTACACGCCGGAAACATGGCAGACCGCGCTGGCCGACTTGGTCTTCGAGCAGGGCCGGCTGGTTTCGCTGCGGGTCCGGCCGGTGCTCCTGAACGAAATGGGCCTCGATGAGGCGCGTTTCAACGAGACCCGCGGATTTCCCCGTGCCGCCACCGGCGCTGATGCGCGCCGCGTGCTGGAGCACCTGGCCAAACAGTCCGCCAGTTACGGCACGGTCTTCCGCTACGAAGGCGACAGCGCGTCGATCGACCTCTCCGCCAAACCCTGAACCTTTTCGGTCACCTCACCAACCTCAGCACCATGAAAGCTACCATCCAATCCATCACGTCCCTTCTGGCGGTCGCGGCCTTGCTCGCGGCTCCGGTTTGGGCGCAGACCGCGCCGCCGGCCACCGTAGAACCCAGCGTTGAACTGGAAAAGTTCTCCGTCACGGGCTCCTTCATCAAGCGTTTCGACGAGGAGAAAACGCTGCCACTGACCACGCTGCGGAAGGAGGAGATCGAGGACCGCGGGGTTTCGACCGCAGTGGAGCTCTTCTTGACCCTCCCGCAGGTGGGCCGCGTGCCGGTCAGCGAGAGCGGCAACGGCGGCGCCGGCATCCGCGGCGACATCGCCACCGTGAACATGCGCTCCCTGGGCTCGGGCAACACGCTCGTGCTGCTGAACGGCCGCCGGCTGGCCCCGCACCCGATCACCGGGGCCGAGGGCGGCGCGCCCTTCCTCTCGGTCAACATCAACGTCCTGCCCACCGCGGCGGTCGAGCGCATTGAGGTGTTGCGCGACGGCGCCTCCGCCATCTACGGCACGGATGCCTCCGCCGGCGTCGTCAACACCATCCTGCGCCGCAACATCAAGGGCGTGGAGATCAAGACGCGCTTTGCCGACACCCAGGACGGCGGCGCCCGCGAGGTGCGCGGCACGATCTCCACCGGCGCCACCTTCAACGGCGGGGCGGGCAGCTTTGTGGCGATGTATGATTATTTCGACCGCACTGCGCTCGCCAACGTTGACCGCGAATGGTCCACCTCCGCCGACCAGCGCCGCCGCGCGCCCGCGCCATGGGACGGCTCCACGACGAACAACTCGGCCGATTTCCGCAGCGCGCACGGCTACTATGGCCGCTTCCAGCGCGGCACGCTGAATGCCGGCGGCTCCTTCACCGGTTCCCGGCCCACCACCGGCATCGCCACCACGGCCATGGCGGCGAACGGCACGTTCTATTTCATCCCCACCGCGCCGGGCGCCGACACCCGCACCTGGACGGCCACGCAGCCCGACCAGTCGGTGACCTCGCCGGTTTACGCGCACTTCCTCGATATCAACAAGGACGAATACGTGCTGCCCGCCAGCCGGCGTCACAATCTCTACCTCTCCGCCGACAACCGCTTTTCGGACCGGCTGACGGTATTCGGTGACCTGACCTACTACTCCGCGGATTCCCGTAACCAGCGCGAAGGCACCCGCATCGACAATTTCGTGGACAACAACATCCTCGTTTCGAGGGACAATCCCTACAACCCGTTCGGTTCGCGCTTCTACAGCCCGACCGGCGCGCCCAACGCCGACGGCACCGCCCGCCTGACCGGCACGCCGAGCGACGTTCTCGTCGGCCGCCTGACGCTGCAGGATTACCCGCCGCGCATCATCAACGTCCACTCCGAGGCCCTGCGCGGCGTCGCCGGCGCCCGCGGCACGATCGGCGACAACTGGCAGTGGGAGAGCGCCGTGCTCTATTCCCAGGCGGAGACCCAGGACCACGAGGACAATTCCGTTAAGGAAAATCAGTTCCGCGACGCGGTCGCCCGCACCGACAACCAGGCCTACAATCCCTTCGGCACGACCTTTGCCATCGTCGGGGGTGTGGTCACGCCGACCGGCACTCGCTTCGTCAATCCGCAGTCCGTGCGCGACAGCTTCACCGGCACTTTCGTGCACGAGGGCAAGACCACGCTCACAAGCTGGGATTTCCGCCTGAATGGCGAGCTTTGGGACCTGCCGGCCGGCCCGCTCGCGATCGCCACCGGCGGTGAGGTGCGCAATGAAACCCTTTTCGACTTCCGCGACTTGGAGTCCGGCCGCATGGACGCCGCCTACATCGCCAGCGCCGCCTACCGGGCGCAGCTGACGGGCGACAATAACTTCCTGCAGCAGAGCCCGACCGACAACACCGATGCCAGCCGCGATGTGCAGGCGTTCTTCGTCGAGCTGAACGTGCCGTTGCTGGGTGGAAAAAAGCCGCTGCCGGGCGTGAAGTCACTAGACCTTTCGCTGGCCGGCCGCTTCGAAAACTACAGCGACTTCGGCGACACCACCAAGCCCAAGGTCGGCCTGGCCTGGCGTCCGAACGGCTGTACGATGGTGCGCGGCTCCTTCAACCAGGGTTTCCGTGCGCCCAACCTGGCCTCGCTCTTTTCGGGCAACGTTTCCCGCGCCTTCCAAAGTGCGACGGACAACTACCGCTTCCCGGTGACCGCGCTGATCGATGACGGCGCCGCTGGCCGTCGCCGCGGCATTCGCGCGGGCAACCGCAACCTCACGCCGGAAGAGGCGGAAACGACGACAGTCGGCGTGGTCGTGGACGTGCCCCTCGTCAAAGGCCTGACCGTCAGCGTGGACTGGTGGAAGATCGACCAGACCGAGTCCATTGCACTTATCAATGGCACCACCTCGCTGACCGATGACGCGGCGCGCCTGTTGGCCGAAAACGCCCGGCAGATCGCCGCGGGCCGGACTCCCAGCCAGATCGACCTCTCGGGCGCCGGTAATCCCTACGTCGTGCGCAATGCCGTCACCCAGGCTGATCGCGACGCCTTCGCCGCCTACAACGCCACGCGCGCGCCGGCCGTCCAGCGCGCCCCGGTCGGCACACTGCTCGCGATCAACGAGCCCTACATCAACGCCTCCGGCCGCAACCTGAGCGGCATCGATTTCGCGGTGACCTACCGGCTGCCGAGGAATTCGCTCGGCCAGTTCATGTTCGCCGCCGACGCCAGCTACCTGAAAAAGTTCGATTTCCAGCAGGATGCGGCCACGGGGACGGTGGACCAGCGCTGGCTGGACGGGCGTCCGAAGTGGAAGGGCAACGCCTCCGTCCGCTGGCGCCAGGGACCCTGGAGCTCCGGCCTCTACGCCAATTACATCGGCGGCTATCGGGACAGCGGCCTGCGCACCACGACCTATACGGCGTCCTACATCTCCGCCGACGGCTACTACATCGTCGAGGACTACCTCACCTACAACCTGAACGTCGCCCGCGATTTCAAGTCTGGCGGCTGGATGAAGGACACCTTGGTGCGCGTGGGCGTGAACAACGTCTTCAATGACGATCCGCCGTTCATCGGCGACAACAACGGCACGTCCACGGGCAACTACGACCTGCGCGGCCGGCTTTATTACGTCGAGCTCACCAAAAAATTCTGAGCGCAGTGACGCGCCCGCGGTCATGGGGTGGCAGGTCGCCACCTTGTGATCGTGCCCGCCGCTGGATCTGCGGCGCACGGTTTCCTCCCATGAACCCCCCCCTATTGTTGTCCTTTTGCGCGTTGAGCCTCGGCGTGATTGCGGCGAGCCGGGCCGCGTCAGCGGGTGACGAAGTCCTCCGGCAAATCGACCGGAATCAGGCCGCTTACACCGAGGTGATGCTGAAAATCTGGGAATATGCCGAGGTCGGTTTCCAGGAGACCAAAAGCACGGCGCTCCTGCAGGAGCGGCTGCGCCAGGAAGGTTTTAAGGTCGAAGCCGGCGTGGCGGGCATGCCGACGGCGTTTATCGCCACTTACGGCAGCGGGCATCCCGTCATTGGCGTGCTGGCGGAATACGATGCGCTGCCCGGCATCTCGCAGGAAGCGGTGCCGGAAAAAAAGGAACGGCCCGGCACGGCGGCCGCGCATGCGTGCGGCCACCATGCCTTTGGCGCCGGTTCGGTGGAGGCGGCGGTCGCGGTCAAGGACTGGATGAAAACCACCGGGCAGAAAGGCACGCTCCGGGTTTACGGCTGTCCTGCGGAAGAGGGTGGCTCGGGCAAGGTCTACCTCGTCCGGGCCGGGCTTTTTGATGACGTTGATGTGGCGTTGCACTGGCATGCCGGGAATCGCAACGCCCTCATGGTCAACCCGACCAAGGCCAACATCTCGGCCAAGTTCCGGTTCCGGGGCCAGGCGGCGCACGCGTCCGGTTCGCCCGACCGCGGCCGCTCCGCGCTCGATGCCGTCGAGTCGATGAATTACATGGTGAACATGCTGCGCGAACACATGCCGCAGGATGCGCGGATCCATTACGTGATCACGCGCGGCGGCGAGGCGCCCAATGTCGTGCCCGCCTTCGCCGAGTCCTATTATTACGTCCGGCACAAGGACCGGGAGGTGGTGCGCTCGCTTTTTGAGCGGGTGTGCAATGCCGCGCGCGGCGCGGCGCTCGGCAGCGACACCAAGGTTGACTGGGAGATCACCGGCGGCGTGCACGACTTGCTGCCGAACGCGGCGCTGGCGGCCGTGGCCCAGGCCAATCTCGAGAGGGTGGGCGGCGTGATCTACGACGAAAAGGAAAAGGCCTTCGCGCTCGCGCTGGGCCGGGCGCTGCCGGCGGGCCGCTCGGGATCCGTCGAGACGGCGGCGCTGGTCCAGCCCCTGTTCATCGACGCGGACGGCGAGGGTGGCGGGTCCACCGACGTGGGTGACGTGAGCTACACCGTGCCCACCATCGGGGTCCGCACCGCGACCTGGGTGCCGGGCACACCGGGGCACAGCTGGCAGGCCGCGGCCTGCGGCGCCACGACAATCTGTGCCAAAGGCCGGGTGAACGCCGCCAAGACCCTTGCGCTGACTGCGCTCGACCTCTTCACGCAACCCGAACTCATCGCCAAGGCCAGGGCCGAGCTCAGCGAACGGCGCGGCGCCAATTTCAAATACCGCCCCCTGCTCGGCGACCGCCCGCCGGCCCTCGACTATCGCAACTGAACCGGCGCGCCGCTGCGCCCGGCATTTCCCCACGATGACGGTTCCCCGCCCGGATTTCACCGCCATGCCGGTCTCGCTTTTCGAGCCGGCCGCCCCGGCGTGCCCGCTGCTGTTTGATTCGCCGCACAGCGGTTTCGGCCGGCCGGCCGACTTCCGGGCGGCGGCCAGCGAGGCGCAGATCCGGAGCACCTGGGACGCATATGTGGATGAATTATGGGGGGACGCACCGGCCCGCGGCGCAACGCTGGTCGTGGCGCATTTTTCCCGGGCCTACATCGACACGAACCGGGCGGTGGATGACATCGATCCCGCCCTCCTGGCCGCGCCCTGGCCGGGCGCACTCGCGACGACGGATTACAGCCGCCGGAGCATGGGCCTGATCCGCCGCTGTGCGCTGCCGGGGGTGGCGATGTATGACCGGCTGCTGGGCGTGGAGGAAGTGCGCACACGCATCGATCTTTACTACCGGCCCTACCGGCGCCGGTTGCATGACGCGCTGGACGCGATTCATGCGCGGCATGGAACAGTCTGGCATTTCAACTGCCATTCGATGAAATCCCGCGGCAACGACATGAATACCGACAGCGGCGAGATGCGCCCGGATTTTGTGATCAGCGACCAGCTGGGCCGCACGGCGGACCCCGTGCTGACGCAGTGGGTCGCGGATTATTTTTCCGGCCGCGGCTTCAGCGTCGCGATCAACGAGCCTTATCGTGGAGGCAACCTCGTCCGCACGTTTGGGGCGCCGGAACGCCGCCGCCACAGCATCCAGATCGAGATCAACCGCGCGCTTTATATGGATGAGGCTAAGTTCACCCGCGGGCCGGAGTTCGGCCGGATTCGGGATGAACTGACGGGCTTTGTCCGGGCGGCCGCGGCGCGGGCCCAAGTCTCGGTCGCATGAGCGCCACCCCGGCGGTTTCGTCGCGGTTTCAGCGGGGGCTTGATCGCGTCGAACGGATCGGCAACGCCCTGCCGCACCCGGTCACGCTGTTTCTGCTGCT
>SXGQ01065894.1_pt1 | contig 10760 bp, 9 predicted proteins | sample 3178371 | NCBI WGS metagenome assembly SXGQ01 (sample SAMN11356859, study PRJNA531348) | freshwater metagenome | isolation source: freshwater sample F1-20 | place: China: Fuxian Lake, Yuxi | collected 2017-12-25 | reverse complement strand
TGGCGGCCGCCAGGGGGCGCAGGCCCTTGCCGTACATCGTTGAGGTCAGTCCTCCAGCAGGAAGTCGAAGATCGCGTAGGCGATCAGCGCGAACAACAGATCATAGATGGATACGAGCGTGAGCCAGTTTCCGGGCAGCGGTTCCGCGCCGCCCTCCAGGAACAGCGGCGCCGTCAGCTCCGATGCGGCGAGCACCACGGGGATCAGCAGCGGCAGCGCGAGCAGGGGGACGATCAGGTCACGCGTGCGGGTCCGGATGGCGATCGCGGCCACCAGCGTGCCGATCACGACGATCCCGATGTCGGCGAGCAGGACCACGAGCAGCAGCCCCGGCAGCGCCTGGTCCAGGCCGGGGCCCAGCAGCAGCACGCCGAACGCCGGGATCGCGACGAGCTGCACGAGCAGCAGGTAGAGCAGCAACGCCAGCGCCTTCGCGACGTACAGCGCGGTCCGGTCCACGGGCGCGAGCAGGAACGCGTCGAAGCCGCCCTGCTCGGCGTCGGTGACGAACAGCCGGTTGATGCCCAGCAGCGCGGCGAGCAGCACCGTCACCCAGAGCACCCCGGCGGCGAGCTGGCCCTCGACCCGGTCGGCGTCGAGCCCGAAGTGGAAGACGACGAACACCGTGATGCTGAACAGCGCCATCGCGGGGATGGACTCGCGCATGCGCAGCTCGAGCAGCAGCTCCTTGCGCAGCAGCACGCCGACCGTGCGCGTCACGCGTACAGCCCTGCCAGATCGAAGTCCGCCGCCGGGCCGGCGAACACCGGCCGACCGTCGCGCAGCGCGAGCACGAGGTCGGCGTCGGCCGCCGCCGCGGCCGGGTCGTGGCTCGTCAGCACCCGCGTCCGGCCGCTGCCGCGCCCGATGAGCGGGCCGACCTGCTCGGCCGCGCCGGGGTCGAGGTTCGCCACCGGCTCGTCGAGCAGGAGCACCTCGGGGTCGTGCAGCACCGCGCGCGCCACCGACACGCGCTGGGTCATCCCGCGCGAGAGCTCCGCGACACGGTCGTCGGCCCGGGCACCGAGGCCGACCGCATCGAGGACGTCATCTACACGCGAGGGCGCGACGCCGAAGAGCCCGGCGTGGAAGCGCAGGTTCTCGCGCGCGGTGAGCTCGCGGTAGAGCATCGCCTCGTGGGCGAGGAAGCCGACGCGCCCCCGCACGGCCCAGCCTTCGTCGGGCAGCGGGCGGCCCAGCACCCGGGCCACGCCCTCGGTCGGGCGCAGCAGGCCCGCCAGGATCCGCAGCAGCGTCGACGTGCCGGCGCCGTTGGGACCGAGGATCGCCAGCGTCGCGCCGGCGGGGACGTCGAGGGTCACGCCCTCCAGCGCGGTGCGCTCGCCGAAGCGCCGGCCGAGCGCGTGCAGCTCAACGGCCGGGCTCGAGCCCACGCGCGCGCCTCATGGAGGTCACGGCCGGGATGAGCGCCGGGCCGAGGACCGGGTACAGCTCGCGGACCGCGCTGGCCGTTCCGGGCAGGTTGATGATCAGCGTGCCGCCCGCCGCGCCGCTGACGCCCCGCGTCAGCGCGCCGGTCGGCGCGTGGCGCATCGCCTCCGCGCGCATCGCCTCGGCCAGGCCCGGGACCTCCCGGTCGATGACGCTCAGCGTCGCCTCGGGGACGATGTCCTCGGGCTCCAGGCCGCAGCCACCCGCCGTCAGGACGAGCGCGAAGCTCTCGTCGACGTAGGTCAGCAGCCGGTCCTCGATGAGGTCGAAGTCGGCGGGGACGACCTCCATCGTGTCGACGTCCAGGCCGGTGGCCTCGGCGAGCTCGGCGAGCAGCGGGCCCGCTTCGTCATCACGGCGCCGGTGGACGACATCGTTCGACACGGTGAGGACGGCAGTGCGCATGGGCGGGGATGCTATCTCCGCGCCCGTACGCGTCTCATGTCCTGGCCTGTGACAACGACACCGGTCAGACTGTCGCGCATGTCCGCCGCCCCGACCGTCCGAGAGTTCGGCCCCGTCAGCCGCCAGGCGATCGGGGTGGACCGCGCGCTGCGCTCGACGTGGACCCCGGTCGTGACGCAGTGGCGCTTCACCCGGCGCGGCCTGCGGCTCGCCCAGCGCGCGTTCGAGCCGCCCGGCCCGATCCCGGTCGTCCGGGGGACGGAGGTCCGCCAGACGCTGATCGAGGACCTGCCCGCCGAATGGGTCACCGCGCCGCGCGCCCGCGAGGCGACCGGCACGCGGGCGGTTCTCTACATCCACGGCGGCGGGTACGTCTTCGGCTCCCCGCGCACGCACCGCAACCTCGTCTCGCGCATCTCGCACGTCACGTCGTCGCCGGCGCTGGCCATCGACTACCGGCTGCCGCCCGAGCACTGGCCACCTGTGCCGACCTACGACGCGCTCACCGCGTACCGCCATCTCCTCGCGTCGGGGATCCCGGCGGAGGCGATCGTCGTCGCCGGCGACTCGGCCGGCGGCGGCATCGCGCTGGAGCTCGTGCTGCACGCGATCGAGGATGGGCTGCCCGTCCCGGCGGCGCTGGTGCTGCTCTCGCCGTGGGCCGACCTGGCGATGACGGGCGACTCGGTCACCGCGAACGCCGGCCTCGACCCGTTCATCCCGCCGGAGGTCGTCTCCCGGCTGGTGAACGTCATCGTGGGCCCGCGCGATCCCACCGACTGGCGGCTGTCCCCGCTCTACGCGCCCGAGGAGCTGCTGTCCGGCTTCCCGCCGACGCTCCTGCAGGTCGGCTCGCGCGAGCTCATCACCGACGACTCGCGCCGGATGGCCGCCCGGCTCGCGGGCGCGGGTGTGGAGACCGAGTTGCAGGTCTTCCACCGCCATCCGCACGTCGTGCCGGTCTGGGGGACGCCTGAGGCCCGCACGTCGCTGCGGGAGATCGGCGCGTGGGCCGCGCGCCACGTGGCCGCGGAGGACGCGCCCGTCGTGCCGTCAGAGGCCGCGGCCGCGCAGGCGGCCCGCGCCTAGCGCACCGAGGCGAAGAGCGCGGAGCGCACCGCTTCGAGCACCGCGTGCGCGAGCAGGTGGTCGCCGCTGATGCGCAGGTCGCCGAGCTGGTCGGCCACCAGCGCGGCGGTCCATGCGCGCGGGGTGCCGGTCGTCGCGGCGTCGGCCTCGTCGGTAGACGGGGTGTCCACCAGTCGCAGCCGGTCGCCATCGGCTTCGAGCAGGAGGCGTTGGCTCGCCGCGTTCTGGTCGACGACCCACAGCACGCGCGCGGCCGCGGGCAGGCGTGCGACCCGGACCGTCGGCAGCACGATCCGCAGCGGCCCCTCGATGTCCACGGGATCGTCGGCCGCCCGGTGGCGGCCCTCCCACCATGCACCGAGCAGCGGCAGCACGGCGGCCTGCCGCCAGGTCGCCGAGATGGAGTACCGGGTGCGACGCGGAACGCCCCGGCTCGTCTCACGGATCACCACCCCGGTCTCCACCAGAAGGTTCAACCTCCGGTAGAGGGTGCGCCTTGGGGTCGGGCGGCACGCCGCCTCGAGCTCGGTGGGATCCAGCTCGCTGCCGGCAGCCAGCGCCGTGACGATCCGCATCACCGCCGGGTCGGCCAGCGCCTGCAGGGTCCGCTCGACCGCCCGGTCGCGAACCGGCGCCGCCGTCGTATCCGGAAGTCCGGAGGCGTCGCTCACGATGTGCTGCATCACGGACTGGAGACGGTGCAGATCCTGCCCGGAGCTCGTGAGCACCCAGTGCAGGCCGGGGCCGTGCGCGGCGGGATCGACATCGGCGGCGGTCACGACGCCCGCACGCTCGAGCTCGCGCAGGCGGTCACGCAGGAGCCGCAGCTTCAGCGCGAGCCCGACATGAGACGCCGCGTAGATCTCGGCAGCGGACAGCGGTGCGCCACGGGCATCACCCAGCGCGACGACGATCGCACGGCTCGCGCGATCGGCCAGCACGGAGGTCGCCGTCATACGTCGTGCCACTCTCGCGTCATCGTGCGAGTCCGGATCTCGGTGGGTCATGGGCGTGAAAAGACCAGCAAATAGGGAACTTTTGGACCTGGATACGAAGCCCTTTGGGGTCTCGGAGCGTGCCACAGATCACACATCCCGGAGACTCGCCTCGTCGCCACTGTCCTAGAGGCGATTGTCATCACAGCTGGCAGTGCCGGGGAGTGCGCTCCAGCTTCATTGAGGAGGAGTCCGAGTGTCCCTTATGTCCCTTGGGGCGCGGAAGACGCTGGCTGCCGCCGGCGTTACCGCCCTCGCAGCCATGGCGGCTGCCGCACCCGCGAACGCTGCACAGCTGACGCAGACGTACAAGTGCACCTACCCGCTCATCGGTGAGCGTGGCCTCACGGTCAACATCGATGCGGCGATCCCCGCCACGTGGGAGACGGGTACGCCCACCCCGCCGTTCGCCATCTCGGCGTCTGCCGAGGCCGACCTGGGCACCTACCAGGGCCTCGACCTGATCGGTGCCAACAAGATCTCCGGCACCTCGAAGGCGACGTCCACCGTCACCGCGCCGAACTTCACCCTGCCGGTGCAGGTCCCGATCGCCATTCCCGAGGTCACCAAGCCGGCCGCTCCGCCGCTGCGCTTCGAGGGCCTGACGGGTGAGACCCCGTCGCTGACCTTCACCCAGGCGGGCAACGTCGGCATCACCGTCGACAAGCTCGACCTGAACATCGCCGCCAAGCGCGCCGACGGTTCGGCCATCGTCCTGCCGCCGGTCGTCCCGGTCGACAGCGACGGCGACCCGAACACGTTCGACGTGCCGTGTGTCCTCGACCCCGCCGGTCAGAACAAGACCCTGCAGACCGTCGTGGTCAGCCAGGCCGGCGGCGGCGGCGACACCCAGGCGCCGAGCGTCCCGGGCGAGCCGTTCATCAACTCGAGCGCCGACGTCACGTCCAACTCGATCAAGATCAGCTGGCCCGCGTCGACGGACAACGTCGGCGTCACCGGCTACGAGGTCCGTTACGAGGGCCAGGTCAAGCAGGTCGGCAACGTGACGACCACGGAGCTCACCGGCCTGGAGCCGAGCAAGGTCTACGAGATCGACGTCCGCGCGAAGGATGCCGCGGGCAACTTCTCGGCCTACAGCCCCTCGGTCATCATCGAGACGCTCGCCGGCCAGGCGCCGGTCGACAACCCGCCGAGCGCCCCCACGGGCCTCGCCGGCACCTCGACCAGCAACTCGGTCACGCTGAACTGGACCGCCGCCACCGATGACAAGGGCATCAGCGGCTACGACGTCTACCAGAACGGCGCCAAGGTCTCCTCGGTGACCGGCACGACCGCGACGGTCTCGGGTCTCACCGCGAACACGGACTACAAGTTCAAGGTCCAGGCCAAGGACACGAAGCCGCAGACCGGTCCGTTCAGCACGGAGATCACCGTCAAGACGAAGGAAGCCACCACGCAGCCGGGCGTCAAGTACGCCTACACGCTGAAGGGCACGTCGGCGCTGAAGACGCTGACGACCGGCCCGGTGCCGCTCAGTGGCTCGATCGCCGCTGACCTGGATCTCTCCACGGGCAACTACACCGCCGACCTGGTGCTCAACAGCACCAAGGCGAACCTGAAGATCCTGGGCCTCGTCCCGGTCAAGGCCGACATCGGCTTCGAGCAGGTCGACAAGACCCGCGGCAAGCTGGCCAATGGCGTCCTGACGGCCACGGCGAAGTTCAACATCCGCATGAAGCAGCTCTACCTCTTCGGTGTGCTGCCGGTCGCGGGCGACGGTACCTGCCGCACGAAGTCGGCGACCATCGCGAACATGAAGTCGACGGATGCCTTCTTCGACCCGCTCAAGGGCGGCAACCTGAAGGGCTCCTACGGCATCAGTGACCTCACGGGCTGCGGTCTGCTCGAGGGCATCATCAGCCCGCTCGCCAAGGGCGGCGGCAACACCATCGACATCAACCTCACGCCGAAGGTCTGAGCACCCGCTCAGATGACCGCGTGAGTCCGATGTGACTCACTCCGGCGCCCCCGTCACCTGGTGTGGCGGGGGCGCCGGTGCTTTCTCCACCTGTCTCCTGTCCAGCCCGAAAGGCAAGGGTTCATGATCCACCACGCGATCCGTCGCGCCAGCGGCGCACGTCGCGTTCCCGTCGCCGCTGCTCTGCTCGGCGTCCTGTTCGCCTCCGCTGCCGCCGCTCCCGCGAGCGCAGCTCCCGTCTCGCTGTCGCTGAACTACACCTGCAACTTCCCGCTGATGGACCCGCAGCCGCTCAAGCTGCAGATCACCAGCGACATTCCTTCCAGCGTCCCGGTCGGCACCTCCACGCCGCCCTTCGCCATCTCCGCGAAGGCGGACGTCAGCGCCCAGGCCGCCTACGGCCTCAAGGCACTCGAGACGGCGACCATCGCGGGCACGGCCGTCGCCGGCGCGTCCATCACCCTGCCGGGTGACGTGCGGCTGCCGCTCCAGGTGCCCACGACGCTCACGAAGACGACAGTCCCCGCGACGGGCGGGTTCCAGACCACGGCGACGGGCGAGACCCCGGCGCTGCAGTTCAGCACCCCAGGGTCGGCGAGCATCAAGGTGGAGGGCGATCTCGTGCTCAAGCTCGACGCGCGCCTGGCTGACGGCACCCAGACGGCGCTCGAGGACTTCGAGACCGAGTGCTTCCAGGATCCGGGCCAGAACACGACGCTGGCGACGATCACCGTCGGCAACGACACGCAGCCGCCCGTCGAGTACGGCTACACGCTGAAGGGCACGTCGGCGCTGAAGACGCTGACGACCGGCCCCGTGCCGCTGACCGGCTCCATCGACGCAGACCTCGACCTCGCGACCGGCAACTACGACGCGGACCTCGTTCTGAACAGCACGAAGGCGAACCTCAAGGTCCTGGGCCTGATTCCGGTCAAGGCCGACATCGGGTTCGAGCAGGTCGACAAGACCCGCGGGTCCCTGAAGGCCGGCGTCCTGACGGCAACCGCCAAGTTCAAGATTCGCCTGAAGCAGCTGTATCTCTTCGGCGTGCTGCCTATCGCCGGCGACGGCCAGTGCCGGAGCAGGTCGGCGTCCATCGCCAACATGAAGTCGACGGATGCCTTCTTCGACCCGCTCAAGGGCGGCAACCTGAAGGGCTCCTACGGCATCAGCGACCTCACGGGCTGTGGCCTGCTGGAGGGCATCATCAGCCCGCTCGCCAAGGGCGGCGGCAATCTGATCGACATCAACCTGACTCCGAAGGCGTAGGACGGCAGCCATGAACCGCACCTTCACATCCAGGATCGCGCGCGGCACCGCCGTCGCGCTGGCCGGGCTCATGCTCGGCGCCGTCGGTCAGGCCACCGCCGCTCCGGTCATCGACCGCAGCTTCCCGGCGCCGACGCCCAACGCGGCGCCGGACCCGTTCTACACGCCTCCGGCCACGCTGCCGGCGGGCGAGCCGGGCGACGTCATCCGTGCGCGCCCGTCAAAGGCGGGGCCGCCCACGGCCCGCAGCCTGGCGGACGCCTGGCAGGTCATGTACCTGTCGACCGACGCGCTGCAGCGCCCCAACGTCGTGACCGGCACCGTCCTCGTCCCGAAGGGCAAGAACCCGGCCACGACGCCCATCGTGGCGTTCAACGGCGGCACGAGCGGCCCGGCGTTCAAGTGCACCATCTCGCGCTTCATCAACTCGGGATCGTTCTACGAACAGTCGATGATCAACCGGCTGCTGAAGGCCGGCTACGCCGTGTCGGTCACCGACTACGAGGGCTACAAGCAGAACCCGAACACGTCGTACATGGTCGGCAAGGCCATGGGCCCGGCGGTGCTGGACGGCATCCGTGCCGCGACGCGCCTGCCTGAGGCCGGGCTGGCCGATGACGCGAAGGTCGTCATCCACGGCTTCTCGCAGGGCGGCGGCGCCTCGATGTGGGCCGGCCAGCTGCAGCCCACGTACGCACCGGAGATCAACCTCCAGGGCGTCAGCGGCGGCGGCGTGCCCGCGAACCTCGCGAGTGTCGCCATCGGCCTGAACGGCAAGCCGGGCTTCGGCTTCATGCTCTACGCGCTGATCGGCCTCGACAACGCGTACTCCGACGAGCTGCAGCTGGGGACCTACCTCAACGCCGCCGGCACGTCGACGCTCGCCGCCATGGAGGCCGGCGACTGCACGATCGAGCTCCTGCTCAGCTACGACGGCAAGCAGGCGTCGGACTACATGAGCCCGCTGCCGTTCGGCCAGCTGCCGTGGCTCCTGCGCATCGCCGAGAACACGCTTGGCTCGACCAAGATCAACGTCCCGGTGTACCAGTACCACGCGCCGAACGACCCGATCGTCGAGTACGACCAGGCCCGTCAGCTGCGGGATAAGTATTGCGGGCTCGGCATGAGCGTAACCTGGAAGGAGTTCGACACCGGGCATGTCACCACGGTGGGTCGCGGGAACACGGACGCGCTGGCGTTCATCACCTCGCGATTCAACGGAGCGCCCGCCACGTCGACCTGTGGTCAGTAAGGCAACTTGGGGAAGAAGCAGGGGGAATCTGTGATGAGGACAGGAACGACCATGAAGGCGTGCGCCGCCGCGGTGTTGGCGGCGGCCATGCTGGTGGGCTGCGGCTCGGACGACGAGCCGGCGGAGAAGGCCGACGCCGCGCCGGCGGGGACGACGATCCCGAAGTCGCCGTCGCAGACGGCCACCACCGAGGAGGAGAAGAAGGAGGCGAAGGCCAAGGAGGCCGCGCTGGCCAAGGAAGTGTCCGCCGACTCGTCGGCGGAGCGTGCGTGGGCGAAGAAGCTCTGCACCGCCATGGCTGACACCAGCGAGCCCCTGACCCCGCCGAATCTGGAGGCTGCGGAGGTCGGGACCACGCAGAACTCGCTGGCCCGCTTCTTCACGCAGGCGCAGAAGCAGCTCGAGGCGCAGGTCACGACGCTGGAGAAGGTCGGCGCCCCGCCGAACGGCCGCGCGTCCACCGAATGGACGCAGGCGGTCGGCGGCATGGAGACCATCAGCCAGCAGCTCGGCGTCGTGCAGAAGAGCGTGAAGGCCGCGAAGCTCGACAACCAGAAGGACCTGGAGAAGTTCACCACGGACCTCGGCAAGCAGATGGACGTGCTGAGCAACTACCCGGGCCCCATCGCGGTGCTCCTCCCGAACCCGGAGATCGGGCCGGCTCTCGAGGCTGAGCCGCGCTGCCGCAACCTCACCTGATCGGCCGGTTCCGGGGCCCGCGCGTCTCTTGTCGCGCGGGCCTCGGCGCCGCGTCGTGCCACATGCACGTCATCGTGCGAGGACGGATCTCGCGGTCGTTTATCTGCCACTTAGCCCGAGATTGCGGGGCATCTGAGGCTTGGACGGGCGCCCTAACTCTGCTCGGCCGAGGTGCTTCACCCTCAGTGACGCGGATCACTGAAGACTGGGACCTGCGTCGCCCTCTGTCCTGTCGGCGGCGCGTACACGGACGCGGCGCCGGGGAGTGCGCCGTTCCAGAATCCATCGGAGGATCCAAGTGTCCCTCAGGTCTCATGGGGTGCGGAGGGTGCTGGCTGCTGCCGGTATCTCTGCCCTGGCCGCGTGTGCGGCTGCTGCACCCGCGAATGCTGCGCAGCTGACGCAGACGTACAAGTGCACGTATCCGCTGATCGGTGAGCGCGCGCTCACGGTCAACATCGATGCGGCGATCCCGGCCGAGTGGCCGATCAACTCGCCGACGCCGCCGTTCGCGATCGCCGCGAGCGCCGAGGCCGACCTGGGCACCTACCAGGGCCTGGACCTGATCGGCGCCAACAAGATTTCCGGCACCTCGAAGGCGACGTCCACGGTGACGGCGCCGAACTTCACGCTGCCGGTGCAGGTCCCGATCGCCATCCCCGAGGTCACCAAGCCGGCCGCTCCGCCGCTGCGCTTCGAGGGCCTGACGGGTGAGACCCCGTCGCTGACGTTCACGCAGACGGGCATCGTGAACATCACGGTCGACAAGCTCGACCTGAACATCGCCGCCAAGCGCGCCGACGGTTCGGCCATCGTCCTGCCGCCGGTCGTCCCGGTCGACAGCGACGGCGACCCGAACACGTTCGACGTGCCGTGTGTCCTGAACCCGGCCGATCAGAACAAGACGCTCCAGAACACCACGGTGGTCGACGACGTCGAGGTCGACACCGAGGCGCCGAGCGTCCCGGGCGAGCCGTTCATCACGTCGTTCGACGACGTGACGGCCACGTCGATCAACCTCCAGTGGGGCGCGTCGACGGACGACACCGGCGTCGCGGGCTACGAGATCCGCATCGAGGGCGAGACCATCGAGGTCGGCAACGTCACGCAGTTCCTCATTGAGAACCTCACCCCCGAGGGTCTCTACGAGATCGACGTCCGGGCGTTCGACGCCGCGGGCAACTTCTCGGAGTACAGCCCGGCGATCGTCATCGAGCTGCCCGCCGAGGGCACCGACGAGGACCCGACCGCCCCGACCAACCTGACGGGCAACGCGACGAGCGAGACCGAGGTCGCGCTTGATTGGGACGCCGCGACCGACGACTTCGCCGTCGCCGGCTACGAGGTGTTCCAGGACGGTGTGAAGGTCGCCGAGGTCAACGCGCCTGCGACGTCCACCACGATCAGCGGCCTGACCCGCGCCACGAACTACAAGTTCAAGGTGCGTGCCGTGGACGCGCCGGCCCTGAAGCCCGGTCCGTTCAGCACGGAGATCACGGTGCGCACGCAGGGCAACAACCCGCCGAGCAAGCCGGCGAACCTCGCCGGCGAGCCGACGCTGACCACGGTCGCGTTGACGTGGGACGCCTCGACCGATGACGACGGCGTCACCGGCTACGACGTGTTCCAGGACGGCGTGAAGATCGACACCGTCACGGGC
>SXGQ01735690.1_pt1 | contig 10761 bp, 19 predicted proteins | sample 3178371 | NCBI WGS metagenome assembly SXGQ01 (sample SAMN11356859, study PRJNA531348) | freshwater metagenome | isolation source: freshwater sample F1-20 | place: China: Fuxian Lake, Yuxi | collected 2017-12-25 | reverse complement strand
GGGATTACCAGACGATGTGCTGCGAGGCGATCTTGGACGCCGCAGCCAAGGGGCACAGGGCGATCCTGTGCGTCCTGTTCACCGGCGCCGGGAAGACCGTGATCTTCTCGCTGCTCGCCAAGATGCTGTTCAACAGCAAGATCCTCATCATCGCTCCCATGCGGGAGCTGGTGTGGCAGGCGGCCGACACGGCCGACCGCATCACCGAGGAGTATGCCGACGTAGAGATGGCCGACTCCTGGGCGCAGGGGAACCGCGTGACGGTGGCCTGCCGCAACACGCTCCTGGCCGGCAGGGAGAAGCGGTACAAGCGGCTGCTGGGTGCGCGGGTGGTCATCGTTGACGAGGCTCACACGCAGTTTTCTGAGCCGTTCCTGGCGATGCTCCGGGAGTTCCAGGAACACGGGGCGATCATCGTCGGGTTCACGGCGACGCCGTTCCGCATGGACGGCAAGCCGCTGATGAAGTTCTACGACCATGTCGCCTTCGACTACGGGCTGGAGCAGGGCATCCGCGACGGGTGGTGCTGCCCTCCAAGAGCCCGCATCGTCCAGTGTTCCGGCCTGGATCTGAGCAAGGTACGGGTGACCGGCGGCGACTACTCCGCTGATGACCTGGAGATGGTCATCGGCGTCAGTGCCAGGCTGCACAAACTCTGTCTCACCATCCAGCGGGAGCGCGTTGGCGCGGCCATCGCCTTCCTCCCGGGCGTGGCCAGTGCCCGCGCTCTCGCTGAGATGGCTGAGAAGAACTACGGAATCCGAGCGGCGTGGATCTGCGGCGACCAGTACCAGCAGACCATGGACGAGCGGAACCTGGTCATCAACCGCTATCGCAAGGGCGAGATCGACCTGCTGTGCAACTGCCAGATCGCCACCATGGGCTTCGACGCTCCACTGACGCAGACGATCTTCATGTTCCGGCCCACCAAGAGCCGGACGCTGGCCCTGCAGATTTGGGGGCGGGCGACCCGTCCGCTGCCCGGGGTGGTGGATGGGTTGTCGGGGTCGGCCGCCAGGCGTGAGGCCATCGCCGCCAGCCAGAAGGCCTGGTTCAAGGTGGTGGACATCACCGACTCCGTAGAGAACCACTCCATCCGCACGTCGGTGGACATGTTCGCTGAGGAGGACACGCCCGAGGACGTGATTGCTGAGGCCCGCCGTGCCGCAGCCCGTGATGAGGACGCCGATGGAGATGAGGAGCCAGTCGATCCGGCCGACCTCCTGGCCCAGGCGGCCGAGAAGATTCGCAAGGCCAAGCTGCTGGAGGCTGGGCTGCGTGCCATGGAAGGTACGGCCGGGGCCAGGCTGCATGGGCGTGACGTGCAGCTGGATGGCCGGAAGAAGGATATCAGCGAATACAAGGTGCCGCTGCGTGGGCGGTACGCCGGGAAGACGATGGGCGAGGTGGATGATGACTACATCGAATGGGCACTCAGAAACCGGGCGCTTGCCCCATGGCAGCGATCCTTCTTTGCCAAAGAGAAGGCCCGCAGGCGTTCTGCTGTCGGACACCGCGGATGAGATAGCCGAGCTGTTTCGGCTGCAGGAGGCGTTTCCGTTCGCTACCCAGGAGGAGGAGGATGACGATGTGGAAGTGGTCAAGCCGTCATGGTGGGCAAGAGTTGCGAGTTGGTTCGGCTGGCGTCCCGCTGGCTCTGGCGAAGGACGTGCATCGCCGGGTGGTGGTGAACCGGGAGCCGCCGCGGAAGGCGTGGGCCGAGCTGGAACTGAGCGACGAGGTGGGCCGTCGCATGACGACGCTGCTCCGTCGGCATGGGCTTCCATCGCAAAAGCGGCTGATCGTTCTGTCGCTCAACTACCCGGAACGGACGTACGCCGAGATCGCATCCGCTTTCTCTACGAGCGTTGACGTTGTCGAAGAATGCGCGCGGCTGGCTCCGGCCATCCGGCACGCGGAACCCCTCAGCACGGAGCTGTGGGAGGACATCACGGAGCAGGACGTCCAACCACAGGAGGTGGCGGCACGGGCCGGGGACGTTCGCAGCACATGGAGGGGCAATGAGTTGGACGAAGAACCAGTTCCTGGACGTGTTGTCGCTGGCGCACAAGGCGGAGCGGGCGTGGGTGGACCAGCAGCGAGGGCGGGGCTGCGCCATAGCCCACGGCATCAAGCTCGTCCTCCCGGATCACAATCCCCGAAAGGACTTCTGCCCGACGCCAGACGCCGTCGCCGCGGTGGCTCTTGAGATCAAGGTCCGCAGCCTCCGCTTCACTGGGCCTGAGGACTTCCCGTACCCAACTGTATTCGTAGACGACCTTAATGGACTGAGCCGTGCCCCCAAGCCATTCGCCTGGATCTACATCTCCCAGCCCACAGGGGCCTGGGTCTGGCTGTCCTCCATCGACAGGGACGAGTCCTGGGCCGAGCAAACAGTCTGGGACTCCATGCGAGGGTTCAACGTGCCCACGCTCGTTGCCCCCAGCAAGTTCCTCAGGCACGCCGACCAGCTGTGCGATCTCCTGTTCCCAGCAGACGGGCTGCAGTGGGTGGAAGGAGAGGTTGGCGGCTTCCGAGGAGAAGAATCGGCGGCTGACAAGTGCGATCCGGCGCCTAGAGGCCGAGGCCGTAAGGCTCAGAAAGATCCTGGTTGACTCCTGGGGGTATGTGCCCGGCGAGGAGCTGGTTGTCCGCGATAGCAAGGAGATGCGAGATGGAGATTAGAGAGAACATGGTCGCCGTGAACACGCCGCGGATGAGCATCCGGGTGTGGGTCAACTGCGGCGAAGAGGATCCTGGCTTCGCCTGCGATCACGCAGCCATCCAGACCTACTGCGACGAGCATGCCGAGCTGCTGGCGAAGCTGCCGTTCGACAGTGTCTGCGACCTGATGGCGAAGGCATTCCCGAGGACCGCTGCCGTTGAGGTGCTGGACATCGAAACCCGCTGCGGGGTGCTGCTGTACCCCAACTGGCCATGACCCTGCCCTACGAACGCACCCTCGCCGTGCAGAACGTCCGCCACTTCCTCTTGTCCCTTGCCAGCCCCTACGGCCCGGACGGGATCAAGCGGATTCCGAAGGCCGTGCGGGAGGAGGCCCGTCGCCTACTCAAGCACTTCCCTTCTGCGTGGGATATGAGGCTTGTGGCCGACAAGATGCCCGAGATGTTCTCCAAGCGACCGGAGTTTACGGAGTGGATCAGATGAGCGGCTGGCTCATCGCCCTCACGGGCGTCATCTACGCATACGTCGCGGCCGACCAACTGTGGCGTGGCAATCCCGGCATGGGGATCGCCTATCTGGGCTACGCCTTCAGCAACATCGGGCTGTGGATGCTGGCTAAATGATGCTCCAGCTGAACCCGCCGATCTGGGTGGCTACGCCGATGGGCGAAGGGTTCGCCCTGCTGATCATCGACTACGGGCCGCACCTAAACAGCGTGTGGGTTGTGCAGCAGTTCGCTGACGGTCAGGTGATCCATGTGGATTCCGCCGAGATCAGGGTGATGGGCAACGAGATGTACGACATCCCGCATCCCGAGGTGCCGGTCCAGCGGTGCATCTGAGATCGGCTCCTGCCGGCCAGGCCGGCGGGCATTTAAAGGAGTGCGAGCCTTAGTGGTCTGTCTCATCGCCGCCACAGCGCTGGCAGAGGACGTCCCAGTCAGGTGGGTCCCGGCCGGCTTTCCGCCAACCCTGGAGGACATTGCCTCCAGGCTGCCCAGTGACACCGCTGCCCGCGAGCCGGACCTGGTGACCTATGCCCATGAGGGGTCCCATTTTCTAAGCAAAGGGCGGCCTGGTTATCACGCAGTTTACATCGGAAACGGTAAGCGCTGGGAGATACCGACACCTGCGCTACTTACAGGTGAGGTATTTGCAGCAATTCCAGAAGATCACAGGCATAACGAGAAGAGTACAAGCCTGTACAGCACATACCTTAGGCAGGGCCAGACTACTTATTGGGCAGCCCAGCCGCTGATGATCCTGGACGAGTGGCGCGCCTACACCGTTGGCTCTCAGGTCAGGCAGGAGCTTGGCCTAAAGGCCAGGTCTGAGACGGTGCGGCACTGCGAGACGTTCGCACTCTACACGCAGACGCTGTACCGCCTGGCCAAGAAGGTGGACGGCTACGACTGCACGGAGCTGCGGGAGTTCTGCCGCTGGAATCTACGGCAATGCCGGCAGATTGAAGGGTTTCGGAGCCCCGTGGAGTTCGACTGATGAGCGACATAGAGCGGCAGGTAGCAGAGCTTCAAGACGTGATTGCCCAGATGCGTCACGCCAACGCTGCCCTGAAGGCCAGGCTTACCGAAATGGAAAACCTCGCCAGTAAAGTCTCCATCGGTCCGACCGGGAATCTCTGGTTCACAATCCCTGATCCGCCGCCAAAACTTGTTGAACTGAATCCGCCGAGTTCGTAGACCTTATCCCCCGAGGCGGTTCATTCTCTCGCAGCACCCGCCGACTGTTAACCAAAAGCGCGAGCATAAAGAAACGCCTGCCTACGCAGGAGCGGCTAGTCCGCTGAAGTTAACTCCACGTCGCGCGAAACTCCGGGCAACGGGCAGGTAGTAGATCCTGCGTCCCCCCTACGTCCCGGTCGATAGCTGAAGGCCTGATGATAAGGCGGCGTGTGGTGGCCCGTAGGGCCCCCATGAAGCGGCTCGTAGCCTCTTCAGCAGGGAAGGGGTTCGCGCCAAATGAATAAACAGGAACGCTCAGAGCTGCTGGACTGGGTGCAGTATCACCGCTGCTGCGCTGTGTGCTGGTGGCCAGAGTCAGACGGCCGCAGGAGGCTGGAAGTGCATCACCTGCAGGGAGGCGCTGGCCGGAAGCATGACATCAGGAATTACGTCCGGCTCTGCGGCCGTTGCCATGATGTTCTCCATGACGGATCGGTTGCAGGAAACTTCCCGCCGCTGTACAAGAGTACATTGCTGCACGTTAAGCAGGAATGCGACCCGGACAACTATGACCCGACCTACCTGGCAAGCCTAAAGCACAAGAAGCACCTGGGGTACGACCCAGAGCCGCCGGCCGAGTGGTACCTGCAGGAACGTGAGAACAACCTGACGAAGGCACGGAAGCCATGATCGCCATCCCACCGGACGACCTGTTCGCTGAGCTGGAGGAAGAGAACCCAGAGGCCCTCCTGGCTGACGGGTTTGAATCCTGCCTGCTTGGTTACACCTGCAACCAGCACCATCCGGTGGTCGCCGTGTACGACCTCGCCGCATGCGTGCAGAAGCTGATGCAGGACGGCATGTCGGAGGACGATGCCGTGGAATACCTGAGCTTCAACACCTTAGGGGCCTACGTTGGCCCCAACGGGCCCCTGTTTGTGAGGACGAGCGATGCCGCGCAGTCAGCGTGAGAAGGGGAAAAGAGGCGAGCGAATGGCCGCGAAAGCGGTGTCACAGGTAATCCGCTTGCCGGCCCGCCGGGGGGTGCAATTCAAGGGGGGGGCCGACTCCGCCGACCTGGAGGTCGAACTGGAGGGCGTTCACTGGGAGGTGAAGTTCGTAGAGCGCGAGTCCATCCGGGCGTGGATGCGGCAGGCGTTGGCGGACAGTGGCGGCAAGGTGCCTGTAGTCCTGAGCAAGAAGAGCCGGGAGCCGTGGCTGATCACGCTCCCGCTGGAGAGGCTGTATGAGTTCGTCGCCCGACTGGAGGAGGCCGCTGTTACGTCGCTTTCGGCGCTGGGCGCAGCAGAACTTTCCGCTGCCCTACCCCCTGCGGGTGTACCTCCGGCCGCCGGCCAAGCTACCGGGGATGCTGGGGTACTTTGAGTTCAACGAGGACGAGATGAGGGGGCTGATTGTCATCAGCTCCGCACTGACGAGGGACAGCTTCATTGACACCTGCTGCGAGGAATGGGCACATGCACGGACAGCGTATCTCTGTGATCGGGACGAAGACCCCCACCACAGCGTTTTCTGGTCAGAGTACGGGCGGATCGTCCAGGCCAGCCGAGAGTACCAATGGTGACCCGTACCGGGAGATTTGCGAGGAACTGTACGCACTGCTGACGCGGAAGCGTGGGTACTACGGGTGCGTGGACGACCCCCTGCAAAACGCCCTGGGGGTGGAGGACGACGGGATCCCGGCATGGCAGTACCAGGTGGCCAGGATCGGGGAGAAAACCCGCCGGCTCCGGGGCCCACTACAGACACTTAAACGTGTGGAGACGCTGCTGGATATCGCAGGCCATGCAGTAGTCGCAATTGCCTGCGAACGAAGAAAGGAGGCCGAAATTGGCCGACAAGTACTTAGTGGTCCGGTGGCTCCTGTCCAACACCACGGTGCTGAAGGAGATCGCCCAGATCGTAGCGGGATGGTCTGACAGCCTGACGCTCACGCAGAAGCTGGAGATCGTCTATCTGATCGCTAAGGCCCTGCTGCCGGTGATCGAAACCTTCCCGCTGTTCCACGCTCAGGCGTTGTCTGAGGAGGAGGGCGAGGAGGTTATGGCCACGGCCCAGGCTGACTACGGGATCCCCGTGCCGCTCCTGGTGACTGTGGTGGTGCCGATTGTTTCGACGCTCGTCCAGATCATGATCGCCAGGCGCAATCACAAGTGATCGGTCACCTCCCACCGTACCGTGTAGAGGCCGTCGCACACGCCCTTCCCTCCTCGGGCGTTGACTGGTCGCTCTCCGCGTACGGCATCCCGGCCCTCTGGGAGCAGCACCAGGGGGCCGGGGTGCGGGTGGCGGTTCTGGATTCTGGCATCGAACCAGGGCATCCGGCCCTGCAGGGTGCGGTGAGGGAGCATCGGAACTTCACCACGGATTGCACGCCCTATGACACCAACGGGCACGGCACGCATGTGGCAGGTGTGCTGGCCGGCAGGTCTGGTGTGAGAGGCGTGGCCCCAGCCTGCGATCTCCTGTCGTTCAAGGTGCTGAACAACAACGGATCGGGCTCGCTGCAGCATGTGACGCAGGCCATCGATGCGGCGATAGAGGCCAAGGCCCACATCATTGTCATGAGCCTTGGTGCCCCGGTCAGCGTGGACCACCTGCGCCAGGCGTGCAGCCGGGCGTGCCAGGCTGGGATCGCTGTGGTGTGCGCCGCCGGCAATGACGGTGGTAGCGTCAACTACCCGGCTGCCTACGACTGCGTTCTGGCGGTGGGTGCGGTGGACATGAGCGGCAACGTGTGCGAGTTCTCCTGCCGCGGAAAGGAGATCGCCGTGGCCGCACCGGGGTATCAGATCACCAGCTCCTGGATCGGCGGCAAGTACGCCACCCTCTCGGGGACCAGCATGGCGGCGCCGTTTGTAGCCGGGGTGCTGGCGCTCTATGCCTCGCAGTGCGGCGCTGATGGCCTGGCGAGCAAGGCCGCAGAGGTCCTGCGTCAGACGTCCACCGACGCTGGCGTGCCGGGGAAAGATGACGTCTATGGGTGGGGGTTGATTAATCCGGTCAGCCTGATCGGTCGGGGGTGCAGGGTAATCGTATGAACGCAACGCAGATCGTCGCCGTAACGGCAGCCGCTGGGGTGGCCCTTCTCTACATCGTCCCGCTGGTGCGCGGCTTGTTTGTTGGCCCAAAAGACCCTGTGCTTTTGACGCATCTCCGCAACGTCATCGCGGTCCGCGAGGCCTACAAGACACCGAAGGTCACGGATGCCTGCAACGCCCTGATGGAGGCCTTGCTGGATATCCAATGATGAAGCATGTCCTGGCGGCCGTCGCCATCATCGGTCTGATCTGGGCCTTCCAGCCGGAGCGGCCAGCACCTGTCCGCCCGGAGTTAACTGGCGTGTCTGCCGCTCTTGGCGGTGCCAGCAAGGAAGACAAGGCCAGGGTGTCATCGTTCTATGACTCCATGGCTGATGTTGTGAAGCGCAGCCAGCTGATCACCACGGTCGAAGGCTTCCGCCGGGTGCATGCCAACAGCCTGGACGAGGCCTTCAAGGGGACAGACCTGCCGGGAAAATACAAGGGCCTGGATGTCGCAATCGATGCGACGCTGGTGGATGCGATAGGCACGGACAACACAGGCCTGAGCGAGGAGAAGCGTGCCGCCCTGGTGGCTGCCCTGCAGAAGGTGGCGGCCGATGCCAGGTGATTTCGACTCACCCGAAGACCTGGTCATGGCCTACCAGTTCGGCGGCCTCGCCGGGTACGTCCCGTCCCAGCGGGAGAAGGATGAGTTTCTGGCGTCGAATCCGCTGAAGGCCTTCAGCTCTCCCGGCAGCGGCAGGGGGCAGCGGGCCCTGCTCTGGGGCTACGTCCGCAAGCTGGACCCTGGTGCGTTCTCGGAGAAGCAGACGGAGCCGGACTGCGTGAGCCACGGCAGCCGCAACGCACGGGAGTGCAACCGTGCGGTGTCCATCCTGCTGAAGGGCAAGCCTGAGGAGTGGGTTGTCCGCACGGCCACGGAGCCCACCTACGGGGCGCGTGGGCACAGCGGTGGAGGCATGAGTCCTGCCCGAGCGGCGGCGTTTGAACGCGACACGGGGTTCCTGCCGCGTCAGAAGTTTGACGGAGTGGTGGACCTGTCCGTGTACAAGGGCGAGATCGGTGCCAGATGGGGCCGGTCTGGTGTGCCTGCCGACGTGCAGGCCCTGTGCAATCGCAACAAGGTTGGCGCCATCGCCCTGGTGCGCAGCCTGGACGATTGCATGGACGCCCTGTTCAACGGGTATGGCATCCACTCTGGGCAGAACGCGGCTTGGTCCGACCGCCCCGGCAGGAAGAACATCCACCCCAGGGTCAGCCCCGGATGGGCCCATGATATGTGTGTCTGTGGCTATGACGACTCCAAGGAGTTCTGGCCATTCCGGGTCTGGTTCATAGCCAACAGCTGGGGAAGGTGGAATCAGCCTGTCCCCGACTGGCCGGCCTCCTACCCGGAGCAGATCCCCGGCATGATCGTCACGGACGACGAGGGGTTCGACGTGTGCGTGGAGAGCGAGGACATGTGGGCCTACTCCGACGTGCAAGGGTTCCCTGCCCGCAAGCTCCCTGACCTCGGCAGCATAGGGAGGATCTGATGCCCCTGTACTGGAACGAGTACACGCCCCAATACGTCGCCGTGATCGCCATCCAGGCTGCGCTGGACGTCGAAAGCGCCAAGCCCACCCCCGCCCCCCCGAAGCCGGCTGACCCGAAGGGCCCCAAGTGTAAGGGCACGGGGAAGGTGAAGACCGGAGACGGTCTGCACTGGACCGAATGCAGCTGCACGGAGAGGGCTGAATGTCCAGATGGCACATGCCCGAAACGCTGATCAGGTTGAAGGCAGAAGGATTCGGACAGACATGGATCTACCAGTTCCCCCCCAGTCTCTGGCGCGACGCCGTGAAAAAGATCATGGCCGACATGCGGCAGGGCATGCTGCCGGACGTGGCTGCCGGCGGACTTTTGGAGTTGATATCGGAGGGGTTGGGTGATGACGAGTGACCAGATGCTGATCGGCCTGACGATCCTTGTAGCTGTGGTGCCGTGGGCGATGAGCATCCACGCCAAGGTGGCAACCATCGCACACGCAATGGAGGGCCTGCCCGAAGTGGTTCATAAGACGCAGGTCCAACTGGAAAGACATGAGCAAGCGATCACGGCTCTCCAAACGGCAGCAGCAGCTCGTCGCTGACCACACCGAGATGGTCACGCAGGTGGCCAGATACTTCGTCCAGAACAGGCCCGCCTGGCAGCGGAGCTTGTACATCCCTGACCTGGAGGGCGAGGGGTTCCTGGCCCTGTGCCGCGCTGCCCGCACCTACGATGCGGGCCGCCTGCCGTACCCGAAGAAGTACTTCGCCAGGGCGATCCTCAACGCCATGCTGAAGGCGATCCGCCGCCTGACACGGGCGCCAGGGGAGCGTGTCAGCCTGGACGATGCCGAGACAGAGTGCGCCCTGGAGGATGACTTCGACCACCTCCAGGATGCCATCGCCGGCATGCCGGAGCGGGACCAGCAGATGGCTAACTACCGCTTCGTAGAGAAGAAGCGGCTGGTGGATCTGTCGGAGGAGTTCTCCATCAACATCAGGACGGCTGCGCTTGCAAGCCGGCGACTCGCAAGGACGATCTCGCAACGGTTGGGAATCCCTGGCGAGTTGCCAGAGCCAGAGCGTGAACGTCTGACACCGAGTAGATCCCACCCTTCTCGTCCACCGACCGCTTGCCGGGCTTCAGCGTCCGCTCCCGGAGCAGCTGCAGGGCGATCTGTCTGTAGCTCATCCCGTCCGCATGCATCTGGCAAACGCGCTGACCCAGCGCGCGCTCCTTCTCCAGCGGCACCAGGTAAGCACCCTTCCCGGGCCGGTCTTTCTGCCAGCCGAAAGGGCGGTTCCCGTGGCAGCGGTTGTTCTGCTTCAGGTAAGCAAAGCAGTCGCGGACGCGCTGCGAAATCAGCTCACGTTCAAACTCAGCGAACGAAGCCAGCTGGTGGAAAAACAGCCGGCCCTCGGGGCGGCCAAGGTCCAGGCCGAGATTCAAGAACACGGCCCTGACCCCACGCTCCTGCCAGATGTGGACCGTGTCCGCAGCATCTCGCAGGGAGCGGAACGCACGGTCATGCTTGGCGAACACCACGGTGTCGCCAGGGTTCAGGCCGTCCCATAGCAGCCTGCCCTGCGGGCGATTTCGCAGCGGCGTCTTGCCGGTCACGTCCTCGTCCACGCAGATGCAGGCGATCATCTCCGCCTTGCGGGCGTAGTCTCGGATCATCTCCTGCTGGTTGGCGACGGAGTTCTGCTGGTCATCGGTGCTGACACGGACATAGCCCCACAGTTTCACGGTCATCTCCTTTGCCCCATCCACAGGATGAACAGCCAGAACCCCGCCGCC
>SXGQ01092830.1_pt1 | contig 10762 bp, 5 predicted proteins | sample 3178371 | NCBI WGS metagenome assembly SXGQ01 (sample SAMN11356859, study PRJNA531348) | freshwater metagenome | isolation source: freshwater sample F1-20 | place: China: Fuxian Lake, Yuxi | collected 2017-12-25 | reverse complement strand
TCACACAGAAGGCTTCATACACGTGCATGATCTAGACTACATGCTATCTCCTCTCACGAATTGTCAACTAGTCAACTATAGGGATATGCTTGAAAACGGTTTTACCATGGGTGACGCAACTTTGACTAAACCTAGAAGTATTGGAGTAGCTGCTACTGTTCTTACTCAAATTATTCAGGGAGTGGCATCCGCTCAGTACGGTGGTCAAAGTATTGCCCATATGGACACAGGACTAGCTCCGTATGTTGAAGCTTCTTACCTTAAACTTAAAGAAGAACAGAAAGAGTACGGCCTCCCTGATGAGTGGGTGGAAAAGAAAATCCGTAAGGAAGTATATGATGCAATGCAGGCTTTTATCTATCAGGTAAACACACTGACTACATCGAATGGTCAAACCCCATTTATCTCTATTAGCTTTGGTCTAGGTACCTCTAAATTCGAAAGAATGATAACAGAGTGCTACCTAGAAGTCCACAAAGAAGGTTTAGGAGGAAATAAGGTTACGCCAGTTTTTCCTAAAGTAATTTTTATGCTTCAGGAAGGCATCAACCTAAACCCCGGGAATCCCAACTACGACCTCAAAAAACTATCTATAAATTGCTCTATTGAGCGCATCTATCCAGACTATGTCTCCGTTCCACTGAATAAACAAGTAACTGGTTCTAAGTCTGTACCTGTAACCCCCATGGGTTGTCGGTCTTTTCTCTCCTATCATGAAGTGGACGGTAGAGAACAGTACGATGGCCGATTTAATATGGGGGTTGTTAGTATAAACCTTCCAATGGTTGCAGTAGAGAGTTTAAAAGAGGAAAGAAACTTCTTTGAAAACTTAGACAACTACATGGATTTAGCTTTTAAAGCCCACATGGTGAGGGTATCGCGGTTAAAAGGTACAAAAGCTCGTCAAAATCCACTTTTATTCATGTATGGAGCTATTGCTAGACTGCAAGCTGATGATGTGATCGATCCTTTGTTTTACGGAGGCTACGCTAGTATATCGATAGGATTCATAGGATTGGCGGAAACTGTCGAAATCTTAGGCAAGGACCGAGACTTTGGCTTGGAAGTCATGAGGTACATGAAAGAAAAAATTAATAGTTACAAAGAACAAACAGGTCTCGGATTCTCCTTGTATGGTACTCCTAGCGAGGGTTATGCTCTCAGGGCAGCAACATGCTTAAGGAAGTACAGTGAAGGGACCATTGATCGAGAATACCTAACAAACTCTTTCCATGTACCGGTCTGGGAACAAAAGAACCCTATAGAAAAATGGGAAAGTGAGGTAGGGTACGCTACGTATTGTTCAGGGGGTCACATAGGATACGTGGAACAACCTCAACTAAAGCACAATCCCGAAGCATATGAGTCCTTGGTCAACTATGCTTATACTAAACTTCCGTACTTTGGTATAAATACTCCAGTAGATCGCTGTTTTAAGTGTGGGTTTGATGGGGAGTTTAATGCTACTGCGGAAGGCTACACCTGTCCTAGTTGCGGTAACTCCGAAGAAGGGACTATATCAGTGATCCGAAGAATATCCGGATACCTAACTGCTCCTAACTCACGGCCAGCAAACCGAGGTAAACAGCAAGAGATCATGCAGCGAGTAAAACATAAATGAACTACGCTCAGTACCTTAACTTTGACACCGTAAACGGGAGCGGCATCCGCTGCTCCCTTTGGGTATCAGGGTGTACGCTTGCTTGCAAAGGGTGTTTTTCTCCGGAATCTCAATGCTTTGAGTTCGGTAAGCCTTATACGCAGGATTTTGAGGACAAAGTGATAGCAGATTTAGCAAAAGACTACATCTCAGGTCTGTCCATTCTCGGTGGTCACATGTTTGAGGAGAAAAACATAGTCCCGTGTGTAAACCTCCTACAAAGAGTAAAGAGGGATCTAGGGAAAGACACTACAGTTTGGACTGGTAGGACGTTAGAGTCCATCCTTAAGCACCCACCATACAAGGAAGCTCTTCGTTTCATCGACGTCTTGATCGATGGTCCCTTTGTAGAGAGTCTCAAAGACTCCGAACTTAAGTGGAGAGGGTCCTCTAACCAAAGGATCTTAATCTCGGGTAGAGATTTCTAGATAGGCCTGTAAGAAAGGCATCGGGCAACGTAAAGAATTACGCTTTTACTCACAAAACCTCTAGGATTCTAGAGGTTTTTTCCTATCTCTCCAGCAGAAACGCATAACCCGCGTAAATTGTTTAACCTAAGGGAACTCCATGAGCGAAAAAGCTTATAGCGGAAGCAGTATTCAAGTCCTAGAGGGGCTTGAGGCTGTTCGTGTCCGCCCCGGTATGTATATCGGGTCTACAGACGAAAGAGGTTTACACCATTTGGTGTGGGAAGTAGTCGATAACTCTGTAGATGAACACCTTGCAGGCCATTGTGATACCATTAGTATTACCATTACAGAGACAAATGGGATCTTGGTTAAGGATAATGGTCGCGGTATCCCTACTGACATCCACCCTACCGAAGGAGTGGGTACCATTCAAGTTGTAATGACCAAGCTCCACGCCGGTGGTAAGTTTGATAGTGATTCCTATAAGGTTTCTGCAGGTTTACACGGGGTGGGTGTGTCTTGTGTTAATGCTTTATCTGACCCACTTATCGTTACCGTGCACCGAGACGGTAAAATTGTCAGACAAGAGTTTAGAAAAGGTGCCCCCGTTGGCCCACAGGAAGAAGTAGGTACCACTACCAGTCGTGGAACTAGCGTATTCTTCCAACCGGACCCTGAAATCTTTAAGGATACTATTGTATTCAACTACGATACCCTTGCTCACCGTGTGAGAGAGCTTTCTTTCCTAAACCCTAACCTGAAATTTGTACTCAAAGACCTACGTCCTGGATTAGAGCAGGAAGAATCCTTTCATAATCCAGAAGGATTGGTGGGGTACATAAAGTACTTAGACAGATCTCAGACTCCTTTGCTTAAGGACGTCATTCACGCAACGCGGGACGATGGTAAAGTGCCAGTAGAGATAGCCATGTCCTACAACACAGGTTATCAAGAAAATCTTCTTTCGTTTGTTAACAACGTCAATACCTGGGAAGGCGGGACTCACGTAGCAGGGTTTAGAGCAGCTTTAACTCGGGCTATTAACAAGTATGCTCCAGAGCATATCCCTGCCAAGAAAAAGGATTTAAAGCTATCTTCTGACGATATGAGAGAAGGGTTAACTGCCATTATCTCAATCAAGCTTTCTGATCCTATGTTTGAGGGTCAGACAAAACGAAAATTGGGTACCTCTGAAGCAAAAAGCCAAGTAGAGCAGGTTGCTCTTGAGATGATCTCAACTTACTTTGAAGAAAACCCTAAGGTTATCAAGACAATCGTGGAGAAAGCCATCAATGCCGCTGAAGCAAGAGAAGCGGCAAGAAGAGCCCGGGAAGCAACTCGCCGAAAAACTACAATGGAGTCAGGCGGTTTACCTGATAAACTAGCAGACTGCTCAAGCAAAGATCCTTGTAACTCTATGATTTTCATTGTAGAAGGAGATTCCGCAGGGGGTTGCCACTTACATGATACCCTTGTCGCTCTGGCAGATGGTCGCAATATCACCATTAAGCAGGTAGCTGAAGAGCATGATAAAGGTATACAGAACTACGTATACACTATAATGCCGGATGGTAAAGTAGGTATAGCCCCAATTGCTAATGCTTGGAAAACAAAAAGGGCAACTAAACTAGCCCGTGTGACACTGGATAACGGAGAAGTCCTCTACCCTACCCCTGATCACCCTTATATGGTAAGAAGCGGGGAGTATGTGGCTGCTAAAGACCTGCGTCCTGGGGACTCCTTAATGCCTTTGTACCGATTTAAGCGAAAGTTTACGAGCGGAGCACACAAAGAAAACCAGAAGGAGTACGAGTACGTTCAACATCCTGGGGGAGCTACCGTTCCCACCCACTGGTTGGCATATGATGCTGCAGTTAAATACGGCTTATGTGAGCGTATGGAGGGTTTATTCCAGAGACATCATGTGGATCACAATCCCTTCAACAATAACCCAAGCAATATCAAACCCTTGCGACCTCAACAGCATCTGGCTGAACACGCTGAGGAGTCTAAGATAACTCGTAGTACAGAGGCGTACCGGTCATACATGTCTGATCGTATGAAAGAGCTTTCCTGTGAATTGTCTGAACGAGCTAAAGTTCAGTGGGAAGATCAAGTGTACAAAGATTTCATGCGGGACAAGTGGTTAGAGTTCTACAATACCAATGAGGAGTATCGGAACGGAGTACTTGAGCGACTAGATGCTGCTCAGCGGGAACACTGGTCCTCTGAGGAGAACCGAGCCGCCCAGTCAGAGCGGATTAAAAAGTACTTCCAGGAAAACCCCGATGCACGCGAACACAATAGGTCTAAAGCCCTAGAACAATGGAGCGATAAGGAGCTAAAAGAGTGGCGTGCAGCCGAGACCTCAAAGTCATGGGCAGATCCCTCATATAGAGAAGCAAATATTGCTACTCGCCGTGAGAACTTCCGTGTTAAATTTTTGACTCGTCTAAACAAAGAGACAATGACCGAAATGTTTAGTCCGCCAGCAAGTGCTTGTATAACCGTGACACACAGTATGAAGACTTTTCTAGAGTACTTCTATAATGGGTCATATGAGACCTTTGTGCAATCCGGAGACTACGTACACGAAGATACTCATACAAACAACTTTGCTATCCGAGCTAAGAAGTCGGCTGCCACCGAAGAAAAAAGGTACCGGGCTTCAATATCAAAGCTTAGTAAAGTTGGAATAGAGTCCTACATCCAGTTTGTAGAAGAGTGTAAGAACAGTAATCCTAAATTTCTAAACAGAATTCACCCACTAGATAAACTCCTAGACATGTACTTTGGGGGAGATTTAGCTAACCTCGAAAAGTCGGAAGATTATACGTACAACCATAAAGTAGTATCCATAGAGATACTAGATGAGGAAGGTGACGTTTACGATATCGAGGTACCAGAGACCCACAACTTTGCTTTATCCGCTGGTGTATTTGTGCACAACTCAGCAAAGCAGGGACGAGACCGTGTCACACAGGCGATCTTGCCTTTAAAGGGTAAGATCCTTAACGCAGAACGTGCTCGAATTGATAAATTGCTTGGTAATGACGAAGTCATGGCTGTAGTGAATGCTCTAGGTTGTGGTATCGGTACAGACTTTGATATTTCAAAGCTCCGCTATCATAAAGTGGTAATAATGACGGACGCAGACGATGATGGCAGCCATATTCAGATTCTTTTGCTGACTTTTTTCTTCCGGTATATGCCCCAGTTGATCGAGGAAGGATATGTGTATATTGCCTGCCCTCCCTTATTCAAGGCCAGACTAGGTAAGACCGACACGTACTTCTTCTCTGAAGAAGAAAAGAATCAGTACATCCAGTCCCTCGACCCTAAAGATCAAGATCGTGTATACGTCCAGCGATACAAAGGTCTTGGTGAAATGAACCCTGACCAGCTTGCAGATACTACCCTAAATCCGGTCACGTCCAAATTGATCCAAGTCACTATTGAGGATCGGACCGCAGCCAATGAGATGTTCTCGTTACTTATGGGTGATGAGGTTCTCCCTCGTCGTCAGTACATTGAACAGCATTCCGCACAAGTCGTACAGAAACTAGAAGAGGAAATCTAATGTCAAACGTTGTCCCCCGCCTTGTAGAGAATACTCTCAGTGAATCCTTTATGCGGTACTCTCTTACCGTAATTATGAACCGAGCTCTACCTGATGCTAGAGATGGCTTGAAACCTGTACACCGCCGTATCTTGTACGGTATGAGTAAAGAAGGTTGCTGGCCAGGTAAACCTTATATTAAATCCGCTAAGGTTGTAGGTCAAGTTATTGGAAGTACACACCCGCACGGTGATACTGCTATTTATGATGCTATGGTGCGCATGGCTCAAGACTTTTCCCTACGGTATCCTCTGGTAGACGGTCAGGGTAACTTTGGGTCTATCTCGGGAGACCCTGCCGCTGCTATGCGTTATACTGAGTCTCGTATGGCTAAATCGTCGGAGTATATGCTGCAAGACCTTAATAATGGTACTGTAGATTTACGTCCTAATTATGACGGTACAATCATGGAGCCTAAGGTTCTACCTTCAGCGTTCCCTAACCTGCTTGCTAATGGTGGTCTGGGTATTGCTGTGGGTATGGCTTCTAATATGGCGCCTCACAATATCGGTGAAGTAGCAAATGCTATCAAAGAGTACATCGATCGCAAAAAAGTCGGATCTGAGATTACGGTTGAAGACTTACTCCCCCACCTCCAAGGACCAGATTTCCCTACTGGGGGAATTGTCTGTGGAGTCTCAGGGTTTAAAGATGCAATGCGTACGGGACGCGGAACGGTCACTGTTAGGTCTAAGTACACTATCGAAGCTTCTAAGACCGGTAAGGAAAGTATTGTCTTTACGGAAATCCCTTATCTTTTAAATCTGGAGTCCTTGATTGCTTCTATTAAAGAAAAGATCAAAGGCGGCCAACTTGAGGGTATCTCAGACTTACGGGAAGAGTCCTCTAAAAAAGATGGGACTCGTATTGTTGTAGAACTGAAAAAAGGTGTAATGGCTGATGTAGTTGTAAATCAGCTTTTTAAATTCACCAGACTTCAGGAGAACTTTTCCTACAATAACATGGCGATCCATGCAGGACGTCCTAGGCTTCTTAACCTTTTGGATATGGTTTCTATTTATGTAGACCACCGAGAGGAAGTCGTACGCCGCCGTCTTACCTATGAAAAGAACAAGATTTCAGACCGTTTGCACATTCTCCAAGGATTGGACATTGTTCAGAACAATCTAGATGCAGTTGTCAAGATTGTACGAGACTCGGACGATCAGGCAGATGCTAAGGATAAGCTAGCAAAAGCTTTATCTCTGACTGAAGTTCAGGCGGATGCTGTAGTTGCTATGCGATTAGGTCAGTTAACGAAATTGGATAAGAACAAGATCAAGAACGAGATCTCTGACATTCAAGCAAGAATCACCGAGATCGATTCTATTTTAGCAGACCTAACAAAGGTCCTAGACATTGTTCTTGAGGACTTAGCTGAAGTTGTTCGTAAGGTAGACGATGGCCGCCGTACTGAAATTGGTCCTGATGTAGACGGTATAGATACTGAAGATCTCATCCCCGACGATGAGATGGTAGTGACAATTTCTAAAGACGGCTACATTAAGCGCGTATCTCTGGATACTTATAGGACTCAAGGACGGGGTGGTACTGGTGTAAACTCTGCCAACCTTAAAGACGAGGATTATGTAACAGGTATCTATCAGACTACAAATTTAAGCTTTCTAATGATCTTTACAAACAAAGGTCGTGCTCACTGGCTTAAAGTGTGGAAGATTGCTGAGGGTACACGTACGAGTAAAGGTCGCGCAATTGTAACCTATGTTCAGTTAGAAGACGGGGAAAAAATCCAAGCAGTAGTACCCATCCGGTCATTCGATGAAGACCACTTCTTGATGTTTGCTACTAAGCAGGGCAAAATCAATAAAATGTCTTCGTCCCTGTTTTCAAAACCTCGGACTAGCGGCATTAACGCTATTCGGATTGAAGAAGACGATGAGTTGGTATCTGTAATCTACGCGGATGATTCGGCTAACCTGATGCTGGCCTCAAGCCTAGGACAAGCTACATCTTTTGCTCCAAGCGCATTCCGGCCTCTAGGTAGGGGGACAGTTGGGGTCAGAGGAATGACACTTGAGTATCCTGACGTCGTTACTAGTTTTGTTCACCTTAAGCCGGGGTCTAGAATTCTTACCGTTACAAAAAATGGTTACGGTAAACGGACAGATCCGGAGGAGTACCGAGTTACAAACCGCGGTGGAAAAGGTGTCAGAAACATCTCAGTAACTTCAAAAACGGGACCTGTTGTTTTTGTAGCTACTGTGCAGGAAGCCGGAGATTTAATTGTAACTACTAAGTCCGGAACAATAATTCGGACTCCTGTAAATACGATCTCAGAACAAGGAAGATCTGCCCAAGGTGTTAAAGTGATTTCACTCAAAGACGATGATGAAGTCATGGATGCAACAGTGGTCACTGAATAACTAAAGGGGAGCCAAAAGCTCCCCTTTTTTTGTTAGAACAGAGGTTTAAACCTAACTGATCTTTTCCTCTTATAGTACCGTTGGACTTCCTCCCTAGCCTCTTCGTAAGTTTTTCCTTTAGACTGTTCGTGAAGAATTTCTTCTAGCATCAACCGCGGGCTTCCGTCCTTTTCCTCATCAGGTTTGAGGAGTTCTTTTTCAAAGTCCACAGCATACCCGGGTTTCCATGTATGCTTAGGCTTTTTAGCAAAGGACTTAATGGCGGGGCGGCCAATATTATCAGAGGTAAGCCACATACTTTTAGCGCCCCATGGATACGCTTCTCTAGGTGGTTTAAAGGTCTCAAATACAGCCTCAGGCAATTGGTCTATAATATCTTGGATCAGATCCAGGTACTTACCCTGCCACTCGTCTTCCCTATTGTACTGGTTATTGTGGCTTAGGATTCCTAGAAGTTTGTCATACATCCACATACCGATACCATTAGGGTTATTAACATAGTCCTCAACGACATAATGCAGTGAGTACGTGTGAGGTACTGCTGCAAGCTCTCTTAGCCAATCGATATTCTTGATACCTAGTGCTTCAAGTACCTCATATGTTTTTAGGATCCCACTATACCCTGCAATAGATACATCCCCGTTTCCTAGTTTTTTACCTGAGGATTTGTAGTCTGCGGCCCGAGTAAAAACTGAGATACATTGAGATAGGTACCCACTTAGCGGTAGTACATTCTTTTTGAAAATTTGCGGTGGTAGATGGGCCACCCAGTCATGCGGATTTACTGGCCCCCAGAATGAAATCCAATCAGGCATATTCATGAACGCTACGCGAGGCATAACCCTGTCTAGGATTCCATACGCATCTCTATACTGACTTTCAATGTACTTAACCACAACTGGGATCACTTTTTCATCTAAGTGCTTTCGGACGTCTGCTTCTGATTTACCAAAAGCAATTTGCCTTCTTAGGCTTTTCTCATAAAAGACCTCGATTTCGTTATAGGCTCTTTCCCTCAGCTTGTCCAAGTCAATATTGCGAACCCACTTAATAATAAGGGCAGTAATTCTTCGGATAGATTTAGTTACTTTCCTGACACCAGTATACCGAATAAGGTACCATCTTTCAGTATTCATAAAATGTGGAAGAGTGTAGCATTCGGAGCTTTCTTTAAGCAGGTATCTTAGCATCTCCAGGTAAGTATCTAGCTGCTTATCATTTTTCTTATGCCCTCTTTTCATGGGGATATCTTTAGCCCAGATCCATGTGTGCTTAGTCCCTAAGCCATCCTTAAGCATCTGAACCTTCCAATACTTATTTAAGTCAATATTGGCTAAAAGCCCTAGCTCACAAAACCGACTGGTATTTGCTCCCCACGCTCTCCAGTGCGACCAATCATCTCGAGCTGCAATTTTACGAGCTTGGATCCAGGAAGGCTTCGGTGGTCTTCTAACCTTACTTTTGAGTACAACACCTTCTTTCCGGGCTTTCCTTAAAGCCTCGTTTAGGTATGCACTCTTTGTCATAGATATGGGTTTAGACCTTAAGACCTCCAACTCCTCTTCCAAATCCTCTTCAAACTCATCTTCAAAGTCCTCGGGGCTCGGCTCAGATTCCGATTCCGATTCCGAATCTTCGATGTCATCCATAATTAAGGATTCTGACTCTTGTCCTAAGTCCTTAGATTCTTCTGGGTTACTATCTTTTTCTGGCATCTAAGTCCTCTCTTTCTATTGAAAAAGAAACTAAAGATTTCCTAGCTATAGATAAAAGGTGGAAAACATGAGAATTTTTTGGTTTGACTGTGAGACGACTGGTCTTAATCCTGAGGTAGATCAGATTATCCAGTTTGCTTATATCTTAACTGATATGGATTTTAATGAGATTTCTTCTGGAGAAACTTACGTAAGGTTTGAGAAGCCTGATGAATTCTGGAGTCCTGAAGCGGAAAGAGTCCATGGAATCACTCTAGAGTTCCTAAAGGAAAACGGTATCTCTCAAGAAGAACTTAGGGATTTGATTATTTCGGCCCTTGGAAGCGAAGGTCTTCCGCCCATTCCTGCAGGCCACAATATTCAGTTTGACTTAAACTTCCTTAGGAACTTGTTCCCTAGATGGATGTTCCGTAATCTTCTGGATTATCACCCACTGGACTCAATGACTCTCGCCCAGGCTATTAACTTTCAGGCTAGAAAGACGAAAGGAAAATGGCTTTTTCCTTCTGTAAACCTTTCTACAGTTTGTAGGGTGTTAAAAATTGACCCAGGAAAAGCGCACGACGCTATCTCGGATGTTAGGGCATCCATGGCTGTTTATCAAAAATTGAACAACTTTATTTTTAAGGTTGATAAATAACGCTTTAGTTTAGTCCTTTATTTGGTGAACAAGCACAAGGGGCTACTATGGCGAAGAAACTTGCAATTCTGGGCGAAGCACTAGATGAAATCCAATCTAAGGCAGACAAAGTAAAAAGCACTGTTAACAGTATTAAACTGGCTGATGAGGATAAAGAATCCGCAGCGCTTAACAGTCCTGATAGTTTGACACATATCTTAGGGTCATCCATCAGTGCGGTACTAGCTGCCATCCATGATATCCCTACTTTCCTTAAAAATTATCTTAGTGGTAAAAAAATCAGAGAGTACTCAATGGAGGCAGAAATCAAAAGGCTTGAAAAAGCCGTGGATTT
>SXGQ01029412.1_pt1 | contig 10762 bp, 8 predicted proteins | sample 3178371 | NCBI WGS metagenome assembly SXGQ01 (sample SAMN11356859, study PRJNA531348) | freshwater metagenome | isolation source: freshwater sample F1-20 | place: China: Fuxian Lake, Yuxi | collected 2017-12-25 | reverse complement strand
GGATATACTCTACATGTCTATCGCGTAAAGGCATACCCTGTTCATGTGCTTTGATCAATGCACAGACTGTGAAAGGTGTAAGATGGTCAGCTGAACGAGCATATAGATCAATGGTGGTTTTATCTAATTTATGGACACCGTTGTTCCCTTCATGTTGGCGTAACCAAGCTACTACATATTTCTTAAGATCTTTGGGACTGTAATAATAGTTGTAGTAACGGAAACTCTTGCGTAGGTGTTGATCAAATTCTTCATTAGTAAAAATTAAAGCACGGTCGTAATCCCACTTGGGTTCCGTGCCTGTGTATTTTTCATCGCTGAAATTGATATTTTTGACTTTGGCTTTCTTTTTAACGCCATCTAACTTGATTGCCATACGGTATCCTTATGATTTATATACATTATATATGATAATCGACAAAAAGTCAACCATTTAATAGTACACCAAATGTGATAAATTGCTCATAATTGGCTATTTCTCTGTTGATCTGTTCTAATAGCTCTTTATGCTTACGGGTTTGGCGGTGGAGCCTGCGACAGTTTATTTCTTCTTCTCCCAGCTTTTTTACCATATAGCCGATGGCACTGCTCATTTTCAACATATCACCGGTATAGCGTTTCATCTTGTGTGCAGGTGCTTCTAGAGCTATCTGCACTTCTGCCCAATCTAAACTCGTATTAATCTCAGCCATATCAGCAGTATAGCACATTTTGATCTAGTTGTCAATGTCGATAAATACTAGATAATAGGATTAGATAATGCCAAGACTTTCATTGTGGCGCCCGAACAAGGGTAACGACTACAAGTTTTTTGATCAACGCATGAGCGAGATGTTCACCGTAGGTGGAGTTGACGTCTATCTGCACAAATATCTCGGACCGATAGATCAACCGTTTACCAGCAATACCGAACCCGGTACAACTGGCATTACCAGCATCCAAGATTTACTTTTCTTAGAAAATCGTGATCGCAAGTATGACACCAGTGTCTATACCATGCGTACTATCTATCGCATGAATGACAACGACTTTGATCTACAACAGTTTGGTCTATTCCTCACTGGTGACACCATGTTCGCTGTGTTCCACTTAAACGACATGATCGATACCATTGGTCGCAAGATCATGGTTGGTGATGTCATGGAACTGCCTAATCTTAAAGATTATTTCCCATTAGATGATAGCCTAAGTGCCGCACTTAAACGTTATTACGTAGTTAATGATGCTACCCGTGCAGCGGAAGGATTTGCACCAACTTGGTATCCACACCTATGGCGTGTTAAACTACAACCTTTAGTGGACAGCCAAGAATACAAAGACATATTAAACAACATAGCCGCTGGTGATACCAACGGTGATGGAGTTGCCGACGGTAACGATACCCCATTAAGCCAAGTTATCAGTACCTATAACAAATATATTGAAATCAATGACGCCATAGTCGCTAGGGCAGAATCAGATGTGCCTAAGAGTGGCTATGATATCACCAATCTCTATACTGCTCCAGTAACACAAGAAGGACAACCAGGTGACCCAGTAGGCGTACTGGCTAGCTCCAATGCAAATGTCAGCAGTAATACATATTCAAGTACCAGCCTAGTGACACCAAGCGATAAAGTCAAGGGTTATCTAACCAGTGATGCATTCCCGCCAAACGGTGCCACAGTGGCTGCTGGTATAGTATATCCAGCAAGTCCAGTAGTAGGTGATTACTTCTTGAGACTGGATTACGTGCCTAATAGGCTGTTCCGTTACGATGGGCGTCGTTGGGTCAAGATAGAAGATGGCTTACGTACCAATCTTACCCCAGGTGCTACTAATACCACACAGCGCAGTGGCTTTGTCAACAATCCAGATGCTAACTATGCCAACGCACTAGTATGGGACGCGATACGTATCAGCAGTGGTGCATACACACCTGCGGCTAATGCACAGACATTATCGTTTACCTTGGCTTCTAAACAGGTAGTGACCAAGACTAGATACAGTAGCACCTATGGTGTAAAAACTAAACTTAACAGCAAGATCATCACCAATACCATTGCTAACACAGCAGGAAATATTTCATTTACAGTGACCACAGCGTTAAATACCAATGACGTGTTAGAATATACGATTTACGGCAATGTCTCATATCAAAGACAAAGCCTAAGTGATGCATTAAGACCTACGGCGGATAACTAATGGCAGCCCTACAGCAATATTTTTATGATGGACAGATCGAGCGATTCCTAGCGCAGTTTATCCGCATGGTATCAGGATTCCAAGTAGAATTTGGTCAAGATCGTAGCGGTAATACTACCTTACAGCGTGTGCCTGCTTACTATGCCGACGGTAGCCGACAGGTCGCACAAATACTGACAAATGCCAGTGAAAATGCCACGCCTACTGTGCCTGCTATGACCGTGTATATCAATAATATAACCTATGATCGTGACCGAGTGCAGGAACCAAATTTCGTTGGCAAGATGAGCATTCGCCAACGCTATTACAATGAAGACACAGAAGAATATGAAGCACGACAAGGTAACGCATTCAGCATCGAAAGACTAATGCCTGTGCCTTATACACTTGAACTTAAATTAGATATTTGGACATCAAATACCAAACAGAAACTACAACTATTAGAACAACTGATAGTATTGTTCAATCCAGCACTTGAAATACAATCAACTGATAATTACATAGATTGGACCAGCCTTACTGCCGTTTATCTCGAAAGTCCAAATTGGTCCAGCCGATCAGTGCCAATTGGTACTGACAATCCCATAGATGTGGCTACTTTAACATTCAAGTTGCCTATCTGGATTAGTGCTCCTGCCAAAGTTAAGAAACTGGGTGTCATACAAAAAATCATAGCCAGCATACATGATAGTGATGGTAATCTCAGCGAAGATGTCTATAATGACACTAATCTCATGGGTACAAGGCAGTACTTTACACCCCTAGACTATGGCGTGCTATTGATTGGTAATACGCTGACCTTGCTAAAATATTCAGAATTTGAGGATCCAAGAGATCCACCCACCGATCTCACACCTAAACAGCCCGTAACTGAAACACCAGTTAAAGTTGGCACCAGAGATCTTTGGCGTAGTCTTATAAATGTCTACGGTGTACTGGAGAATGGTGTCAGCCAGGTGAGATTGCTGACCGAAGATGGCTATGCTGAAGTAGTTGGTACTGTGAGCTTCCATCCAACAGATGACAGTCTGCTGATATTTAACGCAGATATTGATACGTATCCAACCAATACTTTAAGTCCAATAAATGCCATCATTGATCCTCGCAAGGTAGATGTTTCAAGTGGTATCACCACACCAGCTGCTGGAACCAGATATTTAATCTTGCATGATATCGGAAGTTTTGATAATGCGCCGGGCGAAGGTCCAGCGGCTTGGCAAGGTTCCGGCGGTATAGATCTAGTAGCACATGCCAACGATATCATACAGTATGACGGTACCAGATGGTCTGTGGTATTTGACAGCCAAGGTGCTACTAGCGTACAATATGTAAGTAATCTAAATACTGGAACTCAATATAAATGGAATCTCGAGCAGTGGGTGAAGAGCTGGGAAGGCGAATACAAAAACGGTCTATGGACTCTGGTCTTATAGAAAGCGTTGGTGCGTTCATCTACTGCGTAAAAACCCGCCGTTACTTATTTTTGCTTCGTAACAACACTAAATATGCAGGCACTTGGGGAGTAGTAGGTGGTAAGGTTGAATCCAACGAACAGATAATAGAAAGCCTTTCTAGAGAAATTGAAGAAGAATTAGGTGGCAGTATCCATGATGCTAGGATCATACCCATAGAAAAATTCACCAGCGACAACGGTAATTTTACCTATCATACCTTTATAGTGCCAGTAGACAATGAGTTTGTTCCCTTGTTGAACGAAGAACATCGCGGGTATTGCTGGGTAAGTCTAGAAGATCATCCTAGACCTTTACATCCTGGAGTTTGGCGTACTATTAATTTTAGTGCTGTGGCCAGCAAGATTAAAACTTTAGAAACTATTTTATAGATCTGCTTCTGTGACTAGTCCACGGAAATTGATCTGCCTGAGGTTAGTTAATGATTTCCATGCTTCTGGCGTAGATCTCCTTCCTGAGTCAGTGACCCGCACAAAATCTACATCATCATAGACACTGCATAATTTAGCTATATTAGCTATCCATTTCTGATCTGATACATGGTGATCTACCGCATCATAGCCATTAGTTCCAGCATAGATATTGTTATTGACACCTGGTGCATCTTGCCCGTTAAAACCTATGAGGTATATCTTCTTATGGCCATCGAATGCAGCTATATACGCCGCTGTGGTTCCCGCATCACCATAAGGATCATGTGGTATCAGATAGAATTTTCTTGGAAACTCCAAGCTGATGTCTACACGGGTGTAGACAATATTGGTGTTAACGTATGGTGATCTTGATATTTCTTCTGCTAATTGCCTAGTGGTTACCACTAAGAAATTAGGAGTATATTCTCTATAAAAAGCGTTGCAGGCATAGCTTTGTAGGGTGCCTGCGCCTAAAAGTCCGCTTTTTTTGTTTAGTATGTGCTGTATAGGCATGCCTTGGCGGCCAGTACCATTGCCAAATACCACCGCACGGTTCGATATTTGATTGTTTATAACATTGTTAGGCACATGTTCTGTGGTGGTGTCCCATACACCATGGGTCAGAACACGTTCCTGTATGATATCCTCACCGGTGTAACCTGCTCGATATAATTTTGAATTTAAATGTAGCATTATATGTATGTTCTCTAGATTACACTATGTAAGTGGTTAACAGCTTGATGTTAGCGTTCTGAGCACCACTAGGTGTGTAGAACAATCTAACCACGCTGCTAGCAATATTTGACTGGAATGTACCAGGTATAGTGCTGAGCACAGCGTAGGTTGCTATGTTTGAAGTAGCATCATCATGTGATATCAAGAGTTCAGCCGCTGACACACTGCCACCATTAACCACCTGCACAGTGTATCTGGCAGTGGTAAATGATGCCACGTTGAAACTGTCAAGTTCTTTGAGATTGGTGTCGGGAACATTTATAGCTGTCTGATCATAAACAGTTTTACCACGTAGTTGTAGACGATCACCTGTTTCATTACCAATGTTAATGTTACCATTTGAGTCACCTAAGACTGTCAATGATCCATTGATCAATACATCGTTGGTAAATGTGACCTTGCCTGTGGTACTATCAACGCTGACACGCACTGTGGCTGCGCTGGTACCTGCTGTGATGTTGGCGTAGGTAGCACTGCTGACGTCAAATGTGTTGAATCCGCTACTACTGGCTATTGATGTAACAGAGGCTGTGGTTATAAGTGTCCTAGCATCAATCACATCACCTACAGCTGGAGCTTCTGTGAATGTCAGTGTGGTTCCTGTCACTGAGTAAGCTGTGGTTGGTATCTGCACGACGCCGTTGACCATCACCAGCGTACCAGCTGTGCTTGATGATTCGCTTAGGGTAAAGGTAGTATCTGATCCATCACCATTGAAACTATTGGTCTCGATGACAGTGAATTCACTACCAGCAACAGTGTATGTGCCTGGGCTACCTGCGGCTGTACAGAATTCTAAATTGTTTGAGGTGGTATTGTATCGTAACATACCAACAAGGTCAACGTTGCCTGCTGATCCTGGGCGTTGTGCTGATGTACCAACTGGTACCTGTATGGCTCCTTGGCTGTCAAATTTAACTATAGCACCATCACTTGGTGTGGTATTACCTGTGGTACTGAACACTATGGCATTCTTGCTAGCATTGGCCACGATTAGTGCATTGTTGCCTTGGCCTTTGACCTGGAATGTTTTGGCACCTTGTGCGCTGTTGACCAGTAGTCCATCTCCAATTACCACGCTCTTGGTCACTGCTGCGCCACCAAATGTTATCAGTGCGCCAGTGGTTAATGTAGTTGAATCTGCAGTGGCATTGGCATATACTGTGCCAGTCGCACGTAGATCTGTGAATGCGCCTGTGCTAGCAGTGGTATTGCCAATCGTTGTATTTTGTATACCTGCACCAACAAATAGATTACCACCAATACCAACACCACCTGTGACAATCAACGCCCCAGTTTGATTTGTTGATGCTGGTACTGTGGATGTAACTTGTGTGACCCCTGTTGCGGACAATGTGGTAAATGCACCTGATGCCGCTGTGACATTACCAATCGCTGTATCTTGTATACCTGCGCCAACATATAAATTGCCACCAATACCAGCGCCGCCAACTACCTGTAGAGCTCCAGTTGCACTGCTTGATGCTGGAACTGTTGAGGTTATACGTGTTCTTTGATTAAGTTCCCACGCAAGGGTAGCGTGTACATATTTTAAATTAGCACTGGCTCCAGCTACGGTTAAACCGCCGCCATCTGCTGCACTACTGTCAGCTGCTCCCGCAGCCACTGTGATATTTTTATCTTCAACGTCTAATGTTGCAACATTTAGTGAAACTATATTACCTTGTACTGTTAATTCACCCGCGATAGTCACACTATTGCCGAAGAAAGCATTCTTAACTACACCAAGACCACCAAGGACCTGTAATGCACCTGTGGTAGCTGATGTTGAATCTGTAGTGGATCCAACGATGGCTGTGCCGTTTAAAGTGGTTGCACCACCAACAAATAATTTATTACTGCCTGTTATAGCGACGTTGCTGCCTGCAGCATCAATTAAAACTCTAGGGCTTGCTCCTGTATAGGCATCGCCAAAAATGCTTACGCTATTGCTCTTGAGCACTAATACACTGGTAGCATCAACGTTGGCATTGATCTGTCCAGCGTTAGTACCGTCATCTACTACGATGATCTGTGAGTTATCATCACCAATATTCGTTACCGCACTGCTGGATGTTGATTGGATGTAGGCTAAAGTTACTGCATCTTGCGCACTCAATGGATCAGCTAGATTTGTTGCATTTGTACCATTGAAATCTACCACACCTGTGCCGCTTGGTGCTAGTTTTAAGTTTTGATTGGCACCAGTAGTTTGTATCGTAACAGCGGAGTTACCTACTATGAGGAATTTACCAACTGTTAAGGTATCATTTGTTGCGTTATAACTGTATTCAGCATCTGTAGTAATTAGACCACTTGACCCTATAAACAGTGCTCGTTCTGCTGCATAATTATTTAGGAAAATGTTACCTAAGCGGAAATTACTAAAGGATGTCTCTGCACCAATATTACCATAGGTACTACCAGCTTCTGTTGTGGCTATGAGTTTAAATTCGTCGGATGTTTCGTCCCAGTAGAACGCCTGATTGACGTCAGTACCGCGCTCAAAGATAAAACCAATATCGTAAATAGCGCCAGCTGCGTAGGCGTTGTTCAATACGATCAACGGATCGTTAACTAGGGTATTGGTACTAGCCACTGTTAGAGATGTACTAGCACCAGCTACATACAAGTTACCCGTGATCACAAAGTCACTGGTTACGACTATGTTGCTGCTGAACAGTGATCCCGTGATAGATCCTGGAATGATCTTGGCATTGGCCCAGATTCCTGAGTCTAAGATCTGATTATTCTTAATTCTGGTTAATACTGACATGGTATGGTTTCCGCAATAATATTATGTATTACACTATTAAAGGCCTGCGGTTCCATATTCCCCTGGGGCGTTTGACTTGTGTTGTTAATGATATTTATGCCAGATTGGTTATATTTAACTGCTCGTATTGTAATATTGTACTATATTCCGTAACGACTGCGTAGGGCATTGAAGTTTGTGGAGACTTCACCTGCAGTCAGTGAGCGATTATAGACCATAAATGCACCAAGGCTACCACTGGCATAGGCGCCAGTGCCCATGTTAGTAGTATCAATAGCCATTAACGCCATAAACGTATTGGCACCAGGAGCACTCCAGGTGGTAGCACTAGTGCCAACACTGACCCCATTTACATAAGCGGTGGCCAATGAACTAGAGTAGGTGATTACCAAGTTATACCAAGCATTTAAACTTTGTGTGCTTGTGGCGATAGTGGCCATACCACCAATCCATTGTCCAAATTTTATTACGCCGGCAGCAGAGATTTCTATAGCTGAATAGTGATATCCTGAGTTAATAGTGGCCTGACCAAGAACGGACACAAAGTTACCAGCACCCGTGGGATATGCCCAGAGATTCATAGTATAGGCAGGAAATGTTGTGGAATTATACAAGCTAAGGGCACTAGATGCATATTGACTGCTGGCACCAGCAAAGGTTATGATCCCACCATTGCTAGAACTATAAGTAGGGCCGTTGGTCAGAGTATAGTTTTTACCGTTGCCACTTAAATCAGTCCAAGTAGTTCCTGAACCTGGATAACTGGCAGTTTGGCCTGCGTCTAAATATAATTGTAATCCGTCTGAGATTGGACTTGCAGATATAATGGGCTGTGGCATTGCAACCATCATGCCCGCAAAGCCTGACATTAGGCTACTCCGCTACCGTTGATAAACCAAGTATTAGTATTGACTTTTAACAGCGTAGCAACACCATAACTGGTGATAGTCCTTGATGCTGATGTAGCGTTACCCGCAAGGTATAGGATTACCCCTGACTGCAGGGCCACGCTGATATTGCTGGTTGATTGATTGGCTATACTAACTACGGTTCCATTACCAAATGCCACGTTGGCAAATGAAGGGATAGTAATAGTTTGTGGGCTAGCGGTGGGATTATAGATGTGTTTTCCACTGTCTGACAATGCCAGTGTTACGTTTCCACTTGCAACCTGTGGCATTTCTAAGTAACCAAGTGTGAATCCACTGGTTTTGCCTGCGATGTTGCCTACCGTGATATTACCTGCTAGGTATGCAGCCAAGTTCACATTTGAATAATTGGTAAGTCCATTCGTGGTTATAAGTGCTGACGTATTTACGTTGCTGTAGTTAGTTAATCCGTTGGTAGTTATCAGTGCTGCTACGTTGACATTGCCATAATTTTGGAATCCCATAGTTTCAGTATAGGCTTTGGCGTTAACGTTGCTGTAGTTAGTTAGTCCATTGGTCGTAATAAGTGCTGATGCATTTACATTACTATAGTTAGTAAGTCCATTAGTAGTTATCAGTGCTGATGCATTTACATTACTATAATTAGTAAGTCCATTTGTGGTTATCAGTGCTGATGCCTGTACATTGCTGTATAAACCTGGGTAGGTAGTCAAGAATGCCGCAACGTCTGCGTTGCCATAATTAACACTTATTGTGCCGCCAGATAGTTTTCTAACTTCAATTGAGTCACCAACTAACGGAGTTTCAGTGAATGTGATTGAGTTATTTGATACCGTATATGCTGTGCTGGGTTTTTGTATAGTGCCGTTGATGCTGACCAACACACCCGTGGTTGTAGTATTTGCTGATAAGGCAAATGTTGCAGTTGATCCATCACCATTCAATACGTCTGACGTTATCACCCCTCCGCTGGTCTGAACCCATTCATAACCATCCCACACTTCGATCGTTTCAAATTCTGTATTGAATCTTAGATAACCTGCATTGACAGTTGTTGGTCTTTGTAATATGTTACCAGATGGTAGGCCAATTGCGTTGCCAGTAAACTGTACTGCACCCGTACCAGATGTAGACAATATAATATTTGCGCTTGAACTTACTGCTGCAGAGTTAGCTGATATCGTGACGTTGCTGATGGTCAAATTACCAACACTGCCACCACTGCTGCCAGCCGCTGCGACACCAAACGCACCAATATATTCTGCGCCACTGACATAAACACTCTTACCGGTAAAATTTACTCCACTTGGTAGATTAGTACCAATGAAGTTTAATACCCCAGATTGGTAGTCAAAGAACCATTCATCGCTGTTGCCTGATCCAGATGCAAAAAGTTGTGTACCAGCTGACGCGGCATTACCTGCTGAATTGCTGAGATTTACATAGACTTTAACCTGATATGTGGAGCCAAACTCTGGGCTGATCCAATCAGTGGTATTGGTCTTCCAAGTGCGATTAGTTGATGCTGTGGCATCATTTGTACATTCTATTGGCAGTGAAGTGGTATACACACTGACGATGCTGGTATTAGCCACAGGTATAGTGCCAGGAATCAGACCACTATCTGTCATGACCTTGTCACCTCTTATCTGTAAGGGACTTGGTATGGCTTCGTTATACCCTTCTTTATTGGCGACTGTGTCAGTTTTAGTGGCCGCGTAGCCTATCTTCTTCCAAAGGTAATCAACTTTCTGGGTATCTGAAATTGCCATTATGCGGCTACCCCCACGCTAAGGGCAGTTACGGCCTGCCCGCTGGCCAATGCTATACGTATCAACACCACCTGATTGGTAGCATTGGTCATGTTTTCTGTGCCCAGCGTCATGGTATATCCACCGCTGAGTGCCACGTTGGCCTGTATCCTATCACCAGTATTTGAGGCACAACCATCTGATCCATTGCCACCTGCACCAGTATTGCTACCTGGCACACCCGCACCTGCATAGGTAGTAGAGCAGTCTAACCATCCATTAATTCCACTGGTGCTGTCTATGCTAGTGCCTGGTGCCGCAATCCATACTCCAACTACACCACTAGATGATGTGATGTTTATATCAAAGTTGGCTACTACGAATCTGCGGAAAGCGAAAGTAAAATATTGTCCTCCTGAATCTGAGCTGCGATTTGGTCCTGCTGGTAGGAACAAGTTGCCATAGTCCGTGAGATCATGTTTGATTGTGCCAAGGCGCAGCGTGGCCTCTTTAGTGCCTGCTACTCCTGGATCGCTAGATT
>SXGQ01785580.1_pt1 | contig 10763 bp, 37 predicted proteins | sample 3178371 | NCBI WGS metagenome assembly SXGQ01 (sample SAMN11356859, study PRJNA531348) | freshwater metagenome | isolation source: freshwater sample F1-20 | place: China: Fuxian Lake, Yuxi | collected 2017-12-25 | reverse complement strand
GATGGATAATCCAGAGCCGTTAACGATTCCGTATTACATGGATTGCCTTGCGAAGGGTTATCGGTATGAATGTTGTTGTGGGGCGCTTCACCGTGAAGAGCGGAATGCGTGGAACTGCCGGGAATGCCGGTTGTGTTTGAGTGATGAATCTTTCGATGCTCGCCGGGTGGTGGATATCCGCGCCGAGTATGGCGAGAAGTGATTTTTTTTAAAACCTTCCCCGTTGAGTATATTTAGAAAAGTAATTCCAGGAAAAACACATGAAGATCACAGTTAACCAACTACGTAAAATTATCAAGGAAGAAGTTCAGAAAGTTGTAAAAGAATCTATGGGTGAATGTCCAAGATGCACAGATAGATTACATAAAACAAAGATGGGAGATGATATTTGTACAAATTGTGGATATTCATCTGCTCCCCAGGAAGAAGTTACTCCTGCGGATCGTGAAACAACTTCCCGAAGAATGGCATCTTTGGCTTCTTTAGAGCAGTAATTAATTTGATTGAAAGTTTCCCAACGGACCTTTTCAGGTCCGTTTCTCATTTCTCCTGCTGGTGAAAACCTCCACCCACAGATGATACAATATACCTATGGAATACCGCACCGGTGATCTCATCCTGGTAAAACCCGGAACCCATGTTCCACCAGGAACCAGATAGTCCTCAGGGGTAATCCTCAAGGTGTACAACGATCCTCAGATCACCCGGTGGAATGGAGTTCCTGAGATTTACTTAGAAATCATGTGGGTGGATGGGTATCGATCCACCGAGGATTACCGGAAGATCACCCCTTACTATGAGGTTCTCCAATGAAACCTGGTGATCTGGTTCAAATCGATACCGGCAGGGGAGATTATGATGGATGTTTTGGCTTGATCATTTCTAAATTTGATCAATACTATTACAAAGTGTTTGTTTCTAATGTTGGTTTCAATTTCTACATGGAAAACCACGTAAAGGTTCTCCAGTGAAACGGGGTGATTTGGTTCGAATTTATCATGATGGTAAAGGATCCGATGGCGAGATTCTAGAAGGATTGATGTTGGATATTTTCCATATTGATCCTCGCGCGAAGAAGAACCGTGATAACAATTCCCGGTGGATAACCGGAAGGATTCTCGTGGATGGGCGGCCGAGAATCATGAACCTGTATTGGGATGATGATTGGGAGTTGATCAGTGAAACATTCACCTCATGTTGGTGATCCGGTGAAGATCACAGATTTTTATAATTCATCTCACTCTCCGGTGGTTGGTGTGGTGGTGAAGGTTTTTTTGCCCAAGGTTCATGTTCTTCTTCCCAGTGGAAAGATTGAGTGGAGGGAGAATTATGAGGTTGAGGTGATCCAGTGAATCGTGGAGATTTGTGTGAGTTGAGAGCCGAGAAGAGTTGGGCTCATGTGTATGATGAAGATGGATTTGTGATGAAACCTGTGATCAAGGAGGGGCACAAGTTGATCTTTGTGGAGCCTGAGAAGTTTGGATCGATTCTGATGGGAAAATTTTTGGTTCTCCCCTTGTGCCTGGTTGGGTATATTAAGATGGAGGATATCCGTGAAACCTGGTGATATGGTTAAAAACCGTTGTTTTCTGGATTTTTATCCAACCGCCAAGAGCGTTAATTATGGAATCCCAGATGATGATGTTCCAACCGGTTGTGTTGGAATGATTCTTTCTCCTCCTGATGGAACTTGGGTAAAGTGGATGGTGAACGGTAAGGTTGGGTGGAGTGATTGGAATTACCTGGAGGTTCTGCAGTGAAACCGGGTGATCTTGTTCGAATCAAATCAACCACTTGGTTATATGGTGGAGATACCCAAGCGTGGGATGAATGGGATAATTTTATTCCCACTGATATTCCTGCGGAGTTTAACACCACTGCCACGATCATCTCTAAGATCATGGATAAAAGATACCGGATTTACTTAAAAATCCTCACCCCGCTTGGTGGTGTTGGATGGTTACATGAAAGTTTCCTGGAGGTTCTCCAGTGAGTTTTTTGTTTCCGGTGAAACTCGGCGATCTTGTTAGAATCCGGCCCACGGGTGAGCAACCATCGTTATGGGATCACGTGAACGGGTTGTTTCATGATAGGGTTTTTCTGGTGATTGGATGTGATCCTGAGCATCCTGATTGGATTGTGATTCTCACGGATGTTGGAACCCAGGTGAAGGTGGGTGAGCATCGGTTGGAGGTTCTGAAGTGAAGTTGGGTGATCTTGTTCAAACCAATTATTTTGGAAGAGAAAATCACAGTGGTGTTGTTGTGGATGTTTTCAAGGTGTATGGAAGGGAAACATTCACGGTTCTGCTTTCCACCGGAGAGTTACAAACATTCTCAAGGGATTATCTCCTCACGATGGATGAATTGGGTGTGAGATGAAACCTGGTGATCTTCGTATGTTTCGGAACGGAAGGAATCCGATCACCAAGGAGATCAATTACGTTCTGGGGTTGATCATTGAGATCCATGAGGATCATGATCCCATCTGCAATTCGTGCAAAGTTCTGATGCGGGATGATATGATCAAATGGTTAAACCCACACGGTTCGAGGGGAATCAGTGATGAAGATTAACAAAGGTGATCTGGTTCACATCTTTGAGTGGGATACGGGTGGGATGGTTGGAATTGTTCTCGAGGTGGAGGTGATGAAGGATATCTACAAGGATTCCAGTGGAATTGAACCGATGTATTCTGTAACCGTGTTGTGGGAGAAGGAAGTTCCTAGTTGGTTGGGTGAGGGGCGGATCACCACGGTAACCGATTCTGTTTTGAAGGTGGTTCAAAGATGAAACCCGGTGATCTGATCTACCCAAAAAAGGTTCACCGGGATCTTCCAACGGATATCCACCTTGGGTTCTTCACCGGGCAACAAGATGAACACGGGAGAAAGATGATCATGTGGGTGAACGGAAAGGTTCTGTTCCTGGAGGATTGGGAAGAGAAGTATTACGAGGTGATCAATGAAACCGGGTGATCTTGTTCAGCACCGTAACTACCCTGAATTCATCTATGTTGTTCTGGGGGAAGAGGTTGATCCTGAGGATGGCATGATGAACATAATTTTACTGGATCTTGAAGGAGGTACCCGGGAATGGTGTGCGGATCACATCCGAAAGGTTTACAAGGTGATCAGTGATTAAGAGAGGTGATCTGGTTCTCTACACCCCTGATTATCGATCCCCGGGTGAGGAAAAAAAGAGTTACCTAGGGTTGATCCTGGATTCTTGTTCTCCCACGTGGGTTGATGTTTTCTGGTGCGGGTTAAATGATGTTCAACGGTTCAGTACGGGGTGGAGTTCCGAAGAAAAGAAACACTGGAAGGTGATCAGTGAAACCCGGTGATCTTCTCCAATCCAGGAGCAAATTTGAAGGTGGTGTGAGGATCTACACCGATGATCAGTGTGATTCCTGGGAAACCCACATGAGAAAAGGTGATGTTGTGGTTCTACTGGATGAACAACAGAACGGATGGAAACAGGATGTTCTAACCGTTCTATTTCCTTGGGGAATCAGGTGGATCTATAAGGTTGATGTAATGGTGGTAGGTGATGAGTGATTTCCGCATCCCAAGTGTGAACCAGGTTCAACCAGGAATCTTGGTGGTTCACCGTTATACCCCAGAGATCGGAATTGTTCTTCGTGTAAACTGGGGTATGGTTGAGGTACTGTTGGGAAGTGGTGCGGTTGTGAAGTGGGGATTCGATGGATTTAGATCAACTTATGGGATTCCATTATGAAAAAAGGTGATCTTGTAAAAATCGAGGGGGAGATGATCAATGGATATACTTGGGTGATGCCCTACCTGGGGATCTACATGAAACTCGTTGATCACAACCACATGAGTTATTCACCCGCGTTTCCAACCTGTGAAATTCTAACACCCCGTGGTTTAAAGTTTGTGAGGATGGAAAGAATCCATGTACTACTATGAAAATGAAACCCTCCGAGGTTCGCCCAGGTGATCTAATAATCACAACAGATTTTCTGGAAGCAGAGTTACAACTGGTACTTCGAGTGGATCACAAACGGGATATCATTGATGTTTTCACCCCCAGGCTCGGGAAGGTGGAACAATATCGTTCCTCCTGGATTATGGGTTGTGAAAAGGTTTGTGGTTCCCAATGAAAACCGGTGATCTGGTGATCTACAGGAACTCCGAAAACAACCTGAGAATCAGTTGTACCGTTCCTCAACCTGTTCTTGTTCTGGATGTACTTGAGATCGATTCTAAACTCATTTCCTTTCGAGGATTGGATTCAAAAGGTGGAATGATTCATTGGGAATGTAGTGGATGGGGTGTGTTGGAATGAAGGTTGGTGAACTTAGAGAATTTAGTAATGGAAGGAATCCCATCACCAAGGAAATAATTTATATCCTTGGGTTGATCATTGAGATCCGTGAGGATCCTGATCCAATTTTCAATGTATGTAAAGTTTTATTGGTTGATGGTAGTACAAAATGGGTAAATCAACATGGATCAAGGGTGATCACGGATGAGGGTTGAAGATGAGTGAGGTAAGAGAACATCACAATAGAACTCTTCTCCCCCTCGAAGGAATTCCAGGAGGTAAACTACTCCAAAATCCAAAAGTTGGAGATCAGGTAAGAAACCTATATTCGGTGGATAACATTGGATCGGTGGTGGAGGTTCTACCTGAAAATCGTTGTAAAGTTCTTTGGGTGGAATATCATGATCCATATTCCCAACTCATTGGTGAACCAGGGTATTTTTACTCTCCCAACATTCCACTCACTGTTACCCTCCCCGGGGAATTGGATCACATCTCAATTGATTTGAAGGTGTAATGATGAGTATCCTAAAAACCATGAACATCAGTGATCTTGTTACCTTGGAAGGTGAACCATGTTTCGATCCACAACCAGGTGATATGGTGAGGTTCTGTGTTGAACCAGGTTCATCAGGAACCATTGTAAAAAAAATCTCTGATTATCTGGTTGAGGTTTTATGGAGTAAATTTGAAAGAATTTCCTATCCTTCAATCCCAAGGGGGAATTACTATTCCGATATCAATAGGAAACTATTCACGGTGGAACCAATGCCCCAAGGGGTTCTTCAATGTAGAGAATGGGATCTAATGGAGGTTCCATGAAACCGGGTGAAATCTACATCTTCTCACCTTTCGTGTTTGAACAGAATCCCGAGAGGCACCGTTCACCGCGGATCGGGTTGTTCCGTGGGTGGGGCCAGGTTCCGGGTGGAATGGAACATGTTGGGAAATTTAAATCCGATGAATTTGGAACACTGATCGAGAGCAACATTTCCCGGGGTGGAAACGGTTGTAAAGTGATCACTTCATCGGGGGCTGTGGGATGGATGCACCACGGGGATCTGGAGGTTCTCAAGTGAATCCCGGTGATTTATGCTTCTTGAAAGATTCCGATATGTTACCCCGCTCAACCCCTCTGATTCTGTTGGATAAGTACTATGATGGTTATTCCCTCTATTTTGAGGTAATTGATCCCCGCACCGGGCACAAATATCATTACCAGGAACACAACCTTTCCGAGGTTCCCTGTGAAACCTAAACCAAACATTGGTGAGTTGTGGGAGATAAAAGATACCGTTAAGGTTGATGTTGGAAACAAGCGAGCAACCTATCTCATCTCCGGGCCTGGTTTGGTGGTTGGAATCCATAGAAACCATGATGATTTTGGGGATTTTTACAAGGTTCTGTGGGGTGGAAGAACCGAGGAGTTTCTCCTATCCAACTTTGGGGAGAGGATCCAAGGTTTCTGATCCTCAGGAACCACCCAGGATTAATTCCTGAATATCGGTTTATAGTTTTATCGTTGGAATATTAGAATGATTTCTGGGTGGCACCTCTAATACATCAAGGTGAACCTAGGGTAGAGTTTGAGGAGATACCATGAGAGAAATTGATACCGAGAAGTGGTTGGCTTCCCTGTTCTCAGAACTGATTCGAAGAGGTTTGGATTCACGGGAACATGAACATTATCACGATTCCCCTCTAGGTGATTCTTATGCACCAAACCTGGAGGAACTAAAGGAATCACACCTTGGTTACACGGGTGAGTTTCTAACGGAACTTCTCCAGGAACACCTCGAGAAGATCCTCCATGATTATGGAAAGTTGGAGGCGGAGAAGAAACCATGAAGAAATCCCGTTATGAAATCCACCTTGATCCACCACTCGCACCGGAACAAGGAATCACAAAGGAAAACCACGAGTTATTGGAATTGTTCTTCCTCGCACCACCTCACATTGGGGAATGGTTTCTAAAACTACCTGATGTTCAGGATAGGTTGGTGGTTAACTTCATCGATTCCAAGTACCACCCGGATTCCTACCGGGAAATGATTGTGGAACTCCTGGAGGAAATGAATAGAAACCGTTGCGGTGAGTTTCCAGAGGATCTAAAGAAAGTTATGAAGATCCTAAAGGTTGGTGAGGATGTGCAAAGTTCCGTGGGGTGATGATAAGGTGGAACCATGAGGAAGAAATCAAAATCAAAGTTTTGTTCCCATTGCGGTGATTTGATTCCTGAAGGAAAGGAATTCATTGAGTTCAAAGGTTCACATTTTCACGATGATAAGGTAACCTGTATTGGAAACCTAAAGGTTACCGTTGAAAATCTCAGGAGAAAGTTGATTGAGATCAATTCAATCACAAACAATATCCCATGAACCCAAACCTCTATGTTCTTCTATTTTTCTCCCCGTTCCTCATCATGTTTTTCTCATTCATCTTTTGGATCTACAATGAGGAAAAAAGAAGGGAAAAATTGAGGAGAAAATGGAATGAGGAGTGGAAGGAAGAAATGAGGAAATTCAAAGGAGAAAAACCATGAGTGATTCTGACGTTGAATACAAACACGGATATTCATCTGGGCCTTTCTACCGAAAGTTTCTTGCCGGTGATAATGTTTGGGTGGAAGTTAACAAAGATGGGCAAGGCGGATTATTTTTTCACCTTGGAAATTCATTTGAGGGGCATCCTTCACCACCATCCCAACCGATTCACTTCAGTTCCGAGGAACAGTTCATGGAATTCTGCGCCAAGTTGATCGGTATTGATCACAATGAATTTGAAACATTCTGGTTGAAATATGGATGAAGATATGATTGAAGAAAATCCTTGTAAGAAATTTGGCGGTGATTCAATTCTTTATACAAACGTGAGTGGAAGGAATTTTAACACCGAGGTATGGTTTGCTAATCTCATATCTGAATTAATTCGTAGGGGAATTGATTCAGATGAACATTTACATTTTAAGGATTCACCGCTGGGTAATTCATATGCACCAAATCTGGATGAACTAAAGAAAGTTAACCTTGGTTTGGTTAGTGAAAAGTTGGGAGAACTTTTGGTGGATCATTGGGATGAAATCATTAAGGATTATGAGAAACTGGAGAAGAACCAATGAGTGAAGATAACAAAGAGAGAGTTTCTATTCATGTAACCCAACAGGATTTTGGGGTGATTCGAGCATCACTCATTCATTCCTATGAATTCTGGAAATTCGTGATTGAAACAAAAGAATATCCAGAAGGTTTTGATGCAGGAAAAGCACGGGAACTAATGGTGATGAACCAAGAGGTTCTCGAAAAAGTGAACGAAATCCTCAAAATGCAGCCGATTTACCCACCAACTACCGAGGTTGAGAAGTGAACGAGAATATCAAGGAGGTTCAGTTATTCAAAGATGATTTTCGGGTTCTTAATTTTGCTCTCATGGAATGCATTAATGCCTGGAGGGGTATGATTGATGAGGGTGAAATTCCGGATGTTCCAGGTTTGGATATGGGAAAGGCACAACACATTCTGGTTAGGTTCTCCGAAGTGAGAGAGAAGATTGAAACGATTCTAGGTGGTGAACCACTAAAGGTTGGTGGTGAATCCCTGCAGAAAATCATGAACATCATCAAGGAAGAAGGAAAATGAATTCAGAACCCCCGTGCCATTGTGGTGAATCCGGATACTATCACTGTTCTGTTCTTCGAGAAAAACTCAGGGAGATGAGGAATGTGATCAAGGTGATCCTAGAAACCGATTCACTAAAGAACTTTGCTTATGAGCGCGGTGATGATGATATGAGCATCTATGATCTCTGCAAGGAAGCCTTAAAGTGGCCCGAGGAACCAGGAGAGAAACCATGAATCCCACACCCCTATATTCTCCACCTCGATTCCCACGGTTCTTCCGCTCCAAACCCGGTGAAATTAGTGAAGGTAGGTGTTGGTGTTGTTCCCATGGTGCTTATCTGTACATCGGAACTTCACTGTGGAACCTCATCTGGATCTTCATCACCGAGTTTAAATCGGATCGGCATCTCGTGGGTTAAGTGCAAAACACCTCGGGGTGATGATAGAATAGAACCATGAAGCTAGAGAAACAACTCCTTCTTCTCTGCCAAAAATTCATCCGGGATAACGAGATAGGTTGTTCCGAATCCATCTACCAATCGGATAGGATCATCCTAAATTCACCGGATTTCATTCGTGAAATTTGTGATCTGGTTGGTTACCATCAATTCGAGGAGGATGAAAAGTGAACCCCGAACAAAAATACCTGATCAAATACTTTGGTGATGCGAGCAAAGAGAACCTGTACTGGTTCAAGGATAAGGAGGATTGGGTTGGGGATCCGAACCGAGCAACCCAATTCAACAATCCCGAAGGAATCACCGAGGTTGGTAGGTTACTGGTGGAACACGAATGGGTTACAAGATTGATTCCTGCGGAGGAAATTCCAAAAGTAAAACCTGTTTCACCTCCAAGAGGGGAGTTCATTCTCGTGGTGGATTGTGATGGAGATCCTCAGGAAGTTTTCAGTGGAAATACCAACCTTGATCATGTTTTCCAGGCAATTCACCGGTTGGATAACCTAAACTTGGGTTACAATCCACATTCTGCCTGGAGGTGGAACAGTGAAACCAAATCTAATTGGGGTGGATTTTCACATGTGCTTGAAAGGGTTGGAAAGGATCCAAAATGAACACCACACCAACCCGAATCGATCTTGTCCAACTCTGGATGGAAACCCACTTCAAGGGGATTCCCTGTGCCGTGTTCTTCGATCCTCTAGGGGATGGTGATAGAATCTCACTGTTCATCGATAAACTCGGAATCTCCTGCGGAACAGGTATGGGGCAAATCATCAACTCCAACTTTCTCATCCTCCCCACCCCCAACCCAGATTCACTAGTGAACAACCTCAAACAAGATACCTGGGGCTTCGCAATGAGCTGGGATGGAAACAATTTCACGAGTGAGAATTGAGGAAATCATGAACACCCCTAAGATTAGAGCAGGTTTCTCCTTGATGTTCAGATCACTGAGGTTAATGTGCCTCGCATTTCCAGATACCAAGGTGATGAGGATCAGGTTGGAACAGTGTAAACCTTGCATGAGAACAATTCTCAAAGGAATGTTGAACCGATGAGCGGCGGAGCCATTCACCCACAATACCTGTACTACCAGGTGAACCAATTCGCGGATGAACTTGAGAACCGAATCGAAAACAACAATGTTCCGGATGAATACGGTTATGCCCCAGAATATCCACCAGAAATTCTGGCTTACCTAAAGGAACAGGTTTCCAACCTACGGAAAATCTCCGAGGTGATGAGAGCAACGGACTATTTATTTGCTGGTGACCATGGACCCGAAAATTTTCTAAAGGTCATTGAGAAAATCGAAAAAAAGTATTCAGGCTCTACATCAGGAATTTGAATCAATATTTAAATTTGCTTTTTTTGCTTTTCTCTTTTCCCACGCTTTTCTAATAGATTCTCTATGTTTTTCCTTGATCTCAGGTTTTTTTAGAGAATCTTTGATAGCTTCGCTGTGCTTCTTTAATAATTCAGGATCTTCCCAAACTTTTTGTTGTTGTTCACTGAGTTTTTTTCTGAGCTCAGGGTCACTCCAAGTTTTCTTAAATGATTCACTCATCTTTTCTTTGAACTCAGGATCCTCCCACTTTTTTCTTTTTGTTGCCTTCATTCTTTCTTTTTTATCCTGGTTTTCCCAAGATTTTTTTTGTAATTCACTCATCCTTTGTTTGAACTCAGGATTTTCCCATTTCTTTTTACAGGCCTCTCTTTGTTCTTCGTTCCATTTGTAGCCTGTTGTTCCATCTCCGCCAAGGGTAAAATTGGCACCACCTTCACCAAAATCGACATGGGTTTTTAGTTCCTGGATAAGTTCGACTTCTTTATCAAATGCCTCTTGTTGATTGATGGTTTCAAATAGGACTTTCCTAACCATGCCATGCTTATTTTTGATTTTGGTGTGAAGAGGATTTCTTTTTGATTTTCTCACTCTACAATCTACACCTTTTCCAACATAAAAAGGTCTTCCATCATCCTCTCGATAATCAACATAAACAAAGAATTTTTGTTCGGTTTCCATATCCATAAATATGGAAAAAGATTATAAAAAGCCATATTTTTATATGGTTTCGTGTAAATTTTCAGATTTTTATATACTGTTTCTACTAATAAAAAGTATGAAGAATATTTCTGGCGATCATAACGAGCTGAGCTTCATGAAAACCATCGAGAAGATCGAAGGGAAAACTAATCCCACATAAACTTTTTTGGAACAACAACATAATTAATCCCATGAAACTCACAACTGCACAACTCAAACAGATCATCGCAGAAGAAATCAAGAAAGCCCATCTAACAGAAAATGTTGGTATGGGTACAGGTTCCGCAGAACTTCAAACCATGCTCGATGTGGTTTGCGATGGATTCAAGGCCCAATTCGATCCAAAG
>SXGQ01618841.1_pt1 | contig 10763 bp, 19 predicted proteins | sample 3178371 | NCBI WGS metagenome assembly SXGQ01 (sample SAMN11356859, study PRJNA531348) | freshwater metagenome | isolation source: freshwater sample F1-20 | place: China: Fuxian Lake, Yuxi | collected 2017-12-25 | reverse complement strand
CTGCGGAGGCGCAGGAGCTCGGCTCGAGGAGCTCGGCTCAAAGAGCTCGAGGAGCTCGGCTCGAGGAGCTCGGCTCGAGGAGCTCGGCTCAAAGAGCTCGAGGAGCTCGGCTCGAGGAGCTCGAGGAGCTCGGCTCGAGGAGCTCGACCAGGAGCTCGAGGAGCTCGGCTCGAGGAGCCCCAGGAGAGATTTGCAAAATAGACTCTATTTCCGCCTAAGACGCTTGTGCGCATAATCTTTTGCAGATAGTGCTATCCGCAATATGTCGGGTCATATCACTCAAAAGGAAGCGCAGCAGCACGCCGGTTCACTGGCGCGACTGCGCGCGAGCGCAAAAGAGCAGGCCTCAAAAGTCACGCGAACCGGAGCGGGCGTGGGGTCGGCTTTCGCCGTCGCCTACCTCGAAGGGCGCCGCGGCGAGGATTCCAAGGTGCTCGGAATGGATCTCTCGCTTCTCATCGGTGTCGGCGCGACCGTCGCCGGTATGTATGGGGTTGCCGACAAGGCGACGAACGAGCTTCTTGAGTCGGCGGGCGTGGGCGCGCTTTGCGTTTATGCCTCGAACCGCGGTCGTGACATGGGCGCCCGGGCGAAAGCCGAGGCCGCTACCAAGTAGTCGCGACTAGCAACCAACCAACAACCACAAGACTAAGAAAGACAAAGGAAACCACCATGGCTTGCAACACCGACGCACTCGAGGCTCGTTACGCACGACTCGCCGCTTCTGTCCGCTCCGGCAATACCGGTCTCGGCGCCACCTCGCCCGGCGACTTCACGGCGTGCCCAGACGACTGCATTGGCGATCACTTGTACGGCTTCGATTCGGCCGCCCCGGTTCCCGCGGGCGCGACCGTAACCGTCACGGCGAATCCGCAGCTCCGCAATCAGCCACGCCGCTTGTTTCTCAATCAGGGCATCGCCGACGGCTTTCTGATCGAGGATATCCAGGTCGGCGTCATGCCGCTTCTCGCGACGACGGGCCCGATCTCGCCGGCGTGCTTCATCCCTCAGTCGAACGTGCCGAATTTCAAGCGCCTCATTAACGAGGTGAATCAGCCCGTTGCGATCACGGTTACGAACATCAGCGGCGCCGCGCTTCGCTTTACCGCGACCATGGCCGCCTATATCGTGGCGTGAAATGCCAATTCCCATTGGCATGCTCGGGCTCGCCGCCATCGGCGCAGCTTGGTATTTTAGCAAGGCTGAGCAGCGCAAGCGCGAGGCGTGCATGGATGACGGAATGGATCCGGCCATGCGCGCTTATCTCCTTGGCGTCCTAGAGGACAAGGACGGCACGGGGAAAGAGATCACGCCCGAAGCGCAGTACAACATCGCGCTTCAGCTTCAGTCGCAGGGTATCTACCCCAAAGCCGTCGATTGCATCGCAAAACGTGCAATCGAGCGAGGCGGCTGGAACCAACAGGCCGACCTTGTGGATGGTCGCGTTCCCTCACGTCGAAAGGCCTGACCCATGTTGCCCGTTCTTCTCGCCGTCATTGCCTATTTCGCGTTTCGCGATCAGAAAGCACCGGGCGGCGAGAAGCACGGCACGGGGCTTGTGATCGAACCGCCCGCGCTCCCTCCCGCGCCCGCTCCCGTCGAGCAGTGGCACGCGTGCGAGCTGGCCGAAGATGAGGCGGGCACCATGACGCCCGAAATGCAAGGCGTGGTTTCGTCGCTGGTAGCGGGCACCAATGCCGACCTTATGCGCGCCACTGCGAAGGCGATTGAATATCAATATCCGCTTGTCGCCGCGTGCCTTCGCGCTCGCGCGATTGAGGTGCAGCGCGCCGCGAACACGGGCCGCGCGCCGCGCAAGCCCTCCGCGCCGCCCTTCATTCCCGAAGGCGTGTTCACAGTCGCCGCCTCTCCGCGAGGCTACTAATGCCCGACCACGCGCGCGGGCGAGAGATCCTCGCCGCGGCGTGGCTCTCACGTTTCGGCTCTCCCGCGACTACTCGCGAGCTACAGGCGCTCGCGGCAGTCTCGCTAGGTGAATCCCCCTATGGACACGGCACCTTTCGCCAGCTCGACCACGCGACCGGTGCCACGATTGCCGAGCATCGGGAAACCCATAATTGGGGTGCTATCCAGTGCGGCACACTGCCGCCATGCCCGCCCGACTGCTTCATTGCGACCGATACGCACCCCGGGCGCGGCTACTATGACGCCTGCTTCCGTCGCTGGCCCACGCCCGAAGCGGGCGCGCTCGCCTATCTCGAAACCCTGCTCATCAAGCGCAATCGCGAGCCGGTCAGGCGTGCAATCTCTCGCGGCTCCGCCCATGCTATCGCAAGTGCCATGCACGCGACAGGGTATTATGAGGGCGCCTCGACTATCCCCTCGCGAGCGATTGACCTCTACGCGACCGCTATCGCCCGCAATGGCAAGAACGTCGCGGCGTTCTTCGGCGAGCCCTATTACCTATCTGCGGGCCATGATTCGGGCGACGAATCGCTTGCCATGCTCGGGCTCGTGCTCGGGTCTTTTCTGCTCTCTCTGAGGGGTGTGGTCAGAAGGAAGAAGTGAAAAGATGGGCCTCGTCTGGACCAAAGATGACAACGATTTGCGGCTTTATCTCGCCGAAGTTGACGGCGAAATGAGGGCTTTCGACCGCGATCTGACTGCCTCGATTGCCAAGCTCGATCCAATTCGCGCCGCATCGCTGACGGTGTGGAAGGCGTTTAAGTGGGAAAGGCTTTTCAAGGGGCCTCGCGCAGAGGGCGAGAAAGAGCCCATAGGGTGGGTGCCGTTTCACGATGCGAACGATGGTTTCGATGCCACGCTCGCTATGTTTGGGGACATTGATCAGGTCTGGAATCAAACCGAAGCGTTCGAGCACGCGCTCGTCGGCGCGCAGCTTGAAGCGCGTGCCATGGGCGCGGAAACGGTTGAGTCGGGCGACGTGAAAGACGGGCCCGATTTCGACACGAAGAGCGACGCAAAGAAGGCGCTCGCGGGGATTCCAGATCTGGCGTGGGCCATTGGCGCCGCGGGCGTCGGGATTTGGCTCGTCACGAGGGGTCGACGCTAATGCAGCCCAAGCTTAAGCGCTGGATTCGCGCGCGCCTCGATTGCGTGCCCGGTGCCGAGCGATTCGAGCTAATCGGGGCGAGCGAAGAATTGCTTGTGCGCTTTGAGCGCGAAGCGCGCGACCATGAAGAACAATCGGCAGAGCGCGCGGAGGATTGCTGGCAAGCTGCGAGCGAGCACGCCGACGCTTTCGACGGCAAACAGCGGTTTAGGCTTGTTGCCTATTCGGGCGAGCTCACGACTGGCACGCTCGTTTTCGCGATCGGAAAGGGCGCCACGGGTGCGGCTTTTTCACAGAAAGTCGAGCTTGGCGAGAGCACAGAACGCGGCCTGCTAGCGCAGCTTATGAGGCACAATCAACAGCTCGCAGCCATTAACGTAGAGAGTGTGCAGAGCGTGCTCGGTCCGCTTATTAGCGAAAATCAGGACCTCCGAAGGCGCATTGGCGAAGTGGAGTCGAGGCGCACGGAATGGTTCGAGGCGCTAGAGCACCTTGGCGGGCAGAAGCACGAACGCGAGCTTGAACAGATTGAAGCTGGCGCCCGCGCGGAGTTTAGAAACCGCATGATGAAGGGGCTAGCGGACCGCTGGATCCCCGAGCTGATTTCGAAGCTCCAGCCGGGTCAAGCGAGCGCTGGCGCACTGCCCGCCTCGCGCGGCGAGGTCGACGATGCGCAGGAGCTGCTTCGCGGCGTCATGGGCTCGATTGACCGGCCCGCACTGATTCGCGCACTGTCGGCGAGCGAGCAAGCACAGCTCGACTCGCTCTGCGGAATCGGCGCCGCGCCCGCGTCACTGGACGATTTCCGTGCGAAGCTCCGCGGGATTTGGCTTGAGCTGCCCGACGAAGTGACGAGCGATTTGACCACGCAAATCTTGACGCGTCCCGACCTCGCCGCGCGCCTTAGCGCACTGCTCGAAACCCCGGAAGCGAACTAAGCCATGAGCCGATTTCTAGACTTGCCCGGTTATCAGCTCGGCGGCAATGCCACGCTCGCACCGGGTGGAGAAGCGCGCGTGCTGGCCGTTTATGGGCGCGAGGCGTGCGCCGAAAGCGTCATTGTCAGCCTGAACGTTAAGCGTATTTCGCCCGCGCCCATTGGCAACGATGCGCGCCTTCGTGCCGTGCTTCGATGGGGGTCGCATTGTGGCGATAACCAAGTGGAATTGGATGCGCGCCACGGCACGCGGCTTGTGCTGGAAGCGTCGCGCGTGACGTGTGATCTGCACTACGAGGGCGCGACGGGGCCGCAATTCACGGTCACCGCGAGCATCGGTTACGGCTCTGCGAGCGGGACGAAACCGACGTGGACGGCGCCGCTGGAGCTGCTAGGCGCGGGCGCAGTAGGGAGCATGATCCAAGTGCCCGCATGGGCTGACGGCGTGGCCGTATTGCAGGGCGGTGACCCGACTGCGATGCCGGCTTTTGAGACTACAATCGCGCAATTCGGCGAGGCGGCGGCGGGCACGTTGCTGGCCAGAATGAGCGGCGGAACGTCGTTCGTGCCGCTCGCGCCTAATGCAGAGTTCGTTCGCATCACGAACACCAGCGCAGCGGCGCAGGAAGTAACCGCGATTTTCTCGCTCGCCCTGTAGCGGAGGCGAGCGCGCGCGACGGGGCGAGAAAACCCCCCCTTTCACCTCTCCCCGTCGTGCGCTTTTCACTTCCACATTTCACTTCCACATACTTCCGGGCCGAAAAGCGAGACTTCCGTGTTTGACGATCCATCCATTGCCAGCCTCGCCGACGCCCTGCGGCGCGAGGCGCGAAAGAGCTTAGAAGCTTTCGCGCGCACGCCGCGCGGGGTGGCCGTGCGGAACGCGGGCGCGCTCGCGCTGCGATGCCGCGCGGAGGGGCGCGGACCGAGCGGCGACGAGCTATCCGAGCTGCTGGAGCTCGCGCGCGGCGCGGTCGGCGGTAGCGGCGAGGGCGGGGAGTGATCATGCGGGCCGCTCACTGGATCGCGGGGCTTGGCGGGCTCGCCGTCGTTCTGCTCGCGAGCGCGGCGCGCGCCGCGGGCGGTAAGGCGCCGGCGAAGGGTCCTAGCGGCGCCCCTGGAAGCGCCCCGCCTATCGAGGACGGGTCAAGGTGGCCTGATGGGCTCGCGGCGCGCGAGGCGGGCATGCTGGCGGCGGTACAGGCTGGACTGGCGGAACATGCGTGGACTCCGATTCAACTCGCGCACGGCGGGCATGTCGGGACCATCGACGTGTCGGAGGACGATATTCGGATCGCAGGCGTGCGGGTGTCGGTCACGGCACGCACGCTCGCCGCGATGGCGCGCGAGCTCGGCGGAGTGCTCGCTACCTCGCGCGTTGCTGACCTGGTGTACGCGCAGGCAGTGCGCACGACCGCGCCGCTGACGCACAAGTGGTACTTGGATGACAGCATGGGCACCACGCGGCGCATGCTCGAATACAGCGCGGAGGTCGACGCGAAGATCGGAACGGGCGGAGGACTCGCGGCTAACACGGGTAAATGGTGGGTCCAGAGTGTGCGTCTCAAGAACGCAAAACCGGGCACGGCGGCGAACTACGGCTGGCACACTGGGCGCGGAAACGAGGTCATCCAGGGCGTGGGCATTAGGCATGATGACCAGCACGCGGACTACTCGCAAAAGGCTCGCATCATGCGCGACACCATGACGGTTGACGGCGTGGAAATGCCCACTAGCGAGGTGCTGGCCAGTAGCGAGCTCGCGGGCCTGTTGAGTAGCGAGGGAGTGATATGAGCGACGACACAAGGTGCCTTGGACAATACAGCGCGGCAGCTCCCGTGCTGCCCAATGGCGCGGAGTCGCCCTTGCGCGTCGACGTGGATTCGGTGTTGCTTGTGCGCGACGTAAGCGGCGGCGGCGGTTCCGTCGCACCGAATCAGACGTACAGCGCCGGCGATAATTTCCGCGTGTTGACAGCGGCGGAGAGCCACCTATTTTCGATCACAGGCTACAACGCGAGCCCGGCGCTTAGATACCTAATGCTTTTTGATGCGGCGGCGCTTCCTGCGCCTGGAAGCGTGCCGAATTTCCCTCCGATTGAAGTGCTACCGTTAAGCAATTTCGCACTGACGATTGAACCGGTAACTTTCGGGTTCCGCTTCATTTCGGGCATCGTATGGGCGGCAAGCTCGACGGCGCCGGGATTGACGGTTAGCGCGTCACTCGATTTCTATTTGGCCGCTATCTGGAAAAACGGGTGATGCCCATGAGCCTTTATCAGCCCGACGTATGGCGTGCCGACAATTCGGAGATCACTCCTCGGCTCGCACTGCCCGTGCGCACGCGCGCACTAACAACGGTGCAAGCTAGTGCGGGAATTGCCGTGGTCAGTACCGACGGCCTGCGAGGTTTCGCGTGCATAGAAGCCACGGGCACTCGCTGGAATCTGGGCAAGCTTGGCACGACAACGACGCTTGAAAGCTCGCTGTCGGTCACGAACACTGCCGGAACCGAGCGCGGCTATTCCGCGGCAAGTGGCGGCACTGTCGACACTGCCGAGCGGCGTGTAAGTGTCGTTGTGCCGCCGAATACGGCTCAGAGCCTTATCGCTTTCAGCATGAGCCCGGATACTACGATCGCATACGAATTCATGTTGGCCTGTAAGAGCACGACCGGCGCGGCGCAAAGCGGGGTATTCAAGAAAGTGGCGATCATTTCGCGAGTGGGCTCGGCGGTTCCTACCATTATCGGGCAGGCGACCACCTACATGCTGCGATCTAGCCTGAATTTCGAGCCGTTCTTTGACGTTGGGGCGAACTACGCTCAAGTTATTGCGACCTCTAACGCGCTAGCGCCTAGCATGACGTGGGTTGGCACTGTGAAACGGATTATGCAATGAGCGGCGAATGCCATGTTTGCGGGGCTTGTGCTGGCGACCCGTGCGCCTCATGCGAGGGAATCCGCGCCCGCTTGCCAGCACTATGGGCTCTCTTGCTCGCCGCCAATTCTCAAGGCGAGGATGTGCCTAGTGGCGAGCTTCCTAGTGGAATTGCAATTTCAAGGGGTGACTGGGAATGAAAAAGCTTTGGATGCTAGAGGTGGATGTGCGCCTTCCGGGCGATGATTTCCCGATGGTGCGATACCAATTCCACGGCTCGTCGATTGACGAAGTGGAGTCGAAGTGCCGCGAGCATGCGTCGCGCGATTCGCTATTGCGCGAGGCGATTAACGAAGACGGCTACGTGGTCGACACGGATTACTCGCCTGTCGAGCGCGCAAGTTTGCGACTAGGAAATTGACCATGAGCGAAAGTGCTATTGCGTGGCGTGGGCTCGCCTTGGATCTGGCCGTGATCGCAAGTGCTACGGTCCTAGGGGCGATGCGAGTGTTGCCGCCCGAAGCGATTGTGGCGGTTATTGCGAGCATCGGCGGGGCGCGCGTCGTCGGGCGCACGGGAGGTGGCTTGCCGCCCAGTGCGGGCGGCGTCGTGGGCGCGCTCGTTCTGGGCGTCAGCTCGCTAGTCGCGAGGCGTGGCGCGTGAATGGCTCGCCGGTCAATCGTGCTCGCGTGCGCCCTCGGTGTGGGAGCTGTCGTGCTGGCGTGGGATGGCGGGCATACTAGGATGCAGCGCGCGAAACACTACGGGCGCGGGCGGGCGCATGGTCGCCCGATATGGGTGGTCGTGCATACCGCGGAGATTGCTGAGCTGCCCGATAGCGCGGAGAAGCTCGCCGCGTACGCTGCGAACCCGAGCGACGGGCGCGTGGTGTCGTGGCACTACGCGGTAGATGCGGATAGCACGGTGCAGAGCGTGGCCGAAACGGACACCGCGTATGCCAGCGGACCGGGCAATTCGCGGAGCGTGCAAATCGAGCTTGCGGGGCGTGCGAGCCAAGGCGCGAAGGGCTGGAGTGACGACTACTCGCGACGCGTGGTCGCGCGAGCAGGCGCGCTCGCGGGTGAGGTGTGTCGGAGGTGGGAGATCCCGATTCGGCGAATCGACAGCGTGGGCGTGCTGGCGTTCCAGGCCGGAATTTGCGGGCATTCCGACATTTCGGCGGCGAGTCAGTACGCGCGCGATCATGGGATGCGAGGCGCGCCATGGTGGGATGCGAAAGCCGGGCGCTATCGCATCACGACTCACACTGATCCAGGGATTGACTTCCCATGGGGCGATTTCTTGAGTGCAGCGAAAGGAACCAACAGCGTATGAGCGCGACAGGATTGATCGTAGGTGCGGGCCTCTTGTGGGCTCTATTGCAGGGCAAGAAAAAGAGTGAGGCGACGTCGCCAGTGCCCGAGGTCGTGCCGCCCGGGATGCCCATTGAACCGCCTATCGAGCCTGCGAAACCGCCGAGCGGTGGCGGGTCGGGCGTGCCGAAGGCGTGCGTGTATACCGTGCTCGCGAGCAATAAAACGAGCACGTTTCCGAGCACGTACAAGGATGCAACGGACCTCTCGGTGCAAGACGCTGTAATGGTCAATGCGGCTCTCGCGGGTGGCATTGCTGGCGTTTACAAGGCTCCATGGGTCCTGACGCGCGAATGTGGCGGAGTCGTCGTGGAGCTTAAGCGGGTCAATAAGGGAGATGGAACGGGCACTGTAGAAGGCATGGTCGGCCCCTCGGGCGGGGGATGGCAAGGCGGCACAACGGTTGTGATCGAGCCGGAGTGAGGCATGCCGCTGCTATTGCTAGCACTGCTAGGGGGCGTCGCCGCCGTCATGGCAAGCGCGCCCGCCAAGGCTGACGGGAAAGCCTACAAGGGTCCATTGCGGACGATGGCGGGCGCGGGCGGCAAGTGGGATAGCTTTGCGGGCGAGGGTTTGACGAGGGCGTATCAGGTAGTCTGGAATTCGCCGCGCCTCGACTACGATGGCGCTGGAATTGGCCTAGAAGGCATGGTGCGATTCTGGCTCGACGGGCAATTGAGCGATGACGAGGCGGAGAAATTTGCGAGCCTAATTATTCGCGAGGGTGCGACCACGGGATGGGATTCGGGCGTGGAAGCGGTCGGGGCCGATAAATGGTTTGCTGCAAATCCCGACTATGCCGCAGCACTGGACTGGACATTTCGATACCTCGAAAGACGGGGCGATCGCGATAAAGCCTTACAGGCCATGATCGCAAAGATGCTTGAGACGCAATCGTGTGGAGCGCGTTTTTACGCTCACGAATACGACGAAGGCTCTTTCGAGGGCTGGAGCCGGAGCGAACTAATGGAGAAGGATGGTCGCGATTGCAATGTCGCGCGAGCGTATATCGCGGAGCTGCCCGGGCGCGGCAATCTCGACTGGCCGACGAAGGTCCGACTAGCAATCTACGCGTGGCGCGTGCCGTGGCCGGGCGGTCCGCCGAGCATGCCGCAAGGCAGCTTGGAAGATGTGTGGAAGCAAATCAACAGCGCTGCAAGTGCGGTCGGCAAAATGCTAGGGGGCAATTACCGCGCAGCATACGACTGGGCGCGCGACAATGCCTCGCGCACGCTCCGCGAAAAAACGCGTGCGGAGATATGCGGCGAGTGTCCAAGCTGCTGCTTGCCGGACTATGCAGAGCTGACCGCGATGGTCGCGGACAGTCCGTGGCTCTCGCGCGGGACGGCCACGAAACCGAGCGTGCGCCTGCGGGCGGGTATGCGAGCGTTCGGGTGAAGCGTGCAAGCGTGCTCTCGCTCGCGCTCGCGTGCGCGAGCTGCTCGCCGCTAGTGGCCGTGCGCGGGCTTCGCATGCTGCGCGCGGGCATCGCTGCCGTGGATGCTGGCGTGAACGCGTGGCATGAGCGGCATGGCGCGTCGTGCGACGTGGACGCTGCGGCGCGCGAGGCGCACGACGCGCGTGAGGTGTGCGCGGCGATCGAGACGCGCGAGGCGTGCGGGCACGCCGTGGATGCGTACGCGCGGGCGCGCGAGCTTCTGGCGCGAGCGCCTGAGGGAGGCGCCGAGGGCGAGGGTGGGGCGTGGCCTGACGCGGGGCCGGAACCGGCTGCCGTGCGCGCTGCGATGGGCCTGCTTAGGTGAGAGCTCGAGGAGCTCGAGGAGCTCCGAGGACCGTTTTCTCGCATTGGTTGCGGTTCGCGGTGTAATGTGGCCGCGAAAGGGGTGCCAATGGAAGAAAGGGAAGGATCATCTATGACAATTGGGGACCTAGAAAAAATACTTGTGCACCTTCAGGCTAGACTTTCGGCGCGTCTTGTGCGGGGCGCGTTCGTCGTCACAATGCATCGCGGCGATTCAATGCGGGAATATCGCGGAAACACGCTTGTTGAGGCGCTTTCGCGTGCTATCGGCGATGCCTACGAACCCGTCGGCGGGGTGAACCCTTGACCGCGCCGCGATACGATGCGTTTGTGGTTGCCACATACAAGGACCGTGAAACCGGCACGGAAAAAACGCGGTGGCTGAGAGCTGGGGTCGCCTTCCGAAACCGCGACGAATCGTTAACGGTTCTTTTGGATGCCCTTCCGGTGAGCGGTAAGCTCCAATTGCGGTTGCCGGCGGAGCAACCAGATTCGACAGCGCAAGCAGAGGAGATCCCGTTTTAGCTGGCTCCTGGGGCTCCTCGAGCTCCTGGTCGAGCTCCCCTTGAGCTCCTGGGGCTCGAGCTCCTCGAGCTCCTCGAGCTCCTGGGGCTCGAGCTCCTCGAGCTCCTCGAGCTCCTCGAGCTCCTGGGGCTCCTCGAGCCGAGCTCCTCGAGCTCCTGGTCGAGCTCCTCGAGCTCCTCGAGCTCCTCGAGCTCCTCGAGCTCCTCGAGCTCCTCGAGCTCCTGGTCGAGCTCCTCGAGCTCCTCGAGCTCCTG
>SXGQ01598117.1_pt1 | contig 10764 bp, 8 predicted proteins | sample 3178371 | NCBI WGS metagenome assembly SXGQ01 (sample SAMN11356859, study PRJNA531348) | freshwater metagenome | isolation source: freshwater sample F1-20 | place: China: Fuxian Lake, Yuxi | collected 2017-12-25 | reverse complement strand
TTGTTGTTATGCCATCTGACCAGCCGGTAAAGGTGTAACCAGCACGAAGTGGAGTTGCCGCGGTAGTAAATAGTGCCGCGGTTGCCACTGCTGTTTGGGTAGGAAGTGCGCTGGTGCCTCCGGCTAAGGCGTAGGTAACAGTTTGAAAGGTAGGGCTCCATTTAGCGTAAAAAGTTATATTAGAAGTGACAACTGTGTAGGTAGTAGTTTGACCTGGACCATAAATAGTTTCAGTTCCACCAATGTTGTCGGTCCAACCAACAAAGATATAACCAGTTTTAGTAAGAGTCCCAGTATTTCCTAACACTGTTACTGATCCAGCGATGTTGTAATTACTTGCATCTATTGGCACTGATCCTGTTGTAGGGGAAGATCCGTCGTAAGTAACTGTGTAATTATTCGGTAACCAGGTTGCTGAAACAGTGTGATCCACAATGATATTTGTAAATGTATAGCCGGAAGAGACGGCATTAGTTAATGCAGATCCAGTTAGCGCGACGCCATCAATCGTGATAGACGCTACGGAGTATCCTGTATCAGAAGAAAAAGTAAATAACTGACTAGATCCGCAATTTTTTGAAATCGTGGAAGGAGAGATTGTTCCGTTTGCAGATTGGGTGACAGTAATACTCCTAATGCCTTGAGAAATAACAAATACAACATCAGTTGTGGCAGCTGAATAGTTGGACGTGGCTGCTGCCGATGCTCTAATTGTGCAACTTCCAGCCGTGGTAAAGGTAAGAACTCCAGAGATTGAATTTACTGTACACCCAGTGGTTCCTGCATTTACTAATGTATATGTAATCGAAGCCGATCCGAGAGCGGTCGCCAATACTGAGGGAGTTGCAGGAGAGTTTGTTGTTAGAAGTGAAGTTGTTGGAGCCCAATCTACGGTTTGTGCATTAAGAAATGGAGTTATCGAATTGGATGAAGAAGAAAGATTGCTTGTGCCACTACCATTTGTAGATGTCATCCTAAATGTGTATGCCTGGCCTTGAATAAAACTTCCCGTATAAGTGAGCGGGTTTGCCGTAGCACTAGAGGTTAAAGTCAATGCAATAGAAGGTGATGAAGTAACGGTGTAAGAAGTTATTGCAGAACCATTACTGCTTCCTGCTGTATATGGAACTGAGATGGTAGTGCTATTTGATGCAATAACTGTTCCAATTGTTGGAGCTGTCGGTGCGGCTAAGTTTGAGACATAACGAATCAGCAGGAACCCTGAACCACCATTTCCTCCACCGCCGCCTCCACCGCCGCCTGTAAAATCCAATCCACTAGTTGCGCTGCCGAAAGTTCCATGCTCGTCTCTTCCTTTACCTCCGCCACCCAAACTTCCAGCAAAATTTGCAGCCGTGCATCCTGGACAACGGGTTTGTCCACTTCTTCCAGAGCCAGTACCGCCACCCGCGACGTAGTAAGAACTTGAGCTCGATTGTCCTAGAACTACACCTTGTACATTTGCGTTTGTGATAACGATTGAATAGGCAGCCGTTCCTGATCCTCCCAACCCTGGTTTTCCATAAGTCGTAGTGGTTAGTGCTGGTGCAAGGCCAATTGGAGTCGAGACTCCCGGAGCGCAACCAACGTTACCCGAATTCACATAACCGCCGACAGAACCGGCGCCTCCTCCTCCTGATCCTGCTTGATCTCCACCGGCTGTGTAGTTACAAAAATAATGCGCTCCACCTGCATTTCCTAAGCCTGGGGAACGTTGGGTAGCAAGAGGCTGGGATGTCGATACGGCGTTTTTACTATTTTCACCAACGCCACCACCGCTACCACCACTTAGACCACTTTGAAATGTAGAAGGGTTATTGCAACTAGTCATTTGGTTATCCGGTCCACCACCGCCACCACCAGTTGCCGTCAACGATCCAAAAAAAGTATTCCCGCCATTTGCTCCCGGATTACATCCGGCTACTCCATTTGTACTAGTGCCAACGCCTGCACCGCCACCACCACCGACTTGAATTGTGACTTCACTTTGAGAGATTGATTCACTTGCGGAATAAACAACGCCTCCTGCTCCACCACCACCACTCCATGTTCCTCTTCCGCTTCCCCCACCGCCCGCAACCAGAAGGACTTCCACGTTTGAAACATCTGCAGGAACTGTCCAAATTGAAGTACAACTCGAACCGCCATTTACTGCAGGAATGAATTTTGCAATCCAAGTACCGCTGGCTGCATCAGATAGGAATTTTTCAACAGTACATGCTGGATTTAGGGCATTTGTCGGGGCAAGTGGGGTTAAAATAGAAAATAACAAGGCAAATAAATTTAAAGATGAAACTTTTACATATTTTTTCACTGGCTTCTTGCTACAAAGTGACACCACACTTTGACGCCAAAACAGTTTCCTTCCAGAAAATCTTGACAAAGTCGCTCTCCGCTACTTACAAAGGATTCCTGTGGGAAGGAAAGTATGTCTCAATGGTGCCATCAATTCCCGCTCATGAATACCTATACATAGGAAAAACCCTGCTTTTCTTCAACATAACTTGGAGTATTTTCCTTATTTCAGGCGCAGATTGCCTTTACTTTGTAATTCTCAGCAGAGAACCTCAAATAACGACCAAGCCTAGCATCTGAGAAGCAGATGATTCCAAAAGGATAATTTGGACTATTTCTAAGGTTTCGTAGTCGTCTTTTTTCGTGTTCGAGTCACCGAAGGTTTTTCTTGACTCGAATCTCTTATAGGGGGAGGCAATAGTTGATTCGCTTGTCTTTCGTTAATTGCTTTTAAGTGTGCCTCAATCATTTCAAGTGAGGGTCGAATTCGGTTTTGTTTTTCTAGATCGTGAAGCGCGCTAATTCTCCTCTCTACCTTGAAAAGTGTTGAACCTAATTCATAGGTAAGTCGGCCAAAAAGTAAAGCAATTAAACCAACAACAAGAACTAAAACACCATAAACTATCTTAGCTAATCCACTAAATTTGGCAGAACTTGCAATAAAAAATTCACCCGCTATCACTAAAGAGATTGTTGAGAGTATATGTACAGCTAAAACAAAGCGAGCATATTCTAATCCTCTGGATTTTTCGCTTTTCCAATCAAACAAATCAGAAATCCAGTAAATTACTCTCATGAGTTAAGTTTCATTTCGAAAACATTTTAATTCTATAAGTAAAGTTTCATCAGCTTGCTCGCTTTTAGCTGTCAAATCAAAACTTAACTCAAAAGGCACGCCTTTTGAAACGTTTTCTACAGAAACAGGAATTGACTCTAGGTTTTTTCCTTGAGAGCTTAAGGTTGAAACAAGCGAGAGTACTTGAACGCAATCATTCTTAGAGACCATTTTATATTTGATGCAACCATAATCCGCAGATTCAGCACAGGGAGTTAAATCCTCAGTTGTAAATTGAAAATCTGGATTAATCGATACGGTTGAGTAACCTGATTTTTCCCAGTTGGCTGCGATCTTGTTACCTGAAATGAATAGTCCTAAACCCCAGCTGAACACGATGCCAAAAAGTGCAAGGACAGCAACCCAGGCACCGTTTTTGCTGGGCATCTGATTTTTTTCCAGCCAATTTTGATCGATGATCAACTTGTTCTGCATTACCTAATCGTACTGGAAGGCTTCAAAAGTAGGGCACTTCTGCATAAAGTACAGCCATTCCATGTACCGTGAGAGAGTGATTCCTGCTCTGAATAACAAATTAACCAAGTTTGCCTGGGAGTATTAGACCGCCGAAGAGAGCCAAGTGATCAAAGCAATTTTCTCCTTCTTTTCAGAAGATGCGCGGTGGACCGGTCTAGGTGGAGTAGGCCGGCAAGTGCGAGAATAGTCGTATGGGCCTCGGCAAGACCATAGTAATCATTCCAACATTCAAGGAGGAAGAGAATTTACGACGCCTACTTCCGCAAATTCTTGAATTGCCGATAGATATTCTTATTGTTGATGATGCCTCAAAAGATGGCACCCCCGATCTTGTAAGGGTTTTCCAGAAGAGCAATTATCGACTTGCGATTCTCGAGCGTCCACAAAAGATGGGTTTGGGAAGTGCCTATCGTGATGGATTTACATGGGCCCTTGACCATGGGTACTCGACGATTATCCAAATGGATGCAGATGGCTCTCATCGCGTCTCAGACCTAAAGGAAATGCTCGGACTCTCTAATAGTCAAGCGAATGTCGAGCTTGTAATTGGTTCGCGCTGGATAAAAGGAGGCGCGGTTCGCAATTGGCCTAAACACCGTGAATTACTTTCGCGCTCAGCAAATCTTTATTCTCGAGTATTACTTGGCCTTACTATCAAAGATAGCACTGCGGGATTTAGGATCTATAGCTCCGATTTACTAAAGAAGATGAATCTTCAGGGAATCACCTCCGAAGGATATGCATTCCAAATCGAAATGACACGGGAAGCACATCGGATTGGCGCTCAAATTGTGGAAGTGCCCATCATATTTGTGGAACGTGAATTTGGAGTAAGCAAGATGAGCGGTGTAATTGTTCGAGAAGCGTTGCTGAGAGTGACAACTTGGGGATTGGCTCGACTTATTGGGCGATGAAAGCTTTCACTCGGCGAATTTCGGGTAAGTGAGCCCGATCTGTCGTGCGATCTCAGTCATAGTCTTCAAAATCGAGAGCGTCTCATCGAGTGGCAAGATTGGCGATTCTTTGAGTCCAGCGCGGAAGCAGCGCGCAAATTCCACTGCTTGTTCCCGCAGGCCATGGCCTTGATATTTCTTGGCCAATCCACCGATGACCTCATCCTTGTTGTTAATCACCTTGAAAGTGCTTGGAGCATAGAAGGTGCGATCAATTTCGATGCGCGCTTGGGTACCGACGATCAGCGCTCGGTTAGGAGTAGCTGCCAGGTTTGTTGTGTTGAGAAGTGCTTGTGCGCCGTTTGGGTACTCCAGAATAATTGAAGTTTGTCCATCCACACCGGTGAATGCTTTGGTGCTTCTTGCGGTAATCGTACTTGGAGTGCCAAGGACCATCGAAGCGAACGAGACTGGATAGATGCCAAGATCAAAGAGCGCCCCTCCGCCCAACTCCGGTTTGAAAAGTCGAAACTCGGGATCGAGATTGAACCATTGTCCATGGTCTGCACGGACGCTAATGATTTCCCCGAGAACTCCACTCTTGATTACCTCACGAACAGCGAACATGTGCGGTAAAAAGCGCGCCCACATCGCCTCCATTAACAAGAGATTTTTGGAGCGAGCAACCGCGATCATCTCTTCTGTTTCGGCAGCGCTCATCGCGAATGGTTTTTCGCAGAGAACCGCCTTACCAGCATTCAGAGCAAGAATCGTGTCGCGCTTATGCATGGGGTGATGGGTGGCTACGTAGATGCCATCAACTTCTGGATCGTTGACGAGAGCGTGGTATGACGAGTAACGGTTAGGTGCATTAAATAAGTCACCGAACCAGTCAGCCTTCTCCTGAGTTCGGGACCCGACAGCAACGATTGTGTGATCCGGAAGGCGATGTAGGTCACGAGCGAATTGTTGAGCAATCCCTCCGGTGCTGAGGATTCCCCATCGAAAAGGTTTGACATCTTTTGCTGTAGTCATCACGCACTCACAATCCAACGTTTGAATTCACCTGTTACGAAGGTGTAAACGTCTCCTGGTTTTCGTTTGTAGATGGCGGTGAAATCTTTGCCACCTTGGACTCTCATCGTACCCAGGAGAACTATGAGGGGGATAGCGGCTCCAGGAGCCCTAATGCCACTCTCATGGTGAGAGGCGAAGGTTGTACCTTTTGCCAACCAATTCCACCTTTGCCACGCTCTCACGTGTAATGAGTTCTCGAGTTGTTCTAGAATTCTCACGTATCGAGTGAAGGAGCCCTGAATGTGCAGCAAAGTAATGTGCCGACAGTGTGGTAAGCCCACCTGGTCAGGATGTGGGGAACATATCGAAATTGCACTTGCGGGAGTTCCCAAGAGTGATCGATGTCTGGGCCATGACTCATCCAGCGCCCCGAAGTCTCCTGGATTACTGAATCGACTATTTGGGCGGTAACAAAACTCTCAGGTGTCATTCAGCATGAAGTTGGTCTCATAACCCAATAGCATGTGGCCTTCTTCGACTTCCGAAAGGCTCCTTAATAATGGATGTCTCTAATCTCGTCTGGGCTGTGACCATTGGCGTGATTGTTGCCTTAATTCTGGTGGACCTCTTCACCGTAAGTAGCAAACCTCATGATGTGATGTTCAAAGAGGCCACACTGTGGTCCATCTTCTATATCGGTATCGCCGTCCTCTTTGGAGTCTGGGTTTGGTCGAATTATGGATCCCAATTTGGTACGGAGTACTTTGCCGCCTACCTCGTTGAGAAATCTCTTTCGGTTGATAACCTCTTTGTCTTCGTGATTATTTTGGCGCAATTCGCAGTGCCATCCATCTATCATCAAAGAGTCTTGCTCATTGGTGTCATTTTGGCGCTCGTGCTCCGTGGAATCTTTATCGCAGTCGGTGCTGCAGCGCTGGCAGCCTTCAGTTTCACATTCGTGATTTTTGGCGCAATCCTAATTTGGACTGGCGTTGGATTATTCAAGCACTGGGATGAAGATCCTGAACCAGGGGATAATTTCATCATCAAGCAGGTACGCAAGCGGATAGCAACTGTCAATGAGTACCATGGAACAAAATTATTTGTTCGTATCGATGGCAAGCGCTTTGCCACGCCGATGTTCTTGGTGATGATTGCAATCGGCGCGACAGATCTTCTCTTCGCGCTCGATTCGATTCCTGCGACCTTCGGAGTTACTTCAGAAGCATTCTTGGTCTTTGCCGCCAACGCCTTCGCTCTTCTAGGGTTGCGTGCGCTCTACTTCCTTATAAAAGGCCTACTCGACAAGTTGATCTACCTCTCACTAGGTCTCTCTATTATTCTGATATTCATCGGTGTAAAGCTCGTGCTCACCTTCGTCCACGAGATCTATACAGAGGTCCCCAAGATTCCAACACTTTGGAGTTTGGCTGTCATAGCTTTCATTCTCATCACCTCTACGGTTGCAAGCCTCATCAAGTCCAAGCGGGATCCAAGCGCCAAGGCCCATGCCGGTCGAGTGACAGGGTCACACCACTCTGACAAGCGTGAAACAAAGAACTAACTAGCGCTCTCGCGCCACTTCTTCCGTTCGCTCTTAGGAAATTTCTCGATTGCATAGTCGAGCGTTGTTCGCGACATTTCATGGCAGTGCTTGCGTAGATATGAACGTCGCTCCATCTGGTGATCGTAAGTGCCTACGACCTCAACTTCTGATTGGAGAATTTTCCAACGGGTGCGTTCAGACAATTAATGGGCAAACTCTTCGCGGGAAGAGGGGAGATCGCTCTTACTATTACCGGATATCCCGAAGCGTTCTTTGTTCTCGAGGAAGTAAATTCGAGCCTCATTTCGACCACTTACCTGTAGTTTTTCAAAAATTCTAATGGTTTCTTGACGCACAGTTGATTCGCTATAGCCCATCGCATCTGCGATCTCGACATTGGTCTTTTTCTCGGAGATAAAGGCGAGAATTTGAACCTGGCGATCGGTAAGTGCGCTCACGTTGGGAGAGTCTTGCCTCGTGCGCTCGCGAGCCTGCCTATAGATATGAAGGGAAATTAGATTGGCAATTGTTTGTAGGAAGATAGCAACCTCTTCATCAGGAGTGAGGAGCTCGGATGAAACAAAACCCAAGCATGCGACGGATGAGTTAAGGCGGAGGATAGGTACTATTATTTGAGTCCGTGCATTTCCGTCGTAGGTGACTCCCTTGAGCAGCGGATATTCCTCTGGCCAATGAGGGAGGGAGTTAATCCAGACAATCCGTTGTTCAACCAAGGTATCGGTAACAGGCAATTTCCACTCGAGTGGAAACTCTTGCCAATCGAGGAATTTGCTCTGGTCAACGCCATATGAGGCGCGTGCTCGAACGGTTTTGCGCGAAGTGACTTGAGCGATCCATGCGTGGGTGACACCTAAGAAATCGAGCGAGCGAGTGACGAGAAACTCACAAATCTCATCTTCAGTGAGATCCTGATTGGCAAAATGGGAGACCAGTTGCGCTATCCGGGCGTTCATTTCGCTCTCTCCCTCCGAATAGTCATTAACTGTAATTGACCTCACCCACTCTCTGACAAATCACCCGCGCGGCTACTCTTAGAGACGTGAATGGCCTTATCTTGGTTCCCCTCGCTGACAATCCCGCCTTGGGAGAAGGCCCGCTCCAGTGGAGCCTTGACCTATGGGGCGCGGGAACCCCGTGGTTCTCTGCCGAGGATTGGGAGAGCTTTTATAAAAAGGGAGCCGTTGCTGACTACGGACAGTGGAGCCATGAGGGAAGCGATCAAGAGCAGATCTACCTCGCCATGGTCGAGTCAGAGGTGGTAGGTGCTATCGCTTTGGTGGACTTTGATGATGTCGAGGAGTACCGCCATCTCAAACCGTGGGTCGCAGCCTTTGTCGTGGATCCAAAGCGACGTGGAGCGGGATTTGGTAGCGCGATGCTCGCTGCGTTAGAGGAGAAGGCCCGCAACTTCGGTATCTCACGTCTATTTTTATGGACAGAGGATAAGAGGGCTTTCTATGCCACAAGAGGGTATGAACACTTAGAGCACCGCGACTACCCTGAAATCTCAATTGATGTGTTGAGTAAGTCGCTCGACTGATTTAGTTAAGAGCAGTAAGTCGCTGCAAGAGCGGTGGATGAGTTGCATAGATTTTCACTGCTAATGGGTGCGGAGACAGGTTTGCAAGACTATCAGTTGCAATTTTAATTAATCCACTCTTCAGCGGCTCTCCATCATAAGTTCTCTTAGCAAATTGATCGGCATCATATTCATTACGACGAGAGATGCTGTTGGTTATTAGATCCAAGCCAAAGGAGAGCGGGCTGAAAATGATGAAGAATGCCAAGATTGAAAGATGAAAACTTTGAATCTCTGAGCCAAGTGCTGTCGACAATTCTGGAAAGCGCAATGCCCAACCTAAGACAGCAAAAATCACAAATGATTGTCCAAGCGATAAAGCGAAACCGAAAAGAGTATGTTTCCTCTTGTAATGGCCGATTTCATGGGCCAGAACAGCCATAATCTCTCTAGTCCTTAGTTTTTCGATCAATGTATCAAAAAGGACAATCGTTTTGCTCTTCCCCAGACCAGCAAAGAAGGCATTTGCCTTACTTGAGCGCTTGGAGGCATCGATCACAAAGAGTCTGCCAATCGAATAACCCTCTTGAGCACAGTACTTCAAGATTTCCTCTTTAAGTTCACCCTCCTCGAGCGGTTTGAGCTTATTAAAGAGGGGCAAAATCAGCGTAGTCCCGAACATGAACATCATTAGCGAAAATGCCGATAGCAAGAGCCAACCCAGGACCCAGAAAGCGCTACCAGTCTCTTGATATATAAAGACTATAAGCGCAAGCAGTCCGCCCCCAATGAGCCCGGCAAGTAGATAACCTTTTAGTTTGTCGAGAATGAATGTCATCGGCGTGGTCTTGTTGAAACCAAATTTCGCTTCCACAACAAAAGTGCCATAAAGATCAAACGGAAGATCGAGCAGGTCAGAAGCTAAGCCAATTATGGCAAAGAAGGTGAGCGCAATGAGAATCTCAGATTGCACCTGCTCGCGGACGTATTGATCAATAGAGCCAAATATTCCAGAAGCCAACGCAATCACCATGATGACAAGTGAATATGAAGCGCTGATAATTGCTAATGAGAAATTAGCCTGCGAATACTCAAGCGATCGTCGATATTCACTCTCGCTATAGAGATTAGCCAATGTGGGGTGAAGCGGCTTCTTGCTTTCGCGATAATTAAGTATCTTTATCAGAGATTCAACAAGGTAATTGAGGATTACGAGAGTGACGAGAAGCGTGAGCATGAGGGACATCGTATGATAGAGGCCTATGAATAGCGCACAAGGTCTGATTAGCGCTGAAAATATCGCGAAGAATTACGGCAAAGGTGATGTCCTCAAGGATGTCTCGTTGGGCGTCCTACGCGGCGAGCGGATTGGCATTGTGGGTAGGAATGGCGGCGGTAAGAGCACGCTCCTTCGAGTTCTTGTTGGCGCTGAAGCTCCGGATGAGGGACGGGTCTCCTTCTTGAATGGACTCTCACTCGGATACCTAGCGCAAGTCGATACTTTTGAACCCGGCGCGACGATCGTTAGCGCAATATTTGGTGAGAGTGCGACGCATTCCTGGGCCAGTGATCCCAAAGCACGCGAGGTCCTCGAAGGGTTATTTGGTTCACATAAAGCAGAAGAGGTCAATCGGCCTATCGAGGACCTCTCCGGTGGTGAGAGAAGACGAGTCTCACTTGCCAAGTTATTGGTTGGAAATCATGATCTGATATGTCTGGATGAACCTACCAATCATCTTGATGTCGAAGGCGTGAACTGGTTAGCCCGCTATCTCAAGCGAGAAAAGCGAATTGCAGTCGTGGTCATTACCCACGATAGATGGTTCCTTGATGAAGTCAGCGAGAAAACTTGGGAAGTTATCGGTGGCGGAGTGGAAGAGTATGAAGGTGGATATTCCGCCTTCGTCTTAGCAAAAGCCGAGCGAATGCGGCAATCAGATGTGGAGACGATCCGTCGGAACAATCTAATAAAGAAGGAGTTGGCATGGCTGCGTAGGGGAGCGCCGGCACAAACCACCAAACCAAAGTTCCGTGTCGATGCCGCCAACCAACTCATCAGCGCAGAGCCTCCTCCGCGAGATTCAGTCGAACTCCTCAACTTCGCCACCAATAGATTAGGAAAACGAGTATTCGAGTTACATGACCTGACTCTTGGCGTGGC